>ERZ889217.60-NODE-60-length-63724-cov-12.487710_pt1 | contig 63724 bp, 54 predicted proteins | sample MGYA00521098_ERZ889217 | MGnify/ENA primary metagenome ERZ889217 (study PRJEB32303, sample SAMEA104408613) | aquatic metagenome | biome: Brackish water; feature: Pelagic; material: water | place: Baltic Sea | collected 2014-06-10T22:04:00 | depth 2,362 m ... | reverse complement strand
TCCGCTTCGTCCGACACCGCGCTGTTGCGGTCGAGGCGTTTGCGGAGGGTGGCGCGGGTGATGCCGAGGAGTTTGGCGGCGCGGACTTGGTTGTCGCCGGTTTTTTGCATGGCGCGGAGGGTGAATTCGCGTTCGATCCAGGGCAGGATGGCGAGCGAGGGGTCTTGGACAGCGGCGTTGAAGAGGATTTCTACGGCGTTGTCTTTGGTGAGTTCGCGGGTCTCACTAGCCGAGGCTCCGCCGATGGCGGCCTCAGGGTCGGTGGTTCCTAGCGGGATGTCCTTCGGCAAAAGCGTGTCGGCGGTGGAGAGGACGGCGGCGCGCTGGAGGGTATTTTCCAGTTCGCGAACATTGCCGGGCCAGGGGTAGGCCTCGAGCACGCGGACGGCTTCCTCGGAAAGTTTGAGGCGGGGAGAGTGCGAGCGGTTGGCGATTTTTTGCAGGAAATACTCGGAGAGCAACCGGATGTCCTCGGAGCGCTGGCGGAGCGGCGGGATGTGCACGCGGACGACATTCAGGCGGTAGAACAAATCGTCGCGGAAGGTGCGCTTGGCCACCTCTTCTTCCAGGTTGCGGTTCGTTGCGCAGATGATTCGCACATCGGTGTGGAGGGTTTCGTTTCCGCCCACACGGGAGAATTCCCCTTCCTGCAAAACACGCAGGAGTTTGCTTTGCACCTGGAGCGGCATTTCGCCGATTTCGTCGAGGAAGAGAGTTCCTTTGTTGCATTGCTCGAAGCGGCCGATGCGCTGGGCGGTGGCGCCGGTGAACGAGCCTTTCTCGTGACCGAAAAGCTCGCTCTCAAGGAGGTTTTCGGGGATGGCGGCGCAGTTGATGGCGAGGAAAGTTTTGTTGCTCCGTGCGCTATAATTGTGAATCGCGACGGCGACGAGTTCCTTGCCTGAGCCGCTTTCGCCGGTGACCATCACCGCAGCCTCGCTGCCTGCCACGCGGCCGATCATTTTGAAGACCTGCTGCATGGCCTCCGAGCGCCCGACGATCTCGTCTTGGTGTTGCTCCACGGTGAGCTGAGGCTTGAAAGTATTTGCGGACTTGAGTTCTGCAGACGCCTGTAGAGCGGAATCAGCGACGACCTTGAGATTGAAGGGGAGTTGCTCCTTGCGAACATAATCGAAGGCGCCCACTTTCATGGCCTCGATCACCGATTGGGTGGTGCCGAAGGCGCTCATGAGCACAACGAGGGCGTTCGGCGAGTGCTTGCGGATTTTCACCAAAAGCTCGAGTCCCGTGAAGGGATGCAGATTCGTCTCGGCCATGACGAGTTCCGGCTCCTCCATGCAAAAGGTCTTGTAGGCAGCGTCGGACGAGTCCTCCACGAGCACGCGAACTTTCGAACTCTCCAGCTGGTTTTTTGCCCAATCCAGAAAATCACTATCACGATCGACCACAAGAATTGTCTGCTGCTTTGCCATAACCCCAAAAAAATTGCGTGTCGGCATCTAACACCATGGTCCGCCCTGCGAAAGTGATTTCTGGCAAGCGAGGTCTTGCGCGCCGCGCGGCTCCTGCTTTTCTACTGCTGGAAATGTCAGGATTGCGTTTGTTTTTTCTCCTCGCGGCGGTGATTTGCGTCACTACCCCAAGGGCCACGGCCGGGCTGCTCGATGAACTCGATGCCTCCGACCGCGCGAAAGTGCTGGCGGGCCACCAGGTCGCCTTGCAGGAAGAGGTCGAGGGAAAACCCTGGCCGCGCCTGCGAATTTACCAACTCGTAAGAGCCATGCCGGAAGAGGTCGCCGCGGTGTTTTTCGATTACAACAACTCGAAGACTTTCGTGCCCGATCTCCTCCATTCCAAAATCTCGAAAAAAATCTCCCCGTGTGTGCTGGAGGTCGACTACGAGGTCGATGTGCCGATCCTGACGGACGAGGCTTACACGGCCCGAAACGACCTGAGGACAACCGAGGATGGCGGCTACCGTGTGTCGTGGAATCTCTTGCGAGCTCTCCAAACCAAGGACGCCACGGGTCATCTCCGGATCGACCCGCATGGCGAGGACGAATCCATCATTTGTTACACCAACCTTGTGACGCCGAGTTCCGGTATGGCCGGCATTTTGGAAAAACTCGCTATCTCGCGTATGAAGAAAACCGTCGAAGCGATGGTTCACCAGGTTCAAAATCAAAAATCCAATCATCCCAATGACCTTGCTCGACAGGTCGCAGCCCTGCGCGAGGCGATCGCGTCCGAATCCGCCGCCGTCGCCGCACCATGAAAAGCTCAAAAAAAACCCAGCTCGGAATCATTTTCCTAACGATCCTCATCAACATGGTGGGCTTTGGAATCGTGATTCCGGTCTTGCCATTTTACGCCACGGAATTCGGCGCCACGCCATTCGAGATCGGCTGGCTTTTCGGAATCTACTCGCTCGTTCAATTCGTCTTCTCGCCATTCATCGGTCAGCTTTCCGACCGCTTCGGCCGTCGGCCTGTGCTGATTCTGAGCACGCTCGGAACAGCGGCGGGGTTTTTGGTGATGGGCTTCAGCGAGACCCTCTTGATGCTTTTTGTGGGTCGCATCATCGATGGCGTCTCCGGCGGGAGCGTAGGCACCGCGCAGGCTTACATCGCCGACATTACGGGTCCGGAGGAACGCTCGAAGGCGATGGGACTCATCGGCGCCGCGTTTGGCTTGGGCTTTATCTTCGGCCCCGCGCTCGGCGGAGTCATGGCGGCGTATTTCGGCCACGCGGCACCGATGATCACGGCCGGCGTGCTGGCGATCATCAATGCACTTTTGATTTTCATCCTGCTGCCCGAGTCGCTTTCCAAGGAGCAACGCGAGAGGTTGCCGAGAGAAAAACTTTTTCCGGGTCTCTTTCGCCACACGCGCACCGCAGAGTATGTCACCTGCGTAACGACCTACTTCATGCTCATCACGGGATTTTCGATCATGACGGCTGTCTTCGCGCTCTTTGTCGCCAACCGCCATGGATTTGATGAAAAACAAACCGGCTACCTCTACGCGATGCTGGGAATCATCGGAGTCTTCATCCAAGGAGGGCTGATCGGGCGGTTGGTGAAGCGATTTGGCGAGGGGCGCGTGGCGACAGTCGGCGCGGCATTGCTCGCGCTCGGGTTGTTTTTTGCTCCGCTGGTCAGCGGGCTCGGGGCGTTGTTGCTCGCCTGTGCGGCGATGGCGGCCGGGAACAGCCTTACGAACCCGACGATCTCTGGCATCACCTCGCAATGCGTGGATGCCGACTGGCAGGGCCGCGCGCTCGGGGTGCTCCAATCCAGCGCGAGCCTGGCACGATTTCTCGGGCCGGTCATCGGCGGCTGGCTCCTGCAACTTGATCTCGCCAGCGGTCCCGGCAACTACGCCAAGAGCCCGCTATGGGCCGCGGCGGCCGTGCTTTTTGTGACTTTCCTGCTTTGCCTGCGCTTGCCGTCTTTCAAAAAAACTCCCGCGCGCCCTTGAGCGGAATAGGTTTTTCCGAACCGTGAACCTGCACAAAAACATCCGCAAACCGCTTTTCGTCCTGATCGTCGTCGGGCTTTGCACGGTCTGGTCGCTTCTTTCGCAGGTGCAAATGCTGAGGCTCCCCGGCTCGGAGACATTCCTCGGCCCCGACGGTGCGCTGGCGTTTCTCGAGAATTTCACGATCGATGCGCGCCTGAGTTTTCGCGGGCCCATCGAGGCTCCAGTGAATTTGACCTATGTCGATGTGGACTCGGAGTCGATCCGGCGGTTGGGAAATTTCCCGTGGAACCGCGAGTTCTTCGCCCTTGCGCTCGATGCGTTGTTCCAGCAAGGCGGGGTCAAGGCGGCCGGGATGGATTTTGTTTTTTCCAACGCCGGAGTTCCTGCGCTGGGCCGCGAGGAGGCGGAGAAAGGAACCCGTGCACTCGGCAAGGCGATCCACACGAATAAAAACATCGTTCTCGCCGCAACCTACGGCACGCAAAACCGCCCACTGGGCGAGATTTCGTCGTTCCCCTTCGTGTTTGAGCGCCGATACGGCAAAAGCGAAATCGGCCCACCCGAGCTGCCCTCGTTTCCTGTGGTCGGCCCGACCTGGGGCCACATCGGCCTGATCGACACGGTGGGCGAGGATGTGCGCTACCTGCCGTTTTTCGCCAAGACCGACCTGCACCTTTACTACCCGATGTCCCTCAACCTCGCGCTGCTCCACTGGGGCTTGGATGCCAGCGCCGTGAAAATCGAGAAAGATCGCATGCGCGTGGTCGCCAAGGACGGCTCGGTCAAAGCCGAAATCCCTCTCGTCATGGGCCAACTCGTGGAGCCGAATTGGTTCAACGCATGGAATTCCGAAGCCGACCGCCACTTGAGCATCGTGGATGTGATGGCCTTCGGCCAGGCCGCCAAAACCGGCACGCCCGAGGAACAAGAACTCGCCAAAAAATTCTTCGAACCGCTGCGCGACAGCGTCGTTCTCATCGGCCCGGTCGATCCGCTTCTGAAGGACCTCAGCGTGATGCCGCTCAGCGGCCAAAACCCCGTCCCGCGCGTGTCGGTGCACGGAAATCTGCTGAAAACGATCACCTCCGGAAAATTCCTCCACCGCCTTCCGCAGGCGGGGAATGTTGCACTCATTTTTGCGCTCGGTTTCTGCGCCACGGCGTTCTCGCTTTTGCCAGACCGCTTCTCCCGCTCCGCCAAATTCCTCGGCGGCGCCATCGTCCTGCTCTACATCGGTGCGGCGTTCGTTCTCTTTCAGCACTACGAACTCCTCCTCCCGATCATCGCGCCCGTGGGTGCGGCGATTTCCTGCGGTTTCGCCGGCGCGTTCCTCCAACTTTCCAGCCAGGAGGAGCAGAAACGCCGGATCAAAGGAATGTTTGGCACCTACCTCTCGCCGGCGCTCGTGGAGCGTATGGTCGAAAGCGGCGACGAGCCGCAACTCGGCGGCGTCGATGCCGAGATCACCGCGTTCTTCTCCGATGTTGCGGGCTTTTCCGGCTTCTCTGAACTCCTCACCCCGCAGCAACTCGTGGCACTGATGAACGAATACCTCACCGCCATGACCGATATCCTGATGGAGCAGGGTTGCTATGTGGACAAATACATCGGCGACGCAATCGTCGGCATCTACAACGCCCCCGCACCGGTGGAAAACCACGCCCTGCGCGCCTGCGTCGCCTCGCAGCTGCTCCGGCAGCGCATGGCGGATCTCCGCAAAAAATGGGTTTCGGAGGGAGACAAATGGCCGTCGATTGTCGGTCAGATGCGGATGCGCATGGGTATGAACACCGGTTTTGCCACCGTCGGCAACATGGGCTCGAGCCGCCGCTTCAACTATACGATGATGGGCGACGCTGTGAACCTCGCCGCTCGCTGCGAGAGCGGGGCGAAGAGTTACGGTGTTTACACGATGGTCACCGGTGAAACCCGCCGCGCTGCCGAAGCTGTGGGCGACGACTGCGTTTTCCGTTTCCTCGACAAAATCATCGTCAAGGGCCGCTCCGAACCCGCCGAAATGCACGAGATCGTCTGCCTCCGCTCCGACATCAACGACGAGTCGAAGGAGTGCATCAAAATCTACGACGAGGGCACAGCGCACTATCTCTCGCAGGAATGGGATCGTGCGATTGCGGCCTTCGAGCGCTCGGCCAAGCTCGAGTGGAACCGCCCGGAGTTGAATCCCGACTCGCACGACACCCCCTCCACCGTGATGCTCACCCGCGCCCTGCGACTGAAAGCCAACCCACCCCAAGGCGTCTGGACCGGCGTTTACAAAATGGAGACCAAATAACCGGCGCCTCGGCCGTATCCTCGCCCGATGCAGGTTTTCATTCGAGTTTTGCCCTATGTGAGGCACTATCCGTTCCTGGCTTTTGCCACGCTCTTCTGCGCAGTCGCCGGCACGCTGATGGTGATTGTCTTTCCGGCGGTAACCCAGCGAATCGTTGATGAAGTCATCGGCCAACACCGACCCGAACGATTGGTCCCGCTCATCGCCATAGGCCTCGCCGCCTTTCTCGCTCAGAGCGGCCTCAACAGCCTTCGCATTATTTTCAACAATCACTTCGAGCAGCGCGTGATTTTCGATCTCCGCAGCGAACTTTACGCGCACATCCAAAAGCTCCCCCTGCACTGGTTCGACAACCGGTCCACCGGTGACATCATGACGCGCCTCGTCGAGGATGTGACGAATCTCGAACGCGTGCTCATCGACGGCATCGAGCAGGGCAGCGTGGCGATCCTGCAAATCCTCGTCGTCAGCGGCCTCATGCTCGCCTACAGCCCGTCGTTGACTGCTGCGGCTCTGGCGCCCATTCCCTTCCTCGCCGGCGGCGCGCTGGCCTACACGCTCACCGCGCGCTCCCGCTACCGCACGCAACGCAAGGCCGTCTCCGCCCTCAACTCCATTCTCCACGACAACATCGCGGGCATCCGGCAGATCAAAACCTACACGAGCGAGTCCCGCGAACACGCCCGGTTCGACCAAGCCAGCGACAAGGTCCGAACCGCCACGCTCACCGTGATGAAAGCCTGGGCATTTTACCAACCCGGCATGGAATTTCTCTCGTCACTTGGCCTCTTGATCGTGGCTGCGTTTGGAACCAGCCAAGTCCTCGGCGGACAGCTCGAGATCGGCGCGCTGGTGGCGTTTTTTGTTCTCACCCGCTATCTCTACGAACCTGTCGGACGCCTCCACCAGCTCAACCAGATTTTCCAATCCGGCCGCGCGGCAGGTGAACGGGTTTTCGAAATCATGGACTCCGCGCCCGAGGTCGATGAAGGCACGAACCAGCCCCGCAAGCCGGTCCTCGGCAATGTCACCTATCGCGAGGTTTCTTTTTCCTATGATCCCAAGCTGCCCGTCCTCCATGAAGTGAGCCTCGAAGCGCGCGCCGGCGAGATGATCGCGCTCGTCGGCCCCACCGGCGCCGGCAAATCGACCCTCGTGAATCTCCTCGTGCGTTTCTACGAATTCACCGGCGGGCAAATCACGATCGACGGCACCCCGTTGCGCGACATCCCCAAGGACCACCTGCGCGACAACATCGCCGTCGTGACGCAGGAGAGTTTTCTGTTCAACGGCACCGCCTCCCAAAACCTCCGCATCGGCAAACCCGAGGCCACCGAGGAGGACATGTGGCAAGCCCTCCGCGCCGCGAACGCCGAGGATTTCATCCGGCGCCTCCCAGAGGGGCTTCACGCGCAACTCGGCGAGCGCGGCGTGAAACTCAGCGTCGGCGAAAAACAACGCCTCTCCATCGCCCGCGCCCTCCTGAAAAACCCACCGATCCTCATCCTCGACGAAGCCACCGCCAGCGTGGATACCACCACCGAGCGCCTCATCCAGGAAGCTCTCGACCACTTGATGGAAAACCGCACGAGCTTCGTCATCGCCCACCGCCTCTCCACCGTTCGCCACGCCAACCAAATCCTCGTCCTCGAGCGCGGCCGTATCACCGAACGCGGCCGCCACGAGGAACTCCTCGCCTGCGGCGGGCTCTACACCGAGCTCTGCAAAAGCAGCCTGATCGAAAAATAAAACCCCGGCGCGTCAGCGCCATTCGAAAACCCCTTGGAGGGCGGTGCTCCGTCAGCGCCGATTCCCGAGTGAAGCCCTCAACAAAACACTTTCTCTCACAGCGACACAAAGCCCACGGAGTTATCAAAATTCGCAGCCTTTAGTTTTGCATGATCAGTTTCAGGATTGAGTCGGTGCTTTGGTTGGCTTGGGCTAGCATGGCGCGACTTCTTCGTGCTTTCGTGTGGGAATTTATATTCGCGAGCGTAAAAATTCTAGACAGACAGCACAGAATGGCGGACTCTGGAACCATGACAGTTTGCCAACTCCAAACAGCCAAGCAGCGTTTTTCGGCCGTGGCGGAGAGCGCGGCGAAAGGGGTTCCTCAACTTGTGACGAAGCACGGGAGGCCGTTCGTCGTCATCGTGAGTGCAGAAGACTGGTGCAGGGAACACGAGCCAGAGCGGGGGATCTGGGATGTATTAAGAGACTGCCCTGCCGACTTGAGTGAACTCGATTTAGCCCGCAACAAGGATCTCCCGCGCCAGGTTTCATTTTGAACTACCTGCTGGATACAAATATCCTGTGCGAGGCCACAAGGCCGCACCCGGACGCCCATGCCGCAGCATGGCTGAGCGCCCGACCCGCCCTCACGCTGTTCGTCAGCCTCGTCTCCATAGCGGAAATCCGGAAAGGTATTTTGCTCCTTCCGGAAGGTAAGAAGAGGACAAAACTGGGGAGTTGGCTGGAATCCGAACTTCTTCCCGCTTTTGCCAGCCGCGTGATTCCGCTGGGCGAGGTAGAAATGAACGAGTGGGCCGCACTTCAAGCAGAAGCAGAAAAAAAGGGTCACAGGCTACCCGTAGTGGATAGCCTGATCGCAGCAACAGCACGGTGCCATGGGCTCACGCTTGCCACGCGAAATATCCAAGACTTTTGCCATTGCGGAATTTCTATCCACAATCCTTGGGAGGAAACGAAGAGCTTGCCTGCCGCATGAACCTCCCCGCTTGCAACCCGCATCGGATCGCGCCATTTTATGAACGATGAAACTTCGTCTGGATCTTCTGGAGCATCTGACGGAAGAGGACATCGCCGAGCAGGCGGAGTTGAATGTCCACCGCTTCAAACCCGAGCCGCTTTTCTTAAAAACTGGAGTTGGGAGTCTGTCGTCGGCATCAACCAGCGAGCGTGCGCAAGAGGTGGCTCACAGCATGGAATTAACTCAGAGACTGGAGTCTCGTGCCAAGGCCTCTGGGAAAAAATCCATCCCGGGGAAATAACCCTCCTCGAAACTTTCGACCTTCTTCACAAGCTCCACCGCTCTGCTCCGTTCCTTTTCCTGAACGGAAACACTTTTTCCTTCATCGGTCGTGAACTCTGCCTTGCATTGTTCAGTGACCTCCCCGCCATGCGCCGACGCGAACTGGCTTCTGCCGTTGCCCACTACATCGCCGGTGTTTTGGACCGCGACTCGATGATTTCCGCCGTGGATTCGCTCTGGCAATCCGCCTCGCTGAGCGTGGGCGATCGTGTTCAAACGATGCGCGGCACGACTCGCGGTGTCGTCACCCGCATCCTCGAGGATGGCCGCATCGCCTGGCGTCCCGAGGATTCTACGCTCGAACTCATCGCCCTGCCCGAGAGCCTGCTTCCGCAGGATTAAGGCTGAGCCGTTGTTTTCCCTATTGAAGGCCCGTCGGCGGGGACATACAACGCCACTGCATGCCAACGGAACCTTTCCAGTCCAACCCGCTGCGTGATGGACTCAACCTTCGTTCGATCCCCGATCCCTGCTCGCTGATCATCTTCGGCGCGTCCGGCGATCTCACCCACCGCAAACTCGTTCCTGCGCTCTACAACCTCGCCGCCGACGGCGCGCTTCCGCAAGCCATCAGCGTGGTGGGTTTCGCCCGCCGCGACAAAACGAGCGAGGTTTTCCGGAAGGAACTCGGCGAGGCCGTTCGCAAATTCTCTCGCCAGGCGGTGAATGACGAGCTGTGGGAGAATTTCTCGAACTCGATCACTTACCACCGAAGCGAATTCGATAACCCCGAGGGCTATGTCTCGCTCGCCCGCCATCTTGAGGAGCTCGACGCCGCCCGGGGCACACGCGGGAACCGGCTTTTTTACCTCGCCGTCGCGCCCGACCAGTTTGAGGTGATTTTGGAAAACCTCCGCAAAAGCGGACTCAACACTGCCGCGCCGGGATCTTGGGCACGCGTGATTGTCGAGAAGCCGTTTGGCACCGACCTGCCTAGCGCGCGGCGTTTGAACGACCTCGTCGAGTCCGCCTTCGACGAATCCCAGACCTACCGCATCGACCACTACCTCGGCAAAGAGACAGCGCAAAACATCATGGTCATGCGTTTCGCCAACGCGATTTTCGAGGCGATGTGGAATTCCCGCTACATCGACCATGTCCAGATCACCGCCAGCGAGCCGCTCGGCGTGGAAGGCCGCGCGGGCTACTACGACAAATCCGGCGCGCTCCGTGACATGGTCCAGAATCATCTCCTCCAACTCCTCTGCCTCACGGCCATGGAGCCGCCCGCCGGGCTCGATGCCGACTCGATCCGCGATGAAAAGGTTAAGGTCCTGCGCTCGCTCCGCCCTCTCGCGGGCGACGAGGTTTTCCGCCATGTGGTCCGCGCCCAATACGGCGCCGGTGCGGTCAACGGCAAGCGTGTCGCCGCCTACCGCGACGAGCTCAATGTGAACCCCGAGTCGAACACCGAAACCTTTGTCGCCCTCGAGGTGAATGTGGACAACTGGCGCTGGGCGGGGGTTCCGTTTTTCATCCGCGTCGGCAAGCGGCTTCCCAAGGGCGGCACCGAGATTGCAGTTCAGTTCAAGAGCGTGCCGCCGGTGTTGTTCCGCGCCACGGGTGAAACGGTGGATGACAATGTGCTCGTGATCCGCATCCAGCCGGACGAGGGGATTTCGCTTCGCATGTGCGCGAAGATGCCCGGCTCCAGCCTGCGCATCGAACCGGTGAAAATGGATTTCCACTACGGCACGAGCTTCGGCAAAGCCACGCCTGAGGCCTACGAGCGCCTACTCCTCGACGCCATGAGCGGCGACGCCACGCTGTTCGCCCGCCGCGACGAGGTCGAGGAGGCGTGGAAATTTATCGATTTGATCCACGAGGCTTGGCGCACGCGCTCGAATGACCTCGCTATTTACTCCGCCGGATCCTGGGGCCCCAGCGAGGCCGATGAACTCATCAAGCGCCACGAAGCCACATGGAGAAGGCTGTGACATTCGATCCCTCAGGCCTTGGGCTGCCGGTCGAGATTGGCCTCATCGACAAAGAACTCGGCAAACTCTGGGAATCGAGTGACGACACGAAAACGCGCGCGTCGCTCATCAATTTCGTCATCCACACGGGAGATCCCGGCTCGCTCAAGGCAGACACCGAAATCATCTCCACCATCGCTGCGAAGCACGCCTGCCGCGCGATTTTGATTTTTTCAAATCCTAGCGCGCCTGCTCCGGCAGCTCAGGCTTGGATCAACGCGCATTGCCATCAGACGGGAAAAGGCGAGCGCCAACTCTGCTCGGAACAAATCACCTTCCGACTCGACGGCGAGAGTGCGAACGCGTTGCCGAACATTGTTTTTTCCCACCTCGATACCGACCTGCCTCTCTGCCTCTGGTGGCAAGGCGACCTTCCCGAGCCTCTTGATGAGACGCTTTGGTCGTGGGTGGATCGCCTGATTTACGATAGTGCCAAGTGGTCCAGACCCGTTCATCAGCTCCATCTTGTTCGACATCTCACGGTGGGAAGCGGCAAGGGGACAGTGCTCTGCGATTTGAACTGGACCCGTCTCCAGCCCTGGCGCTACGCGCTTGCGAGTCTCTTTGATCATTCCGCTGCGTTCCCGAAGCTTAACCAGATCGATTCCATCAATGTCGAGTTGGGTAACGGGTCGCGAATTTCAGCCATGCTTCTTTTAGGGTGGTTCGCATCTCAACTTAATTGGACCGCTGCAAATTCCGGGGAGTCTCAATCCCTCTTTCGCGGCCGCCAAGGGGAGGGGCGCCCCCTTGATGAATTTTTATCTCCAGATAACCGGAAAATTTCTTTTGCGATTACTGAAAGCCAGAATCAGGAGCGAAACGCAGTTCTTATTCGTTGCGGGGATTCCGAGTTCGAATTGTCGCATGCCGCGAACGCAGAATTTTTCGAAGCCAGAATCCATATTCCAGAAACGATCGATTCCCGGCAAATCCTGCCATTCCCGCGCCGCAACACGACGGACACGCTCTTGGCAGAGCTCAGCCGCGCGGGGCGGCATCCGCTCTACACGAAGTCGCTGGAAAAAATCCTCCCTCTGCTCCGCCGCTGAGCCTCAGCGCTTGTCGAGCACCTTGTTCCACTCATCAAGCCGCTTTTGCTGGGCGGCAAAGAGATCGTCGGTGGGATCGAGGATTTCGATTTTCTCAATTTTGTCACCCTGCCTGATGGCGTCCACGACATCCTGACCTTTCGTGACTCCGCCGAAGACGGTGTGCTTGCCATCGAGCCAAGGGGTCGGCACATGAGTCACGAAGAATTGGCTGCCATTCGTGCCCGGGCCGGCATTGGCCATCGAGAAAAGACCAGAGCGGTCATGCTTGAGCTCGGGTTTGCATTCATCTTCGAAGCGGTAGCCCGGACCGCCGCGTCCGGAACCTTCGGGGTCACCGCCTTGGATCATGAAATCGGGAATCACGCGGTGAAACGACAGGCCGTTGTAGTAGCCGCGCTTGGCGAGATTCAGGAAATTGGCGACGGTCACCGGAGTTTTGGAAGCGAGGAGGGTGGCTTCGATGGGACCTTTGTTTGTTGAAAGAATGATTCGGATGTCTTGCATGGAGGTGGTCTCTGTGGCGGAGGCGGTGGCGATTGTCAAACCGAGAAGCAAGGAAGTGATGAGTGTTTTCATAGGATGGGTGCCGCGGGTTCGACCCAGCGGTTGTTTTCTTTGATGAGGTCAACAAGGCGGTCGACCGCCTCGGCCTGGGGGATATGGAATTTCACCGGCGTCTTGCCGATGTAGAGGTTCACCTTGCCCGGCGCGCCGCCAACATAGCCGAAATCGGCGTCGGCCATTTCGCCGGGGCCGTTCACGATGCAACCCATGATCGCGATTTTCACGCCTTTGAGGTGCGCGGTGGCGGCCTTGATGCGGGCCGTGGTCTCTTGAAGATTGAAAAGTGTGCGGCCGCAGCTGGGGCACGCGACATAGTCGGTCTTGAAAATCCGGACCCCGGCGGCTTGGAGGATGTTGTGGGCGAGGCGGAGCAATTGGCCCGGCGCGGACTCGCCTTGAATCAGCACCGCATCGCCAATGCCGTCGCAGAGTAGCGAGCCGATGTTGGTCGAGGCGACGAGGAGGTTTTGGAGAAAATCGGACCCGCCCGGCGAGAAGGTATCCTTCAGTAAAATAGGATGCCGGGGATCGAGCGCGGAGGCGAGTTGGCGGAAGGCATCGATCACGCCGAGTTCACACGAATCGGGGACCGTGACGAGAAGCGGGGTGGGGGAGGCATTGGTGCGGGCGACGGCTTCTGAATCGCGCGGGTCAATTTCGACAACGCCGGATTTTTCCAAAACGATCTCGGGTTTGTAATCGCCAAGCGCCTCGAGTTTGTGCCCGAGTTTTTCCCAAGTGGATTGCGTGGCGACCACGCGAACGAGTTCCGGGCAACCGAGTGGGATGCCGTCCACTTCGAGACGCTGACTGGCCCGGCGCGTGTAGGAAAAGGGATCGAAGGGCCAGGGGGAGAAGTTGGTCTTGGTGCGAACGACGGAATCCACCAACGCGCGGGCAACAGGGATTTCGTGCTCCGAATCCTCGGTGAGCGAGACGCGGATCGTGTCGCCGATGCCGTCGGCGAGCAGGCTGCCGATGCCGATCGCACTCTTGATGCGGCCGTCCTCGCCATCTCCAGCTTCGGTGACGCCGAGGTGAATTGGGTAATTCCAATCGCCCTCCGTGCGGTCGAGTTCATCGAGCCGTGCAACGAGCAGGCGGTAGGCCTGGATCATCACCTTCGGGTTCGATGCCTTCATCGAAAAAACAAAGTCGTGGTAGTCGAGTTCGCGGGCGATGCGGGCAAATTCCAGCGCGCTCTCCACCATGCCGAGCGGCGTGTCGCCAAAGCGGTTCATGATGCGGTCGCTCAGGCTGCCGTGGTTCGTGCCAATGCGCATCGAGATGCCGCGTTTCTGGCAGAGCTCGACAAGCGGCGCGAACCTCTCGCGGATCCGGCCGATTTCGGCGGCGTATTCCTCGTCGGTGTATTCGCGGATGTTGAATTTCTTCGAGTCGGCGAAATTGCCAGGGTTGATGCGGACCTTCTCGACCCAGTTGGCGGCCTCCAGCGCGGCTTCGGGTTTGAAATGGATGTCGGCGACGAGTGGGACATCGCAGCCGGTTTCCAAAAGTGCGGCGCGGATGTTTTCGAGGTTGCGGGCGTCTTTAACCGTAGGCGCGGTGATGCGGACGATTTCGCAACCGGCGTTGACGAGGCCTTGGGTTTCGCGAACGCACGCGGCGGTATCCATCGTGTCGCTGGTGAGCATCGACTGGACGCGGATGGGATTTTTCCCGCCGATGGCGGTGCGGCCGGTTTTGACCTCGCGCGTCGGGCGGCGGCCGGGGTGGTTGCGGAACTCCGGCGGCATCGGCTAGTTCGACTTTGAGACCGGCACGGGCGCGTTCGAGGCCACGATGTCGCCCACATCGTAGAAGGTCAGGTAAAGCATAAACCCGATGAGGAGGAGCGCGCAGCCGGTTTGCACAACTTCGAGGACGCGCACGCTGATCGGCTTCCGGCGGATCGCTTCGATGATCGCGAGCGTGATGTGGCCGCCGTCGAGGACGGGAAACGGAAGGAGATTCAGCAAGGCGAGGTTCACATTGATCAGAACACTAAAAGCCAGCGCGATCCTCCAGCCATCGGGCGACTCGAAGATTTGGTAATAGAGTCGCATGATGCCGACTGGCCCGCTGAAGTGGGCAGCCTTCACATCCGAGGCGGGCGAGAGCAGCGCGCCGACCATCCGGAAGATGCTCGTCGCGGCGTCCTTCACTTGGTGGAAAGGATTAGGGTAGGCCAGCGTGGTCCGGCCCCACTCAATGCCGAAATTCACCGGCATGCCGTCGGCCGAGGGCGGAGGGAGAGTGATCGGAAGCTGTAGCGACTCCGCGCCGCGGTCGACTGTGAAAACGACCTCCTTGCCGCGGTTGGCGTCGATGATCGGTCCCATGTCGGAGAGGTTGAAAATCGGCTCACCGTTGAGGTCGGTGACGAGGTCTTCGGCGCGGAAGCCTGCCTTGTCGGCGAGGCTGCCCCGCACGACGAAGCCCACACCCGGCACGATGCGCGGCCCGATTTGGATTTCACGCAAGGCCGGCCGGCGCCAGCTTGAGGTCTCGGGTTTGGTCCAACCGCAATCGATCGAAACTTCCTGCCCCTCGCGCAGCACCGTCATGGGAATTGTCTGGCCCTCGCTGCGGACGATGCGCCACTTCACGCTGTCCGTGCCGCTCAGGAAGTGCTTCACGGGCTTGCCGTCCACGGTGAGGATTTGGTCGCCGGGGCGCAAACCGGATTGGTAGGCGGGGCCACCCTCTTTCACAAATCCGATCGTCGTGCTGTCGATCTCGCTCTGCGGCTTGCCGACGAACCACACGATGAGCGCCATGGCAAAAGCCAGACCGAAACTGAAAAGCGGACCAGCGGCGGCAACGATGATTTTGTCGAGCGGCTTCACCGGCGGTAATTGCTCGCGTGGGGTTTGCGACTCGCCTTCCACCGCTTCCATCGGAGCAAGCTGAGGAATCGCAACGAACCCGCCGGCGGGGATCGAGCCGAGGCGGTATTCCACACCATTGATCGTTTTGCTCCAGATCGGCTTGCCGAACCAGATGGCGAATTTCTCCACCACCAGCCCGCGCCAGCGGGCAGCAAGGAAGTGGCCCAGTTCGTGGACCACGATGAGGAGGTTGAAAATCAGAATAACCTCGAGGCAGATGACAATAAACTTCAGGCCGTCAAAAAACATAAATGGGTCACCACCATCCCCCGATTGGTGAAAAAATCAATCCACGAGCGCGCGGGCGAGTTGGCGCGCCTCGGCGTCGGCCATGAGAATCGCCGAGAGGTCGGGATGCGGCGTGTGGGGGATTTGATCAAGAACCTGCGCGACGATACGCCAGATTCCGCTGAAGCCGATGCGCCCGGCGAGGAAAGATTCGACGGCGACCTCGTTGGCGGCATTCAGCACCGCAGGGCAGGCACCACCTAGCGTTCCGGCCTTCACCGCCAGATCCAGCGCGGGGAAATCCTCCCTCCGCGGTGCCTCGAATTCCAGCCGCCCGAGGGCTGCGAGGTCGAGCGGGGGCAGGGAATTTGCCACGCGCTCCGGCCAGGTCACGGCGTATTGAATCGGGAGCCGCATGTCGGAGTGGCCGAGTTGAGCGAGGACCGAGCCGTCCACAAACTCCACCATGGAATGCACGATGCTCTGCGGGTGCACGACTACATCGACGCGCTCGATGCCGATATCGAAAAGCCACCGCGCCTCGATCATCTCGAGCGCCTTGTTGAAGAGCGTCGCCGAGTCGATTGTAATTTTTTTCCCCATGTTCCAAGTCGGATGCCGCAGCGCCATTTCGGGCGTCACATTTTCCAACTCCGCCGTGGGCGTCTGGCGGAACGGCCCGCCGGAACAGGTCAAAATCAAACGCCGCACCGAGGCGGTATCGCGTCCATCGAGGCATTGGAAAATCGCATTGTGTTCGCTATCCACCGGCAACACGCGCACGCCTCGCCGGCGGGCCGCCTCCATCACCACCTCGCCGGCCATGACGAGGATTTCCTTGCTCGCCACGGCGATGTCCTTGCCCGCCTCGATCGCCGCCAGCGCGGGACGAAGCCCACCGGTTCCGACAATCGCGATCAAAACCAGATCCGCTTCGGGCATTGTCGCCAACTCCACCAACCGCTCGACGCCGTTAGGTCCGCTGGAGAGAGCTGTCTTGGCTTCGGGAAATTCCCGCGCGGCCTCCGCCAATTCCTCGGCATTCGAGTGCGCCGACATCCCCACGATCCGCATCCGCGAGGGAATATCCTTCGCCACTTTGCGCGCGCTCCGGCCGATCGAGCCGGTGGCTCCGAGGATCACGATATTTCGCATCCTCATCCGACCCCCAGCACGAAGCGCATGTAGAACAACAGGATCGGCGCCGTGAAAAGAATGCTGTCGATGAGATCGAGCGTTCCACCGATGCCCGGGAGCATAGCGCTGGAATCTTTCGTGTGCGCGCCGCGTTTCACGATCGACTCCGCCAAGTCGCCCACGACCGCTGCGAAGCCCAGCAGCAATCCCAGAAAAACAATGTCATCGAAACGGAACGCCGAGAGTTTTTCCGGCATGAGCGCATACATCCAGAAACTGCAGAGCAACGAGGAAAACAGCGCGCCGAAGAAGCCCTCCCAAGTTTTTTTCGGGCTGATGTGTGGGGCGAACGGGTGCTTCCCGAAGAGGCTCCCGAAGACATACGCGCCCATGTCGCTGAATTTCGTCACCGCCACGAGATACAGCACATACCACTGCCCGGTCGTCATTCCGTTCTCCAGGCGCGGCGTGAGGTAAATGATTTTTGTAATGAAGCTGAAAAGCCACGGAATGTAAAAAAGCCCGAAGACCGTGTAGCTCATCGCGCGTAAGGGGTCGTTTTCCGCGCCCCGGAACATCTGCCGAGCGAAAATCGTCACCAGAAAAAGCACGAGCACGAGCAACTCGAAGTCCCGGCTATTCTCCGAGCCGCTGGCTCTCGTAATCAAAAACCCGCCGCACAGCAGCACCGCCGCGCAAATCAACCCCGTGAGCGTGAAAACCCGGATGCCGTCGTGCTCGAGCATGCTGTAGTATTCCCACAGCGCGCGCATCGCCATGAAACCGACAAGAGCGAAAAACCCGATCTCCCAGCCGATGAGAATCGTGGCGAGTAGGAGCAACCAAAGAATGATCGTGCTCGAAAGTCTCAGAAAAAATGTCAGCCGCCCGGGCGTCATGAGCCGCAGATTGGCGAACTCCCGTCGCGGGTGCAATCCGCAAGGCGTCGGATTGCATCACGGGTTGTAAAAATCCGCCGATCCTGCCAACCATTCCGACCAATGGTGCGTCAACTCGGCCAAACGACTTTGGGAATCGTGCGCGATACCGGCGATTTCACGCTGTTTTGCGGACGCGCCTTTATGTCGCTATCCAAAACGCGACGACTTCCGCGTCGCATTCTTCGCGCGGTTTACGAGCAGGGCGCGGTGTGTTTGCCGGTCATTGCGATTGTTGGGGTTTTCACCGGACTCGTTCTGGGATTGCAGGGCTACCATGTGCTGAGCCGGTTTGGTTCGGAGGGGCTTCTGGGCACGCTGGTTTCGCTCTCGCTCGTGCGGGAAATGGCGCCGGTGCTGGCGGCCTTGATGCTCGTCGGCCAGGCGGGATCCGCGTTTGCGGCGGAGTTGGGCATTCAGAGAAACACCGAGCAGATCGCCGCGCTGGAGACGATGGGTGTGAACAGCCTCGGCTACCTCGTGGCGCCGCGCCTGATCGCTGCTCTTCTGGTTTTTCCCGCGCAGGCGGCGCTCTTTGTCGTCCTCGGGTTGTGGGGAGGGAGTCTCTCGGGTTCGGTTTTGCTGGGGGTCGATTCGGGAGTTTATTGGTCTGCCGTCGAACGGGCGGTGGAGTTCCGCGATCTGCGCGAGTGTTTTCTGAAAGCCGCAAGTTTCGGGGTATTGACCACGGCGATTTGCGCCTACATGGGCTTTCACGCTGACCGCAATACCTCCTCGGCCGGAGCGCGCGCGGTCAGCGCCTCGACCACCCGCGCGGTGGTGTTTTCGAGCATCACGGTGCTGATCGCCGATTATGTGATCAGTTCATTTTTTATCTGAAAATGGAGACCACGGATTTCGCGCTGGAGGTGGAGGGGTTGGAAAAGGGCTTCGATGGAAGCGCCGTTCTGAAAGGCGTGAGTCTTCGCGTGCCGCGCGGGAGTATTTTCACCGTTCTTGGACCGAGCGGCACCGGAAAATCCGTCCTCCTCAAGTGCATCGGAAACATCCTCGCGCCGGACTCGGGGCGCATTGTCTTCGAGGGCCGCCCCCTTCGCGATCCGGCCGCGCGGGAGGATTTCCGGAAACGCTGCAGCTTTCTTTTTCAGGGGAATGCGCTGTTTGACTCGCTCACGGCGCTGGAAAATGTCGCGCTCCCGCTCGAGCAAACGACCTCGCTCGGCAAAGTAGAAATTTTCAAGCGAAGCCTCAAGGCCCTCCAGCAACTTGAGATGAAAGATTTCGCGGACCGCTACCCTGGGCGCCTTTCCGGCGGCATGCAAAAGCGTCTTGCCCTCGCCCGTGCGATCGTTACACAACCCGAGATCGTGCTTTTCGACGAACCCACCGCCGGTCTCGACCCGCTCCGCCGGAATGCCGTTTTCTCCATGATCGCCAAATACCAACGCCGCTTCCGCTTCACGGCCCTCGTCGTTACACACGATGTGCCCGAGGCTCTTGCGGTTAGCGATCGCGTCGCCCTTCTCAACCAGGGCCGCATTGCCTTTGAGGGAACTCCCGCCGCGTTCGCTGCCTCCAGCGAGTCCGGGGTCGCGCTTTTCCGTGACAGCGTGGACGCCCTCCACCGAACCCTCGCTGCCATCCGCAGCGAACAACCAGCCACTTCATGAAAAAATACAAAGTCGAGTTTTTGGTCGGCCTCTTCGCCCTGCTCTCCCTTGCCGCGCTGGCGTGGCTCACGCTCCAAGCCGGCGCGGGCTCGATGCCGGCCGGTGAGACCTATGTCATCGAGTCCCGCTTCACCAACGCGGGTGGGCTCCATTCCGGCAGCAGCGTGCTCATGTCCGGCGTCACTGTGGGCCGCGTGGAGGATGTGCGCATGGAGCCGTCGGATTACAGCGCAATTGTCACCTTACGCATCCTTTCCGCTCTCCGCCTGCCGAGCGACTCCATGGCTTCGATCAAAACCTCGGGTCTCATCGGCGACAAATTTGTCTCCCTTTCACCTGGCGCCGAGGAGACCTATCTCAAACCCGGCGCGCGGATCACGATGACGGAATCCACCGTGGATCTGGAATCTCTCATTGGCAAAATGGCTTTCGGAGCGGTTGACAAAGCCGACGAAAAGAAAGATCAAAAAACAGAATAATCGACTGTGAAAACAAACGCTCTTCTACTTTCCCTGATCCTCTCCTTATCTTGTGGAAAAGCCTTCGCCTCGACCGCCGCTGCGGAGAATTTTCTCAAAAAATCCGTCGGTGAGGTCGTGGAGGCCGCTAAAAATGCCACTGATGCCCCGGCGCTCGCCTCCGCCGTCCGTCCAATTCTTCTTAAAACCATCAGCTTCGACGCCATGACCCGCCGTTCCGTGGGGCCGGGTTGGCGGCAGTTCACCGACGCCGAACAAAAGGACGCCATCGGCTTTTTTACCACGCTGATCATTCGCACCTATTCCGCAAAGTTTACCCCGGGCGAACTCCCCGATGTCGTCTACAAAGCCGCGACGGAAACCGCTCCCGGTCGAGTCGAGGTCGCCACCTCCACGCTGTATAAAGGCAGCCGCTACGAAGTCACCTATCGACTCGAGCAGCCCGATGGCAAAGGTTGGCGCGTCACGGATGTGGTGATCGAAGGCGTCAGCATGATCGCGAATTACCGAGGCCAGCTCGACGCGCAGTTCAAATCCGGCGGCGCGGGGGCAGTCCTCGGCTCACTCCAAAAATCCATCAATTCCTCAAAATGACACGCCCCCAAACTTCTCGCTCAGTTGTTACGCTTTTCCTCGGTGTGATCGTGAACGTCCTCACTCCCGAGGCCTTCGCTGAGTCGAGCCGGATTTACAGCTACACCACACAGGGCGCGGTGCCGGTGGACTTGAAAAAGGGCCGCCTCCCGAAAAACTCCTACGAGACCTACTACCTCGAGAGCGCCATACCCCAATCCTCTCGACCTGTTGCCACGCCCAAGCCAAAAGCCACACCGAAACCCAAAGCCACGCCCAAGCCAAAAGCCACGCCGAAGCCCAAGGCGACACCGATTCCAAAGGCCACGCCGAAGCCCACGGCGCAACCAACCCCTCAGTCGACCTCAACACCCAAGCCCGCCGCGATTACGGTCACCAAAAAATCTTCGCCCACACCGGTTGCCAAGCCTCCCAAATCCTCGCCGAAACCCGCGGCTCCTCCCGTGGATGACTTGGATGACTTGGATGAGTATGGCGACACCGTGAAGATCGCGGACCCCATCGAACCCGTGAACCGCGGAATGTTTTGGCTCAACCACCAACTCTACACCTACATCGCTCGGCCGATTTCGAAGGTCTACCGCACCATCCTGCCGAAGCCCGTCCGCACGGCCGTTCACAATGTCTACGACAACGCGGAGTATCCTGTCCGCGTGGTGAATCACTTGCTCCAAGGAAAACCCGGGCGCGCGGATCTCGAGACCCGCAAATTCCTTCTCAACTCCACCGCGGGCGTGGGCGGCATCTTCAAGCCCTCGGATCGTTTCCCCTCGCTCGCCGAGGTTCCCGACGCGGACACCGGCCAAACTTTTGCCAAATGGGGTATCGGCCATGGAGCTTATGTCGTTCTTCCCGTGATCGGCCCGCGCAGTGTGCGCGACACCGTGGGCCTGGCCGGGGATGTCGCCCTCAATCCCCTCACTTGGGTGCCGATCGGCGGAGTGGCCCAAGCCATCTCGATCCCGCTTGCGACCCCCAATACCGTTCGCAATGTGGACAGCCGGCTCAACGCCTACGACGCCGCCACCGAGAACGCTGTCGATCCCTACCTCTCCCTCCGAGGCTCCTACATCCAGTATCGCCAAAAAGCTGCATCCAAGTAGGTCATCCCTCCTGGTCCGCAGGCGTTGCCATCCCTCCGCCGTTTGCTAGAGTCCGGAGCTCGCCACAGGGCACCTTTTTTCCAAATTCATGAAAACTCTCGTCATCGGCCACCGCAATCCAGACATGGACTCGATCGTGGCTGCCCTCGGCTATGCGGAATTCAAGCGCGCCACCGGAATGGAAAATGCCATTGCTGCCCGCTGTGGAAATACCAACGCCCGCATTGATTTTGCCCTCCGGAAGTTCGGGGTCGAGGCGCCGGTGTTCGTTCCCGATGTCTACCCCCGCGTGGAGGATGTGATGCAGCGGAATGTCGTGAGCATCCACCGCGACGCTCCGATTTATCAAGCGATGACGCGCTTTAGCGAAGCCAAGTTCCGCGGGCTTCCGGTGGTCGATGACTCGCGCTCCTGCATCGGCCTCCTCTCGGCCTTCAAGCTCGGCAAATACTTGTTCCCGCCGCTCGAAAATCTCTCCTCGTGCCGTATTGTCGAGGCATCCATCTCGCACATCCGAGATGCCATCCGTGGCATGGTGGTCACGGGCAAGGAGGATCCCAAGATCAAGCCCCGCATGCTTGTTGTGGCGGCCATGCACACCGCTTCATTCCAAAAACGCCTTGAGCAGCTTGACATCCCCTCCACTGTCCTGATCGTTGGAGACCGTTGGAATATTCAAGAAATGTCCATCCTGGCCGGTGTGCCGGTGATCATCATCACGAATAATTTCTCCCCCACGGATCGCGCTCTTGCCCTCGCGCAGGAGCATGGCACCACGCTGCTCTCCTCGCCGCACGACACCGCCACCACCGTCATGCTCTCGCGGGCGGCCGTGACGGCCGGACAAATGCTCTCGCCGGAATTCATTCACCTCAATGGCGACGCCACCCTGTCCCAGACCAGAATGGATTTGGCCATGCATTCGCAGTTTGCCTTTCCTGTTTTGGGATCGCAGGGCCGATTGCAGGGCATCATCTCCAAGAGCGACCTGCTGAGGCCGGTTCCGCGCCAACTCATCCTCGTCGATCACAACGAAATCACCCAGGCGGTTGCGGGCGCCGACGAGGTGTCGATCATTGAAATTCTCGACCACCATCGCATCGGCGTGGCGCCGACCCACCAGCCGATCCTTTTCATGAACCGCCCGGTCGGATCGACCAGCACGATCGTGGCCGATTGTTTCCGCCAGGCGCGGCTCCCGATTCCGAAACCCATTGCCGGCCTGCTGATGTGCGGACTGATTTCGGACACGCTGAATCTCACCTCGCCGACCACGACCTCTGTGGATCGGGATATCATGGCAGAGCTATCCAAGATTTGCGGCGTGAAGCCCGCCGATCTTGCCTCCGAGATTTTCAGCGTTGGCTCACCCTTGATGACCCTATCGGCGAAGGATGTCATCACCGCCGACTGCAAGGAATACGAGGAGCATGGCATCAAGTTCAGCGTGTCCCAGATCGAGGAAATCAGCTTCGCCTCGTTCCAGAAACAGCGCGAGACCCTGATCGAGGAATTGGAAAAATACCGTGCCTCGCATGGGTATCTTTTCTCCACGCTCCTCATCACCGATGTGAATACGCAGAACTCGATCCTCATCGTCCGTGGATCGGAGAGTTTCACGCGCCTCATCGATTTTCCCGAGGATGGAAGCCACGCGTGGAAACTCGACGGTGTCGTTTCGCGGAAAAAACAACTCCTGCCTTATCTCACCGCCATCCTGGCCCGCATGGCCTGATTTTTGTCAGGAATTCCGCACCCGGATTTGGGAGCGCAGGATCAAGTAGAGAACGAAAAAGAGGAAGAGGGTCGAGGCGATGAGGACGAGCGTGTTGAACCACAGAATCCCGGCGCGAAGACCGAGGTATTCTTTCATCGGTCCAAAGAAGACATTCAGGTGTCGGTCCTCGCGATAGTCGCTTTGCTCCATCTCGGCTTTGGACACGAGGTCGGTGACTTTTTGATTCACATAGAGCTGCTCGGCACTCACGCCGGTGCCGAAGTTGTCGAATTTCGAGGGTTCGAAACGCGCGCCGGCAATGACACCATCGATCCGCCGGAAGGCCTTGTTGATGCCTTCAGGCCGGGAGGCTTCGAGCCCGGAAAGAACAGCGAGGGCCTCTTTCAAATCATCCAGGCGATCGGCTTGATCGGGGGTGAGTTTTTTGGCGCGGATGATTTCGTTGATGAGAGATTGGATTTTTTCCTGGCGAATGGTGAGGGGGTTGAGCTTCGCCTGGGCATAGACGAGGGCCTCGTAGGACCAACGCGTGGGCATGATCTCGCAAATGAGCGGCACCTGCAGGTCGCTTCGCGGCGGCATCGAGCTTTCCGGATGGCGGATGGCCCACTGCTGGATGACATGGATGAAATCCAGATTGCGGTTCATCTCTTCGTATTTGATGAGCGCGCCGCTGAGAATGATCTGCGGAATCAACACCACAGGGATGATGAGGATGCCGGTCTTGCTTTGAGCGACGAGCGCGGAAATGACGAGCCCGATCGCGGCCCCGTTCGCTGCCGTGAGGAACATCGCCGTGAAGACGATCCAGAATCCATCGCGCAGGGAGAGCAGGGCGTTTCCAATGAGGGCAAAGAGCGCGCATTGAATGATCGCGAAGAAGGCCAGCGACAGAACCTTCGCAGTGACATAGAAGCCGAGGTTCACATTCAAATTCCGCTCGCGCATGAGCACCGCACGGTCATGGATAATGTCGTCCACGCTATTGGTGAGGCCGAGGAACATCGCCACGACGAGCGCGAGGAAGAGGTAGGTCGGAATGTGAAACGCCGAGGCGAAATCGTAAACGGCGCTCTCGGAATATCGGAGGACCATGCCGGTGAGCAGCGCCAGGAGCGGGGCCTCGAGGACTGTGGTGAGTAGGTTTGCGCGGTTGCGGAGTTTGCTCAGAAAAGCGCGGCGGAGCAGGACACCGAATTGGCGGAATTGCTCGCCCATTCGGAGGCGCTCGCCTTTGCGGGATTCGGGCAGGGGTTCCTGGGGTTGAGGCGCCGCCTCGCGAGGTGTGGGGGGTTGGCGGACTTCCTTGAGCAAGCGGTAGGCTTCGTATTTGTCGCGCCAGTAGTCAGGCGAGAAGCGCCTCGCGGGGATGAGTTGGCCTCGGTTGTTTTCCTCCAAAATAATGTCGCCGCCGAGGTCGCGCAGCGGGGTCTCGAGCACATCAAAAATGAACTCCGGCCGGGTCGTGCCGCAGACTTCGCACCCGCCTGGGGAGGATTTGCCGGCCTGCCGGTTTTCCTCCGCCGCGAAATATTGGAGGGTTTCCAGAGGAGTGCCGAAAAAGACAAGCTTCCCGCCGCGGTCGAGCACCATGGCTTTGTGGAACATCTGGAAAATCCGTGAGGTCGGCTGGTGGATCGTCACGAGCACGATCTTGTTGTGCGACATGTCCCGGATGATCTCCATGATGTGCTCGGAGTCCTTCGAGCTGAGGCCGCTCGTCGGCTCGTCAAAAAGATAAATGTCGGCCGAGCTGACCATATCGAGGCCGATGTTCAGCCGCTTGCGCTCGCCGCCGCTCAGGATTTTCTGGGCGGTCGAGCCGACGACGGAGCTCCGGCGCTCATTGAGCCCAAGCTCGGCGAGTTTGCCATCGATGCGGCGGATGCGCTCGCGCCGACCCAGATGCGGAGCGCGGATGGCGGCGGCGAAGTTGAGGTTTTCCTCGATCGTCAGGTGCTCATCGAACGCATCGTATTGCGGGATATAGGTGACATATTTTCTGAGCGATTCGTGGTTGGGGTAAAGAGAGAGGTCATTGAAAAGAACCTCGCCACGGATTGGTTGGAATTGACCGGAAAGCGCGCGCAGGAGTGTGCTTTTGCCGCAACCGCTGGCTCCCATCACGCAAACCATCTCGCCGCGCTGGACCGTGAACGACACGCCATCCATCGCCACCGTGCCGCTGGCGAATTTACACTCGAGGTCATGCGCCTCGAGGGTTCGCACCACATTTTTTTCCTCCTCGATCAGCCGCTCGGAAAAGTCACAGCGCAAGATTTGGCTGGCATCCACGCGGATCGTATCGCCGTCCGCGAGAGGCGCGGAATTCCGCACCGGGTTGCCACGCACAAGGATCGGTCGGTCGGTGCGCAGGACCTCGACCGAGCCTTCCTTGCGATCATAGTCGCACTTGATTTTGAGAAGCACATCGCCGCCGGGGCCAGGGGATAAAAGAATGTCGTCCTCCTCGAGCAGGTTGGGGTTGTTCGAGACGAGGTATTCGCTTTTTGACGCCTTGAGAGCGAAACGACCGCCGTAGGATCTCGCCCGGAGGCGCAGGTGGTCGAGGTCGAGTTCGCTGTCGTCGTGAAAGACGATTTTGTCCTCCAGCGTGGCTGTCACTTCACGCCCCTCGGAGAGTCGCACGCCGCGAAGGACCGCATCGACATCGCGCAGGGCCTTCACTCGCACGCGGAGCCCGAAAGCCACTTGCAGGCAGGAATCCCGAGTGCGGTCCTTGCCGAGAGTGACCTCATCATCCTCGTTCACCGCGACGAAAATCTCGGGGAGGGTCACATTTTTCTTCGCGTTGAAATAGAAAACCAAGTCGGCGTAGCTGAGCACGACATCATCGGCCAGGACGCGCTGGCCGGTATAAAGACGGGCGAAACTCCCCGGCTCCAGCGCCCGCCCTTGAACGATCAGCTGACGGCCGCTGAGATTTTTTACGATCACGAGATCGCCGTAGCGGTAGGCGTGGAGCCGCTCCTCAGCCGTGAATCCTGGCATGACGACATCCGAGCGCTCTTCGTGGCCGAAGCTTACCATCTCGAGGGGCGAGGCACCCGTGCTGTAGATCGAGCTGTCGGTTTTTTCATCCGCATTGAGTTGGTAAACGATGTCGATCGCCTGAGTCGCCATGCCGAGTCGCGACATGAAAGCGTAGTAGGCCACGACCGCTTCGTTTTTCAGGCCGGCGCGGGAGATCAGGTCGTAGAGCTGCACGCCGAGAAGGATCTTCCGCTCGTCGCTCAACTGACCGGAGAGTTTTTGGGCCATCCCGTCGAGATCCTGCCGCTGATTCAGCGCCCGCTGGAAAAGGTCGCGAAGCTCGGAGTAAACCGCGTCCGGATAATCGTAGCGCAGGAAGCCGAGGCTGGAGTCGATCTCCTCCTCGATCAGGTCGCCGTCCACTTGGGAAAACGCCGCGAGCACTTGGATGAGCGTCGGCAAAAGATTCGGCCCCTCCGTGATGGTGCGCGGCTTCCGCTGGATCCGGCGGAGAGCGTGGCGGAAAAGCGATTGGCTCCGCGCAGCGAGGCGCAAAATAGCCTCGAGTCGGGATTGAATCCCGCTTGGCGGTCGAGGAGAGTTGACAGAGTCCACTGGCGCGCCAACCTATCCATGCCCGCTGTCCATTGCAATCCACGGCCTCGCCCAGCCAAGAATGGCATTGCCGAACGGCAGGTTTTTCAAAAGAGTGTCAGATTAGATTCCATGAGCACCGCCACCACTGAAGCCAAGCCCCTCAGCGCCAACGAAGTCATCAAAGCCGCCTCGCACCACCTCCGCGGCAGCCTAGCCCAAGAACTCGCTGACACCTCCACCGCGGCCATCACGGACGATTCCGGCCAGCTCACGAAATTCCACGGACTCTATCTCCAAGACGACCGCGACCTCCGCCTCGCTCTCAAGAAAGCGGGCAAGGAAAAAGCCTTCTCGTTCATGCTCCGCGTCCGCCTCCCCGGCGGCAAGGCCACCGCGAACCAATGGCTAGTTCTTAACAAGCTCGCGGGTGATGTTTCCTCCCCCTCGCTCCGCCTCACCACCCGCCAAACCTTCCAATTTCACGGCGTCCTCAAGGGCAATGTCAAAAAGCTCGTCCAAGGCATGCACCAAGTCCTCCTCGATTCCATCGCGGCCTGCGGCGATGTGAACCGCAATGTCATGGCCCCGCCGAATCCCGAGCGCAGCGCTGCCGCCCAGTTGGTCTACGACCACGCGAAATCCTGGAGTGAATTCGCCCTCCCTAAAACCCGCGCCTACCACGAGATCTACCTCGATGAGGAACTCGTCGCCGGCGGCGAGCCCGAGAGCGAGCCGATGTATGGCGACACCTACCTCCCGCGCAAATTCAAGACCGGCTTCGTCCTCCCGCCCTCGAACGATGTGGACATCTACTCCCAAGACCTCGGCTACATCGCCGCCGTCGAGGATGGAAAGCTCCTCGGCTACAATGTCACCGTCGGCGGCGGCCTCGGTATGAGCCATGGAAACGCCGAGACCTTTCCGCGCTTGGCCGACTGCATGGGCTTCATCACGCCCGACCTCGTCAACAAAGTCGGCGAAGCCGTCCTCACCACCCAGCGCGACTTCGGCGACCGCACAAACCGCAAACACGCCCGGCTCAAATACACCATCCAAGACCGCGGCATCGAGTGGTTCAAAGGCGAGGTCGAGAAACGCTCTGGCGTCTCGTTCGCGCCCGCCCGCCCTGTTCATTTCACCACCATCCAGGATCCCTTCGGCTGGCACGAATGCACGGACGGCACTTGGTTCTACGGCCTCCATATCCTCAGCGGCCGCATCGTCGATAAAGACGGCTGGGCGATGAAAACCGCCCTCCGCGAAATCGCCGAAATCCACACCGGCGACTTCCGTCTCACCCCTTCCCAAAACCTCAGCATCAGCGGCGTCACGCCCGAGATGAAGCCCCGCATCGAGGCCATCCTCGCCAAGCATGGGCTCGACAAGGAAAACGACCGCTCCGGCCTGCGTCTGAACGCCCTCTCGTGCGTCGCGCTACCCACCTGTGGCCTCGCCCTTGCTGAGAGCGAACGCGCCCTGCCCGAGACTTTGGAAAAATTCGAAGCCGTCCTCGACGAGAACGGCCTCCGCCACGATGCCATCAGCATCCGCATCACGGGTTGCCCGAACGGCTGTGCCCGCCCCTACCTCGGCGAGATCGGCTTCGTCGGCAAAGCTCCCAACAAATACGCGCTCTACCTCGGCGCCCGCTACGACGGCACCCGGCTCAACCGCCTCTTCTCACCGAGCACTACGATCGACGGCGCTGTCGAAATGCTCCGCCCGATCATCAAACGCTACGCCCTCGAGCGCCAACTAGGCGAAGGCTTCGGCGACTTCTGTGACCGTGCCATCCTACCGGCGGATGCAACCTTCCACAGCGTCGGCACCCCCGCCGCCGCCTAAGGAAAAAATCTCCCGCGCACCCCTTGAAGGCTTTCTCGGGACCGGAGTCATGGAGTCTATTGGGCTTTCACTCCGGAGACGAGAGCTTGCAGGGAACCTTTGGCATCGCCGAAGAGCATTCGGCAGTTATCGCGAAAGAAGAGGTGATTCTCTATGCCCGCAAACCCTTTGCCCATGGAACGCTTCATCACGATCACAGTGCGGGATTTTTCAGCTTCAATGATTGGCATGCCGAAGATGGGGCTGAACCTGTCCTCGCGAGCGGCGGGGTTCACCACATCATTCGCGCCAATGACGAGGCAGACATCCATGCGTTCCATTTGCGGGTTAATACTCTCCATTTCGACGAGTTGGTCATATGAGACATTAGCTTCTGCAAGCAGGACATTCATGTGACCAGGCATCCGGCCGGCAACCGGGTGGATGGCAAAACTGGTCTCTACACCCCGCTTGGCAAGCTCATCGCAGAGTTCCCTCACTTGATGTTGGGCTTGGGCAACAGCAAGGCCGTATCCTGGAATAATAACAACTTGCTGGGAAATGCTTAATAGCATTGCGACTTCATCGATTTGAATTGGTTTGATGGATCCCTCGACATCTGTGGATTGGGATTCTCCGCCGGATCCGCTGCCGAAGGCACCGAAGAGCACATTGGTCACTGGGCGGTTCATCGCCTTGCACATGAATAGCGTGAGTAAGGTGCCAGATGAGCCGACCAATGTGCCGGCAATGACCATGGCCACATTCGAGATGGCAAATCCGTCAGCAGCCACTGCCAGACCGGTAAAGGAATTGAGCAGCGAAATCACTACAGGCATATCTGCCCCGCCAATAGGAAGCACCATCATCGCTCCGAAAATGAGCGAGAGCGCGACAAAAACCAAAAGGGGGGCGGTGCTGGCATCGGCAGTGGCAAGCATCGCGCCCAACACAAGGATCGTCGCAAGGATGGCAGCATTGATAAATTTCTGGCCGGGGTAAGTCAGGGGCTTTTCAAATTTTCCCTGCAGCTTGAGGAAGGCGATCAGACTTCCAGAAAAAGAAAGTGCTCCGATGAGTGCGGCAAAGAGCATGACCGTGATAAACCCGGCCCCGCGCGGAGTGCCGCCGTGATGCAGTAACTCGACAGCAGCCACGAGGGCCGCTGCGCCGCCGCCCGCACCATTGAAAAGGGCAACCATCTGTGGCATGCCGGTCATCTTCACCGAATACGCTCCGATGGCTCCAATCACCAAGCCCGCAAGTATGCCGGCGATAATCAAGACGCTGTTGAGCATGGGAACGGCCCCATGCGCGGGGCCTTGCAGTTGAGGCACCACTGCTATGAGGGCCACGATCATGCCAAAGCCGGCTACGAGATTCCCCGACCGGGCGGTTTTGGGCGAGTTGAGCATTTTGATGCCCAAAACGAAGAGCACTGCTGCAAAAAGAAAGGCGAAAGAGAGGAGGGCACTCATTTTTGGCGTCGTTTGAACATTTGCAACATCCGATCCGTAACCATGAATCCGCCGAAGACATTCGCGGCTCCAAGCACCACAGCAATAAAGCCGGCCACAAGCGCAGGAGTGCTATCCGCCGAGGCGAGCGTGAGCATCCCGCCGATGAGAATAATCCCGTGGATCGCATTGGTGCCGCTCATTAAGGGGGTGTGTAGCAGCGCGGGGACACGGAAGATGAGTTCCACTCCCAGAAAAATGGACAGAATAAATATGAAGAAGGTGAGAAATTCAGCGCTCATGGGATGGTGGCAGCAATTTTTTCGTTAACGATTCGGCCCCCGTGGGTGATGAGGGCTCCTTGAATGAGTTCGTCCTCGAGACGCGGCACGAAGCGCCCCGCCTCACGATCCCAGAATTCCTCGATAAGCGAGGTCATGTTTGAGGAATACATCTGGCTCGCATGAATGGGCGCACAGCTCGCAAGATTCGGGATTCCGACGAGTTTCACACCACGGCGTTCGATGATCTGGTCAGGCACGATCCCCTCGACATTGCCGCCGCTTTCGACTGCCAAATCGACCACTACGGTTCCCGGCCGCATGGCATCAAGCATCTCTGAGGTCACCAGCGTCGGTGCACAACGGCCGAAGACCTGTGCGGCAGTGATCACCACATCGGCCTCGCCGCATGATTTCTTCATCGCATCGCGCTGTTTTTTGATCTGCTCTTCGGTGAGCGCTTTCGCGTAGCCATCTTTTGTTTGGCCTGTCTCGCCGAGATCGATTTTCAAAAACTGTGCTCCTAGCGAGCGCACCTGCTCCTCCACGACAGGCCGTGGGTCGTAGGCTTCGACCTTAGCGCCAAGCCGCTTGGCCGTCGCAATGGCCTGCAATCCCGCCACGCCGACCCCGATGATAAAAACTTTCACCGGCATGATCGTGCCGGCGGGCGTCATCATCATCGGAAAGATTTTGCTCGATTGCTGCGCCGCAAGAATCACCGCCGTGTAGCCCGCCAAACTCGCCTGCGATGAAAGCACATCCATTTTCTGGGCCCGCGTTGTGCGAGGCAGAAGCTCCATCGAAATCGCTGTCACACCACGATCCGCCAGCGCCTTCACAATTTCCGGGGAATTGAATGGATCCAGCAATCCAGCCAACACACAGCCAGATCGCAAGCAGGCAACTTCATCGAGTGAAGGCTTGCGCACCTTCAAAACCACATCAGCTGTGCCTAGGAACGACTCGCGATCAAAAAAAATCTTAGCGTCTTTTGCCGCATAGGACTCATCGGAAAATGAAGATGGCAACCCGGCGCCAGACTCGATCGCGATCTCCGCGCCAATTTTTTTAAGCTTCGCGACATGGTCTGGAATCAGTGCCACGCGAGTTTCATGCGCAGACTTTTCTTTGGGGATGACGATTGTCATAGGGGGTATGCTGGACAACTCCTATCAATCCTTTCACAATTGAAAAGTCTTGAAATCAAACACCAATCTCTTGGTGCAGTTTTTTGGAAGGCGACCAAATTTTCAGCCCTCCGTGGTTTTAGTTGCGCGATCTCGAACGATTTTCTGTCGATTTTTTTCGATGGTCGACCCCGCCTGCCCTACTCCCCGCCCACGCCGGCGAACTCACGCGGGAATAAGCTGTGATCGAGATTTGACCTTGCTGGCTTTCTGGCATTCCTCGGGGGTGGTAGCGAATTTGAGTTTGGCTTCGGCGCACTGGACGGCGAGGGCTTGTTTGGCGATGGCGCGGGCTTTTTGCACCGAACTCCTCAAAGCCTTGGACATCCAAGCAACCCCTCAAGCTTCCTGAATCTCAACAACGGCTCTATTGCAGCTCAAAGTTGATGTTCACCGTGTAGCCGTCGCCGGCGTTTTTTTTGCGCTCCTCAAAAAAGGTGCGGACTTTCTCGGAAAGTTTGGGGTCGCGCTCCGTCATCGCCTCGCGCTTGGCGTGGAGGCATTCGACGATATCGCGCAGACCATCGCGCCAAGTTCCGATTTTCTTTTCCCGCAAATCCTACCGGTCGATTTGCTTTTCTGCCTCGGTCATGGGTTTGACCTCGATCCGGTCGATGACATTTCCTGCTCCGGCGACGGAGGCGGCGTAGGAAAGGATGCGGTTCTTGTTCTCTTGGGTGGTTGCACGGCCACGGATGGTGGTTTTGCCGTTCAGCGTGGCAACTTCGACATTTCTCCCGTAGTGGGAGAGGCGTTTGTCGGCGCTGATCAGTTCATCGATGCGGAGGGTGGTCTCCTTGTCCTTCGCGCTGGCTCCGTGAACCAAGGGCGCCTGCGGCATTCCCGGCCGGTCGGGCGCGTCTTCGCGGATATTGCCGTTCGCCTGGACATTGAATCGGGGGGCATTCACGAAAAGTTGCTGATGGTCGTTCAGCTCGAAGCCGTTGCGTTTGAGGTTGTATCGGAGGTTTTGGGGTTGCACCTCCTTGACGGGTTTGGTGGTATCGTAGGGTTGAATGAGGACGCCTTGGATTCGCCCAGTCATGCGGTTCATGTTGCGCAATCCGAGGACATAACCCAGCCCCACGCCTTGGAGGTTTTCCACCGGCATACGGAAGAGATCCGAGGAGCGAATGACATAGCCGATAGGTTCTGCGCCTTTTTCGAAATAGGGCGTCTTTCCATAAAAGTGGTAAACTTCCGCAACGGTTTTTGGATCCGGCGGGCCCACTTTGTCGGACATCTCAAAGGTGGGCGCGTTTTGGAATTTTTCCTTGTCCATGTCCAGATACAGGGTTCCGGGTTTCCCGTCATCCACGAGCACACTGGGCGGCAGGACCTTCGTGGTTTCCCCGATGCTGAGGACACCGCCAAACGAGACGAGCATGCCGACATAGCGACCGTTTTCGATATCCACGGCCGCTCCGCTGACATGGCCGAGCGATTCACCTTTTCGGTTGTAAACGCGCTTGCCGACGATTTCGTCCCAGCGATTTCCCGGGGCATCGGCGTGGCAGGGAAGCGAGATGGCCGCAAACAAAGCGACAGTCAGCGCTTTTAGAAGTGATGGGGGATACTTGCCTTGCGGTGTGCGGGAAGTCATAAGGTCTGATCGGCAGGTTGAATTTATCTTCAGGTTCAAGCAATCGGAATCCGGGGTCGGCGGAGCACTTTGGCGGCGGTGATGATCAGCAGAATTGCTCCGGCAAAAATGGCGGCAACGAGCCACATGGCACGCTGGAATATTCTATCGATCGTGGCGTTACTCATTTGCTGAAGCTCTCCTGCGAGCTTCCATGGCGTCGCTTGGGGGTCTTGTGGGGCGCTCATGAGCAATTGAGCGGCTGCCATCGCGGCATTCAACTCGATGATGGCCTGCCTGGCTTTTTCAAGAGTCTCGGTGGTTTGCGCGGGAGTCCATGGCTCGGCATCGGAATCCGAACCGACTGACTTAATGCGTTCGTAGGATTCGACCGTGGCACGGGCGTTTTCCACGAGCGGGTGGAGGGCCGGAAGGAGTTCGCGGATGGTCCTGGACTGGGTGTCTGCGAGGTTTTGAAGATCTTGGGGCAGTGTGTCGATCGAGGCTGCAGCCATTTCAGCGCTCCGGCTGAAGGATTGCAAATTGGGCTCTGCGCCAACCTGGGCGAGCATGAGGGAGGATTGCATGGTGGCCATGCGAGGCATGCGCTCGATGTAAAACATGAGCCGCTCCCCGGTGTGAAGGGCTTCCTCGAAATCGCCGACCGTCTTTTGGAATTCCGACAAGAACGGAACGGGGGCGGATTCTCGGGATCTCCCGGCGCGAAGGTCTGCGAGATCACGAAGCCTGATTCCCGAGACATAAATGGCTTCTGGGTTCGCCTTCTGCCAATCGCGGATTTTGGAATCAAGTTCCGCGCGTCCCCTTTCACCAATATAATCCACCAGAATAGCTCCGATCTGGGCATGCAGGGAATCGTAGGTGGCATTCATTGCACCGAGTTGATCGCCCCAAAAGTCCGAGCCCATTTTCTCGCGGACCATCTGGCGTCCCAAGCTGACAAAGACATACATGTCCAAAAGGTTGGCGGTTGGGTCGCGACCGGCGGCGATTTGCATGGATGCCGCGCAGAAGAGCACTTTAAATGTTTCGACGCGCAGGCGCTTGGCTGGATCGGTGTTCTTGCGCAAACACGCGTCCGCATTCTCCCAAATCGCCATGGTGTAGCGATCGGAGAAATCCATCATCTCCTGCTGGAGAATAAGCGCCCGGCTGTTTTTCGAAGCAGGCTTGCGGGGTTTGCCGGTCAGGAACTCCAGCGGATGCGCGTCGGCCTGCGGTTTGAACAGATCGATGGCCCGACTCGGCGAAAGCGGCATCAAAACAAGTAGTGAGGCGACAAGCGCGCTGGCTCGAATCCGTTGTTGCGAGGCGTTTCTCACGGAGTGCCGATAGCGAGCGCGATGTCGTCTGTCAATTCCCCATCATCTCGCCAAGCAGAAGAATTGAATGCCATTCGAAAACCTGACTCAATCCTGCGATGCCTCTGCGTTTCCTCACCGAAGTCATCGTAGCATGTCTCTGCCTCCTCGCTCAGCAGTATACCTTGTTGGCGGTTTCTGAAAATCTTGAGGAAACATGCCGGGGCGAGGGGTTCGAAATCTTCGTCAGCGCGAGAAAAGAAGGCGAAGGTTGGAAAGTTCGACTAGAGCCCCGAGGGTTAAGCTCGGACTCGAGAATCCAAACCTTCGAGAAGGACTCCCCGCCCACCCGCGTCCTTTTCGAGGACATGACCGGAGATGGCATCCAAGAGCTTTTTCTGATTTTTACCTCGCCCGGCAGCGGAAGCCACGGATCGGTATTGGCCTTCTCGACGAATGGCAAAAAAGCCCTCACCGATATCGTGATCGACGAACCGAAAGCGGAGGATCTTGAAGGCTACATGGGGCACGATGAGTTTGAAGTCGTGGAGAACACCTTTGTGCGACGATTTCCCGTATACAAAAGCGAAGATGAAAATGCGAAGCCGACCGGCGGATGGCGGCAGTTCCAATACAAGCTCCGCCCGGGCGAGGCGGCTTGGCATTTGCGTCTGGACCGCGTGGTATCGTTCTAGGATGCCTCCGCTACATCTGCGATGGAATCATCATGCCAAGCCGCTCGAATGCGGCATTGATTTACTACACGGCTGGTCTGCCAAGCACAGTTTCTGCGGGGTCGCCTTTGTTGTTTGGCAATATTGCTTACCCTTTCAACGGTTCTTACTCTTTAGGGAGCAGTTCCGGCATCTCTTTTGGTATTACACCAGCACATAACGGGTTGTTTTCTGAAGAAAACAACAATGGAATAGAATGGGCTGCCGGTCCGGGGATTGGGGGAACCGCACTTCTCTACAATGGGAATATCCTTAAATTTGCGAACGGATCTTCCATTAGTGCCGGTTCTGCCTCCAATTGGACATCCTCTGACCCAGGTTTTGCTCAAGACGGGCAGGCAGGAAATTGGAATGCTGGGGGATCCGGTTTTGCCGGCCTAAGATATAATGCCGGAGCTGGCAACTATTTCTATGGATGGGTAGAGATGAATTACAATGCGGCTGCGGATACGGTGACGGTGAGCAGATTTGCATTTCAAGATGTCGCGAATATTGCCGCACCGACTTCCATCCCCGAGCCCGGCCAAGTCGCCGCGTCGCTCCTGCTGCTCGGCGGCATCGGCGGGTATGTCGCTTGGAAACGCCGTCAGAATAATCGCCCTTCAGTCCAGACCGCTTAATCACCCGGTTATCATTGCTTGACGGTGAGCCCGGTTTCTCTGTTGCGATGGATCGTTATGTGGCTCGCGATCCTTGCTATCTCGGGCTGTGGTCACGGGATGGCTTGGAAGGAATCGGTCTCACTCGCGCCGGATAAAATCGCCAGGCGGCAACTCGAATACACCGATTCCCATGGCGTGAATATCTACACATTTTTCACCGGAGGCCGATACCGCTACGCCACGCTCTCACAAAACCGGAGCTACGCAGACTCTCGCGAGGGGAGCTATGAATACGAGCGCACCGGAAAGAAAACGGGCACAATCAGATTCGAAAACGAACCCTCAATCCGCTTGAGTTTCACCGGCCCTCAATCCGCCGTAGGCCGAGTGGATGCGGATGAGCGAGTTTACCGATTCCTTATGGAGTGAAGACAGGTGGGCTTGGATTTCGGCTCCCCCAACCCGTGGGTATCGCGTAGTTGGCAGCGGATAAGAGGAGAGAGCCTACTGCAGCTCGAAGTTGATGTTCACCGTGTAGCCGTCGCCGGAGCCGAGGCCGGTGGGCGGGGAATCGATTTTTGTGACGCGCCCGAGGGCGGTTTGCACGGATTGATCCATGATCGGGTTGCCGCTGGATTTCACGATCTCCGAGCTTTTGATCGTGCCGTCGCGGCCGATGTGGATTTTGACCGTGCAGACAAAAGATTTGTCCTGCTCGAAGATGGATGTCGGTTGCTCCCACTGGCTGAAAAAGCGGTCGTGGATGAGGTCGTGATACCAACCGAACTCGCTGGCGGTCCCTCCGCCGCCGGATTTTGCGGCGGTGCCGGAACCCGCGGCGGCAGTGCCCGGGCCCTTGGTTTTGGTGAAGGCTTTTTTCTTCGCGTCCTCGGCGGCGGTGTCGGCTTTCTTTTCAGCAGCGGGCGAGGATTTGGGTTTTGGCGAGGCTTTCGGCGAGGATTTGGGGGAAGGCTTGGGCGATGGTTTCGGAGAGGCCTTCGGAGAGGCCTTCGGCGAGGGTTTCGGAGAGGGTTTGGGAGAGGGTTTGGGGGAAGTCTTCGGGGAAGGTTTTGGCGAGGGCTTGGGGGTTGGTTTGGGTGTGGGTTTGGGTGTGGGTTTCGGCGATGGTTTTGGGGTGGGGGAGGGTTTGGGCGTGGGCGTTGGAGTTGGCGTGGATTCGACGATGTCGGATTCCTCGGGTGTGGGTTCAGGGGTTGGTTCCGGCGTAGGTTCAGGGGTCGGCTCGGGAGTTGGTTCCGGGGTCGCTTCAGGTTCTGGTTCGTCTTCGATTTCCGGCTCTGAAACTTGGCTGAAAGAGCTGGGCGCGACCCAGACGATTTCGCCTTCGGGTTTTTTCACCTCGCGGAAGGCGAAGTAAACGATGGCGGCGATGACGAGGAGGTGAAAAACGGCGACGATGACGACATTCCGCCGGAATTGCGGATTGTCCATGTCAGGGTGCGGCGGCTTTATCTTCGCGGACAGTCATCACGCCAACCTTGGCGACTCCCGCGCGTTGAAGGATGTCCATCACGGATACGAATTGTTGGACGGGGAGTTCGAAGTGCGGGCGCACCACCACGGCAGTGTCAGGTTTTTCCTGCTTGGCCGAGACGAGTCGGGCTTCGAGATCCTGCGCGGAGATGAGCTCGTTGTTGAGCTTGTAGGTGTTGTTTTTGTCGATCGAGATCGTAAAAACTTTGGTGGGGTTCACAGCGCCCTTGGCGGTGGTGCTTTTGGGAACCACGAGATCGAGGCTGTTCTCAATGAGCGGGGTCGTGATCATAAAAATGATCAGGAGCACGAAGGCGAGGTCGAGCAGTGGCGTGACATTCAGCTCGGAGAGAGTCTGGAGATTGTGCCTCGAGGAGTAGCGCCGCATGAGGTCAGGGCTGGCTGCGGCGAGTGCCGAATTCCACAAAGCGGTGCTCGATCTCGGAGGAGAACTCGGCGGCGAAATTGTCGGCCTGCACGAGCATGGAGCGCACGGTGGTAACGAGGAAATTGTAGCCAAACATGGCGGGAATCGCGACGAGGAGGCCGATGATGGTGGTGATGAGCGATCCGGAAATGCCGGGCGCCATCGCGGCGAGGTTGGCATTACCCGCTTGGGCGATGCCGGCGAAGGCATCCATCACGCCCCAGACTGTGCCGAGGAGCCCAAGGAATGGGGCTCCGCTGACAGCCGTGGAAAGGATGATCATCTGAGATTCGAGCTTGAGGGCGGACTCGCCGACGGCGCGTTCCATGGCGGCTTGGACGGCGCGCATTTGGGCGGGGGTGATTTTCTCGGCGATCTTCAAGCGCGCGGCGAAGGTCTCGTCGATCTCGGTCGAGCCGAGCATTTGGAAGCAAAGCTCGTCGGCTCCGGCCTCGTAGATTTCAAAAATATTCGAGCCGTCAAATCGGACATCGGCTTCAAAGAGGCGGAGGGGTTCGCGGTCTTGATGGAAGAGATCGAGAAAGCGGGCGTTCTGGCGTTGGCAGAATTTCAGAAAGCGGAACTTCGTGACCATCACGGCCCAGCTGAAAATGGAGGCGAGGAAGAGCGCGACCAGGATGAGTTTTCCCTCGATCGTGCTTTCCAGAAACGCGTAGACGAGACCCGAGGCGATCATGCGGTTTTCATCACTTGGCGGCTTTGCATTGGCGAAGTGCTAAATGAACTTGGCGCTGCATGGAATGCAAAACGAATCTTTGCCATCATTACAAATATCCCCCTATAGTTTCCGCATGTTGAAAAAATGTCTGCCCCTTCTTGCGGCGCTCGCGGTTTTCGCGGGGTCGGCGGGAGCCCAGTCGTTGCCTCCCAGGGAAAATCCTTACGAGGTTATCGGCAAGATTTTGCAGCCCTTTCTGGGAGTGCTTTTGACGGAGTCCAACGGCGCGAATCGCGCGGCGGAAGTGGAACTCGTTCTTGCCGATGTGAGTGGCCGTCTGCCGAAGGAAATGAAAGGCGCGGCACTGAAGGCTCGGGTGCAATTTCCCGACAAGGTCTGGGTCGAGGCGCCTGTGCTGGGCGAGCAATTCACGGTGTGCCGTAATGGCGACAAGGTCTGGGCTGCGCCGGGGCGGAAGGTGGAATTTCTTCTCTCGAGTTTCCATGTGGTGCCGAAAAAACCCGCCATCGCGGGAACGCCGCTCTCGCTGCCGATCTCGGCCCAACAGGCGATTTTCCTGCCGGCGCTCTTTTCCGTGCCCCGCGCCGATGTCGCGGAGGTGGAGGAGTTGAACGGTGAAACCTGCCGGGTGATCTCAGCCAAGCTCATGCCGGAACTCGCGCGCTCGGTGAAGGCAGAGGATTTTCAAGCGACGCTCTGGGTCGCCGCGGGCAACAAGCTTCGCCGCCTCGAGATCGCCCGGCGGGATTTCAGCGCCACGATCGATGTGCGGACCTTGAATTTCCTGCCGTCCCTTCCAGCATCCGCATGGGAGCCGGCGGTGGCCGATGCCGACATTCATCGCACCGATACCTCGATGCTCGAGGGTTTGCTCTACGCCGTGATGAACTCGATCCAAGGCCCCACGGCGGGAGTGTCGCAGAACTCGCGCTGAGCGGGGTTCAAGTCGCTAGGGATTTCCAAGTGTAGAGCGCGGTGAGTCCCGCGCCGATGGCTTGGGAGAGTTCTCCGAGGGCGGCGGGGACGATTTGGATGTTTCGTTGCTGGACGGGAAAAAGCCAGGGTTCGGCGGCAGCGCGGATTCCGTCGAGGTAGCGTTTGCGGAATTCCTCGGTGGTCGAGTGCGGATCGATCAAACCCCCGCCGATCACGACAAATTCGGCGTCGAAGGCGATCGAGAGATTGGCGACATGCAGGCCCATAGCTTTCGCCTGAAGGTCGAAAATCTCGAGCGCGAGCGGGTCGCCTTTTTGGGCGCGGGTGCGGAGCGAGAGGGCTTTTTCCTTGGGCGGAATGGCGGCGTTGTGGAGTTCGTGGCCGGGGTATTTCGGCAGGAGGTGGTTCAAATACTGCGGCAGGCCGGAGATGGTTGTGTAGGCCTCGAAGCACCCCCAGTCCCGCCCGCAACCGCAGGTGAAGCGCGGCAGGCTGAGGATTTGGAGAGGGGCGGGCATGTGGCCGGCTTCGACGCCGTTGAGCGTGTCGCCATTCAAGGATAGCCCGTCGGCTCCGGTATAGGCGGCGCCGAGTCCCGAGCCGGGCGCGAGCATGAGGACACCGCATTTTTTCGCGCCGCGCACATGAGCGGCCTCAGCGACCCCGCCGAAGTTGCCATCGTTGCCGGTGACCACCAGGAGCGGGCGTCCGGCTTTTTGTGAGAGGGCAGTGGAGTAGTCTTCGAGGAAATTCCAACCGGCGAAACTGGCTGGGAGATTCGGGGATCGGTCGAGCACGCCGTAAGCCTGATACGGGCCAGGCATCGCAAGGCCGACGCCTTCGACCTGCGGCCAGGTGAGCTGGTTTTCGGCGAGGAATTTTTCGACGCCCTGAACCCATCCATCGACGACCGCGCGCGTGCCGAGTTGGGAATTGGTCGAGCTTTGAGCGAGTTGTAGACTGATCGGAGAGCCATCCTCCCAAACGCCGGAGGTTTTCGAGGTGGTCGCGCCGCTATCAGTTCCGAGAAAGACTTTTTTCATGGGTGGAGTTTGTTTTTTCTATCGCCCGCGAACCAAAATGGAACGCCTAAAATCGCCCCTGCGCACCACATTGACAGCCCGATCGCATGTGCTAAACCTTGCGGCCCATTTTATGGCAAAAACCACCAAATCCGCTAAATCCACCGCCCCGAAGAAGGGCAAATTCGTTTACACATTCGGAGCCGCAAAAGCCGACGGCGACGGCAAAATGAAATCCCTGCTCGGCGGCAAAGGTGCCAACCTTGCCGAGATGACCCGCATCGGGCTCCCCGTGCCTCCCGGCTTCACGATCTCCACAGAGGTCTGCACTTATTTCTACGACAACAAAAAGACCTATCCGAAGGAACTCCAGGCCCAGATGGAGGCCGGCGTGCGCAACATGGAAAAAATCATGGGCACGAAATTCGGCGATTCGAAGGGCTTCCCGCTCCTCGTCGCGGTCCGCTCCGGCGCCCGCGATTCGATGCCCGGCATGATGGATACCATCCTCAACCTCGGCCTCAACGATGAGACCGTTCTCTCGCTCGCGAAGGCCACCAAAAACGAGCGCTTCGCCTGGGATTGCTACCGCCGCTTTGTTCAAATGTATGGCGATGTCGTGCTTGGCGTGCAAAAGCGCGAAGGCGAAGACCACGAGCCATTCGAGTCCGTCATCGAGGAATACAAACACGCCAAATACCACGAGGACATCGTGGACAGCGAACTCACCGCCGAGGACCAAAAAGAACTCGTCAAACTTTTCAAAGAACTCGTCAAAACCCGCACCGGAAAAAGCTTCCCGGCCAATCCTTGGGATCAGCTCAAAGGCGCCGTCGGAGCCGTCTTTGGCTCTTGGATGAATGACCGCGCGATCGTCTATCGCCGCAAATACAACATCCCTGCCGCGTGGGGCACGGCCGTCAATGTTCAGGCCATGGTTTTCGGCAACACCGGCGAAACATCCGGATCCGGCGTGGCATTCACCCGCAACCCAGCCAACGGAGTCAACGAATTCTACGGCGAATTCCTCATCAACGCCCAAGGTGAAGATGTCGTCGCCGGCGTCCGCACGCCCGAGCCCGTCAGCAAACTCAAAAAGGTGATGCCAAAGTCCTATGCGGAGCTCATGAAGGTCCGTGCGACCCTCGAGAAGCACTACAAGGACGTGCAGGATGTCGAGTTCACCGTGCAAGAGGGCAAGCTGTTCATGCTCCAGACCCGAAACGGCAAGCGCACCGCCATGGCCGCGCTCAAGTTCTCGATGGACATGGTCAAAGAAAAACTCATCGACTGGAAGACCGCGATCCTTCGCAACCCAGCCGATCAGCTCGACCAACTCCTCGCGCCGGTGTTCGACATCGCCGAGGCCAAGAAAGCCAAAGTCATTGCCACCGGCCTTCCCGCCGGCCCTGGCGCCGCTTCCGGCAAGATCTACATGAACGCCGAGCGCGCGGTTGAAGCCGCCGAGAAAGGTGAAAAAGTCCTTCTCGTCCGCACCGAGACATCGCCTGAAGACCTCCGTGGCATGATCGCCGCCGAAGGCATTCTCACCGCCAAAGGCGGCGTCTCCTCGCACGCCGCTCTCGTGGCCCGTCAGATGGGCAAGGTTTGCATCTGCGGCGCCGCCGCCCTCGAGATCGACTACAACGCCCGCACGGTCACCGTGAAAGGCGAAGTCTTCAAGGAAGGCGACTTCCTCTCCATCGACGGCACCGCCGGCAGCGTTTACGCCGGACAGCTCAAAACCTCGCCCTCCGAGATCATCACCGGTCTCATCCAAGGCAACAAAGCCGCTCTCAAAACCGAGAAGGTTAAAAACTTCAAGCAGCTCATGGATTGGTGCTCGAAAGTCACCAAGCTCGATGTCCGCACGAATGCCGACACGCCGGAGCAGACCGAAACCGCGATCGCTTTTGGCGCCAACGGCATCGGCCTCACCCGCACCGAGCACATGTTCTTCGAGGGAAATCGCATCGACGCCATGCGCGAGATGATTCTCGCCACCGACGAAACCAGCCGCCGTGCGGCCCTCGCCAAGCTCCTGCCCTACCAACGCGCCGACTTCACCGGCATCTTCAAAGCGCTCAAAGGCCACCCCGCCACGATCCGCCTCCTCGATCCGCCGCTCCACGAATTCCTGCCGCACACCAAAGAGCAGCAGCTCGACCTCGCCCGCAGCATCGGCATGAAAGTGGAAACCATCATCCAGCGAGTCCATAGCCTCCACGAATCGAACCCCATGCTCGGCCACCGCGGTTGCCGCCTCGGCATCGCTTATCCGGAAATCACCGAAATGCAGGCCCGTGCCATCTTCGAAGCCGCCGCGGATGTGGCGAAGAAGAAGATCAAGGTGAAGCCCGAAGTCATGATCCCGCTCGTCGGATTCAGCAAGGAACTCGAACTCCAAGTCGAGATCGTCCACCGCATCGCCAAGGCCGTCATGGCTGAGAAAAAGGTGAAATTCGATTACCTCGTTGGAACGATGATCGAAGTGCCCCGTGGCGCCCTCACGGCTGATGAGATTGCGAAGACTGCACAGTTCTTCAGCTTCGGCACAAACGACCTCACCCAGACCGCGCTCGGCATCAGCCGCGACGATATGGGAGCCTTCCTCGGTGCCTACACCGAGAACGAAATCTTCAAGAAAAACCCCTTCGCCACCCTCGACCAAGACGGCGTCGGCCAACTCATGAAGACCGCTATCGAAAAAGGCCGTTCGACCCGCAAAGACATCAAGCTTGGCATCTGCGGCGAACACGGCGGCGATCCGGACTCGGTGAAATTCTGTCACCGCATTGGCCTCGCCTATGTGAGCTGCTCGCCCTACCGCGTGCCCGTCGCGCGCCTGGCCGCAGCCCAAGCCGCCCTCGAAAGCTAATCCGCTTTCCCCTTAAAAAAACCGCCCGGTGGCTCCAAAAGCCCCGGGCGGTTTTTATTTTCTTATGATTGCCCGCCCGAGGTCTTACGGCCTCCAGAGATGGTCAGAATAGGCTAAGGATCGGATTCGCGTTTGACATCCTTGCCCGTGTGCCAATCGTGAGGGGCATGTTGCGACTCGTCATTTTCCTTTTTCTTCTTTGCGCCGGCCTCGCGCCTTTGAGCGCCCAATCTCCGGCGATTCCGGAATTCAAGTCACGCTTGCCAATGAGTGTGATTTTCAAAGGCCAGAAAACATTCGACCGCCTGGTGAAGCAGGCGAAGAAGGAAAATTGGGCGGCGCTCCCGATCGGTGAGCGCACGGCCGCGGTCGGGAAGGCCCTGCTCGGCACGCCGTATGTGAATTACACCCTCGAAATCGATGACCGAATCGAGTCGGCCTCGGTGAATTTCAACGGACTGGATTGTTGGACCTTTTATGAAATCTCACTCGCTTTCGCGCGGATGCTGCAAGCGAAGGATGGCGATTATCGGACCGAGGATTTGTTGGCGCTCATTGAGCTCGAGCGTTACCGCAACGGTCGCTGCGATGGCGGCTACTTGTCGCGCATGCATTTTCTCGAGGAGGTCTTCGCTGACAACGGCGCGCGGGGCCTGTCAGAAGACCCCACGAAGGAACTCGGCGGCGAGCGGCTTTCACGCCAAATCCGCGAAATGACCGCCATGTGGAAAAGCTACCGCTACCTCCGCAACAACCCGTCGCTCCTCCCCGAGATGGCCAGCATCCAAGAGAAAGTCTCCGCCCTGCCCGTGTATCACATTCCCAAAAATCGCGTCGCCTCGATCGAGCGTCACCTGCGCACCGGCGACATCATTGCGATCACCTGCAAATACCCCGGTGCCTACACTTCCCATGTCGGCATCGCCGTGAAAAAACGCGACGGCACATGGTTCATGCACGCCACTTCCAAACGCGACAAAGGCCGCAAGGTCATCCTCGACTGCCGCATTTCCGATTACCTCAAGCGCTCGCCGGAAAATTACGGCATCGTTGTCTATCGCCCGCTGGATCTGCCGAAATCGCTCGATGTCGCTATGGAGAAAAACTCGGGGCGTTAAAAGGCGCCAACGGAGCGTCGCCCTCCAGATGAACCTTGGAGGGATGGGCTCTGACCCATCCCAAGATTCAGGCCCGAAGCGCCGATGTCATGGCAGCTTCTTCAGCGCGTCGACAAGGATGGACTCGGTGAGGAGTTCTGGCAGGACGATGGGGTTTGATGGGTCGGCGGCGGGGTAGAGGACATAGAGTGGCACGCCGACACGGCCGAAGTGTTTGAGCGCGGCGGTGATTTCGGGATTGGAATTCGTCCAGTCGGCTTTGATGGGGACGATGTTTTTCTCGGCGAGCAGGGCGCGGACGGCGGGGGTGTTGATCGCGGTGCGCTCGTTGAATTTGCAGGTGATGCACCAGTCGGCGGTGAAGTCGACGAAGACATTCCTCTCGGCGGCGAGTTCGCTTTTCAATCGGGCTTCGGAGAAATCAACCCACGCAATCGAGTCGGGATCGGTTTTTCCAATTTGAGTGAAATTTTTTCCCAGGAAATACCAGCCGCCACCAATGATCGAGGCGAGGGCGAGAAGGATCGCGATCACGCGTTGTTTCGAGGAGGCGAGGGGACCGCAGAAGGCCCCGTAGAGCCACGCGGCGAACGCGAGGCAAACAAGGAATGCGGAGAACCACACCACGCCCTCAACCCCGCGCTGGCCTCCAAGAATCGAGAGGATCCAGACGAGCGTGGCGAGGAGGGGAAACGCCATGAATTGCTTGAGGCGTTCCATCCACGCGCCGGGGCGGGGGAGGAATTTCATCCAGCCCGGCTGGGCACTGAGAAGCAGGTAGGGAAGTGCCATGCCGAACGCGACGGAGGCGAACATCGCGAGAATGACGGCGGAGCTTTGGCTGAAGGCAAATCCGAGTGCGCTGCCGAGAAACGGAGCGGTGCAGGGCGTGGCGAGCAGGGTGGCGAAGACGCCTTGAAAAAACGGCCCGCCGAGCCCTTCGCCCGATCCGGCGGATTCCATCGCGGTGGCGGCTCGGCCAGGAAGGATGAGTTCGAAAACGCCGGCGAGGTTGAGGGCGAAGACGAAAACAATCGAGCCAATGGCGATATTGAACCAGGGGTTCTGGAACTGGAATGCCCAGGTGACTTCGGCGCCGCTGGATTTGAGAGCGATGATGATGGCGGCGAGCCCGAGGAACCACGCGAAGATACCGGCGGCGAAGGCGAGTCCATGCGAAAGGATCGCGGTGCGCGAGTCGCCGGATTGCTTGATGAAGCCGAAAATTTTCAGCGAGATTACCGGCAGGACGCACGGCATGAGGTTCAGGATCAATCCTCCGAGGAAGCCGTAGAAAAGTGCGAGCCAGAGGCCCATCGTTGCGGTGGCGGTTTTTTCAGTCTCGGCGGAATTCTCAGAAACGAACCAAGCGCGTCGGCTTGGGCCTTCGCCGACGGAGAGAACGCCACGGAAGTTTCCTTGAGACGAAATCCGGAGCGAGGAGGGAGGGAGGAATTCGGGATGGCCGACTTCTTGGTTGTCTGCAGGAAGTGGAAAAAGGGCGAGCGGGGTATTCGCAGGGATACCTCCCACTTCCAGCGTGAGTTGGTTGGCCGTGCGCTTCCATGAAATCGGGTAGGGCGGTTTTTTTTCAGAGGGAAGTTGGGAGCGGAATTCCTCGAAAAGCGCCGCATTCGCCGGGGAGAAATTCGTCGCAACGGGGAGGGCTAATTCGAGCTCGGCACCTCCTGGGATGCAGGTTTCCTTGCAAACGAGCCAATCGGCTTTGGCTTTCAGAGTGATATTTCCCGACACTCCCGCCGGGGGCGTGATCGTGGTGAGTAAAAGCACGCGGCCGCCGTAAGCGTAGGTCTGGATGTCACCGGGCTCGAGTTTCGCCTCTGGCACGGGCCAGTCGATCGGGCCGGCGGTGAAGCCTTTGGGAAGTTGCCACTGGATCGTCGTGGGCAGACCCGCGTCGCCGCTATATTCCCAATATGTATGCCAGCCATCGGCCATTTCGAGAAGAAGCCCGGCTTGGAAGGATTGACCTGGCACGATGGCATTCGTATCGGCAAGAAGTTGAGCACGGACGAGGGGGGCACTTTGCGCGGAAGCCTGCGGGGCGGCGAGGGCGAGGGCCAGCAACAGCAGGGGCAGACGAAGGAGCATCGACATGCGGTTTCTTTAGCACGGCTGGGGAATTCGGCAAACTGCGCCCGCTCGGCAAAAAACAGCGGAGGCATTTTTGTTTTGGTTCGGAAATCAGTTGTGCGCTTGTGGCATTCGGTTTAGTTCATGCGACTTGGTCGGCGGTTCTGTCCGCCTTTACTCATGGAAACAATAGCCTCACAAATCGAAGAGCAGATGCGCACGGTTGTGGTGGGCGTTGCCGATTTTAAAATCAGCACCGATCCGCTCACCTACCTCGTGACCTATGCGCTGGGCTCCTGCCTGGGGATCACTTTCTATGATGAAAAACGCCGCATCGGGGGTCTGCTCCACGCGATGCTTCCCAGTGCCAGCTTGCATCCTGGGCAGAAAATCCGCGAAGCGATGTTTCTCGATACCGGCATCCCAAAAGTCCTTTCGGCGATGATCCGCGTCGGTTCGAAGAAGGACGACATTCGCTGCAAGGTTTTCGGCGGCGCGCAACTCATGGCCACGGATAATTTTTTCCGCATCGGCTCCAAGAATATCGATATGTTCTACAAGCTCAGCCAAGAGTTGCAGCTCGATGTGGTGGCTTGGGAGATTAGCGGTCGAATCAATCGAACCATCCGCCTCGCCAACCATACCGGTGATGTGATTGTGAAAGTTCCCTCCAAACCCGAATTTATTCGTTGATGAAATCTGCTGCCGACTTCCAGACAGTCGTCGAGATGACGAGGTCAATCCCCTGCGCACCTGCGATTTTACCGAAGCTTCTCCAGCTCACCGAGGGCAGTGCCTCCGATCTGGGAGAGCTCGAAATGCTCATCAGCCTGGATACGGGGCTCGCGACCAGCGTTCTCCGCACTTCGAATTCCGCCTACTTCGGTGGCACCCAGCGTTGCGACAACATCGCCGACGCCATCTTGCGTCTCGGGAGCAAAACCCTCTACCGCATCGCTGCCACCACGCTCACCGGTCGCTGGTTGGTCCATCCCGTGCGGGGCTATGGTTGGGAGCCGGGAGACCTCTGCCGCCACTCGCTCTGCGTGGCCATTTGCGCCGAGACTTTCGCCAAATCCACCCGCCTCGCCGAGCCCTCAACCGCCTACACGGCCGGCTTGATCCATGACCTTGGCAAATTCGCGCTCGCCTACGCGAACTTCAGCGCACTGGATGAAATCGCCAGTCGCGTGCCGGATGAATTTTCCACCTGGCGCGAGGCGGAGCTCGCCATCCTCGGCTACGATTCCGCGCAGGTGACTCAAGCGCTCCTGCAAAATTGGGGCTTTCCGGCTTCATTCGTCTCGGTGGGTTTCCACTATCAAAAGCCCTCCCTGGCTCCCGAAGAACACCGCAATCTCGCCACGCTGATTCACGCGTCGAAGCATGTCGCCACACAGCTCGGCTACGGCGTGGGGATTGACGGCTACTACACCGATCCCGACGAGGAGGCGTTGAAAAAGGCTGGCTTCAAGGAGGCAGAACTCGACGCGGCGATTCCCGAAATCCTCCAAACCATCCAGAGATTCATCAACCCGGCAGGGGAGATCAATTTCGCCTGATTCTCAAAAACGAACCCAGGCCTTGGGTTGAACTTGGTAGTCGGGCAGGAGTGAACGGTCTTTCCAGCCTTTGTGGAAAACCGGAGTCGCGGATCCCGACATCGGCGGCACGATCCAGCTCCAATCGGCCGAGACAAGCCGACCGGCTTTTTTTTCGCGGTCGACAAAATCCATGAACTCCGAGGACGCCCGGTGGTGATCCACGATCCGCACGCCGGCCTTGGAATAGGAATGGAGGACGGCGGCATTGAGTTCGACGAGCGCGCGGTCTTTCCACAGCGAGGAGTCACGAGAGAGGTCGAGGCCCATGCGGTCGGCGATGGCGGGGAGCGCATCGTAACGCCCGGTATCGCCTAGATCGCGCGAACCAATCTCGGTTCCCATATACCAGCCGTTGAACGGCGCAGCGGGAAAATCCACGCCGCCGATGCGCAGAACCATGTCCGAGAGGATCGGAACCGCATACCACTTCAGGCCGAGTTCTGAGAACCACGGAAACTCGGGGTGCTCCAGGGCAACCTCCAAAGCTTTTGGTGGAGGGTAAAGCCGGGGAGACTCGCCGCGCTTTTGAATGATCCACGGCAGCAAATCGAACCGCGTGCCCGCACCCTGCCAGCCGAGTTTTTGGGCCTCGCGGGTGAATTCCACATTCTTCGGGTCGCCGAGAATCGTGCCGTCCGGTTGCTCGTAGCCGGCGTAGCCGAGGAGTTGGTGATTCCAAATCCGAACGGTCGCCCCTTCGGATGTCGCGGGAGGGAAAACCGTAACCAGGGGTTGGATTTTCCCGCCATTCGTTCCAATCTCCAAATGCTCGAGCAAAGCCGCATTTATATGATCGGGATCGCTCATATCTCGAAGGTCGCGGACCTTCAGGGAACTCCAAAAGAGGCGACCGATGCAGCGGGCGTTGTTGCGCCAAGCCATTCGCGCTCCGTGTTCCAACTCTTTGAATTCCAAATTCCAGCCCCCCGTTTTTTCGATTTCCGAAAAGGCGTTTTCTTTGCGGGAGGCGAGGTGTTTGGCGCTCCAATGCTTTTCCTGCGCGATAGTGTCGAGGAAATCCTCGGCCTCGCGGCGGCGGTCGGCGGGAGGAGTCGGAGTCACCACTCGATGACGGCGCTGGCGTAGGTGAGACCTCCGCCGAAAACCACGAGAAGGATCGGATCGCCAATCTGGAATCGGCCCGAGCGGGCGGCTTCGTCGAGGGCGATGGCGACGGCGGCGGCGGAGGTGTTGCCGTATTTGTCGAGATTGATGTGGAACTTGTCCAAGCCCAACCTCATGCGATCGGCCATGGCTTCGATGATTCGGAGATTGGCTTGGTGGGGAATCACGCACGCGATGTCATCGGCGGTGATTCCGCAACGCTCGAGAACGACGCCCGCAGCGCGCATCATGGAGGTGACGGCCTGCTTATAAGTCTCTCGGCCATTCATGTGGAGGGTGTTGAGATTTTTCTCGATGTTTTCGGCCGTGGTCGGGCAGGCGCACCCGCCGCCGGGCATATGAAGAATGTCGGAGAGATTTCCATCACTCGCCATGTAGGTCGTCACGATGCCGCGCGAGCCCGGGCGGTGTCGGAGGATTGCCGCCCCCGCGCCGTCGCCAAAGAGGACGCAGGTGTTGCGGTCGGTCCAATTCACGATGCTGCTGAGTTTGTCGGCGCCAATGACCAGGATCGTTTCGTTCGTTCCGGTGGCGATGAATTGGTGGGCGATCTCGAGGCAGTAGAGAAAACCCGAGCAGGCGGCGCTGACATCCATGCAGGCGGCATTTTTCGCGCCGATGAGTCTTTGGACATGGCAGGCGGTGGAGGGAAAAAAATTATCCGGCGTGACCGTGCCGACGAGAATCAGATCGATCTCTTCGGGCTTGATCCCCGCGTTTTCCATCGCGGCTTGCGCGGCCTTCGCGGCCATGTGGCTCGTGAATTCGGTGTCGGCGGCGAGGCGGCGCTCGCGGATGCCGGTGCGCTCGACGATCCATTGATCTGAAGTTTCGACCATCGATTCGAGGTCGGCATTCGTGAGCACACGGTCGGGCACATAACTGCCCGTGCCGATGATGGAGGCGGATCGGCTAAGTTTCGGCGGGATGTCGCGCAGGGACTTTTTCATGGAGTGGCTGCATCGCCTCGACGATGCGGGTGTTGATATTCTGTTCGATGGCGGTGCGAGCCGCGCGGATGGCATTGCGAAGGGCTCGGACGGAAGAATTGCCGTGGGCTTTGATGCAAATGCCGTTCACGCCAAGGAGCGGGGTGCCGCCGTATTCATCGGTGCTGGTGCGGGCCTTCACGGCGTCGAACGCACCCTTGGAAAGAAGCGCCCCAGCCATGCGGATCGGGGATTTTTTCAACTCGTCCTTGATCCAGCCGACCATCGACTTCGCAAGGCCCTCGATGGTTTTTAAAAAAATATTTCCAGTGAATCCGTCACAAACGACGACCTCGACGGGCTTCTTAAAAATCCCGTGTCCCTCGACATTTCCGGCGAAGGCGATCGGCGCGGATTGAAGGAGTTCGTGGCATTGAAGGCAAAATTCGGTGCCTTTGCCGGGTTCGGTGCCGATGTTGAGCAAGCCGACGCGGGCGCGGTTCCCGCCGACGACGGCTTGATAGTAAACACTCCCCATGACGGCAAAGCCGACGATGTGTTTCGGGCTGGGGTCGATATTTGCTCCGCCATCGATGAGCAAAAAAACGCCGCCCTCGGCGGGAATCAACACGCCAAGTCCAGCGCGGTCGATGCCGGGCAGGGTGCGGAGTTTGATCGTGGCTGCAGCGACGAGCGCGCCGGTGTGACCTGCAGAAACCACCGCCGCCGCTTGGCCGTCTTTCACCAAATCCACCGCGCGGCTGATGGAGGAATCTTTTTTTCGGCGCACGCTATCGAGACCGTTGTCGGTCATGTCCACGACTTGCGAGGCGTGGTGGAAAGAAAGGCGCGACTCGATCCCTGCAGTGTTGTGCTTGCAGAGTTCGGCGCGGATTTTTTCCTCGTCGCCAACGAGAATCAGCTCGATATCGGGAAAATCACGCAGGGCCTGAACGGCGCCCGCGACGGGATTTTGCGGGGAGAAGTCCCCTCCCATGGCGTCGAGGGCGATTTTCATCCGGGGATAAAAGTTCCCGCGAAACTATTCAGCGCCGATCGTAAGAACTTGCCGTTTATTGTAGTAACCGCAAGCAGGGCAAGCGATATGGCCGGGAACGGCCACTCCGCATTGCGGGCATTTGCTGAGTTTCGGGGCCTGCCAGCGGTTGGCCGCTTTGCGGGTGCGCAGGCGCATCTTCGAGGTTTTGCGTTTGGGAACTCCCATAGGTCTTTAATTATTTTTATTTTGCAGCTTGTCCAATGCATCCCATGCCGAATCCCGTTTTTGGGCCGGTTGCCTGTCAAAACCCGGCACGCCTTCACGCGAGGCAGGGCATTTCGGTTCTCCATTACTGTCGCACCTGGGATGCGCAGGCAGGTTGAGGTGAATATCCTCCCGCGCCAACGGGGTCAAGTCTATCAACTCGCCACTCGGCAAGTCCATCTGCAGGGAAAAGGAATCCACCACGATATCGCGCTCGAAATTTTCCAAGCAGGACACGCATTCCATCCGAACGCGCACGGCCAGTCGACCGGTGGCGAAAAGCCCTCCGTCGCTCAATCCGACATCGAGCGAGTAGCTCAACGGAGAGACGGCCGTGACGCCCGCCTCCTCGAGGCCGAGCGGCTCCGCATTTTCCTCTCCCTCCAAATGCAGGGTGTCCCCTTCGGGAATCTGGCGCAGGTGAAGTTTCATGATCAAAAATCTCTTCGAATCCTTTCCAATCTCAGCCAACGGCGACGGCGATCAAAGACCTTTTTCGACGATCCTGAAAAGATCCGTGTTGTCGAGAAAGCCGTGGATTTTTTCGGAGCCCGGGCCGGTGGCGACGACCACAGCGTCCTCGGCTGTGCCAATCGCAGCGGCGCGCTTGCTCGCGGCGGGCTCGGTGGATACGGGCCCCTCTGGCGTGACGCGCGTGCCTGATTCGGGACCGGTGGACCAGGTGATCGATGGCACACCTTGCGCGTTTGTTCCCAAAAGTCCGGCGCCTTTGTCGTTTCGGAAGGGGTATCCATTCAGGCGAAGTCCCCCGACATTTCGCTTTCCGGCGACGATGATCAGCGCGTCTTCGCCCGCATAAGCTTTGGCTTCCCTCACGGCATCATCCAAGGCGAGGAGTTCGCGCAGCGTCCGCTCGCCCTCGTTTTGCGTTCCCGATTTTCCAGCGAGGGCGGCATCGACGACCAATAAATATCCGCGCTGGTTGTATTGGAGCAATTGGATCGCGTGGCGGACCATCGTGGCGAGCGAAGGTTGGGTGGCGGCCGCCGCGACTTCATCGGCAAACGCCAAGTTTCCCATGGCAAAAAGGCCAAGGGTTTTTGGGCTGTGCCAGCGCGGGGTTTGCTCGAGTTCCGTCTGCGTGAGGGCCACATCGTAGCCTCGGTCGCGCATTTCTTGGAGGAGGTCTCGTCCATCTTGACGCCGGCCACCTTGGAGCGTCGGCAAAAAATCCGCTGCGCCACCGCCGAGAAGAATATCGATGGTGGGATTCTCCGCGAGCTGCCTGGAAATCGTCATGTAGTCGAGGGGGTCGGAGGTGGAGGCGTAAAAGGCCGCCGGCGTGGCATCCGTGAGCGAGGCATTGGAGACAAGGCCGGTCAATCGACCGCACTTTGCGGCGATTTCCAGAAGATTCGGGAGTTTGGTATTTCCACTCACCACGCCAAGCGAGCCGTTGTTGCCCTTGCGGCCCGTGCCGATTGAGGTCGCCGCGGCCGCCCCATCGCAAACAGCGAAATCATTCGCGTGGGTCGTAGCGAGAGCGAGGTAGGGAAAGGACTCGAGAGCGAGGCGGTGAGCGGCGCCGCCCTCGTAGTTCCGGGCCGGTGTGAGCACGGAGGGAGTCAGGTTGTCCGCTAAAAAAAGAATCACGGCGAACGGCCGCTGCACGACCCATTTCACATAAAACACACCTCCAAGTCCGAGAAAAACGAGCAGGCAAAAAAGAGCGAGCAGCCGGTTGCGAAATTTTTTGCTCATGGAAAACATTTGCGTCCCCCGCGCTCCGTCGGCAATATGAATCTCCGTTTTGCCCTGTGGTGTAATGGTAACACAGTGCCCTTTGGAGGCATTATTCATGGTTCGAGTCCATGCGGGGCAGCCACCCAGTTCAGATCTAGCTTTTCGGGTGACTCCCTTTAAAAAATCGAAAAGCGGGAAAGAAAAAGGGAAATTTTCCACCAACTTCCATCGCTGAATATCCAAGTTCACCGATGCTTTCTGCGTGAGGTTTTCAAGCAAGCCGGCGCATCGAGAACAGTTTTTTTATCTCCTCAAAATTTTCTTTTTCGACAACGACGCGCTTAGGACCTCCGTGAATCTATCGTGAACTTCCCTTCCTGCTCGATTAGGTTCTCCTCGCCTCATGAAATTCGAGCAAACCGAGATTAATTTGAAGGGCGGGATTCATGACAAGACGCCCTCATTCCTCCATCGGCTTTCGGTTAGGGAAGCACCGATTGGAAGCCCGGTCATGCGGCAACGCTGGAGCGACCTCCTTTTCCTGCACTGGGAGATTGAACCGAAGTTCATCCAGTCTCGGTTGCCCGCTGGCCTGCATGTCGACTTGTTTGAGGGTAAGGCTTGGATCGGTATTGTGCCTTTTGCGATGGAGCGCGTGCATCCCGTAGGATTGCCGCCCTTGCCGTGGCTTTCCTGGTTTCTCGAACTCAATGTCCGCACCTATGTTCACGACGAGTCCGGCAGGCCGGGGGTGTGGTTCTTCTCGCTTGATTGCAATCAGCCCATCGCCGTGGAAGTGGCGAGGCGCTTTTTCCACCTACCCTACAACCACGCTCGAATGCGCGCTGATTACCAGACCGGGGAAGTCATCTACTCCAGCCAGCGGAGGGGAACCGACCAAGTGTCTCGCTTTCGCTACCGGCGCCCACTTCATGCCGAGCCGGCTCGGGACCGTTCGCTTGAATGGTTTCTCGTCGAGCGATACCTCCTGTTCACAACCGATGGCATGGGGCGCATCCGCTGTGGTCGTGTTCACCACAAGCCCTATCGAATCCAGCAGGCGGATTGCCCCGAATGGACCGCCGAACCTATCCGAGAAAACGGGTTCGCAGTTCCGAGCGGCCCTCCCCTTTCAATGCTGGTTGCTGAACCCGTTGAGGTGTCGATTTACCCGCTTTCTTAAACACTCAGATTTTTAAAATAAGAGGGATGCACCGAGAAAATCAAGGCGTGGTCATTGTCCACATCGGGCAATCGAGTCTTGAGCCCTGAGCGAAGTGGGGATTAATTTCGAGTTATCGATGTCCCACCTCCCAAAAGATTGGCGATTTTTGAGGTCCGCTTGGCTTTTTGCGGCGATCTTGTCTGGCTCGTCCACAAAGGCCACGGAATTGCTGGATTCCGTCTTCAGGGAAATGATCACCCGTCATGATGTGGTGACCTCATGGCGACGGAGACGACTTTTTTTTGCCAAGCTTCTGAGGGAATCATCGGGCCTGCCGCGACTGGCTGAGACGGATTTTACTGGGCCGTCCGGTCTGTTTCCTTTTCACGAACTCCAAGAGCCTGGTCGAAGCGCTCTCGTGCTTCTCTACTTCCGGTTTTTTGCCCCTGAGCAATTGGCCAATGTGATCGGACGGGCCGAGAAAGATCTGCCCGGAATTCTCGCCAACGCCAGGGCGGAACTCGCCCAAAAACTCCCTGCCTCCGCATGAACCCCCGCACTGCCAGAGGGCTCCTTGCGTCTTACCTCGACGAGCCGAACGAAACCAAGTCGCCGCTGGTTCAAAAGGCCATGAAGGCGCTTGAACGCTCGCCTGATCTTAAAGCGGAGTTCGACGAACAAACCCGCATCGACGCTCGAGCGCGCAAGATTCTTGGAGCGGCGGATGTTCCTTTCGAGGTCGAGGAATCTCTAGCCTCCAAAGTCTCCGCGCTGCCAGCCGGAAGGATCAATCCTCGGGATCCCGCGATTTTGGCGGCGGGGATTGGGTTTCTCCTGCTGGTGCTCGTGCTGACCTGGAATTTTCTAGGCCGTCCGGCGGCATTTCCCCCCGACGCGGCCGAGATTGCCGAGCGGGTGATTGAATTGGAAGACGAGCCTTTGGACCCCGTCGGAGAGCCCTCCGGCGAGCTGGAGGATTGGTTTTTGATGAAGGGATTCGATGGCTTCAAGGTGCCGGAACATCTCGCGGCCAATCTCGCCGAAAGCGGGGGAATCCTAAAAATAAACAACCAGCCGGTGGCCATCGTCACGATTCCTCAACGCAATGCGCGCTTCCTTGTTTTCCCGGCCGAGCCATTCGGAATCGATCTTCCCGAGGGCGAATGGCGCTCGGCTCCGATCGATGAATTGTATGCCGCCGCGATTCGCGAAATGGACGGCATGTGTTTCATGATCCTGCGTCGCGGCAGCCTCGCCTCGGTGCAAGACTTGATCGGCGCTGCGCCGCGCTGAGGATTTTTTCGCGCCCGCTACTTGAGCGAATCCAGCGCGGCCTGAACCTCCGCCGCATGCTTGGCGGTCTGCGCGGATTCGGCCTTCCAGACAATTTTTCCGTCTTTGATCAAAAACGACTGGCGTTTTGTGACCGGCAGCACGCCCAACATGGCAGGAACTCCAAACGCCTCGGCGACCTTGCCATCGGCGTCGGCGATGAGCGGGAAGGGGAGTTTGTAGTGATCTTGGAATTTTTTTTGTGACTCCGCCGTGTCCCGGCTCACGCCGACGATTTGCAGATTTTTGGCCTGAAGACTCTCGAACGCGTCGCGCAACGAACAAGCCTGCGCCGTGCAACCGGGCGTGTCGGCTTTGGGATAGAAGAAAACCAAAGCCGGTCCCTTCGCGTAGGCGTCGGCGAATCGAAATTCCGCGCCGTTTTCATCCAGAGCCGTGATGTCGGGGGCAGGCGAACCGACTTCCAAGGCTTTGACTTTGCCGATTAATCCGAAAAGACCCATAGTAAGAAAAACGCCGACAATTTTGTGAGTAGGCATGGGCAACCCCTAAACCTCTTCAAGCTTGTTGGCAAACCGCCAGTCCAGATCCGAAGTGAAAAAATTCGCCTTCCTTGCCCTCTGTCTTGCCGCCGCCGTGGCCGCCGGATCGGGGAGTTTTTTCGACCACGCCGAAACCATGCAGCGCGCCGCCTCGGGATTCGCCGCGCGTCATGGTCTGGTGGAGGCGGGGTTGCGCGACAAACTCGTGGCACTCGCTTACGTGTCGGGCGGCTGGACGGCCGCTGATGTGCTCCGTGGCTTGGGAACTGCCGTGCCGGTTTTTCTCTCGTTGCTCCTCGCGTCCACACTGGTCTTGCGGCTTCCATGGAATTTGGTGCGACGCGGACGCCGATTGATTCCACTGCTGGCGTTGGGAGTTTTTGCGTGGGGTGCGTGGAATGGTTTTTCGGTTTGGCATCATGGAATCCACGAGCCGCGCCTGCTCGTGCCGTCCGAGCTTTTGGGCAAGGCCTCAAAAATCCAGGGCCACATTTTTTTCAGCCCGAACGCCCTTTTCCTCGCGCCACTTTTCGCGCCGGAAAAAATCACACCCAATTCCTCCCTCGCCGAATCCGCGCGCTTGTCCGCTTTTCCCGCCGAGTGGCGCGCGGAGGATCGGAAGTCTCCCTTCTCTGCCGCTTTAATCACTGGCCAACTCGCGCCATCCAATCCGCTTTTGGAAATGCTCTCGGCCTTGCCTGGTTGGCGTCTGGCGGCTGCCGACAACCACGGGGTTCTTTTTGTGCGCGGCGGCAGGGGCATGGAGGAGCCAACTGTTGAGTCCGCCCAAATCCTCTTCCCGAATCCTGCGGATCGGGCCGTCTATCTCGCCCAGTCCGCCTTGATTCTTGAGGCCGTTCAGCGTTCCGAATCCGCCGGGAAACTCATGAGCCATGCGCTCGAACTCGATCCCGACAATCCGCATGTTCTTTTGTGCTCCGCCAGTTTGGCCACGGGGGAGGGCCGGTGGAGCGCCGCCCGCGATGCAGCCAAGAAGGTTCTCAAAATCACGCCGCACTCCGCGACGGCATCCTATCTTCTCGCGCTGGCGATGTTCGAATCCGGGGCGGTTTCCAAAGCCTCTGCTGAGATTGCCTCCCTCGCCGCGCGTCATCCGAACGATTCCCAAATCCTCCGGCTCCAAGCGCGCATTGCCAGCGCCGAAAACGACCCCGCCACCGAGGTCGAGGCGCTGGAAAAACTCCTCGCCCTCTCCAAAAAACGCCAACTGCCTACCGGCAACCTCCACCTGCTCTTGGGCCAAGCTTGGGCGAAACATGGTTTCCCCAACCAAGCGCTGGAAAATTACCAAGCCGCCCTCCAAGAAAATCCTCCCCCCGAATTAAAAACCCGGATCGAGGAGGCGATGGCCACAATCCGTCAGCGCACGCGCTGAGGTTTCTCTGGCTTAGGCCGGTTGCGGGGTGGGGAGCACTTGCCAGGTGTCGAGCCAGGCGCGCAGGGATTTGCGGAATTCCCCGGCCGCCTCTTGCACTTGCTTTTGGAGTTCAGCCATTTCGCGGCGGGATACTTCCTTTTGGCCGGCGAGGACGGCGCGGTATTCGACCAGCAATTCCTCCCAAGAGAGCAACGCCTCGTTCATTTGAGCGCGGGCGGATTCGACCATCGCATGGAACGAGTCGGCCACAGGCGTGGCTTGCAATTTCGCCTCGAGCTGGCGTTCGTGCTCCCGCACCTCGGCTTTGATGATTTTTTCCTCCGGCACGGTGCGGAGACCATGCGCGAGGCCGACTTTTTCGAGGAGCCAGATTGTCCATTTGGTAGGATCAAACTGCCAGGGCTTCACACCGTTGCGATAATCGTGCTGAAATTCGTGGTGGAAGTTGTGGTAGCCCTCGCCAAATGTGAAAATCGCCATGAGCAGGCTGTCGCGTGCCGAGACATTGCTGGAATACGGGCGCTTGCCGATCCAGTGGCATAGGGAATTGATGCAGAATGTCATGTGATGCACGAACACGACCCGAGCCACGCCGGCGATGAGGAAGGCTCCGAGTGCCGCGGTGGGTCCGCCATAGACCCAACCGATGGCCGTTGGCAGAACAAAGCTCATAAACATCGCGATCGGCACATAATATTCATGCTGGAGCCAGGCGAGTTTGTCTTTTTGCAAATCCCGCACCCAAGTGAGCGGCGATTCAGGGCCGCGACGGAAGAGCAGCCAGCCGATGTGAGCGTGGAAAAGACCCCGGTTGATATCGTAGGGATCCTCTTCGTGATCCACATGTTTGTGGTGCCGGCGATGGTCCGCACACCAGCCAAGAGCGGAACCTTCGAAGGCCGCCGCACCGAAAAGCAGCGTGTAGAGCCTCACGATCGGACTTGCTTGGAAGGTGAGGTGGGAAAAAAGCCGATGATAGCCCAGCGTGATGCTCATCGCCGTGGAGATGGCGAAGAAAAGGAATAGTGCGATTTGGAAGAGATCGAGCCCGTAGTTCCAGAGATAATACGGGACCGCCGTGCAAGTAGTGGCAAAGGTTCCAATAAGAAACACACTGTTAGTAACCCGGATTTTGCGGAGTAGTTTTTTCATGAAACAATAGGAGAGGTGCTGATGGGCTTGAAAACGAACGAGCTCAAATCATCGCTGATCCCCTAAGTAATGCAAGCCTGAGGGTAGGGAAAAGCCCCAGGAATCCGAAAGTCTCGCCTCGCGCGGGGACTCGGATCAACCCATGGATGGACAATTTTGCGTTCGGCGTGGTATCCCAGACGGCATGAGCACCCTCGACGCCTCGATCCAGCAAGCCGTCACGGACGGGAAACTTCTCTCCGAGTCCGCTAAAAACATCCACGGCCTTCTCGCCAAAAGCTCGTCGCCGATCGATCGCGCCTCAATCGAGGAATTGGCCGCCGCTGGAAATTGGGCCGAGCTGAACAACCGCTTTTTCCGCACCCTCGCCTTCGGAACCGGCGGCTTGCGGGGCAAAACGATCGGCGCCGTCGTCACGAAAGCCGAGCAGGGTGCGCCCCAGCCACTCGGCCGTCCCGAGTTCGCCTGCGTGGGCACGAACGCAATGAATCCCTACAACATCAGCCGCGCCACCCAGGGGCTCGTGCATTATGTGAAGGAGCATTTCGCCAAGCACGGCCGCGCCGGAAAACCCGCCGTCTGCCTCTGCCACGACACGCGGTTTTTCTCCCGCGAATTCGCCGAACTCGCCGCCAAAGTCATCACCGACCTCGGCTGCGACGCCTACCTTTTCGAGGGCCCGCGCTCCACGCCCGAGCTGTCCTTTGCCGTTCGCCATGTGAAGGCCCAGGCGGGTATTAACCTCACCGCCAGCCACAACCCGCCCGAATACAATGGCTACAAAGTTTACTTCGAGGACGGCTGCCAGGTCACAGAGCCCCACGCCTCTGCGATCATTGAAAAGGTCAACGCGGTCGAGAGCGAAAACTTCCCGGCGGTTCCCAAGGCCCAGCGCGGCCGTGTGATTCCCATGGGCGCCGAGATCGACGAGGCCTACATGGCCCGCCTCGCCACGCTCCCGATCGACCCCGACCTCATCCGCCGCGAGAACTCGCTCAAGATCGTCTACACCCCGCTCCACGGCGTCGGCGGCGTGATCATCAAGCCGATGCTCGCGCGGTTGGGCTTCCAGTGTGACGCCGTCGCCGAGCAGGAAATTCCCGACGGGCGCTTTCCAACCGTCAAATCCCCGAACCCCGAGAACGCCGAGGCGCTTTCCATGGCCATCGCGCAAGCCGACCGCACCGGGGCCGATCTCGTCATTGCCACCGATCCCGACGACGACCGCATGGGCATCGCCGCCCGCAACGCCGCCGGGGAAATGGAACTCCTCACCGGCAACCAGATCGGCTCGATTCTCGCGTGGTATCGCGCGTCGCGCTTTTTCGAGAAAGGCGTCCTCAACGACTCCAACCGCTCACGCGGCGTGATCATCAAGACCTTCGTCACCACCGATCTTCAAAAAGCCATCGCTGAAAAATTCGGCCTCCGCTGCGTCGAGACGCTCACCGGTTTCAAATACATCGGCGAAAAACTCGGCAAATACGAAGCCGCCATTCCCGCCCAACTCCGCGCCGACTACACCGCACTCTCCGAGGAAACCACCCGCCGCCTGCGCCTTGAGCACTCGAGCTTTTATGTCTTCGGTGGCGAGGAGAGCTACGGCTACAGCGCCTCGGACTTCGTGCGCGACAAGGATGGCAACTCCGCCGCCGTCCTCATCGCCGAGGCCGCCGCCTACGCGAAATCCCAAAACCTCACGCTCGTCGGACTGCTCGACCGCATCTTCGCCGAGTTCGGCGTCTTTCTCGAGCGCGGCGAATCCCTCACGATGGACGGGGCCGCCGGAGCCGCGCAGATCAAAAAACTCGTCGAGTCCTACGCGTCGAACCCGCCCGCCGAAATCGACGGCGCGAAGGTCGTCGAAATCCTCAACTTCGCCACCGACACGATCCACGATGTCGAGGGCGACCGCATTCCCGCCGAGGCCATGTTGATGGTCACGCTCGCCGACCGCCGCCGCGTGGCGATCCGCCCGTCCGGCACCGAGCCGAAAATCAAATACTACATGTTCGGTGCCAAAGTCCCCGAGGCCGGAAAATCCTTCACGCCCGCCGAGGTCGCCGAGGCCCGCGCGTCGGTCAAATCCTCCCTCGCGCGCTTGTGGGAAAACCTCTCAGCCGACGCGAAGACGCGGCTGGGGTAGGTGCCGTCGAGAAGCCTCAGCGCGCTTGCGCTGCGGTGCCGGGCGCACGATGCGGTTGGAACCGGCGGCGGCTTTGACTTTCGAGATGAGTTCGCGCGCGAGGTCGGGGCTGAAAGTTTCCCCCGAGGGTTTGGCGAGAACATCTACCGCGCCGGCCTCGAGAGCTTGGAGGGCGTATTGGCCGAGTTGACAAATATGTTCGCTGGAAACCTCAAATCCATGCTCTGCGACCGCAGCTACAATTGCACCCTCTCGATCCCGAGCGTCGTTCGCGGCGACAAAATCAGCATCTCCGGATGCTCGACTGCCTCGGCTTAGGCTTCGAGTAATCTCCAGACCCTTTTTTAAATTTCGTTGGTCATATTAAAAGCGCCGAGAGCTTGGCGCACCACGGCGCGACCGCTCTCCGCCTCGTCGAGAATCGCCAAGTCCGCGCCCATGGAAACGAGTTTGTCTGCCTCGGAGCTGAACTTCGTGCGCACCAGAATCGCGATGGAGGGGTTTCTCTCCCTGATGAACTGGATCGCGGGGGCAATTTCCATCGTGGAGGGAAAGGTGAACGCCACAAGCCGCGCTCGCTGCACCCCCGCGAGGTCCCACACTTCCTGTTGAAGGGAGTCGGCAAAGAGCGCCGGTTGCTTCTCCTCATGGAGTTGATGCACCGTATCGGCATTCAATTCGATCACGAGGGAGGGGATGCCATGATCCGCCAGCGCAGAGGCCAAGTCGCGACCGACCGGGCCATAGCCGCAAATAATCGCGTGGTTTTCGAGTTCCTTCACTCGCTGGGAAGGAATGGCTGCCACGGATGGCACATCCATCCACTTTTGGGTGTGGCTCTCAAGCCAGCCGCCCACGGGTTTGGCGAAACGAATGAGCACCGGCACAGCGGCCATTGAGAGGGCCATTGCTGCCATGAGGGCCTGTCGAGTCCCATCAGGCCAAACCGCCGCCTCGGGGGTTTTCGCCAAAAGCACGAGAGAGAATTCGCCCGCGCTGCCGAGCCCGATCGCGGCGATCGTCGCCGCACGCCAAGAGAGCCCCATGAACCTGGCGATGCCACCGATCAGGAGGGCCTTGCCAACGATCAGACCCGTAGCAATCGCAAGGATGAGTTGCCATTCCTGCACCGCCACGCCGAGATCGATGCCCAACCCGACCGAAACAAAGAAAATGGTAAGAAACAAATCCTTCAACGGAGCAATATCCGAGAGGATGCGGTGTTTGTAGATACATTCGCTGACCGCCAGGCCCGCGACGAAAGCTCCCAGCACCAGGCTCAAATCCATCAGCGCCGCGAGAAACGCGACCCCGAGACATAGCCCCACCACCGTGAGGGTGAAGAGCTCCCGACTCCTCGTCGCAGCCACCGCGCGCAGGAGCCGGGGAATGACATATCGCGCCAAAGCGATCGCGATCGCCACAAAAGCCACCCCCTTGCCGAGTGTGATCGCAAGCATCGGCCCCAAGCCATTTTCTCCTCGGCCCAGGAAGAGCCCCGGCAGCAGCACTAGAAAAACGATGATGAAAATATCCTGAAAAATCGCCACCCCCAGCGCCATCCTTGCGCCGGAACTCGCCGAGACGCCCATGTCTTGGTAGAGCTTCACGCTTATCGCCGTGGAACTCAGCGCACACGCCACCGCCACCACGACCGATAGCGCGATATCCAACCCCAACAGCCAGTGCGAAGCCGCACCCGCAGCCGCCATTGTCACCAGCATCTGCGCCGCACCACCAAGAAACGCATACCGCCGCAGATGCCTCAACTCCCCGAGCGAAAATTCCATCCCCAGCACGAACAAGAGCAACATCACGCCCACCTCGGACATTGTCGCCACCGCCTCCCGCGCCTCGGCGCCAGCGACCATCTCGAGCAACCCGGAATTGGCTATCGCCAGCCCGCACAAAAAATACGCCACCAGCAAGGACTGCCGCAGCTTCAGAAGGATCAGCGACGCCACCACCACGCCGACAAACATCAGCGCGAGCAGCGAAAACATCGCCGGAGCCCCAGCCGCCACCATCGGCGCGATTGTATTCCCGAAAATCATCCCAGCCCTTTTAATCTCTGCTTCAGGCCTTCCCATCAAGTCAGGTCTTCTGGGCCGTGCCTCCTCCCAGCCATTCTCCCTTCCAGCGGATAGGCTCCCAGCTCTCGTCTAGCTCCGCCCACGCGGTCGATCACAGCGCCTTCGGCGAAGGGCTCAGCCGATCTTGAACGCCTCTCGGAGCTCTTGAATCACGGCGTCGGACATTTTGCTGACCTGCCCGATCGCGGTGGCGTTGATCACCGCCTCGGCGGTGGATTCCAGCACCTCGAGCCGGTCGAACACATCCAACACACTCCCGCCTGTCACCAGCACGCCGTCGTTTTCCAAAATCGCGGCCGGCGAGGCGGCGGTGATGTGATCCGCGATGCGGTCGTCGGTGCCGTATTGCAGGCCGTGCGGCACGCGGCCGACCTCGCGCAGGAAGACATAGCTCTCCGGGATTGTGCGGCTGTCGAATTCCGAATCCGTGATGCTGAAGGCCGTGGCATTCACCGGGTGGCTCATCACGATGGCCTGCACATGCGGGTGCTTGCGGTAGATCGCACGGTGCGCGGGCAGCACGCGGCTCGGGAATTTCCCCGCCTCCGCCTCGCCGTCCTTCACCAGCACGAAATCCTCGATGCCGAGCAATTCGCGGTCGCGCCCGGTCGGCGTGATCAAGATCGAGTCGCCATCCACCCGCGCCGAAAAGCTCCCCTCGGTGCTGATGAAAAGCCGCTGACGACACCCGCGCCGCAGGAAAAGCTGAAGCTGCCGGCGCAATTCCTGCTCGCGGCCGCACGCCTCGCCGGGCTGGTATTTTCCGCAGGCGGTTTTCCGGTTTTGCGTGAGCGTGAGTTGCTCCGCCGAGAGCGTCCGGATTTTTCCGATCTGGTTGCCTTTGATGATGGTTTTCGCCGCAAACTCGAAGGCCTCGAAACGCTGGAACGCCTGCGAGAGCGAGGCGCCGCCGACCACCACGCCGTGGTTCTC
>ERZ889217.59-NODE-59-length-63853-cov-13.160491_pt1 | contig 63853 bp, 60 predicted proteins | sample MGYA00521098_ERZ889217 | MGnify/ENA primary metagenome ERZ889217 (study PRJEB32303, sample SAMEA104408613) | aquatic metagenome | biome: Brackish water; feature: Pelagic; material: water | place: Baltic Sea | collected 2014-06-10T22:04:00 | depth 2,362 m ... | reverse complement strand
TCTCTAGACTAGAGAGGAAAATGGCGAGTTTGCGTTAGCCGCATTGTGTAGATGCTACCGCTTCCGGGCGGTTTGAAATTTTCGTGATTTGATTTTGGTTGGTGCCGCAAAACGCGGGTTTTCAAAAAGCAGCTATTGGCAATTCACTTTCTCTTTCGTTGCTGGCGTAAGCAATATCATTAGTTCGAGGCCTTCTCCTGTATGGGAGCTGACGGCGTGCGAATCCTTCCCCCGATCCGACTCTTACAACAATTTCGCAAGTGGCACGCTGTCATGCATATTAGCCGTGGTCACCTCTTATTTGGTGATCTAGATACCATGGCCGGCGTCTGTTTTTCAACTGGGTTTAGTAAAGCCTAAGAATTTCTCGCCGCCATAGGTCAAGCCCAGCGGGTATCTAGGCCCTTGTTGCAGCGGTTGCTCTCATCGAAAAAAGAAGGTTGGCAGACTTTCACGCAAAAGAACCACAGTAATTAGCGTGATAAAAGAATGGTGGAAAAATGGTGCTATTTAATAAAATGCCCATAAATATTAATCATTTTCGACCCCATTGAGTCGATGTGGTAGTTTGATTTTACATGAATGAAAGCTGCTTTAGTAATATCTTTAAATTGCAAAGGGGTTGTTAGAATTTTTTTAATCGCTAATTTTATAGAATTACTGTTTTGGGGAGGAACAAGCGTTCCGAAGTCCCCATTACAGAGTAATTCCGGGATTCCCCCAACATTTGCACCAATTACTGGGCAATTGCATGCCATGGCTTGAATAAGGGATTGGGGGATGCCTTCGTTTTTTGTGCTGGTGAGCAGCGCGATCTCTAAATTTTGAAAGATGTGAAAGACATCAGTCCGATGGCCAAGTAAGTGGACATGATGCTCGATTTGCAATTCTCGGACGAGTTTTTGGAGTCTTTCCTTCATAGGGCCATCTCCGGCCAAGATAAGGTGAAGGTTCGGAAAATCTTGAAGTAACTGATGGAAGGCTTCGATAAGAAAAGTGTGTCCTTTCCAACTTCTTAGGACACTGACCATGCCAATAAGTATAGTATTGGCCTCCAGTCTCAGTTCCGCTTTTAACGATAGGTTAGAAGATTCCTCTGTAGGAATTTCGATCCCGCTTGCAACGGTTGTTACCCTCTGGTGAGGGACGCCGAGCTTAATGGCTTCTTTGGAGATGCAATCGCCAGTGGTGACAACATGTGTAGCAAGGTGCTTGTAAAGAAATTGGTTGTGCCAACTATTATGAATAGGATTGGAGACATGGCGGCTTCTGATAATATTTTTGACTCCAGCTAGTCTTGCAGCAAGAAGGCCGATTTTTGAATCGGCATTGCTATGGGTGTTAACGGCATCAGGACGAATCAACCGAAAAGTTGAAATCAGAAATAGTAAAGTCCAGAGACTATTCCTATAGAGGAATGAGCAATGATAAACAGGCCATCCACGTTCGCAAAATGCTTGATAAATTTTTGATTCTTTGGGTGCGATAAGAATCACTTGGTGGCCGCGCTCTACAAACCAGCGGCTCTCATTGAGAATACGTATTTCCTGCCCTCCCCAGCCGGTAGAGGATTCAAGGTGTATGATCGTCAGTTTGCGCTCGGTCATAAAATAATTTAATTAACAGAAAGTATTTAAAATACGTATCCTTAGCGATTTGAAGAGCTAACTTTAATCCGAGCAGGCCATCGAGGAACCCTTTTTTGAGGATGAATCCCTGGAAAAAGGCCCATGCGGCGTGCAGGCAGGGATCGCTCAAGCGGGCAGATTTGCCTTCGAGGGCACGTTGTTCTGCCCAAAGGCGTGCGTATTTTTCTGAGCGGTCGGCGAAGTCTTTCCAATTCTTAAAGCTATAATGCTCAAGGATACCGCCAATTTTATGCCAACGGCCCTCGGTTAGATCGATGCTCTCATGCACGCGGCGCGCGGGCATACGCCAATGGTCGGCACGAAACAATCGTCCGTTCCAATTTGGAAACCAGTGTCCGTGCCGGACCCAGCGGCCCTCAAAGTGAACCATGCGGTTAATTTGAGCGCCTGAATCGGAGGGGGAGCTTTTCCCGATAAAGTCGGCGATGTGCCCCACGAGTTGATCGGTCACTACCTCATCGGCATCCAACCATAGAATCCACGGCTGGGTGGCTTTTTTAAAAAGTTGATTCCGATTGTAGGAAAAATCCACCCAAGGTTCTTGATAAACCGTAGTGGAATACTTGGCGCAGATCGCCAGAGAGTCGTCTGTGCTACCGGTGTCTTGGATGATGATCTCGGCGAAGTTTCCCAAATGCCTGAGACAGCGATCTAAATTTGAAGATTCATTTTTGACAAGGATGCAAGCAGAGACGGGGAGGGAAGTAGTGGTTAGGGCCAGATCAGTCAGCATCGAATGCGAATACATAAACAAGGCGCTTGCAAAAGGAAGCAATAACTAGCCTCGTTTTTGTGATTCGCCCACATTCTGTTGGTTTTTCCAGCATTTATCGTGGGTGGCAAGAGGTGAGCGCAGGTAGAGTTGAAGAGTAAAGATCGTCTTGGATGAGACGTCCTAGGAGTCCCCTTTTTGGGCCGTCAAATGCGAAGGGAGGGAACCTGGAGGGGAATCACCCCATGGAGGGATGCTGGGTTTGAGGCTTTGGTGCCGGTGTGGACGGGGTGCCTTTGAGCGCCCTGAAAGCAACTGCGGAGTAGCGATGCCGGTGTCGTGCCCGCAGAAATAAAAACACCCGGATAATCCAACAAACAATGAACACACTAATTAGATGGAATCCCTTTAGGGAATTCGAAGCCATGCAAAACCGGATGAGCAACTTGCTTGCAAGGCCGCTTTTGCCATCGGGAATTGACGAGCCCATAGGCATGAGCGAGTGGACGCCACTCGTGGATGTCGAAGAAAGCGATAAGGAATACACCATCAAGGCCGAGTTGCCGGAGGTGAAGAAGGAGGATGTGAAAGTAGAGATCCAGAACGGGTCTCTGCGTATCTCCGGCGAGAGGAAGCTCGAGAAGGAGGAGTCGGGCAGGCGATTCCACCGTATCGAGCGAAGTTATGGCTCGTTCGAGCGATCATTCGCCCTGCCTGAGGGGACCAAAAAAGGCGACCTCAAGGCGGAATTCAAGGACGGATTGCTAAAAGTGCATCTTCCGAAAACGGAGGAAGCAAAGCCCAAGATACTGGAAATCCCAGTGTCCTAAGAGGAGGGGTGCCATGTCGCGCGCGCCGCAAGGCGCGCGCGATTTGCAAATCGGACTTCATCGTGATGGAGGAAATCCAAAAAACCTTCAGTTCCTATTACCGTCAGCCTGCCGTGCGGGCGCGGATTCTTGAGTTCCTGGGCGGAATCTCCCCCGAAACGGCAACTTGCGAATACATTACGGCGGATGATGCCTCAAGCGCCGAGCGGCGCCCCGTGGATCCATTGGATCTGTTCGCAAAGCTAGATAGCGGGCAGGACATCTGTCGCTCTCTATGGGACAGGCATGTGCTCATTGCTCATCTGGATATCGAGTATGTGAATTTCGATTTTGCTGCAGAAGCATATTTGGATCCAGAGCGTGCCTTTGCCTTGCAGGAACCGGTGGCCGATGCCATCCGCATTATTCTTTCAATGCATGGAATCCGTCCCCTTCATGTGTTGAGTGGCAGGGGGCACCACTTTGCTTGGAGTATCCGGAGGGATTCTGAAACCTTTGAGCGTCTTCGCGCGCTTGGGGAACCCGCCTCGAATGGATGTGATCAACTGGTGCCGTGCGGCTCGGAGTTGAGGGGGCTAGGCAAGGCGTTTTCCGGTTTGGGTTTGTTGATGGAATATGTGGGAAGGTTGGCCGCAGGGCTCGCTGCTCCGTATTGCTCGATTCCAGTGGAGTTGACAGCGGTCGAGGTGTCTCCCTCTGAGCGTGGCCGTGAAATGATTTCGATCGATCTATCGGAATATGGGGATCCATTACAAATGCGAACAGTTCGAGTGCCATTCGGGGCTTACTTGAAGCCATGGCATCAAATCTATGCGATGGGCAGGGCGAACATGGGCAGGATCGGGCCAATTATTTTTGTGCCGCTCGATGGAATGGACACCAGGAGGGCGGTCCGTGTGATGCGTGATCCGAAATTGGCCGCAGGGTTGGCAAAGCAACGATCAACGGCAATTCCAGACCACACCTGCGGGAGCGACTCGCTACTCAATTCCTACGAATGCAGTGAGCTTAGGGAGTTCCACCGCGACTTTTATTCCGAGTCGCACGATAGTCCTGAAAATTGGCCCGAGACATATGATCGGCTTTGCCTCGATGAGTTGCCTGAAGAGGCAAGGAATGCGTTGATGTTTCCCAATGACCTTTTGCTGCGCCCTATTGGAATGCGTGCGGTGACTGAGGCCTTGCTCGATAGGGGATGGCATCCACGCCATATCGCCGGGCTGGTACGATCGAAGTTCGAGCGCGATTACAGTTGGGGAAATCAATGGAGCGGTTATTCGCCGGCGATGCGGGCGGATTTTTATGTAAGGATTTTCGCTGGAAGGAAGGTGAGTATTGCCAAGGATGTTGATGCTCTGATTCTGAGAGATAGGGCTGGAATATCCACTCCCTTGGCGAACATGGAAGAGTTGAAACATGGAGGAAACGCATGATGACAAACTGGCCTATCGGGCTTTCTACCGGTTGTTTCTACCGCACCAGCCTTTTGGATTGTCTGGAGCCTATCCGCTCAAGCGGGTTCAGCATGATCGAGGTCGTGTTCTCTCCGGCGCATTTGGATTATAAAAACAAGGATGCCGTGCGAATGGCTGCCGGCCGGATTAGAGAGATGGGGATGGAGGCGTATTCCTTTCACGCCCCATTCGCGCCAGAGATAGATATTTCCTCACCGGATGAGGAGCGCCGGGCGGAGGCGCTGAAGGAAATTCTCGTGGCTGTGGAGGCCGCCGCCATGCTTGGGGTTCACTATTTTGTGATCCACCCGGGACCTGAAAACGCCGATATCCCTTCTCGAGAAGAACGTCTTATCCGGATTGAAAATGTTGTGTCAGTCTTAAATCAGGTAGCAACCCGGTGCGGGGAATTGGGAATCCGCTGTGTTCTTGAAAACAAGTTGCCGCATCTTCTTTTTGGTAACTCAAATGATATCGTATGGATTCTCTCCGCGCTTGAAACCACCCAAGTCGGAGCCTGTCTCGATACCGGGCATGCCTTTCTGGCGGGGGATCTCTACAATCTTGTTTATAAACTTGGTCCGTATCTTCGCATGCTTCATGTCCATGACAATTCAGGACAATTCGATGAGCATATGCCTCCAGGGGATGGGCGGATTGATTGGCGATCATTTCTTGGCGAATTAATGCAAATCGAATTCCAAGGAGCCATGATTCTTGAAATCGCTGGAGGCGGGGCCACAGAAACAATCATGGCTAATGCCCGCAGGGGGAGGACTGCTATCAGGAGCCTCGCCAGGCAACTGGCCATGGGGCATGGAATCTCACATCCGGAATTGCGGATCAAGCCGGGGAACGGGTAGAGGGGGGTAAGACTTCACTCCTGTGCTGTGATTTCGCGGAATGCCGTTTCGTTCATGACGGGGATGCCGAGGGCACTAGCCTTGGCGAGCTTGGAACCGGCGTCCTCGCCGGCGAGAAGGTGGGTGGTCTTTTTGCTAACGCTGCCGGTGATTTTGCCTCCGTGACGACGGATGATGTCACTGGCCTCCTCGCGGGAGATTGAGAGGGTTCCCGTGAGGACCCAATTTGTTCCGGCGAGGCGGGTGTCAGTCGGCGGAGCGGCTTCATCGAGTTCTCCAAGGTTTAGTCCTGCAGATCGAAGGGCGTCGAGAAGTGCAATATTGTCGGCGGATTGAAACCAGGTGTGAATTGCTTCCGCCATGATAGCTCCAATGCTGTGGATGGACAGAAGGGTTGGGACATCAGCTGCTTTGAGAGCGTCGATCGTGTGGAAGTGTGAGGCGAGGTCGCGGGCCGAAGTAACGCCAACATGGGGAATTCCCAGGCCGTTTAGAAGCCTCCAGAGAGGCCGTGAGCGGCTTTCATCGATGGCGGCAATGAGGTTCGATGCGCTTTTTTCTCCCATGCGCTCCAGCGCAAGAAGAGGGGCTTTTTCTAGGGCGTAGATATCGGCGATATTGGCCAGGAGGGAGGCATCGACGAGTTGGTTCACGAGAGCCTCGCCGAGTCCCTCGATATCCATGGCCTGCTTTGAGGCGAAATACTCAATGCGGCGGCGAACCTGAGCCGGGCAGGAGGGGTTGTTGCATTTCCATGCCACGCCATCTTTGTGCAAGGAGCCCATGCAGGATGGACAATTTGTCGGCATTTGGAAAAGGCGTTCTTCGCCGGTGCGACAGGCTTTTTTAACCTCCACGACCGCAGGGATGACCTCGCCTGCCTTTTCCACGAGGACTGTATCACCAATACGGATATCCTTGCGTTGGATCTCCTCCTCATTGTGAAGGGTGGCACGGGAAATGGTGCTTCCGGAGACGAAAACAGGGGAGAGTTCGGCGACGGGTGTGAGAGTGCCTGTGCGGCCTACCTGAACAGTGATATCGAGGAGGCGGGTCTCGGCCCGTTCAGGCTCGTACTTGTAAGCGATGGCCCAGCGGGGAGCTTTAGCTGTGGATCCGAATTCGCGGCGGAGAGCAATGTTGTCGAGTTTGATTACGGCACCATCCGTCTCGTAAACAAAGTTATGCCGTATGGAGCCGAGACTTTCAACTGCCGTGACGACACCGTCCGTGTCTGAGGCCTCGAGAATTTTTTCAGGGACAGGGAGTCCCCACTTTTCCAGGGAGGCGAGAAGGGTTCGACCCGTAACAGGGTGCTCTCCCTCCCAGAAGCCTGTGCCATAGAAGACTGCTGCCAGTTTGCGCGAGGCGGTGATGGCGGGATCGAGTTGCTTGATCGAACCCGCCGCAGCATTGCGGGGGTTGGCAAAGGGAGGAAGTCCCTCTTCATCTCGTTCTGTATTGAGCGAGGCAAAAACGGATTTCGGAAGGTAAATTTCGCCGCGCACCTCGATTTTTGCTGGTGGTCGACCGCTCAATCGGTGAGGGACGTTGGAAATAGTTCGAACGTTTTGGGTGACGTCATCGCCAGTGGTTCCATCACCGCGAGTGGCGGCGCGGACGAGCCGGCCGTGCTCGTAGAGAATAGAGATCGCAACACCATCCACCTTTGGTTCGATGGTGAAATGGAGCGGACGGTCCTCCGCGAGCTTTCGTAGACGGATGATAAACTCGCGGAGTTCGTCCGCTGAGTAGGTATTATCGAGGCTTTGCATGGGCGCAAGATGCTTCGCGGGCAAGAACTCCTCGAGAGGCCTCCCTCCCACATGGAGTGTGGGCGAATCAGGAATGGCAAGGTCAGGGTGTGCGCTCTCCAAGTCTTGGAGTTCGCGCAGAAGTGCATCGAATTCCCGGTCGGAAATCTCCGGAGCGGCTTGGTGGTAGTAAAGGTCATTGTGGCGCTCTACCTGGGCGCGAAGTTCGCGGATACGATCCGGAGCGGCTGTCTCGTTCATCTCGGGCATGGCGGGAGTATATTATTTTTGCGGTTTTGGCACTGGCAACCCATAGAGTGATTTCATGCGGGTGAGAATCACAGCGCCAGCGAGTGCGCCCGCGATATCAGCGCTCCAGTCGAGAGGGTCCATGCCGGCTCGGGAGGGAGTGAATTGTTGGCGATATTCGTCTGCGGCACCACAAATGGCGAGCAGAAGAACAGCCAGAAGGATGCCCATGAATCGTGGCAGGGGCCATGTGGAGGAGAGTGCCGCCGTGAGAACGGCCGCTCCGCCAAGATAGAAGACAAAATGAAGAACCTTGTCCTGATGAGGGAATAAATGCTGTGGGGCCGCCTCGCCGGGGAGTCCAGACAGGACAAAGAGAAGTGCCAACCAAAAGGTGAAGGCAATCCAGTGGAATATGGCGAGATTCAGAAAGCGGTGAATCATGGTGGAGATTTGGAAGGCGGGGTGATTTTGATCATTTTTTGCATGGCCGTGGGAAAAATCCGACACACGAATGGTAAAAAATAGGGATTTTCATGAATTCATAGGGAAATCTCCCGGGTGTCGGGTTGGCATGGGTAATGCTAATCAAAAATAAGATCAGTCCGGTCGCAGGGGGGATTCTGTTCGTAAACTTGGGGGAGGGAGCGAACAGAGGGGTGGCCGGGCTGTTTCTTTTTTCAATAATCCTGTGATTGGGCATTGTCCTCCATCTCTTTTAATGCGCGATCGAGAGGGCTGTTAGGGGCCGGTAAAATTTTTTGACGCATGGTTGCAATCGCACGCTTGGCGCGTTGTTTCTGGCCAGCTGACGCAAGAGCGTGAACAAAGGGAATTCCCACTTCTTTAACGAAATTTCCACCGCCTACTTTACCGATAGCCTGGAGTTGCTTGTAAAATTCCAATGCCGCCTTGTCCCAGTCGCCCTGATCGAGTGCCGTTTGGACTTTCATGGAGGCTACGCCAACGCTGAGGTCTGAACGCTTGTTTTTATTCTGACTGAGAACAAGGGATTCGGTCTTTGTGGCGGATGATTCATCCCCGGAGGCACGTTGGAGTGAGGCGAGGGCCAGTTGGTGGCGCACTTTGAGGTCGGGTGTCGAGGCAAAGCGGCGGATTGCCTCCCCGTGAAGAGTAATGCGTCGTGCCGGAGAGGGTTCGGAGCGCTCAAGGAATGCCAATGAAGCCTCCCAAGCTTCTGGATTTTCAGGGCAGGATTGTCGGGCTTGAGTGAGGGTTGTCTCCGCCTGGTCGATGAGCCCTGCGGACTCCAGAATAGAAGCCATGGCGATCAGATTCATTGATTCGGTGAATTTTGGTTTGTTGCGGAAGCTGGCGGCGAGAAGCTTGAGCTCGTGGTCGCTCACTGGTTGCCAAGTCTGAGGGTCTAGTGCGCGCCCAACGGCATAGTTCTGCTGCGAGTATCGACCGCAATTTAGTTCCCAACGGTCTTCGCTTCGAAGGTAGCCGAACCATGCGTGTCCGCCATCGGTTCCCTGTCCGGTAAAAAACAAGGTGGGGAGACCGTTTGCCTTGCCTGCGAGCATGGCGAAGTAGGCCTGATCAACGCAGATACCGCCCTCTTTACGGATTGTTTCCAGAGTGTACGGGGAGGTTGTCCAAATGAACTCACCTCTTTTGATGCGGTCTTCTCTGTAGCGAACATCGTCGAAGGTCCGGGAGAAGCGCGAGCGTGGGTGGCGAACGAATTTGCGGGCCCAAGCGATTTCCGATGGGGATACAAAGACATCGACAATAAATTTGAGCTGATCTGGTGGAAGCGTGCGGATGTCGAGTAGGAGTTGGCCTGAGCGTGCGGCATTTACCCAGCGGGAGAATTGGGTGGCGACGGGAGGCACTTCGATGGCAACCAGATCACGCTTCACTTGCGGGTGGGGCCATGAGGGATGCAAGGCCGAGTCGTTCACCACAGCGAGGGCGATGGCGAGGTTTTGGAATTCAATGAAGTCCTCCGGATTTGCTTCCCAGATGGTACGGAGGTTCTTGAGCACAAAAGCGAGGTGATCCCGGGGTGAGATGCTGGCAAAAAACGTGGTGGAAAATGTCGTAGAGCGGAGGGCATGGTGGACAAATTCTTTTCCCGCAATCGAAGCAAGCGAACCGGTTGGCAGGGAGGTTCCGGGAGGAAGCAGCGCGCGCGTCATCTCCGCACGCGCCGGAGCCTCACTGATAATTTTGCGGGCTGTAGAAAGATCGATTTCCTCCAAACTAGGGGGAGGTGATTGATCGAGCGGTAGAAAGTAGATTTTCCCCGTGGCTTTTTCGCGAAAGAAATGGCGTTTGGCTAGGGCGGCATTTTGTTCTGCTGCATCACGGGAGAGAAGATCGGTCCAGCGCCAAAGGGTCAACCAAGGCCCGAGCGATGGGATTTTTTTTGGATCTGGGACTGAGACAAGTTCCTTCTCAAGGCGCTTTTTCGCTTCGGCAAAACCATGCGCAAAAATTTGTTCTGCATCTTCTGGCGATGGCGGATTCCGAAGTTCGAAAGCCGCCAATATTTCAACCGCAAAAAAAACAGCCGCGAATCTCAGCGCTGAAAGCAAGAGCAGATGAGATCGCGGGGTGGAGCGCATGAGTGATTCATTCCTAGGCAAGGTGCGGATGTCAAACTCCTCAGAGTTATTGATGGCGGGAAAGAAAAACGCCCCGCATGGCGCGGGGCGTTTTTGAAATCAAGCGGTACGATGGAGGGGCCGCCTGTCTCTTGTTGGAACCAGCTTATTGGGCGGAAACTTCAGGCTGGGCGGAAACTTCAGGCACGGGGGCCTCATTTCCAAGAAGCTTCACGCGGCCACCTTCAAGCCTCTTGAAGATGTTGAGCTTCTTGCCGGTGGTTGAGAACCACACATTGATATTGGCCTTAGGCTTGCCGATTTTTTCTGCGATTTGCTTGATGGTCAAGCCGATATCACCTGTGGCGTGGAGGAGCTCAGTGATTTGTTGTTGCATGACACCACGAGGCGTTTTTGGGCCTCTGCGACCTCCAGCTCTTTTCCCCTTGGCGCGGCGGCCACCTCTGGCCGAAGCTTGTCGGAGGATGTTCTTGATTATAGATGTATCACCCGAAGCGAGGGAGGCGATTTGCTGATCAATTTCTGTGATTTTTGTTTGGAGTGTTTCCTTTTTCTTTGTCAGAGAAAGAAGGGTGCTCAATGTCTTACTATTAATGTCTGTGACTTTCATCGAGAAAGAATTCATTGCTAAATTTTATTCTCTGCCAAGCCTTTTCTTTATAAATGGGAAAAAAAAATTCAGATATTGAAACGCATTCCTTCCCTAACAAGGGTGAACTTCATATTTGGAAAGCCTTTTCTTGCAACAAAAAGAAAGAAAGAAATCTAATTGGTTATAATAAAGAATGTTCGATTAGTTCGTCCTCAACGAATGGGTATTTCACCCCAAGCCGCCGGATTGTTGTTCAAATTGCAGCGTCTTATCTTTGTCTAGATCCAAAATATATATCTTTGGGGATCAATGATGGTGGGAAGCCACATATTGAAAATCAAGATCGATTGCATTTTAATTTAAGCCACTGCGGAGATGATGTAGTAGTTGTTTTTTCAAGGGATCCAGTTGGATTTGATATGGAGCGTAAAGATCGCAAAAGTGATTTTATAAGGGTTGCAAGGCGCTTTTTTAATGTTTCTGAGGCAGATGAAATCGAAAAGCACGGAGAGGATCTTTTTTTGCAACGATGGACAGCAAAAGAGGCGATGTTAAAATTAGAAGGCAGTGGGTTACGGGGAGGGTTGGCGAATGCGGAGGTGGTTTCGCCCGGGTATGGAAGAGTTATTGGGAGGAGAGTTTTTTTGAAGGAATTAGATTGGCCACTACATTACGCACATGTAGCAAGTCTCAAGAGGATTGTGGTGATGCGCGAGTTCGAGTTTAAGGAGTAACAGGCGAGGAAGTGGCTTCGAGAGCATGGCGAAGGTTCTCGCGGGCATCTTCAAGGGATGGATTGATCTCCAGCGCCTTTTTGAAGCAGGTGATTGCTTGCTTCGGATCACCTGTGCGAAAGAGTGCCACCCCGAGATTGCAGAGAAGCTTGGGGTCATCAGGCTGCTCCCGCACAAGTCCGGCGTAAATATCACGTGCTTCAGTAAGTTGACCATCCAAGATGAGTGCCCGAGCCAGATTTTCGCGAATAGCTCGGATCTCCGGGGCCAAGCGCAAGGCTTCCTTAAAATGGCGAACAGCATTTTTGGTGTCTTTTTGGGCTAGTGTGGCCGAACCAAGATTATTTTGGGTCTCAGCAAGTTCCGGGCGAAGTCGGACAGCCTCGCGGAAGTGGATAAGCGCAGCAGTTCTCTCACCCTTATTGAATTTGATTGAGCCCAATCGATTGTGGGCCTGCCAGGAATCCGCATTGTATTCCAAGGTATGTGCCCAAAGAGTTTCTTCATTCAACCAGACTGTCGCGTAGGAATGGCTTGCGAGGGCAAGAGCTACGGCCAGCAGTGTTGCCCCTAAGCGAAGAAGCGTTGCAAGCGGATCGGGGTGGCGCTCCAGAAGCCTGGCCATACCGGCTCCGATCCAAGCAAATATCCCGACCATCGGGATGTGTAAAAAGTGGTCGGCAACCCAGCCTACGCGCATGAATGACATCGGGACAAATCCAAGCACCGGCGCCAACATGATGCAAAAGAAGCCAAAAGCCATGAGGGCATCGCGCCCCCAAGTCCTGCGATTCGCCCAAAGGATCGCGAATCCACTGAGCACGATAATAAAGGGAAGAAAATCCAAAGCCCCTGGTGGATTCATCGCCCATTGAGGGTAGGTGGGGAGAAGCGGGTGGGGCCACGCGATCTTTGTGAGATAAAAAAGAATGGAGGTGCCGGCGATCGCAATTCGTGAGGCCAGTCCGCCAATAGGGCTGATTTCGTCTCCGATGGCGCGGCTCAGCTGGAAGTGCAGTGTCACCAATCCGAGTAAGAGCGAAGTGACAAAAAAGGGTGCGCTGGCGGCGATGTCCCGCAGGGTGATGCGGTTTTTTTCCCACCATGCATAAAGAAGGATCGTTACGGGAAACATGACGCAGGAGCTCTTGGCCAGCATCGCGAGCAGAAACAATCCCAGTGCCCCCAAGTAGGATGAGGGCGAGGGTTTTTGGCAGTAAATTGCCCAGCAGGAGGCGGCGGCAAGAAACAGCGGGAGCGAGATGGTATTTTTCAGTTCGGAAATCCAAGCCACTGACTCGACGCAAAGAGGGTGGACAGTAAAAAGAAGTGCGGTGAACCATGCCCCTCGGATGCGCAGGAGGCGAAGCAGGTTCCAAAGCATGAGAGCCGATAGTGCATGGAGGAGCGTTGAAACTATGTGGTAGCCGGTTGGGTCAGGTCCAAAGAATTTCCACAGGAGCCAGAGAACGCTCATGGTCAGAGGAAAGTAGTCTGCGGTGGTGGGAAGGATCCACAAACTCACAATCCCAACCGGGTGTTGGACGACTGGGTTTTGGGTTAGAAGGTAATCATCATCCCAAAGCCAGTCGGCACCGGTTACGGGCGAATAGATCCAAAGCGAAACAAGCAAGAGAACGGAGGCCTTCAGAAAGGCTATTTCGGAGACACAAGGGAGCCGCCAAGCAATTGAAACATGATTCCGCATGCAACTATGATTTAAGGGAAACGCAACACGCGAGGCAACTTTCAAGCTGGGATGGATGAGCGCGGGATGCGTCTTTTGTGAAGTGGGAATTTTGTCAGAAATTTCCCCTTTCCTCCAGGGGGGAAAGGAATAGGTTCATCGGTGAATGGTCAAAACCCCACAGTTTGTCGATGATCACATGCGCACCATCATCGTGGGAGTGGCAGACTTCAAGTTCACGACCGATCCCTCAACTTGTCTGGCGACATATGCTTTGGGATCTTGTCTAGGAATCACCTTTCATGACGAAACCCACCGGATTGGGGGGCTTTTGCATGCGATGTTGCCAACCGCCCAGCTGTACAAAGAAAAAAAAATCCGTGAAACCATGTTTTTAGACACAGGAATACCAAAAGCCCTGAATGCCATGGTGCGTGCAGGAGCTAAAAAGCATGATATCCGCTGCAAGGTATTCGGTGGGGCCCAACTCATCGCCTCGGATAACTTTTTTCGCATCGGATCCAAGAATATCGATATGTTCTACAAAATCAGCCAAGAGCTAGAGTTGGATGTGGTGGCGTGGGAAGTCAGTGGACGCATCAACCGTACGATCAAACTCAACAACCAGACCGGGGATGTAATCGTCAAAATCCCTACGAAGCCTGAATTTTTGCGTTAATGAAAGCTGCAGCTGATTTCCAGACTGTTGTCGAGATGACGCGATCGATTCCGTGTGCCCCAGCAATTCTACCGAAGTTGCTGAAGTTGACGGAGGGAACATCTTCTGACCTTGGCGAGTTGGAGATGTTGATCTCACTCGACACCGGTCTTGCAACCAATGTTCTTCGTACCGCCAACTCTGCATATTTCGCCAATGCGCAGCGCTGCGAGAGTATCGCTGATGCGATTCTCAGGCTGGGCAGCAAAACGCTCTACCGGATCGCAGCCTCGACATTGACCGGTCGTTGGTTGGTGAATCCTGTGCGGGGCTATGGATGGGAGCCTGGAGACCTGTGCAAACATTCGCTATGCGTTGCGATTTGCGCGGAGACGTTTGCCACAAGCATGCATTTGGCCGATGCCTCTACAGCTTACACGGCCGGGTTGATTCACGACCTTGGCAAGTTTGCGCTGGCGTATGCGAATTTCAGCGTGTTGGACGACATTGCCAGCCGGGTTCCCGACGAGTTTTCCACTTGGCGAGAGGCTGAAAAGGCGATTCTTGGATATGACTCAATGGAGGTAACCAAAGCTCTTCTTGAAAACTGGGGGTTTCCATCAACGTTTGTATCGGTGGGATATTTTTATCCCTCCCCTTCCCAAGCTCCGGATGAAGACAGGATGTTGGTAACAGTGATTCACGCCGCCAAGCATCTGGCAACCCAGTTGGGTTACGGTGTTGGGGTGGATGGATTTTACAGCAATCCAGACGAGCAGGCGCTTCGCGAAGCCGGGTTTCGGGAGGATGAGATGGATGCAGCGATCCCGGATATTTTAACAGCCATCCAACGCTTTATTCGTCCCGACGGATCGGTTCACTTCACCTAGGATTCAAGCCAAGCCTTTGGTTGTGGAAGGTAATCGGGCAATTGCTCAAAATTCTTCCACAATGTGTGGAAGACCGGAGTGGCTGAACCCGACAGCGGGGGAACAATCCATTTCCAATCGGCGGACACAGCGCGGCCTGCTTTTTGCTCCCTTGCCGTAAATTCCATGAACTCTGAGGAGGCTCGATGATGATCAACGATGCGCACGCCCGCGGTCTCGTAGGAATGAAGGACGGCGGCATTCAGTTCCACCAGTGCGCGATCGCGCCAGAGGGAGGAGGAATCAGTCATGTCGAGGTCCATACGCTCTGCGATCACGGGGAGCATATTATAGCGTGATGTGTCACCCAGATCGCGTGAGCCAATTTCAGTTCCCATATACCAGCCATTGAATGGGGCCGCGCAAAAATCGATGCCGCCGATGCGCAACCGCATATCTGAGAGGATCGGTACAGCATACCACTTGAGGCCAAGATTGGAAAACCAAGGCAATGCTGGGTGGGTTAGTTGCACTTCCAGCAAAACTTCCAGCGGGGGAGGAAAAAGAACCGGGGGCGATCCGGCTTTTTGAATGACTAGTGGCAGGAGGTCAAAGGCGGTGCCGTTGCCGCTCCATCCCAAAGCTTGAGCCTCTCGGGTGAATGCTAAATTTTTCGGATCACCGAGAGTAGTGCCATCAGCTTGTTCATAGCACGCATAGCCGAACAATTGATGGTTCCAGATGCGTGAGGAGGGTTCAAAAACGGTGATGAGGGGCTGGATTTTACCGCTGTTTGTGGCGAGGGCGATGTGTTCAAGAAGTTCGCGGTGGATATCTTCCGGTTCAGCGAGATGGCGTAGGTCTCGGATGCGTAAGGAGGGCCAGAAGAGCCGCCCGATACATCTGGCATTATTGCGCCAAGCCATACGGGCGCCATGTTCGAGTTCATCGTAGGTGGGAGCCCATGAGCCTGTGGCAGCAATTTCCTTTTCCACATTGCTCCGCCGCATTTCTGAGGCTGAGATAGAAAGAGCCTTTTCTGTGGCGAAGGCCTGGAGAAAGGCATCCGCCTCGCGGATGAGTGTTTCGCGTGAGGTGGCGGGCATGCAAAGTCTAAAAGCGGCAGTCCGAGGAGGACAACTTTACCATTCGATCACCGAACTGGCATAGGTGAGGCCACCGCCAAAGACGACTAGGAGAATCAGATCGCCGCGCTGAAAGCGGCCTACACGTGCAGCCTCATCTAGGGCAATAGCAACTGCGGCAGCCGAGGTATTGCCATATTTGTCGAGGTTGATGTGAAATTTTTCTATAGGCAGATCCATGCGGTCGGCCATCGCTTCAATAATGCGCATGTTGGCCTGGTGGGGGATCACGCATTTGATGTCCTTGGCGGTAATGCCGCAACGCTCAAGGACGACCTGTGATGCGCGCATCATGGAGGTCACGGCCTGTTTGAATGTTTCGCGGCCATTCATCTGAAGCGTGTTCAGTTTTTGATCGATATTGTCGCGGGTGATGGGGAGGGCGCACCCGCCCCCAGGCATATGGAGGATGTCACTGTAGTTGCCGTCGCTGCCCATGTAAGTGGACAGGATGCCATTGGAATCGGGTCGGTGCCGGAGGATTGCCGCGCCGGCGCCGTCGCCAAAGAGGACGCAGGTGTTACGGTCTTGCCAATTCACGATGCTGCTAAGCTTGTCGGCACCGATAACAAGAACTGTCTCACAGGTGTGATTTGCAATGAACTGGCTGCCGATCTCGACGCCATAGAGAAAGCCCGAGCAGGCTGCAGTTACGTCGAAACAGGCGGCATTTTTTGCGCCGATCTGTTTTTGAACATGGCAGGCGGTCGATGGAAACACAGTATCCGGAGTGATCGTGCCAACAATAATAAGATCGATTTCCTCTGGAGTGACCCCTGCATTATCCATAGCACTCCGGGCAGCGGCAGCGGCCATGTGACTGGTGAATTCGGTCTCAGCAGCGATACGGCGCTCAGTGATGCCGGTACGTTCAACGATCCATTGGTGGTTTGTATCCACCATGGACTCGAGCTCGCTGTTAGTAAGCACCCGGTTGGGCACGTGGCTGCCCGTCCCGATAATGGATACGGTACGGTTAGGCTGGCGCATTTTCTCTAGAAGGGATTTGTTCATGGAGTGGTTTCATCGCCTCGATAATGCGCGTGTTGATGCCGAGATTCACAGCGGTTCGGGCAGCACGCACGGCATTGCGAATGGCTCTGGACGATGAATTGCCATGGGCCTTGATGCAGATGCCGTTGACGCCGAGCAGCGGTGTGCCGCCGTATTCGTCGTTGCTGGTGCGTTTCTTTACCGCCTTAAAGGCGCCACGGCAGAGCAGAGCGCCTAAGATTCGAAGAGGGTTTCGCGTGAGCTCTGTTTTGATCCATTGGACCATCGACTTGGCGAGGCCCTCAATGGTTTTAAGAAAGATATTCCCAGTAAATCCGTCGCAGACGACGACCTCCGCCGGTCGGTGAAAAATCCCGTGACCTTCGACATTGCCCACAAATCGGATTGGAGCTGAGCGGAGGAGCGTGTGGCACTCCTTGTAAAATTCGGTGCCTTTGCTTGGCTCGGTGCCGATATTCAAAAGGCCGACACGCGTTTCGCCGTGCGCCACCACCGACTGGTAGTAGACGCTTCCCATGACGGCAAAACCGACAAGATGGCGCGGAGCAGGATCGATATTGGCCCCGCCATCAATCAGGAGAAAGACCCCGTCCTCGGCAGGAATCAACACACCGAGTGCCGCGCGTTCGATGCCGGGAAGGGTGCGGAGTTTGATGGTGGCGGCAGCAACAAGTGCTCCAGTATGACCTGCGGAGACAACGGCATCGGCATCTCCGGATTTCACGAGGTCCACGGCGCGGCTAATTGAGGAGTCTTTTTTTCTGCGGAGGCTGTCAAGACCGCTGTCCTGCATGTCAACAACTTGGGAGGCATGGTGACAGGAAATGCGGGATTCGATGCCGGCAAGCAAATGCGTGGCGAGCTCTGCGCGGATGCGCTGTTCGTCGCCGACGAAAATAATTTCGATGTCAGGAAAATCCCTGAGCGCCTGAACAGCGCCGGCAACGGGGTTTTTCGGGGAAAAATCCCCGCCCATGGCGTCGAGGGCGATTTTCATCCAGCAGGGCAGAGGTGCCTCGCGAAATTACTCGGCGCCGATCGTGAGAACTTGGCGTTTATGGTAGTAACCGCAAGAGGGGCAGGCTGTATGGCCCGGGACGGCAGCGCCACACTGTGGGCATTTGCTGAGTTTTGGAGCCTTCCAGCGGTTGGCTGCCTTGCGTGTACGAAGGCGCATCTTCGAGGTTTTGCGTTTGGGAACTCCCATAATGTGTTAATTGGATTTGGATTTGAACTGGTCGAGCGCGTCCCATGTGGTGTCCGATGTCGAACTCGAGTGCCAAGCGGCCCCCGGCGCGTTGTTGCGCGAGGCGGGACAAGTCCGCTCACCACCACTGTCGCAACGGGGATGCGCGGGCAGGATGAGGTGAATATCCTCACGAGCGTGCGGGGTCAAGTCAATCAACGCCCCTTCCGCTTGTTCTATTTGGAGAGCGAAGGGGGAAACCACGATCTCGTGGTCAAATTCCTCAAGGCAGACAACGCAAGTCATGCGCACCTTGATGGACAATTCGCCTGTCGCAAAGAGGCCCCCGCCTGACCGTCCGATATCGAGGGTATAGATAAGTGGTGAGACAGGAGCGGCCCCCGCCTCCTCAAGGCCGAGTGGAGCTGGATTCTCCTCGCCTTCGAGATGGATGGTATCTCCTTCGGGAATCTGGCGAAGGTGGACTTTCATATTGAAACCCTAGCAGTCGGTGCAGGGGCGGTCAATGCGCCCCAGTTGCAACCGGTCAAACCTGAATTTTTCCCTCTTTGGAGAGCAGCACCGAGACCCACCGGGTGCCCGGGAAGTTGGCTAAAATAATCACCATGATTACAGTAATTGGAACACAGAGGAACATGCCGACGACCCCCCAGAGCATCCCCCAGAGCATCAGGGAAATAACAACCACCAGCGGGCTGAGGTTGAGGGTCATTCCCATGAGGTTGGGTTCTATAAAGCTGCCGAGCGTCTGCTGGATCACTGTGATTCCAATGACTAGAATGACAAAAGGAGTCCAACTTTCGAACTGCACCAAGGCAAGGAGTCCTGGGAGGATGGTGGCCAAGATGGAGCCAATGGTTGGAATAAAATTCAAAATCAACACTAGCAAAGCCCAGAAGGCGGCAAAGTCGAGACCCACTGCACGCATGACCGCATAGCTTAGAAGAGCCGTCACGAGGCTGACTGCAGTTTTGACACCGAAATAGGTTTGGATGTCGTGATCGATCCGGCGAAGCATGGCGCGGACGCGGTCACGGCGAGAGTCTCCAGGGAAGAGGGCTTCGATTTTTGAGGGGATGAAGCGGGATTCAAGCAACAGAAAGACCGCAAAAACAATGATGAGGGTGGTAGTTTTGAGAAGGCCGGCCAGGTTTGTAGCAACCAGCGCAAGCAGGCCGGGGATGTCAAGCGAGCCGAGGAATTGGCGCATGGCGGGTGGTTGCTCGGTGCCGATCAGTTGAAAGACCTTTCCTTGGATTGCAACAATCCGGGTATGGTATTTGGGAGTCATCTCAGCAACGCGCATTGCATTGTCCGCAATAATGCTGAACAGCACATAGCTCAACGCGATGACGGAAACGAAGGCGAAAAGAAGAGAGATTGATTGAGGGAGCGAGCGTCCGCCGATTTTAATGCAGCTGATCCAACGTTCGAGAACCTTGATCAGATAGACACCGATGAGTGCGATGACCAACGGGATAAAAAGATCTTTGCCTGCCCAGACGACGGTGAGAATCAATGCGATGACAACCATCCATCCGGCGGCTTCGACGCTTCGGGGTCTCCAGGGGGGTTGCTTCAAACGGGATGTGGATTCCATAGATAATCAGTGATGTCAGCAGGGTGTGGATTTTTCGATGAGTGCCCATGCACTGTGGTTGTGAATGGATTCGAAATTTTCTACCTCCACGCGGTACCAAAGGATGTTTGGATCCGCCTCGCAGCGCACAGCCACGTTGCGAACGAGATCCTCTACGAACACGGGATTGGCGTAAGCTTGTTCGGTCACATGTTTTTCATCCGGTCGCTTGAGGAGGCTGTAAAGTTCGGAGCTGGCAGACTCCTCTGCGAGTCGGACCATTTCCTCAATCCAGAGAGGCTTGGCGGTCCTCACCGAGAGGGTGACATGCCCGCGCTGGTTGTGTGCCCCACCGGAACTGATCGCTTTCGAGCAGGGACAGAGGGTTGTGACAGGGATGGTTGCCGTAACGACGAAGTCCAGCTTGTCGACTTCGAGCGTGGCTTCGAAGCGAACCAAGTAATCCATGAGCCCTGGAGATCCTGTCACGGGCGCCTTTTTTTCAAGAAAGAATGGAAACTCGATATCAAGGTGGGCGCAACGGCTTTCCAAGCGTGAAGCGGTTTCAGCGAGAATGTCGCGAATATTTCCCACATGGATGACCGGGCCATGGGATGCAAGGACCTCGATGAATCGGCTCATGTGCGTCCCCTTGAAATGATGCGGCAAGTCGACGGTGAGCTGAACCATGGCCACTGTATTCTGAATGGTGTGGTCCTTGTCGCGCACTTGGACCGGATAGCGGAGGCCCTTGACCCCCACGCGGTCAATCGGCATGCGACGGTCATCGGGTTCGCTTTGGGTATCCTTTAACATGCGGCGGGATTCTGCCTGCGGAGAGAATCCTTCGGAAGCCAAAAAAAATCCGTGCGGCCGGCAGGCCTATTGGCTTTAGTTCGGAAATGGCATCGAATCTTTTTGATCTCTCGGACGAGGTGGCAGTCGTGGTCGGTGGTACTGGCGTTTTAGGAGGGGCAATGGCAGTCGCTCTTGCTTCAGCGGGTGCGCGGGTCGTGGTTTCTGGTCGCAGCGCCGAGCGAGGGGCGCAGAGAGTCCATGAAATCGAGGCAGCCGGAGGGGCTGCCGTCTTTGTTGAAACCGATGCCACAGACAAGGAGAGTGTTCTGGATATGCTCGAGATCGCAACTGACACCTATGGAATTCCATCCGTTCTGGTGAATGCGGCCGGTGGAAACAATCCCAATGTCACAGCTTCGCCGGAGCATCCATTTTCAGAAATTTCCAGCGAGGATTGGGCCGCAAATTTTGAACTGAACGTCATTGGTGGGGCACTGATCCCGTGCCAAGTGATCGGAGCGGCCATGGTGGAGGTCGGCAAGGGAAGCATCATCAATATCGCCAGCACATCCGCGCATCTTCCCCTTTCGCGCGTGGTCTCCTATTCGGCAGCAAAAGCGGCGGTATTGAACCTGACTCAATTTCTCGCCCGAGAGTGGGCCGCCGCTAATGTGCGCGTGAATTCTATTTCGCCCGGCTTTTTTCCTGCCGAGCAGAACTTGCGCCTCCTTTTCAATCCCGATGGAAGTACTACTCCACGTGCGGCAGCGATTCTTGGCCACACCCCGATGGCTCGCTTTGGTGAGCCGGATGAACTGGCGGGGGCCGTAGTTTTCCTTGCCAGCCCTCAGGCGAGTTCCTTTATCACAGGAGCTGACCTGCGTGTTGATGGAGGATTCCTATCGCAAACGATCTGATTGAGCCTCGCCTCTTGAGCGGTGCCTGCTTGAATGTGAAGGGCATGCTTGAATCTGGGTGCCGCAAAAACTATTCTCACTAGCCCCTATGGCAGTAAAAACCGAAAAAGACCTCCCTGAGTTTCATCAAGCAACGTGGCTGAAAGCCATGAGTGCGATGCAGCTTAATAATTACGGTTACACGGTCCAGTTGCTGCAGCCGCTCTTGAAAAGTCATCCGGAGTTTCTCGACGGCCGGAAGCTTGTCCGGCAGGCGGAAATCGCCAAGACGGGAGGAAAAGCCCCCTTTCTTTCAACGGCATCGTTTACCGCAATAAAAATTCAGGGGTTGCTTAAAAAGGATCCCTTGGCGGCGATCGAAGCGATTGAAAAAGCCCTGGAGAACGACCCTCGGAATGCTCACTTGAATCAATTGCTCAAAGAGGCAGCCTCGGCTGCCAAATTGCCTGAAACAGCTTCGTTTGCGCTGGAGACGATTTTGGATGGCGATCCAAAAAATATCAAACTCATGCATGAGTTGGCGCGGTTTTACATGGGGACTAGCCTCCCCGAAAAGGCTCAGACTCTCTATCAAAAAATCCTCGCAATTTCGCCGAACGATTTGGCTGCCATCAAGGGCTCGAAGGACGCCTCCGCCAACAACTCGATGCAGAAGGGCGGATGGGAAAAGGAAGAGACGAGTTACCGTGACTTGATTAAAGACAAGGACCAAGCGGTCGCTCTTGAGCAGAAATCTCGTGTCGTGCGGAGTGAAGAGATGCTCGACAACCTCCTCGCCGAATTGCATGCGAAGGCAGAGGCTGAGCCTGAGGGGGTGGATACGGCACGCCGTATTGCCGAACTTTACGAGCAGAAGGAGGACTTCGAGAATGCCGTGAGTTGGTTCAACTATGCCGCAGCGCTGACCAGCAACTCCGACTCAGCCCTGGTCCGCAAGGCTTCCGATTTGCAGATCCGGCAATTCGATGCGGCGATCACCTCGCGCGAGGAGTTTATTGCGACGCAGCCTGAGACGCCCGAGAGCGCTCAATACATTCTCGAACTTGAGGATCTTCGCGCCCAGCGCGCAGGTCTGAAGATTGATTCCGCGCATCGGCGCGTGGAGCAAAATCCTACCGACCTTCTGTTCCGGTTTGAGTTGGGTGAGATTCTTGTTGCCATGGAAAAGTGGCAGGAGGCGATCCCAGAGCTTCAGAAGGCTCGTCAGAATCCCAATGTTCGTCTGCGTGCCATGGCCTTGCTAGGAAAGTGCTTCACATCCCGCTCAATGTTTGATCTCGCCGCCAAGACCCTTAGCGAAGCTGCTGGAGAGATTTCAGCGATGGATTCCCTTAAAAAAGAAATCATCTATAGCCTAGCTCTTGTTTATGAGAAAATGGGCCAAAAAGAAAAGGCGCTCGAGTCTCTAAAACAAATCTATGAAGTTGACTACGGGTACCGTGACGTTGCGGCACGGGTCGAGGGTTCGTATTGATTGTCTTAGTCAAAACGCGCCGCTAGAAAAATAAAATCGGCCGCGATGGGGTCCATGCGGCCGATTTCGTTTAAGGATTGGGTTCGGTCAGGCTACGGTAACCTCTTTGGCGAGATAAACGTCTTGAATGGTGTGAAGGAGTTTGGCTCCCTCGTCGATCGGGCGCTGGAACGCTTTACGTCCCGAAATGAGGCCAGTGCCACCAGCACGCTTGTTGACCACCGCAGTGAAGACCGCCTCTTCAAAGTCTTTTTTTCCGCTGGCACCACCGCTATTGATAAGGCCAGCTCGGCCCATGTAGCAGTTGGCAACCTGATAGCGGCAGAGGTCGATCGGATGATCAGTGGTGAGTTCGGTGTAGATGCGCTCGTCGAGTTTGCCGTAGCTCGAACCACCTGTGTTAAGGGCTTTGTATCCCCCGTTGTTCTCCGGAAGCTTTTGCTTGATGATGTCTGCCTCGATGGTGCACCCAAGGTGGTTGGCTTGTCCTGTAAGGTCGGCCGAGAGGTGGAAGTCCTTATCGGTCTTGAATGCGGGATTGCGGAGGTAGCACCAGAGGACTGTTGCCATGCCGAGTTCGTGAGCGAGAGCGAAAGCTTCGGCGACCTCAACGATCTCTCGGTGGGCATCATCCGAGCCAAAGTAAATTGTCGCACCGATCGCCGCCGCGCCCATGTCATGGGCGGTTTTCACTTTGCCAAAGAGGATTTCTTTGAAGGCGTTTGGATAGGTGAGGAGTTCGTTGTGGTTGATCTTTACAAGGAACGGAATTTTGTGGGCGTATTTGCGGGAGACTGATCCAAGCACGCCGAAAGTCGAGGCAACGGCGTTACACCCCCCTTCGATAGCGAGTTTGACAATATTCTCTGGATCGAAGTAGGCGGGGTTTTTTGCGAAGCTGGCACCCGCAGAGTGCTCGATGCCCTGATCCACTGGGAGGATAGAGACATACCCCGTGCCGGCGAGACGGCCTGTGTTGTAGATCCATTGGAGATTATTCAAGACTCGCTGGTTCCTGTCTGTTGAAGCAAATATCCGGTCTACAAAATCAGGCCCCGGCAAATGGAGCATATCCTTGGAAACAGTCTGGCACTTGTGATTGAGGAGGTGGTCGGCTTTGTCACCGAGCATGGATACAATGGAATCGATCATGGGATTATTTAAAGTTCTTGGTTGGTTCTAGGTTTGACGAAGTTGTTTGTCCAGCATCCAAGAACGCATGACTCAAGCGAATTTGAAATAGGGAATTCCATTGACCGCGCCTTTACCATCTGGGATATAACGCCGGTCTATATGTTGCCTTTCACTGCATTTGCAATCGTTTTTGCCGCCCTTCTCGGTGGCGTGTGGTGGGTCAGTAGGGATGATCAAGGGGCTTCCTAACGCTTTGCACAATTTCAACCGCATCTTTATAGGAAACCCATGATTTCTTGGGTTCGTTTTGAGTGGGATCTCTCCAAAGGTGGAGTTCCTGTCCCGTCGATTCCTCCGCTAGCAATGAGTATTGCAGTTCCGGAGGACAAGGAGACTGTGCTGAAAGTTGTGCTAACTGCATTCGAATTGGATTCGGCATGGGGTGATGTGATGCGACGCGTTGAAAAGGGAATGAAGGGACATATCCGATCGGTATTCGAGCCCGCCGAACCGAATTGCATTGTTGTGAAGCATGGGGCGCGGATTATTGGAGCATCGCTTCTGACGCTGGACCCTGAGGCGGAGAATCACCTATTGAGTGGACCCATGATTCTGCATGAATACCGCAATCGCGGGGTCGGGTCTGGATTGTTAGCCGCATCATTGGAGCATCTTCGTTCCCGTGGGGTGCTTAAGGTCCGAGGTATCACTCGAGCCAACTCAGTGGTGGAGCGCTTTATTTATCCAAAATTTTCCGGGGTGTCAGCCAGTTGGGTCGGGGAACCTCTAGCGAAAGCTTGAATTCGCAGGATTTCGGTTGCCCATAAACGCCGACTTGTGGAGGGTGGCTGCGGATTGCCTGAACTGAGGCCGTCTGTTCCCATGCCAACGATTCCAATCAAACCGTTTTTCCTTGATGGGTGTCTTGTTGCAAGAGCACTCACCGAACCTGTTTTCAATCCTTGGTCTGGGAAGAAGATTGCCGAGGTGTGCATGGCACAGGAAACCGATGTGGAGACAGCGCTCGCCGCGGCCCAGAAAGCTTTTTTCACAACCCGCAAGGGCTCTGCGCGCGAGCGAGCATTGATTTTAGAAAAAATCACCGCCCTCCTAGAGGCTCGGCGATCCAAGTTTGTTGATGTGATCGTCGCCGAGGCAGGCAAGCCTGTGGTGCTGGCGGAGGCTGAGGTGGAGCGTGCAGTGGCCACCTTTCGCTTAGCTGCAGCATTGGCGCTGTCCGATGGAGGACATGGAATCACGATGGATGCAACTGCTCCCGGTGAGAAGCATTTCGGGTATGTGTGCCGCTTTCCTGTGGGAGTGATTCTCGGCATTACGCCCTTTAATTTTCCTCTCAATCTGGTGGCTCACAAAATAGCCCCCTGCCTGGCCACTGGAAACACGATGCTGCTGAAACCCTCGCTCAAGACGCCGCTGACTGCGCTGCTTCTTGCAGAGGTGCTTCATGAGGCCGGTGTTCCTCTTGGTCAGATCAGTATCCTTCCATTTGATCATTCATTTGTCGGGCAATTGCTCGCGGATGCCCGTGTAAAAATGCTCAGCTTTACTGGAAGCGTCGATGTAGGGTGGCGCCTTAAGGCCGAAGCCGCTCGGATGAAAGTGGCTTTGGAGCTTGGAGGAAATGCCGCAGTGGTTGTCGAGGCCAACAGTAACTGGAAAGAGGCGGTTCCGCTTGTGGCCGCCGCTGCATTCGGCTTTGCCGGGCAGTCGTGTGTCAGTGTCCAACGGATTCTAGTCGAGAGGGATATTTTTGTCCCGTTTAGAGACATGCTAATTACCCATATCCGGGAAAATGTCGGGACTGGGGACCCGGCATGCCGCAACACGCTTGTAGGGCCGATGATTGATGCCAATGCGCGTCGAAGAATTCTAGAGTGGATCAATGAGGCGACATGTGCCGGCGCAAAATTGTTAACTCCGTTGAGTTGTGAAGGGCTAGCGTTGCTTGCTCCGGTGCTGCTGGAGGATGTTCCCGCAGGGTGCGCCGTGCTTGAAGGCGAGGCATTCGCTCCAGTGGCTGCCTTGCAAAGTTATGGCACCTTCGACGAGGCCCTTGAAATGGTAAATGCCTCGTCATTCGGCTTACAGGCCGGGGTATTTACAAATGACATCACCAAGGCCCTGCGCGCTCACGAAGAGATCGAGGCTGGAGGAGTGATGGTCAATCAAGTGCCAACCTTTCGCGTCGAAAACATGCCCTATGGCGGAGTGAAGCTGAGCGGGACGGGGCGCGAGGGAGTCCGTTATGCGATGGAGGAAATGAGCGAACCACGCTCGCTCGTGATCAAGCGCGGGTGACATGGGCATCCCATTGGAGAGCCCTGCCGGCGGCGGGACTCGAACCCGCACTCCGCTTTCGCGAAAAGGGATTTTAAGTCCCTTGCGTCTGCCATTTCGCCACGCCGGCAATGAAGAAGGATTCTGCCACCTTCGAGGAATTCGACAAGACTGTAGGAAAAAAGGCTATTTCGGCCAGAGTGATGTCATGTAGCCAAGAAAGGCAGTGAAGAGGAGCGCCCCTTCGAGGCGAGAGACGCGCAGGCCGGTCCAAAGGATTGGAATGAGGGCAGCGCAGAATCCCAACATGATAAAAATGTCGGCCATTCGAATTTGAGAGGCAGCCAATGGCGCGGCAATGGCTCCAATGCCGAGGATTGAGAGGACATTGAAAATATTCGACCCAATGACATTTCCAATGGCGATATCAGATTCCTTGCGCAGGGCAGCAACAAGAGAAGCGGCAAGTTCCGGCACGCTTGTGCCTGCAGCGACGATGGTGAGGCCTATGACTGCCTCGGTGACCCCATAGGCGCGTGCGAGTAAAATGGCATTATCAGTAAGAAGGCGGGCGCCAAAGACAAGAAGCCCCAACCCGCCAAGGATGAATGCAAAATCCAGCGCAGCCGATCGGGAGCGGGGAGGGACTCCCTCCGCATACTCAGAATTTACCTCGGGAGAGGCTGTGCGGCGAGCGACCCAGACGTTCACTGCAAGATAAAGGATGATGCCGGAGAAGAGCAGCGCGCCTTCCCAGCGGCGAATCGTGTGGTCAAGAAGAAGCAGGGGGGTCAGGCAACAGACGCCAAGCATGATCGGGGCGTCGAATTTAAGAAGTTGGAGCTGAACCCGCATTGGCGCGATGAGCGCTGTGAGTCCAAGGATGGCGCCAATATTGAAGATATTCGACCCAATGACGTTGCCGACGGCGAGGTCTCCCTGCCCTGAAAGAGCGGCTTTAACGCTAACCAACACTTCAGGAGCGCTGGTGCCCATGGCGACAACAGTGAGACCGACAACCAGCGGGGTAATCCCAAAGCGGAGGGCCAGTGAGGAGCTTCCCCGGACGAGGCCTTCTGCTCCATAGTAAAGCAGCGCCAACGAGAAGCAGATCCAAATCCAATACTCAGTCATATGCGCGTGGATAGTGCAAACAATGGGTTCCCAAAAGGGCTCACGATGGGGTTGTCAGGTTTTTTTAAAGATGTGATCCGCAGAGTTCGGCGAAAAGCCGGTTCTGGGCATCTGTAAGGACTCCACGCATGCGGGAGGATTGCTCAAGTCTGTAATTACGGAGGAGTTCGATTCGCTTGGCATGTGAGATATCGCGGTGCTCATAGGCGCGGTTGGTCTCGGCGACAAACGCAAGTCCCTCGGTACGGATTTTTTCAATTGCCTGGATCTTATTTTTTGAGAGGTCCAACTGCTTTTGGAGTTTGGGAGAGACCAGCATCGTGTATCCGAGAATCTGGTTCTGAAGTTGGTGAAAGCGGTCAAGTTGGGTGGGGGTGAGAAGAGCCAGGGCTTTGGAGTTGGTGCTGTCTATCAATGCAAACAAGCGTTGGTCGGCAGTGAGTCCATCGATTTCTGTCGGCTTCACCTTTTGGACAAGCGAGCGAGAACGGGATTTAAGTTCTCTCCGGAGAGCATGAATCCGGCCGACCTGAGCTTTGTCCAGCCACAGTTCTTTTTGAACCTCGGGCACCTCAAGCAGAAGAGTCACCGAACCAGGATAATCGGTGGAGCGGGTCGTCGCCTCGCAGGAAACTGCGAGAGCAATGAGGTTGGCGAGGAGAAAGAATAGCCGCTGGAGGCGTTTCATTGATGGTTAGAAACTTCGTGCCACGATTTGTTCAAGCTGAACGATGTCGGCGGCGAATTTTCTAATGCCATCGGCGAGTTTGTCGGTGGCCATGGCGTCCTCATTGAGCATCCATCGGAACGTTTTTTCATCCATCGGGATTTTTTCTAAATCGGATTTGTCGGCGGAGGCTGCATCAAGTTGAGGGACAACTGGCACGGTGGAATCTTGGAGTTCCTTCAGGAGATCCGGGCTGATGGTAAGGAGGTCGCATCCTGCGAGGTGGCGGATTTGGCCACTGTTGCGGAAGCTCGCACCCATCACCTGCGTGGAGTAGCCGAATTTTTTGTAATAAGTGAAGATGCGTTGCACCGATTGCACGCCGGGGTCATCGGCGCCTTGGAATTCTTTTCCGGTAGTAGCTTTAAAGTAGTCGTAGATGCGACCGACGAAGGGAGAGATCAGACAAACTCCCGATTCGGCGCAGGCGATCGCTTGGGGTAGTGAGAAGAGCAGGGTGAGATTGCATTTGATGCCTTCCTTTTCACAGGCCGCAGCGGCTTGGGCTCCTTCCCATGTCGAAGCGATCTTGATGAGGATACGCTCCCTCGGGATGTCGAGTTTTTCGTAGAGCCCGATGAGGTATCGTGCCTTCTCGACCGTGCCTTCAATATCAAAGGAAAGACGGGCATCAACCTCGGTCGAGACCCGGCCTGGAACGATGGAAAGGATTTCGCTTCCGAAGGCGATAAGTAGGTCATCGATTACCTTGCGGTGGAGGGCGCTTCCGGAGAGCTGTGAGTTGCGATTATCGGCTACTGCCTTTTCGAGCAAATGCTTATATTCAGGTTGTTGGACGGCCTTAAAGATAAGCGTTGGGTTCGTCGTGGCATCCTGCGGGGCGTAGGCGCGGATACTTTCAAAATCTCCTGTGTCGGCAACGACTGTGGTGAACTGCTTGAGTTGATCGAGTGAGTTTATTTGGCTCATAGGTAAAATTACAATTGGGGGGCACATTGGGAATCAGGCTGTGGAATTGCAATCGCAATCAGATTGCGGTTGGAAAAAATTCTGGGTCCCGGTGAGGATTTTTGCCGTTGGTTTTTTTGATAGCGATTAGACAACTTAGGGCGCATTCCGCTGGAAGGAGGTTGCTTTGTTGATGCTGATTCTATTTTGATGTGTCGGGCGTTCAAGCGTTTGCATGACAGAGCCGGATCTTTCAGGCCTGCCGTTCGCGGTCTTTATCGTCTCATGCCAAGGGGCAACCATTTGCGCTGCAAAGGGGATATCCTCAAGCTCATAGTGGCCCTAATGCGGGTTAGTCCGCCAGACTGGCGCAGCGCAAATCTCGTGTTGAGTATGGCCTTGCTTGCTTACCGGCGGGATCCCATGAAGAGCCGGAGAACATACCAAAACAGGAGAGCTACTGCTGCAAAGAGCTGAATTGCTGCCGCGAGGTCGGCATCTTCCGGATAATCACGCAGGATCGCTGAGGTTGTGTGGAGAATCGAGCCACCTGCCAGCACAACCATGGCCACGGAAAACCATGTCCCCAAGTCAAATTGGAAAAGCACTGAGCAGACGATCACCCCGAGCCCCAGAAGTCCTCCCCAGATGAGAAATGATCGGAGAAATGAAAAGTCCTTGCGGGTTACGACAACCACGCCGGTGAGGAGGAAAAATCCGCCAAGTGTGGCCTGAGCGGCGCTGGCAATCATGCCAGGAGCGGTTTGATCGGCCATATATAGCAGAGGGACGGTGATGAGCGCTTGAAGGAAGACATAAGCGCCCAAGCCGAGGTATTGGGCTGGTCTGGGAATAGCCGGGCGGGCAAGGAATGTGGCAAGCCAAGAGAGAAGCATGAATCCGCCGAGAACGATGAGCCACGACACGCTCGAAAAGAGGGTGACGATCGTGGCGGCGAGACCGGAGTTGAATAGCCAGACCTCGATTCCCACGAATAGAGCGATGGCCAGAGCCAGGTGGCTGTAGGTGCGGACTAGAAATGCGCCCCGGGCATCTGCAGGCAATGCGTTGACCGGCACGGAGGTGGTTGTATTCATATGAGTTGGGCTCAAGCGAGGGCTGTTTTTTGGATGTCTAGGAGTTGTGTGATGCCGCTCTTTGCTGCGGAGAGCATTTGTTCAAGCTGGGAGGATGAGAAGACGTTTTCTTCGCCGCTACCTTGAACCTCCACGAAGTCCAGCGCATCGGTCATGACAACATTCATATCCACGCAGGCATCCTTGTCCTCGGAGTAGTCTAGATCAACGAGGACCTCGCCATTTACGACGCCCACGCTGACGGCAGCCACGCGTGATTTGATGGCCAGCGAGGGAGTTTTTCCCCTCTCAACAAGCCAAGCTGCGGCGAGCTCAACCGCAACAGCGGCTCCGGTAATTGCTGCAGTGCGAGTTCCTCCATCGGCCTGTAGCACATCACAGTCGACCCAGAGCGTGCGGGAGCCGAGCTTTTCGAGGTCGACGACCGCGCGCAGGGATCGCCCGATAAGGCGCTGGATTTCGGTGCCGCGTCCATCCACACGACCGCGGGTGGAGTCACGTTGTTTCCGTGAGAGAGTCGAGTAGGGAAGCATGGAATACTCAGAGGTGATCCAGCCGCCTGATTTCCCTTGTTCCTTCATCCAGCGCGGGACGGATTCCTCCACTGTTGCCGCGCAGATGACTTTTGTGTTTCCAAAACTAATAAGGACAGACCCTTGAGCGTGTGGCGCGATGCCTTTTTCAATGGTGACGGGGCGGATTTTGAGCGGTTGGCGGTCGAATGAGCGGGTCATGTGTGCCGCAATCTGCCTCTGACGGGACTCCTGCGGCAAGGGAATTCGCCAGAGACAGAGCTTGACGGTGTACAGGAGTATTTCTAGTCTCGCCGTCCGATTTTTAGAAAGTAGGTGAATTTATGCCGGAAATTATTGTAAGAAAAGGTGAGCCAATTGATAGAGCTCTCAAGCGTCTGAAAGGAAAAATGGACGCTGAGGGGATCATGGACGAAGTTCGACGTCTCCGTGCGTTTGAGACTCCCATCCAGCGCACCCGCCGCAAGGCTAAAAATAACGCAAAGCGCGCGAAGTTGAAGATCCGTTTCAATTTTAATCCCGTTTCCTGATTTTGGAAACGCGGTCAGTTGTTATTGCCGGCTGCGGGTACCTCGGTGAGGCCGCAGCCGGTTTTTTTTTAAGCTCTGGATGGAGGGTTTGCGGTCTGTGTGCCAGTTTGGAGTCGGCCCAGCGTCTGGAGACAGCTCCCTTTCCAGTGATGGTGAAGGATATCTCCCAACCACTCACAGCCGAGAAAGAGTGGCTTTCCCCCGATCTCTTAATCCACTGCGCGAGTTCTGGACGCGGAGGTGAAGATGCCTATCGAGCTGTGTATCTCGAGGGTTTGAAAAACCTGATTGCCGCTTACGCTCCCAAGCGCACTATTTTTACTGGAAGCACTTCAGTGTATGCAGAGGTTGACGGGTCTTGGGTGGCGGAGGATTCTCAAGCCAATCCAGATCGTGCGACAGGGCGCATTTTGTTGGAGGCCGAAGCGGTGGCGTTGGATGCCGGCGGGACTGTGGCGCGACTATCTGGAATTTATGGGCCGGGGCGCTCCGTTTTATTAAGAAAATATTTAGATCGATCTGCGATGCTTGAAGGTGGGGGAATGCGGTGGATCAACCAAACTCACCGCGATGACGCTGCGCGGGCTTTGTTGGTACTAGCCGATGCTCCCGCAGGGATCTACAATGTGAGCGACAACACGCCCGCAACCCAGCGCGAGGTTTATGGTTGGATTGCATGTCACTTAGGCGGGTCATTGCCACCGGAGGGGCCTGCCGACACAGGGCGCAAGCGTGGATGGACCAGCAAGCGCGTGGACAATGCGAAGCTGCGGCAGATAGGCTGGTCTCCCATGTTTCCCTCCTACCGCGAAGCATTACCCGGATTGCTGGCGCCCATGACGCCCGATTAAGGAAAGGCAATTTTGGGGTGAATATTTTATATCTTCACAGGGCCGGAGTGCGTAAAATTACAAATGGCAAATATTCTCATTACAGGTGCTTCAAGCGGGATCGGGGCAGAACTTGCAAAAATCCTTGTGGGCCGCGGAGACCGCGTCTTTCTGAATGGCCGATCGGAGGTAAAATTACAGGCCCTTGGCTTGAATGCTCCAATCCATGCCGCTGATCTCACAGTGCATGGAGCCGCTGAGGAGCTGGTAGCTGCTGCAGTTGAATTGCTTGGAGGAGTTGATGTCGCGATTCATTGCGCGGGGGTTGGGCTGATCAAATCCGCCGCTGAGACTACGGATACGGAGTTCACTCAAGTCATGAACATTAATGCCCGGGCGACTTTTCTATTTGCGCGGGAGGTTTGCAAGTCCATGGCTTTGGCAAAACGCGGATTGTTTATCACGATTCCAGGAATCCTCGGCAAGGCGCCTATGCGGAATGCGGCAGCATATGTTGCTAGCAAGTATGCTGTTACTGGAATGATTAAATGTTTTGCCCAGGAATATCAGCGCTCCGGTGTGCGGTTTAGCCTCTTTCACCTCGGCGGAGTGGATACGCCATTTTGGGATAAGATTCAAATGGCCGTGCAGCGCGACAAGATGATTCCCGTGGCGACGGCTGCGGGACTGGTGCTCCAAGCAATCGATGCTCCGCCCCATCTGGTGCTCAGCGAAGTTGTCATGCAGCCGGACAGTCATCAGCTGGTGTAGCGATTTGATAATTCCGCCTGCAACTCTCGGCATGAAAAGATATTTACTTCACCATTTGAATTGTGAGTCTTTACGATCATCGAGATGATAAAAAAGCCGAGAGATATTTTTCAAAAGTGCCGCGAGTACCGCGACACGGCTGATGCGCGAGCGCAGGGCTTCTATCCCTACTTTCGATCAATCGAAGAGCCACATGGAAATTACGTCATCTGCGATGGCGAGCGTAAGATCATGATTGGCTCGAATAATTATCTTGGGCTTGCGCAGGATCCACGGGTTGTCGAGGCCGCCTGCGAGGCCGCGCGGCGATATGGCGCCGGGTGCACCGGGTCACGCCTTCTGAATGGCACGATCAAGCTTCATATTGAGTTGGAGGAGGCTTTGGCGGCATTCCTCGGACGAGAAGACGCCATTTTGTATTCCACTGGTTTTTTTGCGAACCAAGGGGCATTGATTTCCCTGACTGAAGAGGGTGATGCCATCCTGTGCGACCGTGAGAACCATGCGAGCATCATTGATGGGTGTCAATTCGCCCCCGGCAAGCTTATCCCCTTCCGGCACAATTCGGCACCTTCGCTAGAAAACCGTTTAAAACGTCTCCCCGACGAGGCGGGGAGGTTGGTGATCATGGATGGCGTGTTCAGCATGTCCGGCGATATCGCCGACTTACCCGAGCTCTCCGCCGTTGCCAAACGCTATCATGCCTCGCTTTACATCGACGAGGCTCACTCGCTAGGTGTTCTCGGGCGCCAAGGGCGCGGAGCAGTCGATCACTTCGGGTTGAACAACGAGGTCGAGATTCTCATGGGCACATTTTCCAAGTCACTGGGATCGATGGGTGGATTTATCGCCGGCGATGCACAAATGATCGAGTATCTCAAGCACCGCTCCCGGTGCCTCATATTCACAGCCGCACTCGCTCCGGCAGTGGTCGGGGGAGTAAAAAAAGCCCTCGAATTGATGCAGAGCGAGGACTGGAGGATCGAGCAACTCTGGCGCAACACCCGGAAGATGCACGAGGGACTCAAGCGGATCGGCTTCAATATCGGCCAAACGCAGACGCCTATTGTTCCTATCCTTATCGGAAGCGAGGCAAAAGCCTTTCAATTCACCCAACGCTTGTTTGAGGAAGGCGTATTTGCCACTCCGGCAATTTATCCTGCTGTGCGCTATGGAGAGTCCATCGTGCGCACCAGCTTCATGTCCACCCACACCGACGACGATCTGGATCGTGTGCTTGAGATTTTTGAACAACTCGCGCGCGAGCTTGGAACCTTCGATGACCCCGCCTATGTCAACCCCGGCCGCCGCAAAAACATTTTCGATTTCCGCTTGCCGGACTCGCTCGCAGATGAAGCTGTTCGAGAGAACGGCGGAAGCACTTCACAAAACGGATCCCGTCTTCACGCCTCCGTTTCCAGGTAGCATCGCGAAGTTCCTCTCTCCGGATTCTACATTCCACCGGCGTCATGGGCGAATCGCAGCTTTTGTCGCCGAGCGCCGAGGCCAACCAATCGGTCGCATCGCGGCAATCGTTAACCGATCGCATAACAAGCATTACAGTGACCGTGTGGGTTTTTTCGGTTTTTTCGAATGCGTGAATGAGCCAGATGTTGCGCAGGCGCTTTTTGAAGCAGCCTCAGGCTTTCTGCGCGATGCGGGAATGTCCACCATCCGAGGCCCCTACAATCCGAGTATCAATGACGACTGCGGATTACTTCTTAATGGCTACGACAAGCCGACGGTAATCGGCCTGCCGTGGAATCCCGAATATTACACAGTGCTCCTCGATGGGCAGGGATTCAGCAAGGCGCGATCTTTGTATGTGATGAACCTCCCGCTACACCGCCTGCAGCCTCCAGCGCGATTTGTGGGCATCATTGAGCGGCTCAAAAAGCGCGCCAACCTCGCGACTCGGCCCTTTGATCTGTCCAAGCTCGATCGTGAACTTGATGTCGTGTGCCGTGTTTACAATGCCACACTCGAGCGCAACTGGGGCTTTGTTCCGATCGCCATAGAAGACTTGATCGACTCTGTAGGCGATCTGCGCGCCATCGCCGATCCCCGGCTCCTTCTCATCGGGGAAGCAAGCGGTAAATCCGCCGGCGTGGCACTTACGCTTCCGAACTTCAACGAGATCCTCCACGCAGCCAGAAAAACGCCTCACTGGTTGCGGCTCGTTCATATTTTTTTCCTGATGAAAACGCGCAAAATCCAGACCTGCCGCCAGAGCGTTCTTGGGGTCGTTCCTGAATTTCGAGATCGGGGCCTGCATGCATGGCTGATCCACGAACAATTTAGTGAGGCAAAAAAACACCATGTGGAGGCCATGCTCGGCTGGCTTGAGGATACAAACGCAGAGATTATTGAGATTTGCAAAGCGGTGGGCGGAGAAAAAGACCGCGAGTGGGGGATTTTTGAGCGGGCAATCGCTTGACCGTGGTAGCACCTTAAAGCGGCTTTTCGGCATTGAACTGGCAACGCGATCCGTTTAATCAACCCCCTTCATGTCCACTGAACAACAGACATTCAACCCGCTTCGCGAGGGGCTTGCTTCAAAGGCAATGCCCGATCCCTGTACCTTGGTTATTTTTGGGGCCACCGGGGATTTGACGCACCGTAAGTTGGTGCCAGCTCTCTACAATCTAGCTGCCGATGGCGTCCTGCCCCCCGCGATCAGTGTGGTAGGGTTCGCCCGCCGCGACAAATCAGACGAAATCTTCCGGGTGGAACTTGAGGAGGCAGCTAGGAAATTTTCACGCCAAGGAATCAATGACGGGCTCTGGAATAGCTTTGCCTCCTCTATCCACTACCATCGCAGCCCGTTTGATAATCTAGATGGCTACGAATCCCTGGCCAGCCGCCTTGATGAACTCGACGCCGCCAGGGGAACCCGAGGGAATCGATTGTTTTACCTTGCCGCCTCGCCAGACCAGTTCGAGGTCATTTTGGAAAACCTCCGTAAGAGCGGGTTGAATGAAGCTAAGCCCGGGTCCTGGGCGCGTGTGATTGTCGAAAAACCCTTCGGCACGGACCTACCCAGCGCGCGCCGATTGAATGATCTTGTGGAAAAGGCATTCGACGAGGCCCAGACCTACCGGATCGACCACTACCTCGGCAAGGAAACCGCGCAAAACATCATGGTTCTGCGATTCGCAAATGCCCTGTTCGAGGCGATGTGGAATTCGCGCTACATCGACCATGTCCAAATCACCGCGAGCGAGCCCCTCGGGGTAGAGGGTCGCGCCGGTTATTACGACAAATCTGGAGCCCTTCGCGACATGGTGCAAAACCACTTGCTTCAGCTCCTCTGCTTAACGGCGATGGAACCACCCGCAGGGCTCGATGCCGACTCGGTCCGCGATGAAAAGGTCAAAGTCCTGCGCTCGCTCCGCCCGCTAGTTGGCAAAGACGTCTTCAAACACGTGGTGCGCGCCCAATACGGAGAGGGAGCCATCAATGGCAAGCCAGTGGCCGCCTACCGCAACGAACTCAATGTCAACCCGGGCTCGGTGACCGAGACCTATGTCGCCCTGGAAGTAAATGTCGATAACTGGCGCTGGGCTGGCGTGCCTTTCTTTATCCGCGTCGGCAAACGCTTGGCTAAGGGAGGAACCGAAATTGCCGTACATTTCAAAAGTGTGCCGCCAGTTCTTTTCCGCGCCACAGGAGAGTCGATTGATGACAATGTCCTGGTGATTCGCATCCAGCCCGACGAGGGCATTTCCCTGCGAATGAGTGCTAAGATGCCCGGGTCGAGTCTGAGGATCGAGCCGGTAAAGATGGATTTCCATTACGGCACGAGCTTCGGCAAGGCGACACCTGAGGCTTATGAGCGACTCCTGCTTGACGCGATGAGTGGCGATCCGACCCTCTTCGCCCGACGTGACGAGGTCGAGGAGGCATGGAAGTTCGTCGATGCGATCCATACTGCATGGAACACCCGGAGCGACGATCTTGCATTTCATGAGTCTGGCACTTGGGGGCCGGCCGAGGCGGATGAACTCATCAAACGGCACGGCGGGGCATGGAGGCGACTGTGACTTCAGAGATGGCAAGCGAGCCCGGGCTCCCCGTAGAAATCGGGCGGATCGACAAAGAGTTGGGAAAACTCTGGGAGGCGAGTGACGACACCAAGACACGCGCCTCACTCATCAATCTCGTTGTCTACAGCGAGAAGGAAGCGTCCCTCTCCTCGAACACCGAAGTCATCTCAGCCATCGCAGGCAAGCATGCCTGTCGGGCGATTTTGATCGTAGCAAATCCAACCGCGAAGGAGTCCGGAGCCAGGGCATGGATCAGCGCACATTGCCGCTTGCAGAAGCTGGGGCAACGGCAAATCTGCTCCGAGCAGATCACTTTTCGGCTCGATGGGGCTAGCGCCGGAGCTCTTCCGAATATTGTATTTTCGCATTTAGATTCTGATCTGCCCTTGTGCATGTGGTGGCAGGAGGATTTTCCTGAGCCGCTTGACGAGAAGCTTTGGGCCTGGGTGGACCGTTTGATTTACGACAGTTCCACGTGGATGCATCCGAAACACCAGTTTCTTCTCATGCGCCATTTGTCTTCAAGCGGCGCTAAAGGCACGGTGCTCTGCGATCTCAACTGGACACGACTGCATGCGTGGCGGTTCGGGTTGGCGGGAATGTTCGACCATGCCGAGGCGTTTCCCAGGCTCAACCGTGTGGAGTCCCTGCGGGTTGTCTGCGCTCCGGGGCAAAACACTGCCGCTCTGCTCCTCATCGGCTGGTTTGCCAGCAGGTTGGGTTGGACCCCTCTGGAGCGCGCCGATGCATTCATTACCCCCTTGGGCGGGAGGGTTTCTTTTAAAATCGAAGGGAAGGCCGGTCCACACGTCTCGCTCTTTTCAGTTCGTTGCGAAGACGCGCACTTTGAACTCGAACTCAAGGAAGGGGCCGGCTTTTTCGAAACCACGATTCACGCGCCCGGCATCCCTGAAAGCCACCAACTCCTGCCTGCGCCAAATCCCAAACTCGAGGAGACACTTCTAGCTGAACTGAGTCGCTCGGGAAGGCATCCGCTCTACACGCAGGCGATTGACATTGTTCTGCCTCTCATCAACCGCTGACACGATCAAGCCATCCACCCACTAGGCTGTGGGGTACGGGGTTATCTCCCGCCCTGTGCCAGTATTGATCTTCTGACAAGCTGCCGGTGACATCGAACCGGAATGCTGGAAGAATCAAGTACTCAAGAGCGGTTTCAGGCTGCCCTGGCGGCAAGTCTTTTCGCTGGGATGGCGACGACCTTGGGGATTTGCGCCATCCGGCATTTCTCGGCATGGGGAAGACGCCATTCAACCACCTTTATGAGCTTTGCTGCCGGTGCACTGGTTTCCGCCTCGTTCCTGCACATTATTCCCAAAGCATTTTCGATGACGGTTCATGCTCCATGGTGGCTATTGGCTGGGTTCCTTATCCTTCATTTGGTGAACCGATTTCTGGCAGCCTATGTCTGTGGGCATGAACAAAACCACCGGGAGTTGGTCGTTCTCGGCATTGTGCCCATGCTTGGGATCGGATTCCACTCACTCCTGGACGGATTTATTTATTCGGTGACGTTTGCGGCCGGGGTGTTGACGGGATCGTTGGCCTCGATCGGCATGGTATTACACGAGTTCCCAGAGGGGATTATTACCTATCTATTGCTGGTACGCGGGGGAATTACGGAGGGGCGTGCGGCCGGGTTGGCATTCATAACATCTGCAGCCAGCACGCCGGCTGGCATGGTCGTTTCCTGGCCATTGGTGGACAAGATCAGCCCGGCAATGCTTGGTGAATTGCTGGCGCTTTCGGGCGGGGCGTTGGTCTATGTCGGTGCGACGCACCTGCTGCCACGTGTCGAGCAGGAAGGCAGGAGGTTTAGTTTGGCAGCGCTGGCAGGAGGTGTGCTCGTAGCGGGTCTTGTGAGAGCGTTGGAAGCATGAATTTCAAAGCGCATTTTCAACCCCTTTCAATTTCTAACGGCATTTATTGTTCCCCGTTGAATTGCCTGCTCGTATATTAAGCCCACACATTTTCACATCCCATGTCTACTGAATCCAAATGCCCCTTTCTTCACGGCCAAGTCGCAGGCACCGGAACCTCCAATACGGACTGGTGGCCAAATCAGCTGAATTTAAAAATTCTTCACCAGCGCTCGGAAAAAACCGATCCGATGGGCGGAAATTTTGATTATCCGAAAGAGTTTATGAGCCTCGACCTTGCTGCGGTGAAAAAGGATCTCAGTGCACTCATGACAGATTCGCAGGAATGGTGGCCTGCTGACTTCGGGCACTATGGCCCGTTGTTTATCCGCATGGCGTGGCATAGCGCTGGCACCTACCGCACCGGTGACGGGCGAGGGGGTGGAGGTAACGGAAGTCAGCGTTTCGCTCCCCTCAATAGCTGGCCTGACAATGGCAATCTCGATAAGGCGCGCCGCCTTCTTTGGCCGATCAAACAAAAATACGGACGCAAAATATCCTGGGCCGACCTCATGATCCTTGCCGGCAATGTTGCCCTCGAGTCGATGGGGTTTAAAACTTTCGGCTTCTCCGGGGGGCGCGCTGACATCTGGGAGCCTGAGGAGGATATTTACTGGGGAGCGGAGCGTACATGGCTCGATGACAAGCGCTATACCGGCGATCGCGACCTGGAGAACCCTCTTGCGGCAGTACAAATGGGGCTTATTTATGTCAATCCCGAAGGGCCAAATGGCAACCCCGACCCCGTGGCGGCCGCGCGCGACATCCGCGAGACCTTTGCCCGAATGGCGATGGATGACGAGGAAACCGTTGCACTTATCGCTGGCGGCCACACTTTTGGGAAATGTCACGGAGCTGGCGATGCCAAGCATGTTGGTCCCGAGCCCGAGGCCGCCCCGCTCCAAGAGCAGGGACTTGGGTGGATCAGTTCTTATAAATCCGGAAAGGGTGGCGATGCTATCACCAGCGGGTTGGAGGTCACTTGGACACAGACACCAACGAAGTGGAGCAACCACTACTTTGAGAACCTTTTCAACTATGACTGGGAACTCACCAAAAGTCCGGCAGGGGCAAACCAATGGGTCGCAAAAGGTGCTGAGGCGAGCATTCCCGATGCCGCCGACCCCTCCACGCGCCACCTGCCCACGATGCTCACGACCGACCTTTCGCTGAGGTTCGACCCGGCCTACGAAAAAATCTCCCGCCGATTTTTGGAGAACCCCGACCAGTTTGCCAATGCGTTTTCCAGGGCCTGGTTTAAGCTTACCCATCGTGACATGGGGCCTCGCTCGCGCCACCTCGGTCCAGAGGTTCCCTCTGAGGAGCTCATCTGGCAGGACCCAATCCCCGCAGCAGTCCAACCTCTCGTCGACGCCACTGATGTGGACGCATTGAAATCCAAGGTGCTTGCCTCCGGGCTCAGCGTGCAAGAACTCGTAGGCACCGCATGGGCATCGGCTTCCACTTTTCGTGGTTCCGACAAGCGCGGTGGTGCTAATGGATCGCGCATCCGACTGGCGCCCCAGAAATTCTGGGAAGCCAATGAACCTGCCCGCCTTGCCAAGGTTCTCAAGGCCCTCGAAGGCATCCAAGTCGAATTCAATGCGGCACAGACCGGCGGCAAAAAAGTGTCTCTTGCCGACCTAATTGTCTTGGCTGGAGGTGTTGGAATCGAGCGAGCCTCCGCAGCCGCCGGAAACTCCATCCAAGTCCCATTCACTCCGGGGCGCATGGACGCCTCCCAGGAGCAGACCGATGTAGAGTCTTTTAGAGTTCTAGAGCCACAGGCGGATGGATTCCGAAACTACCTGAAAAAGGCCTTTGCTGTTCCTGCCGAGAAACTCCTCATCGACAAAGCGCAGTTGCTCACCCTCACGGCGCCGGAGATGACCGTCCTCCTTGGGGGCCTGCGCGTGTTGGACATTAATGCCAGCAATACCCGCCATGGCATTTTCACCACACGGCCAGGAGCCCTTACGAACGACTTCTTTGTCAATCTCCTCGACATGGGAGTTGTCTGGAAGCCTGTGACAAGTGATGAACAACTTTTTGAAGGCAGGGACCGCAGCACCGGCGAAGTAAAATGGACCGGCACCCGTGTTGATCTCGTCTTCGGTTCGAATTCTATTCTCCGCGCTCTCAGTGAGGTATACGGTAGCACCGATGCCAGCCTAAAGTTCCTTAATGACTTCGTGAATGCATGGGTGAAGGTGATGAACCTCGACCGCTACGATCTCGCCTGATTTAACGCGAGCGGCACTTTGATTTCGCCACTTCCGCAATCCCAATTAATAGGGGTAGCGGTGGTGAATTCGTTGCAGCCGATTTAGATAAGGTGCTCCGGAAGGGCATCAATGGTCTCGCAACCGAGTTGTTCCATGACTTGCTGAAGTTCCTTCTGGAGGATCTCCACTACTTGGGTGCCGCCTTGGCGGCCCATGGCGCAAACTCCATACATGGGCGCACGCCCAAGGAAGGTGAATTCGGCTCCGCTGGCTAGAGCTACAGCAACGTCAGAACCTGAGCGGATGCCACTGTCCATCATGAGCTTGATCCGGCCTTTGCAAGTCTTAGCGAGCTCAGTAACGGATTTGATTGTGGCCTGGCCTTGGTCGAGTTGACGACCCCCATGATTTGACGCAATGAGGCCATCGATGCCTAGGGAAATTGCACGCTCCGCATCTTCTGGGTTGACCACCCCTTTGATCACCAAGTTGCCTTTCCACATGTCGCGAATCATGCTGATGCGCGATGCGTTCAAGCGGCCTGAGAACGTTTTATTCATGAAAAGACCAAGGTGCTTCATGCTCAGGCCCGCAGGGATATATGGCTTGAGCGTTTGGAACTCAGGAATGCCCGTGAAGAGTTGGGAGAACGACCAGGTCGGATGAAAACACATCTGGATGATGTTGTTCAAAGTCATCTTCGGCGGAACGGAAAGGCCATTTTTAATTTCCTTGGGTCGGTAGCCGAAGGTTGGCGTGTCAGCGAGAAGGACAAGGGTTTGGCAGCCGGCTTCAGCGGCGCGCTGGAGTATCTTATCGCGCAGGGAATCCTCGGCGGGATGGTAGAGCTGGAACCAAAAATCGCCACCAGTGATCGCCGAGATTTTTTCAATGCTTGCGGTTGTTACAGTGCTAAGGACAAAGGGAATGTTTTGCTCCGTTGCGGTGCGGGCAAGCATTTCACAGGATTTGGGCCACATGAGTCCCTGCAACCCCACGGGAGCTATGCCAAATGGAGAGGCGTATTCGCGGCCGAAGAGCGTTGTTTTTTGGGATGCCCCTTTGTAGTCGCGGAGATAAACGGGCTTGAGTTCGACTGAGCGAATGTCCCTCGTGTTCCGTTCAAGATTTACTTCCGACATGCATCCGCCCGAGAGGTAATCGAAGGCGAAACCGGGCATGCGTTGTTTCGCCCGCTTGGCGAGAAGTTCAATCGAAGGATAGCGAGGATTCATGGAGTGCGGATATTCAAGATTGGGAGGCTCGATTCGTAGGGAATGGAGAGTTATATTGCAACCGATCGTTTTTCATCACGGGATGTGATGCAACTTTTTTTAGGTTGTTGGGTTGAATCATTATGTTCGCCTCCATCCCTCCCTCCGAATGGACCCTTCAAGCCGCTGCGCATTTGCTAAACCGTGCGGGGTTTGGGGGGACACCTGGAGAGATTCAAAATCTGCACGCCCTAGGGCAAAGCAGGGCGATCGATTTCCTGCTCGGAGCCGATGAGGAATCGGATCTTTTTCCAGCGCCTGATTTAGAGTTGATCGCCCCCAAGATACGGAAGATCCGATCAAGCTACCTTGAATTGGACAAAAAGGAGGAACTCTTGGCGACCGCTCGCCGGGAAGAGAGGAATAATGGGCTGGCATTGCGTTACTGGTGGCTTCGCCGCATGCGTGAAACTCCGAACCCGGCCCGCGAGAAGGCGGCCCTGTTCTGGCATGGGCATTGGGCAACGAGTATCCGAAAGGTCAAGAACCCCCTATTCATGTACCGGCAAAATGAGACGCTGCGCGCATATGCTTTTGGTCGGTTTGCTCCCTTAGCGAAGGAAATCACGCGCGATCCCGCGATGATCCGCTACCTCGACCTCGATAGCAGTTCAGCGAAGAAGCCAAACGAGAATTTCGCCCGCGAGGTCTTGGAGCTTTTTACTCTAGGGGAAGGGAACTACTCGGAGACCGATATTAGTGAGGCGGCAAGAGCCTTCGCCGGGTACCGGATCAACAAGGAGACGGGAGCATTCCGTTTCGAACCCAGACAAGCAGATTGCGGGACAAAAACTGTTCTCGGAACATTGGGAATGCATAACGGTGATGAGGTGATCGATATCATCGTAGCCAAGCCGCAATGCGCCGAATTTCTCGCCACAAAAATTTGGTCATTTTATGCCGAAACAACGCCTTCGAAGGCATTCCAGAAGGCGCTTGGAGAGGAATATGTGCGCACTGGCATGGAGGCCGGGAAATTTCTGAGGGTTCTCTTTTTATCCCGTGAATTCTACGCGCCGAATGTGGTCCGCCATCAGATCAAGAGTCCGGTCCAATGGCTTGTGCAGATGTGTAAGATCCTCGAAATTCCACTGCCTCCGGGCAATGTCACGCTCCCAATAATGATGAATTTGGGCCAAAACCTCTTTGATCCTCCAAATGTAAAGGGTTGGAATGGCGCCCGTGCATGGATCAATTCCTCAACACTTCTGCTCCGGTATAATACCGCAGGAAAATTGATTCGCGGTGGCGGGGGAACGCTGCCGGATATCGACAAAATCATCCCCTCGGGCCTGTCTCCAGAACAAAGCGCCGAAGCATTGGCCTGGCGGCTGTTCCAGTCCCCCATGTCCGATCAACTCCACGACCAGACCTGCAACTTCATTGCCGCAAACGGCACCTCGGCTGCCGCCCGCCGCGATCTACTCCACCTCCTCATGGCGACCCCTGAATTCCAACTCATATGAACCAAACACTCCACACACGTCGACGTTTTCTCCGTTCTTCGGTTCTCGGCGGAGCCCTTTCATGGACTGTTCCCGCGTTTCTTGAGCGGACCTTTTTCGCGCTTGATGCTCTGGCGGCAAGCTCCCCGATTCAAACCCTCACAGGAAAAGATGGGCCCATCCTTGTGATCCTCCAACTCGCAGGAGGTAACGATGGCCTCAACACATTGGTTCCCTACGAGAATGACGCCTATTTCCGAGCACGCCCGACGTTGGCGATTGCGAAGTCCAAAGTCCTTCCGCTGTCCGGTGGCTTCGGACTCCATCCCGAACTGGTAGGTCTAAAATCCCTCCACGATGACGGTCATCTCGCAGTGCTTCAAGGTGTCGGGTATCCCAATCCCAACCGCTCGCATTTCCGATCCACCGAGATTTGGCAAACCGCTTCGGATTCCGAGAACATCGAGCGGCATGGTTGGCTTGGACGGTATTTCGACTCCTGTTGCGAGGGGTCTGATCCTGCAGTGGGAATCAGCATTGGGTCACCGCAGGCACCCCAGGCCTTCGATGCAGAAAAACGCCGAGGGATTTCCTTCGCGAACCCATCGCAATTCAGGTTCGATGTTCGTAAATCCTCCGATCCCGATGCGGCTGAGGAATTTTTTCGGAGCATCAATGAAATGGATCATGAGATGCAGGGCGAAAGTATCGGAATGCTCGATGGACCAACGAATGCCGATGGAGAGACGCTGAATTTTCTCCAGCGTACCGCGCTCGATGCCACCATCAGTTCCGAGAAGGTTCTTGAAACTATCGCCAAAACCAAACCGAAGGTTGCTTATCCTTCCGGGAAACTTGCCGACTCTCTTAACCTTGTGGCCCGTCTTATCGCCGGGGGCATGCCCACCAGAGTGTATTATGTCTCGCAAGGTGGTTACGACACCCACAGCAATCAGGAAGGAACCCATGCCCGTCTCATGGAGGAACTGGGAGCTGCTCTTTCCGCATTTACCGCCGACCTCAAGGAACAGGGAAATTTCGATCGAGTGCTCACGATGACTTTTAGTGAATTTGGGCGACGTGTGTCCGAGAATGCAAGTCGTGGAACAGATCATGGTGCTGCAGCCCCTATGTTTATTCTTGGAGGGAAAATCCAACCCGGATTCCACGGCCAGGCGCCCAGTTTGGAAACCCTCTACAAAGGGGATCTCATCCATACCGTCGACTTTCGAAATATCTACGCCACGATCCTCGAGAAATGGCTCAAAGTTCCCGTCGAGCCCGTTCTTAAGAGTCAATTCCCAACACTGGGATTTGTTTAAGCAGAACACCCGCCTCACTACTAAGCCGATGTGTTCGGTTGGTCTTAAAATAATTAAGGAGAGGGCATTCCTCCTTGCACCCTGTCCGGGTTCGTAGGATGTGACAGTTATGAAATTTCTTCTTCTCCTAGTTGCTGCTGTCTTGCTTACATCGGGATGCGCCGCAATCGAACGAGCCAACCACTCTGGCACAGAGCGACTTCTTTCTGCTGCTGGATTCCGGGTGTTGCCGGCGAATACCTCTGAGCGTCAGGATTCCCTTGCGTCCCTGCCGCCGTGGAGCATTGTGCGCAAGTTTAAGGGCGATGAGCCTAGTTATGTCTATGCGGACCCGGATCATGGGGTTCTCTTCATCGGGGACGAAAAGGCCTATACCAAGTTCCAGCAACTTGCAGTTGATCTGAGGATTGCGAATGAGAACATGCTCGCGGCCCGGATGAATCTTAACGCAGCACAACAGTGGAATGATTGGGGGTGCTGGGGCGCGCCTGGGTTTGGTCCGCGCTGGCACTAAGCCCGCCCGCAAATTGGATCGACTCGCGGGGTGGAATTTCGCAGATTGACCAGTATGGCATTTGCCAAAGAACGTGCACTCGAACGCCTCGCAGAGGCCCACCGCGCCAAGCGGTTGGCTCACGCCTGCCTTCTTGTAGGCCCGCCCGGCGCTGGAAAGATTGGGGTCGCGCGAGGATTGGCTGCTCTCGTTCTTCAGTCCTCTCCGGAGCATCTTTCAGAGCATCCGGACTTCCACCAAGTATCCCCGGAGTCGAAGTCCCGCCGTATTGTCACCGCCCAAATCCGGAGTCTGGAGCACGTGCTTCACATGAAGGCGTTGGGTGGTTCTGCAAAGGTGGCGATCATTTGTGATGCCGACCGCCTCCAACCACAGGCGGCAAATGCATTTCTGAAAACGCTCGAGGAGCCTCCGGCGGGGTGCCATGTCATTCTGACTACCACCCTTCGAGAAGCTGTCCTGCCAACCATCCTGTCTCGGTGCATGACCGTTCCCCTCCGGTCCCCCTCAATTGCCAAGCGCGATGCAGGAATCGAGCCTCTTGTTTCTTCGTTTGAAGAGGCTCTCCTGGAAGAGGGTGGCACGGGAACGGCAATCCGCTTCACTCGCCTTCTGCAGGCACGCTTGTCGACCATGCGTGAGGAAATCACTGGCGGGCTCGATGCCGAACTCAAGGCCCAGCTTAAACAATACCGAGACTCAATCGACAGGAACTGGAAGGATACCCGTGAAGACCAAATCAAAGCCACTGCCGAAGCGACAATCATCCGTGAGCGCGAACAATGCCTGGGAGCCGTGGGGGAAGTGATTGCGGCCGCCTTGAGGCAAATCGTGATTCCGTCACAGGATTGCCCCCAACTTACCCGCCGTATTGCCGAAATGCATGGTTCAAAAAGCCTCCTAAGGCGGATGGATGCCTTGGAGCGCCTGCGCCGCCTTCTTTCAGCAGGGGTTCACGAGCCTCTTGCGCTTGAGAGTGGATTTCTACAAATCATTGCCGCATCATGAAACCTCGAATTGTTGTTAAACTTGGTACCGGTGTGCTCTCCAGGCCTGCAGGAAAGTCGCTTGATGCCGCCCAGTTCAAGCGGATTGCCTCGGAATGCGCAGTCTTGCGCAAAGAATACGACTGCATTCTGGTCAGCAGCGCGGCCATAGCCGCAGGAGTGCGCGTAATGGGTCTTGCTGGGCGCCCGGATGACCTCCCGGGCAAACAGGCTTGCGCGGCAGCGGGGCAGCCTGAATTGATGCGGCTCTACGCAGCATCCTTTCGCAAGCACGGTGTCAATGTCGCCCAACTTTTACTCACTCACGGCGATATCGACAGTATGTCTCAGAGGCAAAACGCCCGTAATACGATCGACCGTCTCTTGGTGAACGGGATCGTGCCGGTCATCAATGAAAATGATTCGGTCGCCGTGGAGGAACTGCGCTTTGGAGATAATGACCGCCTTTCTGCCGAGGTAGCACGCTTGGTCTGTTCAGCGCGGCTCCTGATCTTGACCAGTGTGGATGGTCTTCAGGATGCCACCGGACACCGTATCCCGAGTGTCTCGCGGATGGACGATGCCTTCCATCTTGTGCGTCCCGAAAAGGGCGCTGAATCCGTTGGAGGGATGCAGACAAAGCTTGAGGCGATCCGGATCGCTTGCGAGGCCGGAATCTCGTCGCACATCCTCGACGGCAGAAAATCCGAACAGATGAAGATGGCTCTCTCTGGTGGGGATGTGGGAACCGTATTCACAGTAACTCGGAGGGGGAGGCAAAAATGAAGGCTCTCCGGATCTTGATTGCCATTGGTCGCAATACCTTCACCGAACTAGTCAGGCAGAGGGTTTTCTTTTTTCTTTTGATCTTCGCTTTGCTGGTCATCGGCAATTCCGCATTTATGGCGCGCCTGTCTTTCCAAGAGCAATTCCAGATGCTCAAGGACATCTCACTTGGCGCGATGTCTGTCTTTAGTTCCATGTTGGCGATCCTCGCTACAGCCGGTTTTCTCCCCAAGGATATGGAAGACCGCACGATCTACACAATCCTTGCCAAACCCGTGCCGCGCTGGCTTTACCTGCTTGGAAAACTAACAGGTATTTTTTCTCTCTTGGCGGTGGCAGTTCTTCTCATGGCGGCGTTGTTTCTGGGGGTTCTATGGATGCAGGAAAGTTCAGTTCTGGCTGAAACCCGGGCGCATTTACAAAATGCATCGGCAGAGGAACTGGCCATGGCGCTAAAAGAGGTCACTGACTCGACATTTCAAGCGAATCTCATTCCCGGAATTATCGTGATTTTTCTGAAAGCCGCGCTTCTGGCTTCACTAACGCTTTTCATTTCCTCATTCGCTACCTCATCAATTTTTACGATCCTCATGGCAGCTGCGGTTTATTTCATAGGCCATCTGCAGTCCACCGCGCGCGATTATTGGCTGGCCGGAGTCGATCCGGAATGGTGGATGCGCCTCCTTGCGGCTGCCGTGGCACTGGTCTTTCCGGATCTGCAGGCATTCAATCTGACAGATGACATTATTGCTGGAACAGCGGTACCGATGACATTGTTTGTTGAAACCGCCCTGCTTGGGCTTCTTTACACCACAGTTTATTTCACGTTAGCCGCCTTTGTGTTTTCAGGGAGGGAACTTTAAGCGGGCTCTCCGCCGGTAGGAATGAAACGTCGTCTTGTTGTTGCTTTTGGAGTGTTGGTTGTTTCCGGGGCCGCCCTGATCCCCTTACAACTGCTCATTGGGCGAAGCGCAAGCGAGGCGCACTTTCGTACGACAAGTTTCGATATTGGTCTGCGTGAGCGGATCGGCCAAACTGGATTTCTTGCCGCGCTTAGCGGCTTTCGATCGCCCCTTGCGGCAATTCTTTGGATCGAGGCCCACACTGCTTGGGAGAACACCGAATGGGGGCGCATGGCTGGTATTTTTGAAACTGTCACCACTTTACAGCCCCGCTCGTTGATGTATTGGGACATGGCATCGTGGCATATGGCTTGGAATGCCGCGATCGCAGCCATGCAAAACGAGGAGCAACGCAGTGAGGTTCTCCGTCTGAAGGCTCGCCGTGAATACGAAGAAATGGGTCGGTATTTTCTCGAGCGTGGCATAGCCAACAACCCTGACCGCTATCAACTCTATCTACAAATGGGGATGCTCCAGCGGGATAGACTTGAGAATCACTGCGCTGCGGCAGACGCCTTCCTGAAGGCATCGGAATTTCCCGATGCCCCCCCCTACGCGGCCCGCTTTGCGGGATACGAGATGGCAAAATGTCCAGGACGCGAGCGTGAGGCCTACCTGCATTTGAGGCGTCTTTACGAGCGTGGCGAGAGCCAACGACTGCCCTCGCTCATCAACCTGTTGGGGGAAATGGAAAACAAACTGGATATTCCCCGGGCCGAGCGGATAGGATCCTCACCCTCCACCCCGGAGACGGGCCAGAACTGATTTTCATGCGATTTGCGATTTTTGGAGATATTCATGCTAACTTGCACGCGCTTCATGCGGTCATGGAGGATGCGCAGGAAAACTCATGCGAACGATTCGTCTGCATGGGAGACATTGTCGGCTACAATGCCTATCCCCGCGAGTGCGTGGAATTTGTGCGTTCCTTGGATTGCCCTGTCGTTCGCGGAAATCATGACGAACAGGTGTGTCTTGAGAAGACCTCACCAGAGTGGAATCCATTGGCTGAGGAGGCCATCGACTGGACCAGACGAAAATTATCTCCCGAAGACATTGAATGGCTTCGCGGATTACGGTTGCAGCGTCAGGTATTGGATTTCACGATCGTTCACGCCACGCTCGATTCCCCTGTCGGCTGGAGATACGTAACATCTGAACTCGATGCCGAAGCCAGCTTTAGCTACCAACGCACGCCACTTTGCTTCATCGGCCATACCCACACGCCAAAAGTCTATATCCGCGACGGGCGCGTGAGGATTGAGGAACTCAATGTCCTCCAACTCAAAAAAAATGAAAAATACCTTGTGAATGTCGGCAGTGTTGGCCAACCCCGTGATGGTGATTGGAGAGCTGCTTATTGTATTTACGATACTGACAGCGCGGAGATTTACCTTCGGCGGATTCCGTATGATGTTGATGGGGCCCGGCAGGCGATTTTGGATGCCGGATTGCCCAGAAAACTCTCGGAACGCTTGGCGAAGGGAAAGTAAGTTGTGACGGGGCCCCCCCTGTTTTCCGTGCCGCCGCGCTCCTTGCTGCTGATCAAGCCTGGGTCGATGGGCGATGTGATTCACGCTTTGCCGGTAGCCTCCGCTATTTATGCCGCTTGGCCGCAGACTAAGGTGACTTGGATAGTCGATCCCCGTTGGGCACCCCTCCTTGAAGGGAATCCAGCTGTTTCGTCCCTATGCCACTTTCCGAGAGGGTCATTCAAGGGAGTGGCTGGCTTGGCTAAGGCGGTCGTCTGGTATCGGGACTTGGATTGTCTTTGTCCTGAAGTTTGTGTGGATTTACAGGGCTTGCTCCGGAGCGCTCTCATGGCTCGATTTAGCCGGGCAAAGCGGGTTGTTGGACTATCTGATGCACGTGAGGGGGCATCTTTTTTCTTCGATCACTTGGTTCCAGTTGTGAATAACGAACATGCAGTCCAGAGGTATCTGCGCAGTTTGCCCGCCTTGGGGATACCTTTTCCAAGTGAGCCGAGCTGGGTTCTTCCTGAAGGCGAGCCTCCTTCGGGATGCGTAATGCCGGAGGAGGCTGTGGTGCTGCATCCTTTTGCTCGAGGGGCCGGCAAATCGATGGACGAGGCAGCGGTTTATGCCTTCTTCAATGCATTCCGTTCGATATCTAACAAGCCACTGGTTGTGGTCGGAGAGGGTGCGGGATTTTCTCTTCCTCAAGGAGTTTTGGATCTTACCGGAAAAACAACTCTTTTGCAGCTCATATGGATTTTGAGAAGATCCAGCTTTGTGGCGAGCGTAGACAGTGGGCCGATGCATCTGGCTTCGGCGCTCGCACGGCCGCTTCTATCGATTCATACGTGGAGCGATCCAAGATTGGTTGGACCTTATGGCGCGGGCGCATGGATTTGGCAGGGTGGGGGAATCCGTCTTCGCGATCCCAATGAGCCGCCATGGCCGGAGGTTCCTTTCACTGCGGCAGCTTCAGCCGAAATAGGCAGGTTTGTAGCCAAAAATTGCTAAAATCACCATTTGCAACACTGAACGCTCCCGACTATAGATTTCATCCCCTGTTTCTTGGGCTTTTATGCGTCATTTGTTTCCCTCTTCTATACTCGCTCCTCTTTTCGTTGTTCTGTTTGTGGGTGCCTGCTCAAGCGCTTCACGCGTTAAATCCCCCCTTCAATCAGCGCTTGAAGGATCCCAAAGCCATGACAGCCAATCGACGGAATCCTCAATTCGAGATGTTTCATCATCTGCCCCAGCCGGATCTAGCGCAAATTCCCCACATTATCAGGATGAGCAACCATTTGCCTATAAAGAGCCGGCGGTTGACGGATTCTACAACTCCGGCTACGAGGAGTCTCTCTACAGCCCGTTCTCGTTCAATTAGGCGCGGTCTCGGGGAACTGGCGTGACGACTTCCGTGTTTCGCCGCAGGATTCCGTTTCTAGGGATTTTTCTTTCCGCAGTGATGGGTATTTTGGTGTCGCACCATCTGCCGTTTGCGGTGGAGATATTCCTAAGCGCCTCCATTATAGCCCTAGGGGGATGGGTGATTTTGCGGCGGGCGGGAGTCCTCTTTGCGGCTATCGCACTGGCCTTCGCTGCCGCTTATGCCATGCAAACGCGGGATTCTCCAGCGATGAGATTTGCAGAGTTTATAGGGCCGGATGGACGAAATGCATGGATGGAGGGGCAAGTGGTGGGAGTGCCACAAGTCGAGATAAGTGGAAAATCTCGCTTTGAAGTGCAGGTGCGGGAAGTGAAGAGCAACAGAGCGAGTTGGTGTATCCCATTTGCAATGATGGTGGATTTTAGCGGGAGCCCGCCCGCTCCAGGCGATCTCATCGAGGTTCGAGGATCTATCGTGCCCGTGCCCGCAGCACGCAATCCGGGCGAATTCGATTTGCAGGGGTTTCTAGCTCGGCGCAGCATTCACAACAAAATCAATGTTACCCACGCAGGAGATTTGATAATTTTAAAAGGCGGTTCCCCTTATGCGCTGCAAAGGGTTGCCGAATCTTGCAGGGAGTGGATGGATAAAACGCTGTCGCGCGGCATTGCTGACCAATCCCTGTCATGTGCCGTCCTTGCTGGAATTGTCCTGGGTGACACCACGGAAATTCCGGAGTCGATGGGAAAGCAATTCCGGGACTCCGGGACCTACCATTTATTTTCTGTATCCGGACTGCATGTGGGAATGATTGCGGTAATCCTGTGGCAGCTTGCAAAGACGATCAGCCTTGGAAGGCGTGAAGCGGTGGCACTTATCATTCCGTGCTTGTTCTTCTACGCATTGGTGACCGGGTGGAAGCCAGCGAGCATTCGGGCCGCCACCATGGCCAGCATCTTCCTTGCAGGCATGCTTTCTTCGCGGCAGTCGGGCGCCTTGAATTCACTCTGCGCGGCTGGAGCGGGAATTTTAATCTTATCCACAAATGAATTATTCAACCCAGGCTTTCAATTTTCCTTCATGGTCGTGCTGGCGATTCTGCTTGTCGCAGGTCCAATGCAATCCTTCCTACGCAATTGTTGGGAGCCTGATGCTTTCTTGCCGGTGGAACTGTGGAGAGTTGGGGATAGGTTTAGGCATGCCCTCGCCTCTCGATTAGCTGCTCTGGTGGCTGTTTCCTTCGCGGCCTGGCTCGGATCGCTTCCATTGACGGCCCTGTATTTTAAAATGATTTCGGTTGCGGCCCTGTTGGCAAATCCACTTGCAGTACCTCTGGCATTTATAGTCATGGCAACAGCGTTGCTGGCGCTGGGCGGTGGGCTTTTTTCTCCTTGGATTGCATCGGTTTTCAATAATTCAAACTTGGTCTTTACGCAGGCCATCTTGGGGGTTGTTCAATTCTCCGCAGACCTTCCCATATCCACTGTGTCATTGGCGAAACCCTCCACTTCACTGCGTATCACGGTATTTGATTTTGGCCGAGGTGGGTGCGCAGCGATCGAATCAGGTGGAGCATTGTGGTTTCTGGATGCCGGATCGTCTTGGAATGCCAAGTCGACATTGATTCCATGGATGCGATCAGTTGGCAGAGGGGTTCCAGACGGGATTGTGCTGTCACATGGTGATGTCGCCCATCTTGGCGGCGTGGCAATGCTGATCGAAGGAGAGAATCCGCCCAAGGTTGTCGATTCCATAATCGCTGATGGCTCCCCAACGCGTAGGGCGCTGCACCGGAGCCTTGAATCAAGAGGGATTTCAAAATTCATTTGTCATGCGGGCGATAATGTCAGCATTGCTTCAAGCGCCTCGCTTGCCGTGTTGCATCCTACCAAACTCCTGGCGGCAGGTATCTCCGACGACAAGGGGCTTGTTGTGCGACTTGATGCCGAAAACGCCCGCATCCTTTTTATGTCCGATGCTGGTCCCGCTGTGTGGGCGAGGATGGCGTCTTTAAATCCTGAAGATCTGCGCGCCGATGTGCTGGTTCTCGGCCGGCACCTGTCCGGTGAATTGCCCGAGGCTACATTTTTTAAAATAGTCTCCCCACGTGTGCTGGTGGTCACCGCTGCGGGGTTCCCGCTCACTGAGAATATCGATGAGCGCTGGGAGAAAATGGTGGAAGAAACGGGGGTCGAAGTTTTCAGGCAGGATCGGAGTGGAGCTGTGGAAATTACTGCAGGAGCAGAAGGGCTCTCCGTGAAAGGGTTTGTGGGTCCAGAGGGGATAGGGCTCAGGCGATGATGACCCGAGTGCCACAGGAGACCAAGTTGAAGAGGTCCACGATGTCTGCATTCCGCATCCGCACACATCCATGGCTTGCCGGGATTCCAATCAAGTCTTCTTGATTTGTTCCATGGAAGTAGATGTATCGGTCCTTGGTATTTGAGTTTTGGGGTTCAAGCCCTTCCAGCCAAAGAATTCGAGTCAGGATAGCATCATGATCGCCGCCAGGTTGTGCGATTATCCCGGTGGGAATCCGGGCCTTGAATTCCATCCACAAGGGTGCTCCCTCACCAATTTTCTCGGCAATGCGGAACTTGCCAATGGGCGTTTTGTTGCTGCCCTCCATAAAGCCGGTTCCAAATCGCGAGGTCGATGCAGGCCAGGACTTGACCGGATGCCCATTCAGAAGAAGATCAACGATCTGCCGCGCGATGTCTACGTGGATATCCCACCTCTCTGCAGGTTGCGGGTTCGCGGGTCCGGCGGCCATATATATTCTTATTATGCCCAAATCTTACAGAGTCGCAATCGTCGGTGCGTCAGGCGCCGTTGGCGTCGAGATGCTTCGTGTTATGGAGCGCCGAAACTTTCCGGTCTCAAGCCTCCACCTCCTTGCCTCGCCGCGATCGGCGGGAAACGTATTGGAGTTTCGAGGCAAGGCCCACACAATCGAACCGCTGAGCCTAGATTCATTCTCGGGGGTCGACATCGCGCTTTTCAGTGCCGGCGGGGGAATATCCAGCGATTATGCTCAGGCTGCAGTGGCCTGCGGGGCGGTTGTCGTGGACAACTCCTCCGCATTTCGCCTGGCGCCTGAGGTTCCTCTGGTGGTCCCAGAGATCAACCCGGAGGACATCAAATCCCATCGCGGGATCATCGCGAACCCAAACTGCACGACAGCTATCAGCCTCATGGCGCTCAATCCGCTCCATCGCAAGTTCGGATTGAAGCGAATCTTTGCATCAACCTATCAAGCTGTCTCTGGCGCGGGAGCGCGGGCAATCAATGAGTTGCAATCACAGACCGAGGCGCTGGCCGCAGGCAAGCCTATTGAAAAAGAAATCTTTCCGCACCAGATCGCCTTCAATGTGATTCCGCAGGTCGATGGATTCCTCGACACCGGCTACACCAAGGAGGAGATGAAAATGGAAAACGAAGGGCGGAAGATTCTGCATCTGCCGAACTTCAGGGCCTCCGTCACCTGTGTGAGGGTGCCTGTCTATCGCGCTCACTCGGTCGCTATTAGTGCCGAATTCGAAATCCCGGTTGATCTAGAGGCGGCCAAAATGGCTCTCAAGGCCGCTCCTGGCCTTCAATATCTGGAGGAAGGTTATCCAATGCCTCTTGATGCGGCTGGCAAGGACGACTGCCTTGTCGGCAGGGTGAGGTTGGATTGTGGCATGGACAACGGACTTGCCTTCTGGATTTGCGGTGACCAGTTGCTGAAAGGCGCGGCATTGAATGCAATCCAGATCGCGGAACTTCTCTAAAGTCCGCTGGGATAGGTTTCGTCCACTTCTCCTTTTTCCCAGATGGCGGATTTTTCCAACGGTTCGACAGCACGTGTTTCATCATAATGGAATAATGCATCGAACTGGGAGGAAACACGGCTCATGAAATAGTGGCTTTGGCGTTCGGTCTCCGGATGGTAGACCACCCCAATCGCACGTTGTAAAAGGGGATGCTCCAACAATCGTGCGGCCTCGGTGTTTCTAGAAAAATCCAGCCAGAACCGGGGCAGTTCGGTTTCATGAAATAACCGCTCACAGCTATGCGCCAGAGCCGGACGTACCCGTTTATGCTCTGCTGGCGAGTCCCAGTCTGAGGCTGCTGTTACCGTTCCCGAGTATGTTGTGAATCCAATCGAGACGGCCTTGGTGCCGAAATGCTCGCGAGCGAGTTGGCCGATATTGAATTCTCCCCGACGCCCCATCTCGGTCGCATCGGCGTTCCCGATATGGGAATTGTGGGCCCAGACAATAATGCGCGCCTCCCCATGGATCCGATCAAGGTGCGCCATGAGTGCCACAAGGGTATCCATCATGTGCCGGTCGCGTAGGTTCCATGAGGACACATCCCCGCGCATCATGATGCGGTAGTAATTTTCGGCATGAGCAACCACACGTGCATTCTGTTCGGCCGAAAAATATGCATCTTCTGCGGCATATCCATCAAGTGACAGGTATGACCCGCGGCGTCTGCGGAGCTCGGCAAGTGCTCCTATGGCCTCTGCTTCACAACCTTTCGAGATGCCTGTTCCAGTAAGCAACCCATAGCGCATAACATCGCCATCGAAATGATCGAAGCAAGCATAGCGCTTTGAAAAATCCCGTGCTGCGGGAGGATCGATGCTCCGGAGGTAGTCGAGGACAGCATGCATCGAGTCGTTGAGGCTATAGAGGTCAAGGCCGTGGAACCCGATCTTAGACTCTGCATTTCCCTTGTCGTCGTTGAAGTCGCGGAGCCATCCGACAAAGTCGAGCATGTCGCTATTTCGCCACATCCACTGTGGAAATCGGCGGAACCCCTCTAGCGACTCCTCAGCAGTTGTGTCGTCGCCGTCACCTTTGACATAACGGTTTACGCGCCAGGAATCAGGCCAATCGGACTCCGCTGCAATAGCATGGAATCCCAAATCTGCGATCAGGCGCCGCGTCACCTCCGCTCGAGTCTCATAAAACTCATGCGTTCCATGTGTGGACTCTCCGAGGAGGACAACCCGCGCACCCCGGCAACGCTCGATCACTGGATCAAGATCGTCGAATCCGCCTTCCAACTGGTGTGCCGCATGAAGAACAATTTGAGCTGCTTCGTTCATAATGCCTCTGCTGGGTTGAGTTTCTGTCCCATGCGGAGTATCTCGTAAACCGTATCATCATCGATCTGGCTAAAGTCCTCATACCATTGGCCAACCCCATAAAAGTCGGTAGGCATGAGGACAGTTACAAAATCATCGACCAGCACCTCCATTTCCCACCGCACAGTGGGTGGGGCTACTGGAGTTGCGACAACGATCTTGCGGACATTTTGCTGACGCAGAGCGGATATTGCGACCCGCACAGTCGAGCCTGTAGCCACTCCGTCATCTACAAGAATCACAACTTTGTCGTGTACAGAAAGCGGTTGACGATTCCCACGGTAGGCGGCCTCGCGACGCATTAATTCTAGAGACTCGCGCTTTTCCACTATTTCGATGGAGTCCGGCGGAATCCGAAGACTTTCGATGACACTTCGATTTAGTATCCGAGCGCCTCCGCTTGCGATCGCTCCCATGGCAAGTTCGTCGTGGCCTGGAACGCCGAGTTTTCGAACGATGAGGACATCCAATGGGATTTGCAGGATCTTTGCGACCTCGTAACCCACTGGCACGCCACCGCGGGGAAGGGCGAGCACAACTGCATCGTGAAGGTTTGCGTATTTCATGAGTTTGGCAGCCAGCATGCGGCCGGCATCAGCCCTGTCTTGGAATCGTGTTGTCATGGTATTGATGTGTGTTGGGTAAGTTCTGTGGTTGGGTTGATTACAGAGAGGTGGTGCTGGAACCAACCGGCGGCCAGATTCGCCACCTTCTCTAAAGCCCCGGGTTCCTCGAAGAGGTGGGTGGCTCCAGGAATAACGGCCATTTTTTTTGGGCATCGGAGGCACTGATAAGCTTCCTCGTTAAGCTTTAGTACGGCAGCGTCGCGCTGCCCAACGATGAGAAGGGTCGGGGCCATGACAAGGGGTAAGTGCTCCCAAGCCAAATCAGGGCGTCCTCCTCGCGAGACAACGGCACTCACTGCCCCATCGAGAATTGAGGCTGCGGCGATAGCGGCAGCTCCCCCTGTGCTGGCACCGAAGTATCCAATGCGGTGCTCTTGTGCCACGGGATGGGATTGAATCCATCGAGTCGCGGCAATCAGTCGTTCTGTTAGAAACTCAATATCAAAACGCATGCTGCCATCCAGTGAGTCCCTGCGCTCCTCCTCGCGACTCAATAAATCCATGAGAACAGTGCCGATCCCAGCTTCGCGTAGGATTGCTGCGACAAACTGATTTCTGCGGCTGTGCCGGCTGCTTCCGCTGCCGTGCGCGAAAATGGAAATGCCCTTTGCTCCAGGTGGCATGATCCACTCCGCTTCAAGTTCGATCGAGTCGATGGGGATGCGAACAACTCCTGAAAAAAGACTCTCTGGATTGCCAAGGCGCTTAGGTGGTTTTGAAAGGATTTTAACCATGGTAAAAAAGGTGTCAGGGATTTTCAGAATCAGCAGGCGAATCCAAAGCGGTGGCGCACCTCGACGTAATCCATATCGAGCGAGGCCCGGATCAATCGTGAGGCGATGCGCTCAGCAGCGATCTTGATCATGCGGTCGGACTGGTGAGGTTCAAGCGGTACGCCGTCATGGCGAATCTCTTGAATTCGCGATCCGGTAAGGAGGAGTTGCATCAGAAACGTCTCAGCAGCCACCGGGTCATCCGTATGGTGGTTTTCGATGCGTTTATTGTGCTCCGGGAAAATCGTGTAGCTGATTGAAAATTTTGAAAGCATAGGGCTGTAATTGGTGATGGCTGCAAGTAATGCCCGAATCCCTCTGCTTCAAATAAGGTGATACCCCCTGTCGCATGCCGTTGGAGATACGTGGAGGCTCCAGCAACCACGCAATTACCCATGAGTAAAAAACACAGAAAATCGTTCGGCCCAGCAAAGCCTCCTGTTCACGAGTCCCGTGAGGACCGCGCCAGGATGCTCTCGGGAAAAACTATGAATAGCAAAGTTCGCAGCGAAGGGCAGGCACTGGCGGCCGTTGAAAAGCGTGCGCTTGCGCAGCGACAGCAGTCCGCATTCGAGGCGAAGATTATGACCTCAAAGGAATCGAAAGATTGATTATGGGATGAACCAAATACATGCTGTCGAATCTTCTTTATTGCTACTTGGAGACTGGGTGAAAGCACTGGGACCAGCTCCTGAAGAAAATTCTGCTTTCCATTGCGGCATCCAGAGTCAAAAAGATGCGCGTTTTTCCAAGTAATCCAACCGTACATGCAAACCGATCCACCTTTCTCCTCCCGCGACGCCATGGACCTTTACAACGTCGAGCGTTGGGGGGGCGGCTATTTTTCTATCAATGATGCTGGCCATGTCTCGGTGTTTCCAAAGCGGAACGGGGAAAAGATCGATTTGATGGAGGTCGTGGAGGAGGCAAAAAGCAGGAGCCTCGCATTTCCACTGGTGGTGAGGTTTCATGATCTGCTTCGAGACAGGGTTGAAACGATTAACAAAGCCTTTGTAAACGCGATATCTGAGGCTGGCTATACTGCCTCTTATCGCGGGGTATTTCCCATCAAGGTCAATCAACTCCGCGAGGTGGTTGAGGAAATCTTGGACGCTGGAAAGCCGTGGCATTTCGGCATCGAAGCTGGAAGCAAGCCTGAGTTGATGGCCGCATTGTCCGTGCACGCCGATCCCGAGAGTCTTGTCATCTGCAATGGATACAAGGACACAAGCTTTGTCCGGAGCGCCTTGATGGGAAGAAAGCTTGGCAAAAAAGTGATTCTTGTTGTCGAGAAGCTCGAAGAACTTGAGCACATCCTCGCCATTTCGCGTGAGATGAAAATTGAACCTTTTATCGGGTTGCGCGTGCGCCTGTTGTCTAAGGGGGCCGGAAAATGGGCGACAAGCGGCGGAGAGAACGCAAAGTTCGGACTTTCTACGGCCGATTTGGTGGAGGCCAGTGATATGCTGCACGCCGCCGGGCTTGCTCATTGCCTCAAGCTTCTCCATTTCCATGTCGGCTCCCAAGTCCCTGACATCGGAACGATCAAGAGAGCTGTCCGGGAAGCTGCCCGGTTCTACGCAAAGCTAAGGCAGATGGGTCACGAGCTTGGCTATCTGGATGTGGGAGGAGGCTTGGGGGTCGACTACGATGGGTCCCGAACGACCTTCGATAGTTCGATGAACTACACGCTGGACGAATATGCCCGCGACATTGTTTACACGGTGAAAGAGGTTTGCGACTCGGAGAGTGTTCCGCACCCCGTGCTGGTGAGCGAGAGCGGGCGCGCAATCGTGGCCCAACACTCGGTATTAATTGTCGAAACCTTTGGAGCGATTGAGAAGGCACATCACACCGTCCTGCCCGCTAAACCAGCGCCGAGTAACGACCCCAGCCCATTAGCCGATATTCTGGAAATCCGGGCGAATCTTTCTGAGCACCGCCGGTTGGAAAATTTCCACGATGCCCAGGAAATTCGTGATCGCGCACAGTCGATGTTCGACCTTGGCCTTCTTGACCTCCGCACCAAAGCCGGGATTGAAACCACTTACTGGCAGATCGCCACGCGTACGGTGGAACTCTTCCAGGGAGCGGATCCGTTGCCCGAGGAGGTGCATGAGATCGAGATCGCACTTGGTGACCAATACCTGTGCAACTTTTCCGTCTTCCAGTCCCTTCTAGACCACTGGGCCTTGGGGCAACTTTTTCCCGTAATGCCCATTCACAGGCTAAACGAACGTCCGGATCGAAATGCTACGCTGGTCGATATCACCTGCGATTCGGACGGCAAGGTCGCCAAGTTCATCGATTTCCAGGACGTGAAGGAAACGCTGCCACTCCATCGTTGGCAGGAAGGAACCCCCTACTACATCGGGTTTTTTCTTACGGGGGCTTATCAGGACATTATGGGTGATCTCCATAACCTCTTTGGCCGCGTGAATGAGATGCATATCTATCTCGATGAGGACGAGGATTCGGGCTATTACGTCGAAGAAATCTTGCCGGGCAGCACGATCGGGCAGGTCCTCTCACTTACTCAGTGGGATGTGAATGAACTTGCACGGCGGATGAAGGCCCAGACCGACGCGGCGATTAAATCCGATCGCCTCAAGCCGAATGAAGCAATGCGACTGCTGGACGACTACGAACGCAGTCTTACACTTTACACGTATCTGAACTTTGACGACCAGCACGTCGTAAAGCCAACTTCTTGAAAATAGGAAAAATAAGACACATTATCGTCAAGTCCTCTGAAAAACAGCCGTCCGGTAAAACGCGGAGTTAGAGCAATTCAGGGGCGTTGAGGAGTTCCTCGATTCGCTTGAGTAAACGCCCAGCGGCCCCACCGTCGAGTACCCGGTGGTCGAAACTGAGTGTGAAAGTGGCTTCCAAAACAGGAACAAATTGTTCGAGCTTGGGATCCCAATTAGGCATGGTTTTACCAGCACCCATCCCCAGGAGAAGAGTTTGCTCTGGCAGCGGGATCGGCGTGGCAAGGGTTAGGCCGAATGTCCCATAGTTTGTGATAGTCGCGATCGAACCTCCTGTGTCGGAGGGAGGGAGTCGCCGTTGGCGTGCGAGTTCTACAAGGCGATTGTAGCGCGACACAAGATCATCGAGTGAAAATTTGTCTGCATTTCGAATTACCGGGACAAGCACTCCATCTTCAGCTTCAACGGCAAAGCCGATATCAACTGAGGGAGGATGAACAATACTTTCACCGATGAGCCGTCCTGCGGGCGCACTGTTCTCGCCAAGCGCCACCGCAAGGGCGCGTAGGGCATAGAGAGCTGGGCCGGGTTTTGCTGGGTGTGATTTTCGATGGGCGAGAAGGTTGTCGAGTCTAATGGGGATTCCAACGGTGGCGAGCGGGCGCGACCAACTCCGTATCATGGCATCGGCTACCGCCTTGCGCATTGGGGAGGCTGGGGTGATGCGGTTGTTTTCAATCCCCGACATGAATCGTTCGAGGTCCTCGATTGTGACTCGCCCTCCGGCACCACTGCCGGCAATGCTGGACAGGTCGGCTGCGCGGAGGCCGAGCTCTGCCATACGTGCCTTCATGCGCGGAGAGAGGTAACTTACTCCGCCGGCGTGCGCGGGGACTGGTAAGCCCCCAGGAATAGTGGGCTCGACTTTTTGGGGTGATGAATCGCCCTCTTGGCGTGTTTTTTGGGGCTTGCGGGAGGGTTTTTCGGGGTTGTCGAGGCCGAGGCGCTTGGCTTCATCAGAGGTGATGTCGATTTGGCCGAGCACAGAGCCAACTGGATAGCTGGTTCCAGTTTCTGCATTGATCTCATGGAGCGTTCCAGAGCAGGGAGCTGTCACCGCCATGACCGCCTTGTTGGTTTCTACTTCGAACAAATCACTGTCGGCCTTTATCTGGTCGCCCGCATTGAACAGGATACGCACGATGGTGGCTTCGGCGATCGATTCGCCGAGTTGGGGCATTTTAATGGGAACGAGTGCCATGGGTTGTTGTCAGGTTTGAAGTAAACGCCTTGCGGCAGCTGCGATGGTGGATGCAGTCGGGCGGTGGACCGACCAGAGATCAGGATGGTAGGGGACAGGGGTGTCTTTTGCATTCACGCGCATCGGAGCGACATCAAGCAGCCCAAACCCCTCGGAGGAGACACGGGCAATGACTTCGGAGGTGACCCCGCCCCACGGCCATTCCTCGCTGACGCAAAGGAGTCGACCGGTGCGCGCAACGGAGGCTAGCACGGTATCTGTATCGAGTGGCTTCACACTTCGCAGGTCCACGACTTCAAGTTCAAAACCATCCTCTTCAAGCTCCTTTGCTGCAGCAAGGGATTCGTGGAGCATGGCGCCATGGGTAACGATCGTTGCGTCGCGTCCTTGGCGGGCGATCCTAGCCTTGCCAATCGGCAAGGAGGTCTCGGGGAGCGCCTCCGCCTTGAGATGATAATAGAGGAACTTGTGTTCGCAGAAGATAACCGGATCGTCGATATTCACCGCCTCAAGTAGCATGCTGTAGGCGTCCTCAACCGTGGCGGGAGTAACGACGATGAGACCTGGCCAGTGCGAGTAGATTGCCTCCATGCTCTGGCTGTGGAACGGGCCTCCCCCTGAAGTGCCGCCGGAGGGAAGGCGAACCACTATAGGGCACGGAACGCCTGTGCGGTAATAGAGCGTTCCTGCATGGTTTACAATTTGGTTGAGAGCGCATGTCGAAAAATCGGCAAACTGCATTTCTACAATGGGACGAGCGCCTTCAATTGCCGCACCAATAGCCATGCCTACGATGGCATCCTCACTGATCGGGGCATCAATTACACGGCCAGGGAATTCTTTTGAAAGATTCTTGGTCGCCTTGAATGCGCCGCCGAAGACTCCAATGTCTTGGCCATAAAGAAAGACACGGGAGTCGGTCGCAAGAGCCTTTTGCTGCGCTAAGCGGATGGCTTCTAGATAAGTAATCATGGGGAGGTGTGTTGTTCGCGATATTCCGCACGGGACAAGGCCTCCCAATCGTCCTCTTCCGGGTCGGGTGGTGGTTCGCGCCGTACCCGGTCAGCAGTGGTATTGATTTCCTCTTCGATATCCCTTTTCCACTTTGCGAGTTCGTCCTTGGTATCCCAGCCTTGGTCAATGATGTGCTGTTCGGCGAGCAGGAGGCAATCGCTCCCGACCGGAGATTGTTTCAATGTCTTGTCGAGATAAGAAAAATCGTCGTGCTCCCCGTGACCCACTAGGCGCAGAAGGCTGGCGACAACCAATTGTGGGCCTGCGCCAGAGCGTGCCGAAGCGACAGCCTTTCTGAGGGTCTGCAGGCAATCAAGCAGGTTTGTGCCGTCAGTCTTGTGGCCGGCAATGCCATACCCAGCCGCTTTGTCGAGCAGGTCAGAGCATGCGTACTGGCGGGAGTTTGGTGTCGAGTAGGCATACTGGTTGTTGGCTACTACAACCACCAACGGCAGGTTGTCCACAGCGGCGGCATTAAGGCCTTCGTGGAATGCTCCGGTCGAGGTGCCGCCATCTCCGATGCATGTGGCACCGACAAAGCCCTGTTCTCCGCTCAGTCTCTTGGCCAGGAGTCCTCCGGCGACCGCAGGAATCATGGCGCCGAGATGGCTGATCATTGCATAGTATCCATCACGTGGGCGGCCACGATGGATGTTCCCGTCTCTCCCTCGCATTGATCCCAACTGCGAACCCAGGTAAGTGCGGAGTGTGTCCAGCACAGTATCGCCGAATGCAAGGCGGCCAGCCTGATCGCGAATAAGCGGTGCAAAAATGTCACCCCGGTGCAGGTTGATCCCTGCCGAAACACTGAGAGCTTCTTGTCCGCGCCCTAGGAAAACCCCCCCTTTGATCATTCCCGCCCGATAGAGGCTCGCGAGTTTTTCCTCAACAATACGCGAGGTGAGCATGATGCGGTAGGCCTTGAGGTAGTCCGATTCAGTGACGCGCTCGCTGGGTTTCGACATATCTTAGTAAACATAAAGCCAAGGAGCCATGACCTGCAAAGCATTCCTTCGGCTGATCCAGCGAAGGATGGAGCTTTTATTCTGAGCTGAGTCAATGAAACACTTGGGGCATCCCTCCTGCATACGTCATGGGCACAGGATTCGGGAGTCAATCCGGTGGATATCGGTTTGCCGCCTTATTGCAGCGAATACACGACGGTGATTTTGCTTATAACGGATTCGTATTTCTATCTATCCGCACTCAGAGGACATCTGGTAATAATTGAGTCGATGCCTGCAAGATGCCGCCTGATAGGATTCGGGGAAAGCCCCCCAGCACTCC
>ERZ889217.58-NODE-58-length-63930-cov-11.832063_pt1 | contig 63930 bp, 66 predicted proteins | sample MGYA00521098_ERZ889217 | MGnify/ENA primary metagenome ERZ889217 (study PRJEB32303, sample SAMEA104408613) | aquatic metagenome | biome: Brackish water; feature: Pelagic; material: water | place: Baltic Sea | collected 2014-06-10T22:04:00 | depth 2,362 m ... | reverse complement strand
TAAACGAGAAAAGACGGAGGTGAGGACAGTGACTGTTCTCTTCAGCGAACTACTAGTACCAGGCTGGGCCCAAGGCCCTGATGCGATGATAGGTGTAACTGCATTTGCAGATTCAACTACGAAGCTTCCCTGCCATCGGGCAGAGCCAGAGACCTTTTTCGCTGAGAGCCAAGCCGAAATCTCGTATGCCAAGGCCCTCTGCGGTGAGTGTCCAATGCGCGCAGCCTGTTTAGAGGGTGCGCTCTCAAGAGCCGAACCTTGTGGAATCTGGGGCGGTGAACTATTTGAAGATGGCAAGATAATTCAAAGAAAGCGCAGACCTGGTCGACCAATGAAGAGCGCAGAGCGTGAGGATGTACTTGCTAGTTAATTAAGGGAATGGCAGCCGCATGAACTATGCGGCTGCCAGTACCTCTTCTCCCCGCAAAGATTTAGCGGATCTAAAAGGTTGATGCTCTGAGTGATTCCAGCCAGCTCTGAGGCTGCTTCCAATCTTGAGCCACTTTGTACCTCACAGAATTCAATTACCTGGGTAGCTACAAGTCCAGCGATAAGTGCTACTTGAGCAGATGGGAGCTCTAAATTAAAATTAGAAAATCCTGCCAGTAGTTCAAGTCTTCCAAAATAAGGCAGTTGCTCTGCTCGATATAAATTGATGCAGTTTAGACATGGTGATTTTCCTGGAAGAACAATTGGCCCAATCACAATCTTCTCTTCTATTAAATCTCCAATAAGTAAGTGTGAAATCTCTTCACTCATCCATCTCTGCATGGAGTCTTGCGCAACCTTCTGAGTTGCAATTATGAAATCCGGTCGCTCGGGGAAGGTGAGATCGGTGGGCGAAAATAACTGTGAATTACGGGCGATATCAGCTAGAACATCCTCTTTCCTGAGTCCTACATCTGCGCCTCTAATAGCCAATCCACATACTTGGTCAGGGGCGATTTGAACTTTTGATCTCTTACTCTGAGCCAGATTTCGGTCGATAATCTTGATCTGACTAAACCCACTTGCCTTCAAAATACTAAAGAGCGAGAGCGCCAATCGATTAGCTCCGAATAGAATAATTGAGAAGCCAGCTCGCTTTGAAATTAGGTCAAGTGCAGAATTTTTTATCCCGACGCTTCGATGCCAAGAATAGAGATTCTCTTCAGCTCTGATTCGATTATTTAAACTCACTAAATTCACAGGAGCATATTCCTCGTTCTTAAAATCTTTAAATTGTGTGCTGCGATATTCGAGAAGATTTGCATCAAGTAGGGCATCTAAGATCTCTGTAACTTCAAAGCTCAAATTATCGCCCGCGGGTAGTTGGATATTCTCCGAGATCAATTCAATGATTGAATTTAAAGTCCGCCTGCCATCTAGCAAGGGGAGTAGTCCAGGTGTGAGCTGAGAGTGGATTTCAATGCCCCGATGGCCAAAGCCAACGTAGCAACTTGCATCCAAGCTTTGAGTGTTAAAAAAATTCACGCCTGGCTTAAACCTTGGGAAAGAGGTAGCTCTTGATTTATCCAAATTATTCATAGCGGCGAGTATTTACGAGTTGACTCTTGGCGCCTGCGCTCGAATATAAAACTGTGGGGAGCCTGCCCTTATCTCACCCTCGGCAATGAAAAAAACGCCCCCTGCTTTCACAAGGGGCGTTCGAATTACTTGGTGCTATTAATTACTTGATTTTATTGAGCCTTACCAAGAATACGGTTAACTTTTGTTCCACATACTGGGCAGATGCCTTGTGCCATACGGCGACCTGACTCAGAGACTTTTACGTGGCCTTCGAAAGCACGCTTCTCTTTGCACTTAACGCAGTAAGCCTCACCTTTATATTCTTCAGCCGTTACTTCAGCCATTATGACCCTCCAATCGCCGCACTCTCAAAAGCTTGGGGGTATCCCAAACCCTGCGTGCGTATACGCTTACGATACCCCTGAACACGCTCATAAGCGGGGATTTCACTCATAAATTGGCGGTAACACCAGTATTTCATCGGGCGCGCCCACGGTTCCAGCCTCATATCCCTCTAAAAAGGCCTCAGCCCGCTGTCTCTCGGGGTATCTGGCCAATAATTCACGGAAGTCATCCCCATGGCCAGCAATCCTCAGGTGGATGAGTTCATGGAATAAGACGTACCGGATCACATACTCCGGGGCAGAATTTAGGCGATCTGAGATTCGAATAGTTTTATCAACTGTTGTGCAGGAGCCCCAGCGCTCGCGCATACTGCGCCAAGTAATTGAGATTGGGCGCTCGCTAAAATCGGGCAGAAATTCGCGGAGAATTTGATCACTCATTTCAAAAAGCGTTGAGTCACTCTTTCGGAGCTTATTCTCACGTTTTAAAACTAGGTCAATCATTTCTGGGATAACTTCAATCTCTTGGCGGCGACTTAATCGATCTGGAATATGAATCTCGATAAGACCATTTGCCCTAAAGGCATGGAGGGTGCGCTTTCTTCGGGTACTTCTTATCACCCTAAAGGCTGGAAGTTTGGAAAGTAGCTCCCGCTCCTCCTGCTTAATTGATTTCTTTGGGGTGAGAGCCGGCATTTGAGGGAAGATATCTGCAAAAATTTCACCTTGAACAAAGTTCTCCACTGAATTTATGGATTTGCCTGGTTCACTACTCTCGGTAATCGGAAAATTGGCGCTAGGGAAGTCCATATTTTTAATCCCCCTGTTCTCCCCAGATTTTGGTGAGTTATCAACTGCTTATGCACAAGTTTATCAACAGCCCATCCATATTTCCTTTAATTTGAGGAGAACTCCCTAGTTATTAAATTCGCTTATCAAACTTTCTATATTTTTCACTCCATATTTATCCGATATTCCAAATTCTCGAAGCCAAATCCCTAATGAAATCTTCGCAAATGGCGGTAATTAAAGTTGATTATGGCTAGCAATTACTTTAGGTTCTAGCCACGAAGTTCTCGGATAACCGTTCATTGTTTGCAAGGGGAAGGCAAACAAAGAATCGTGCGCCCGGGGACTTCGCTTTTTATTAAATCAGACCCGAGAGGTCATCTGGCACCACTGTGCTATCTAAGAATTTTTTAACATCCGCTAAATCTTGCGCTCTTGGCAGAAGTGCTGGATCTTCCCAGCGCTGATCTCGCTCTGCGATTCCAATCTCGCTCTCAACTTCAAACCAGAAGTGCGAACACTCGCGCATCTTTCTGGGAGAAACTTCTAAACCAAGCAGAGTCGCAAATAGTTGTTGGGTTGGTGATTTGGTAGCTCTTCTACGACGCAGAGTTTCACTAAGAGCGGGATAAGAAGGAAGTCGATCACCAACCGCCTTAGTTGTTATGTAATCAATCCAACCTTCGATAAGGGCCAGAATAATCTCTAGTTTTGCAAGAGCTGCTTCTTGGGCTGGACTCTGAACAGGCTTAAAGAGGCCGGCATTAATTGCAACTGTAATTGATTCTGGATTATTAATATCAAGCTCACCGGTCTCAAGTGCGCGCTCAGCTTGTTCTTGAATCGAATCAATATCAATTTTTATTCCAGAACCAAATGAGGCGATCGCACTCTGTACATACTCAGCGAGCCAAGGAGTATGTGTGAAGAGTCTTGAGGCAGCAGCCTCTCTAATTGCAAGAAAGATTCGCACCTCATCTAAAGGAATATCTAAACCATCTGCCCAGGCTGAAATATTCTGTGGAATCAGGCGGGCCTGGCTCTGATTGAATAATGGAATTGCCACATCATTTGAACCAGTTACCGCGAGCGCTAGCTGGCCAACTGATGTTCCAAGTTGGTTTGTAATTAACGAGCCCATAAAAGCCCGCATAATCGGCATAACTGCTGAAATTTCTGGTGCACTCACCTCCTCCTCGCCCAGAGGGCTGGCTCTTAGGACATCAGTTAGCGCACTTGCCATTCCATTAGCCAGTGGCTCAATCAAATTTGCCCAATTTGGAATCGTTGAATCGAGCCAATCTCTACGGCTCCATGCTGGAAGATTTGATCTTGAAAGAGCAGGAAAATTTGTTGCCTCATCCAACCAAGTATTTGCAATATCGAGTGCAACTTGGGCATCTGCAATATCTTGCGAACCAACCGGCAGATCACCTTGGCTTGCGATAAATTTTCGAGAGAGATCACGCAGAACTTCGGATGAAATAAGTGGGCCTGAAGATCCAGATTTATTTGCAGCAGCAAAGAGAGTTTGCGGGTTTAATCCAAAGTTAGAGAGTTGGGCAAATAGCTCTTTGAATTCTGCACTCTGACTAGCATCAAGATTAAAGTCATCAGGATTAAAGTCTGGTCCAAAGCCAAAGTTTCCGCTCATCACTTGCCACCTTTCTGTCAACTTACCTGATCGCTTAAATTTTCTTGAAAACTACTTAGTTAACCGTATTTAACTTAACGGAAAATGGTTGGGATTTCTTCCCAAATTCGCTGAAATAATCCTTAATTCTCAACAAAGTAAAGGTGACCAGGCCACCTGACTCCTTAGATTTCTGTTGAATAATAGGAATTTCTCCGCCCCACTTGTTAAGGTTCTCCCCACAGGCGTGAAGTAAATCGCTTAACTTACTTATACTAAGTTACTTATAAATTAAAGCTAGTTTTACTTAGAAAATGGAGTCAGGTAACGTAAATGGATTTAGCTCCCACCGGCAGTTCAGTCTTCGCCGCCCTAATCTGGTGGCTAGTGCCATTCTTCGCTGTCTTGGGCGCGATTATCTATGTAATCTGGATCGCCAAATTTAAAGATAAATTTACAAATGAGACCAATCGCTCGGTTAATAAGTTTCAAAGCTTTCAAGAGAGCTTCCGGGATGACCCCTCGTCCAATTCCTAAGTACCATTCAAGACCCGCGCTCCTCCTCCTAATTTCAGTCTCCCTGCTTGCACTCCTCTGGCCCGCCCCATTTGCGATTATTTCTCCAGGTCCAGTAACAAACCTCTTAGGTAAGAGCGTAAAGATCAATGAAGATTTTGACCTTGAAACTTCTGGCAAATTATTTTCCCTCTCGGTTTACGTAACTAATCCAGAGAGCAAGCCACCTGGAATATTGGTATTAGCAGCTTGGATGAGTGGCAAGTCTTTAGTCCTACCAAATGAATTAGTTTATGAGAGCGGCCAGACCACAGATGCTGCCAATCGAGAGGCTAAGCGAGAGATGCAGAGCTCTGAAGCCAAGGCTGCAATCGCCGCAGCAAATTTCTTAAAGAAGTTAGATCCAGGCAAGGCGCTGGATTGGAAGCAATCCGATATTGAATTTGCAATGAAAAAAGTTGGCGGCCCAAGTGCGGGACTAGCTTTCTCTATTGCACTTATTGCAAGGCTTCAGTCACCAGAGTTAATTGCAGGCAGGTCAATTGCTGTAACCGGCACAATTAACGAGAGTGGCGATGTGGGTGGAATCGGCGGCTTGGATCAAAAATTGATATCCGCAGCAAAGGCTGGAGCGAGGCTTGCAATATTTCCTCAGACCAACTGTCGAGATTTAACGATTGATGTTCCTGGCATTCAACTTCTTCCAGTTTCAAACTTATCTCAGGCAATTCACGGCTTATCGAGCTCGGAATTTGCCAAATCACTGAGCTGTGAGAGCTGATTTTTGCGTAAAAAATACTAATTGTTCGATACCAATTGACATTGGGTAGGCTTACGCCATGACTTCATTCCAATTTCCGAATAATCCATTAAAGCCCAAGCTTCCTGGCCCCCTAGCACTGACTGCAATCGTCTTAGTAATTCTGGTAACAATTCTGGTCAGCCTAAGTGGATTTTATGCCGACCTTCTCTGGTTTAGGTCAGTTGATTTTGTATCGGTGTGGAGCACAGTCCTAACTACCAAAATCTACCTCTTCATCTTTTTTGGACTCATAACATCGATCTTTATTACGACAAATATTTATATCGCATTTAGAAGTCGTCCAATTTATGCGCCGATATCAATCGAGGCCGACAATTTAGAGAGGTATCGCGGACAACTAGAACCAATTCGCCGCTGGGTATTAATTGCTATCGCAGTAGGACTTTTCTATTTCGCGGGCAGCTCCGGGGTTGGGTTATGGGACTCTTGGTTGCAATTTAAGAACTCCACACAATTTGGCGTCAAAGATCCACAGTTTGGCTTAGATATTTCTTTCTTCGCATTTAAGCTTCCCTTTTATCAGTCGCTAATTGCTTGGGCAATCTCAACGCTACTGCTCGCAATTATTGCAGCGGCTGCAGTTCACTACTTGTATAGCGGTATCAGATTGCAGGTGGCAGAGGATAAGACAACCGTTGCTGCTCGCGTTCAACTCTCAGTTCTGATGGGAATCTTTGTTTTAATCAAGGCGGTTGCATACTGGTTTGATCGCTACGCACTTGAGTTAAAAGAGGGAAGATTAATTACCGGTCTTTCTTATACCGATGTAAACGCGCTCCTGCCAGCCAAATCAATCCTTGCCGGAATTTCAATTATCTGCGCGCTCTTATTCTTCGCAAACATAATTCGCCGCTCATGGGTTCTGCCAGCTGCGGGCTTGAGCCTTCTTGTAATCTCATCAGTGCTTATCGCTGGCATCTACCCAGCTGCAATTCAGCAATTCCAAGTTAAGCCAAGTGAGTCTGGCAAGGAAGCTCCTTATATTCAGCGCAATATCGAAGCGACTCGCGCGGCCTATGGACTAAGCAATGTAGTTGTTCAGGATTATCAAGCAACTATTGAAACTTCTGCTGGCCAATTAAAAAATGATGAGGTCACAATTTCTAATATTAGATTGCTAGATCCAAGTGTGGTTCCATCTACCTTCCGCCAACTACAGCAGATCAAGCCTTACTACAGCTTCGCTGATTCACTCGATGTTGATCGCTATGAGATTGATGGCGTAATGCGCGATTCTGTCGTTGGAGTCCGTGAGTTAAGTATCGAGGGCAACCCAGCTAGAAATTGGATCAACGATCATCTGGTTTATACCCACGGATTTGGTTTCGTCTCAGCACTCGGAAATGCAATCGATGCCGATGGAAAGCCACAGTTTACTGTTGGTGATATTCCACCAACTTCTGGCTTAGGTAAATTTGAGCCTAGAATTTACTTTGGTGAGAACGTGCCTGACTATTCAATTATTGGTGGCGCTAAGGGCAGCAAGCCAGCTGAACTTGACTATCCAGATGATAAATCTGAAAACGGTCAGAAGAACTACACCTATAACGGTAAGGGTGGCGTCCCAATGGGGTCACTATTTACCAGATTGCTCTTTGCTATTAAGTACCAGGAACAGAGAATTGTTCTATCCAATTTGATCAACCCAGATTCAAAGATTCTTTTCAATCGAAATCCAAGTGAGCGCGTAGAAAAAGTTGCGCCTTGGTTGGCCTTGGATGGAAATGTGTATCCAGCAGTTGTAGATGGTCGAATTCTTTGGATTGTCGATGGCTATACAACAAGCAACGGTTATCCATATTCCAAGAAGACCAATCTGGCCGAAGCCACCACTAACTCGATTACTACAAGCTCTAACGCGGTCGACTCACTTGCTAATAGAAAAGTTAGCTATATCCGTAACTCAGTAAAAGCAACTGTTGATGCCTACGATGGAACGGTGACGCTCTATCAATGGGATGAGAAAGATCCAGTTCTAGCAACATGGAGTAAATCATTCCCAGGAACCGTTACCCCAAAGAGTGCAATGTCTAAGTCGCTACTCTCGCATATTCGCTATCCAGAAGATTTGTTTGGCGTCCAACGCGATGTACTTAGTACCTATCATGTTAAAACTGCCGATGCATTTTATGGCGGACAAGATTTCTGGCGCGTACCTACCGATCCATCATCATTGGGCGGCAATGCAGGTATACAGCCCCCTTATTACATGACACTTCAGCTTCCAGGAGAAGAGAAGCCAGCATTCTCACTTACAACTTCATTTGTTCCTCGGGGAAATCGTCAGAACCTAACTGCCTTTGCCGTAGCAAATGCTGATCACGGACCAGATTATGGAAAGATAACTGTTCTCCAACTTCCACGTTCAACAAATATTGCGGGACCATCTCAGGTCGCATCAAACTTTGAAGCTAAGCCTGAAGTTGCCCAAGCGCTCTCACTGCTGCGCCAAGGTGGCTCTGATGTAGTTCTTGGAAACTTGTTAACACTTCCTGTCGGTGGCGGTTTGCTCTATGTCCAACCGGTATATGTTCGGGCAACTGCTAATACAGCGGCATATCCATTGCTACAGAAAGTACTTGTCTCATTTGGTGATGTAATCGGATTTGATGACACACTCCAAGGTTCACTCGATCAAGTATTCGGTGGAAATTCTGGAACCGATCTAAATGATGGCACGCAATCTGGCGGAGGAAAAACTTCTGGCGGAACTACAAATATGAGTAGTTCGCTAAAAGCAGCGCTAGCAAGTGCACAATCTGCCCTTGCAGATTCACAGGCCGCACTTAAGAATGGTGATTTCACCGCGTATGGCAAAGCCCAAGATCGACTAAAGGCAGCGATTGCAGCAGCGATTGCAGCACAGAAGTAATTTGGGTTATTAAACCTTTCGGCATAAGATTGCCGAACCGACGCGGGGTGGAGCAGCTCGGTAGCTCGCTGGGCTCATAACCCAGAGGTCATAGGTTCAAATCCTGTCCCCGCTACCAAATTATGCGGCTGCAACTTCTTGCAGCCCGTGGCTCACACTAATTGCGCCATAAGCCAGTCCATCTATAGCTAATACAAAGACGCTATGACCAGCCGAATGAGCGCTCTCGACTCCAGCCGAAATTTCACTTACGAAGGAAGAGCTGGCTTTAGCCATAGCAACACTTGGTCCAAAGAGGGCGGTTCGAGATTTACCATTCAAAATTATCCGAGCAGCAATACCTTGAATCGGAGATTGGTTCCACTGAGTGTAGGCAATCGGTGATATTCCATCTGATTCAAATTTCTCTGCAATTGCAGCCATTGACTTATGTTGATCAGAGGGGCTCTCGGCCATCTTTGCTATATGTTCGCTAAGACCGGTAATTAACGTCAATGTAATTTTACGTAAAGTAGGAATATCGAAGGTGGCATCTGGATCTTTCTTATATGGCGAAGTTTCATAAATCTCGTTCTCAACTTGAAAAACTTCTTCATATTGCACAATCACAGGCGGGGATTTCTTCGCTCGTATAATTATTAGAGCAATCAAAACTACTGTAAACAAGCCAATCGCAAGATATAGCTGGATCTGCGTATCACTGATTGAAATTGTGGACATCAATTTATCTCTTTCATAAAAGCCTCGTGCACAAGTCCATTACTAGAGATTGCGCTGCCCCCGTGTGGACCAGCCTCACCAGAAATATTTGTAAATTTGCCTCCAGCTTCACGGATAATCACATCTAGCGCTGCCATGTCCCAGAGCGCGAGTGATGGCTCCACAGCCAAATCAACTGCGCCTTGCGCTACCAACATATGTGACCAGAAATCACCATGCCCGCGAGTGCGCCAAATCTTCTCTTGTAACGCGAGGAACTTCTCACGTCGAGTACCCCAACCGATTAAATCGGAGTATGAGATTGAGGCATCATTTAATTTTGAAACTTTTGATACCTGAATATCTCTTAGCTCACCATTGAATTTAAGCTTTGCTCCAGTACCCTCTGCAGCCCACCAACGCCTTACGAGGGCAGGTGCGCTAACTACGCCTACAACCACTCTGCCTTCTGGGTTAATTAAACCAATTAGCGTTGCCCAGGTTGGAACACCACGTAGATAATTTTTAGTTCCATCGATTGGATCTATGACCCAGTAATACTTTCCTACAAGTGAATCGGGGCTGCCAAATTCTTCGCCGACAATTAAATCATCTGCTCGGGCCTGGCTAATAGCGGCTCTAATTGCAACCTCTACAGCTTTATCGGCATCTGTTACCGGAGATAGATCAGGTTTGCTCTCAATAATTAAATCAAGTGCTTCAAAGCGCTTAAGTGAAATCTCATCGGCGATATCAGCAAGGCGAAGTGCAAGTTCTAGATCTGCCGTTAGGTCGCGCTCAAAGGACATGTTGGAATCCTACTTTAGGCTTGCAGCAGCCTGCGCAGACTTTCAAGGCGAGATTTGCTATTTGCATCTAGCTCCCATGAATTTAGCGCGCAGCTCTCTTCATTATGTGAGCAGTTCTTGGGGCAGTGTTCGATTGCTTCACGAAATTCACCAAAGGCGCTAATAACGCGCTTGCTATCGACATGTGCAACGCCAAAAGAGCGCACGCCGGGCGTATCAATAATCCATCCACCACCAGCAAGTGAGAGCGCAATTGCAGAAGATGAGGTGTGTCGGCCGCGTCCAGTTGCATCATTTACCGAACCTGTTGCTCGATCAGCGCTTTCAACTAGCGCATTTACTAAGGTTGATTTTCCTACTCCAGAATGGCCCAGTAGAACCGTGCTCTTTCTGGCAAGAATTTCTCGGATCTCATCTAATTCGCGCCCTTTTTGCTTCTCAACTTGGACCTTAATTATCTTGATATCGAGATCTTTATAGGCCTGCAGAAACTCTTCGCCATCTGCTAAATCGCACTTAGTCATAATAATTATTGGAGTTATTGCCTGGTCATATGCGACAACAAGTGCGCGATCTACAAAACCATGTCTAGGCTCTGGGTCTTGGGATGCGATCACAATTGCCATCTGATCTACATTGGCAACAATCATTCGCTCTAGCTCTGCATCGTCATCGACAGTTCTTGTAAGTGCATTTCTTCGGGTTGATACGTTAACTACGCGGGCAAGAGTGCCATCTGCTCCAGATACATCGCCGACTATCCCTACTAAATCGCCAACAACTACGGATTTTTTGCCAAGCTCTCGTGATTTCATTGCAGTGATCTCACTGTTATCTGCCAGACAAGTTACACGGCCACGGTCAACAGCAATTACAAATGCCGAGAGCGCCTGTGAATAATCTGGCCGATCTTTTGTTCGGGGCCTTGAACTGCGGGGCGGCCTAGAACGCACGTCATCTTCATCAAACTCTTTGAAGTTACGTGGTTCGACCATAACTAAATTTTGCTCTCTGAGCTAAATAAAGTTCTAGAGTCCAACATCTCTTGCCAAGCGCCAGGAAAATCTGGCAAGGTTTTACGGGTAGTTTCAATATCTTCAACTTGAATTCCGGATACAACCAGACCGAGCATGGCACCTGCAGTTGCGAGCCTGTGATCCTCATAGGTATGAAATACCCCGCTATGAAGTGGCGCAGGTGAGATATGAAGTGCGCTCTCCTCTTCATCCACATCGCCGCCGAGTGCGTTTATCTCTGTGGCAAGTGCTGATAAGCGGTCGGTCTCATGTAGGCGCAGATGCCCAATGCCTCGCAGAGATGAAGGGCTTGAAGCTAGCGCTGCAATTGCGGCGATTGATGGCGTTAACTCACCAACGCCATGTAGATCGATATCGATTCCTAAAATTTTTCCAGTGCCAACTACCTTCAAACTTGTTCCAACAAATTCTATTTCGGCTCCCATCTGCGTCAATATTTTCCGTAGTTGATCACCAGGTTGAGAGGTCTGCTTTGGCCAATCTGAAATCCTAACCTCACCACCAGTGATCATTGCTGCAGCCATAAATGGGGCGGCATTTGAGAGATCGGGTTCGATAATTAAATCCTGTCCTATCAATTTTCCGGGGGCCACTTTCCACTCGCGCTTTCCATTATCTGCGATCTCTATGGTTACATTCGCGCCAAAAGTTTTCAACATATCTAGCGTCATTTCGATATGGGGAAGTGAGGGCAGAGAATCGCCTACCTGTTTTATTGTGATTCCATTGTTTGTAGCTGGGCCAATCATTAACAGCGCAGAGATAAACTGGCTAGATGAAGAGGCATCAATCTCTACTTCGCCGCCATTAATTGAGCCATTTCCATTAATTGTTAATGGCAGGCTATATCTACCGCCATGTTCAATACTTACGCCAAGTTCCTCAAGGGCAGAAATTACTGGGCCAACTGGACGCTCGTGTGATCTGGGATCACCATCAAAGTGAATTAAGCCAGATGCAAGGGCTGCAACCGGAGGTAGAAATCTCATTACAGTTCCGGCATTTCCAACATCAACACTTGCGGGTCCGAAAAATTTTGTTGGAGTAATTTCTAAATCGCCATTTGCTTCCTCAATTATCTGGCAGCCGATAGCGCGCAGTCCGGCAATCATTAAGGCAGAATCTCTTGAATGAAGCGGCCTCCTAAGTTTTGAGGGTGAGCTTGCAAGCGCAGCTAAAATCAATGCGCGATTGGTAGCTGATTTAGATCCAGGGATTGTTATGGCAGCAAAGATTGGATTATTGCCTCGAAAGGGGGCGCTCCATAATTCACTCACTACGCAAGTCTACCTCAGCAGGTATTCTTGAGGTATGTGTGGAAGATTCGCCCTCGTTAAATCAGCAGGCGAGTTGATTGAAGAATTTGAGTTAAGCACTCCCGTAACGGCCATCGAGAGCAACCCAAATTGGAATATCACACCAACTCGCGAGATCTTTATTATTCGAAATCAAGTGCGAGAATTAGCAACAGTGTCTTGGGGACTCATTGCGCCCTGGAGCAAGGATCGCAGTGAAGCAGTTCGTTCACAATCACAGGCAATAAATGCTCGAACCGAGAGTGTGCACGAGAAGCCGACATTTAGAAGCGCATTTAAATCTCGGCGCTGTTTAATTCCTGCAACTGGATATTACGAATGGGCAACTGAACTTGGTAGATATGAGAGTAAACAACCTTTCTATATTCACTCAAAGTTCGAGAATAAATCACTTGCCTTCGCTGGAATTTATGATCGTTGGGTTGATAGCAATGGCGAGGTCTTCGAAAGCGCTGCGATAATTACTCGCCCTGCTGTAGATTTCTTGGCAACAATTCACCATCGAATGCCAACTTTTCTACCAGAAGATCGATGGGGCGAGTGGTTAAATCCAGAGCTAAATTCGGTCGATGAGATAAGAGAATTATTGGAATTAGCCGAGCCCGCTAAAGATTTATCTGCCCACCCGGTCTCAACCAAGGTAAATGCCACTCGAAACAATGGCGCCCAATTAATTGAGGAGATTGATGTTGGAGAGCCAAATACGCTCTTCTAGTCTGGGAATTATGTGAATCCTGGGAATAAATTGTGCCCAAAGCTTGTTATGTTCGGCAGCTAAAATTTTTCAAGCCCACAAATCGTGATTGGAGCTAAATCTTGGCAGTAGCCTTACTACCAATGACATCCGAGATTGAAGTTAAAGTTCCTGCTGGCTTGCTGGCTACGGAGGACATTGCCCAGCGCACTGCGCGCTTTGAGAAGGATGCAATGCAGTACACAAATCAACTTTACGCCGCTGCAATTCGCTATACAAAAAATCCTCATGATGCACAAGATTTAGTTCAAGATACATATGCAAAGGCTTTTACCTCATTTCATCAATTCGAGCCTGGTACAAATTTGAAGGCTTGGCTCTATCGAATCCTTACAACTACTTTTATTAATACATATCGTAAAGATCAGCGCAGACCACTTATATCTGATGGTGAAGTAGAGGATTGGCAATTAGCGGCCTCTGCAAGTCACACCAGCAATCTAGGTAAATCTGCCGAAGATGAAGTATTGGATAATCTTCCAGATGGTGATGTAAAGCGAGCCCTTCACGAAATTCCAGAAGAGTTTCGCCTCACAGTTTTCTATGCTGATGTTGAGGGTTATGCCTACAAAGAGATTGCAGAAATTTTAGCAATTCCAGCCGGCACAGTTATGTCTCGTCTACACCGTGGCCGTAAATTACTGCGCTCCCTACTTTTAGATTATGCGAAAGATCGCGGATATGTAGGTTCAGATGGAATGTAACGAGTTCTTGTACTCACTATTTCTCTTTATCGATAATGAGATTAAAGATGAGGGCCGTGTTCAAAGCATTGAATTACACTTCCAGCACTGTCCACCTTGCTTAACTGAGATGGAGCGCGAGCGCGAGATACTCGTTCAGATGAAGGAGCTACTGGTCAAAGAATGCCAAGAGGCGGCGCCAGAGAATTTAAATGATCGAATTGCGCAGCAGACTGCTCTGCTCGCTTCACAGATGTATAGCCCAACTCAAACAATCACCGAATATCGCCGCACTGAAACTACGATAAATGGCGAAACACATATCGAAATTGAAACTTCCCATGAAATTAGGCGTGAATTCCCGCTAAGTTAGCGGTTATGAATCTAGAGGTAGTGCGAGGTGCAATTGGAATGGCCGCGCTTACTGTCAGGCCAGCAGACACCTCGGTTGCACAAGCTCTAAACGATCTACCAATCTTGGCTACACCTACCCTAGTAAATATCTTTGAAGGGGCATGTTCTGCAGCGCTAGCTGAACATCTAGGAGCTGGGCAAACATCAGTCACATCAGAGTTTGCAATATCTATACATGCCGCAGTTGGTGTTGGAGCCGAGATTAGAGCGCATGCCACATGTGTTGAAATAACAGATCAGATCTGCAAATTTAGCGTTGAAGTTCACCAATCAAATAGGTTAATCGCATCTGGAACTATCGATCGCAAGATAGTTGATCGACTCTCATTTGCTGCTCGTGTTGCAGCCGAATCAATCTCAAGGTAATTAGAAAGTAAAGCTGCAATAAAAAAGGACCTACCGATTGGCAGGCCCTTTTTACTAAATTAGTTTATTTTTTGGTCGCCCAGAAAATTTCTGCAATCTCATCAATTTTTGCAATCAACTTATCTGCAACTACAACATCGTTAGATCCCTTAGTTCCACCGGCTCCGGCAAGCTTTGTGGCCTCGTTAAATAGAACATGAAGTTGTGGATAGCTTTCAAAATGAGTTGGCTTGAAATAATCGGTCCAAAGTACCCAAAGGTGGTGCTTAACTAATTCTGAGCGCTCCTCTTTGATTGCTACGGCGCGAGATTTGAAGTCATTATCGCTAGATGCCGCGTACTTCTCCATAGTGGCCTTTACTGAAAGCGCTTCGATCTTTGCTTGAGCTGGATCATAGACTCCACAAGGTAGGTCGCAGTGTGCGAATGCAATCTGCTTTGGTGTAAAAACATTCTTAAGTTTCTTCATTTGATTCCTCTGCCTTCGACTTATCTGGATTTCTCTGGATGATGGTGCGACACTACTACGACTATGAAGCGGTTGCATTTCAATTTTCTCAAGATTTTCATGGCAATAGAGCTCAAAGGAGCCTCTATGGCCCCTGCCTTAAATTCGGGAGATTGGTTGCTCTTTAAGCGAATTGATCTGCGGGCGAGTGGCCCAGGGGCTCTAGAGAAGTTGATAGGAGAGGTAGTTCTACTCCGCAGGCGATCAGAATTTGGCTCGGATATCTTGCAAGTAAAGCGCGTTATTCAATTAACTGCTGGAAATTCCCGAATCTGGGTTGAGGGCGACAGCAAGGATGAATCTACTGATTCAAGAAATTGGGGCGCACTCGAAAGAAATGAAGTAATTGGAAGATTGCTTCTGCGCTATAAGAAAGGGAAAAAAATAGCGCGATAAAATTAGCGTGTAAATGCTTCCACTAGAAGAGCCTTCTGCTCTTCTTCATGTAGATGATGTGATCCAGTAGCAGGACTTGCAGTAGCGCGACGTGAGACTCTGCGCAAGGTACGACCTTCTAAAAATTCGCTAACAGTTAGTGCGACAAATGGCCATGGGCCTTGGTTAGCTGGTTCATCTTGAACCCAGAGTAGATTTGCATTTGAGTGCTTGGCTGCAACCGCAGCAAATTCTGCAGATGGGAATGGATAGAGCTGTTCAACGCGAATTATCGCAGTTGAGCTCTCACCCAACTTTGTACGCTCTGCAACTAGGTCGTGATAAACCTTTCCAGAACAGAAAATTACTCGAGTTGCATTTGTTACTGATTCATCATCAATCAAAGGCTTGAAAGTTCCGGTAGTGAAATCTTTTAGACCAGACGCAGCAGCTTTTAGTCGCAACATAGATTTAGGTTCAAAGACAATTAGCGGACGACGTGCTGGATTCTTCATGTGCCAACGCAATAGATGGAAATATGAAGCAGGAGATGAAGGTTGAGCAACGGTCATATTTAATTCTGCGCATAGTGCGAGATAGCGCTCGATTCGACCTGAAGAGTGATCAGGTCCTTGTCCTTCATAGCCATGAGGCAGCAATAGAACTAGTGAGGAACGCTCACCCCATTTCTGAAGAGCTGATGAGATAAATTCATCGATAATTGTCTGAGCACCATTTGCGAAATCTCCAAATTGCGCCTCCCACATTACAAGGGCATTTTCACGCTCAACCGAGTACCCATACTCAAATCCCATGGCGGCATACTCTGAGAGAAGTGAATCGAAGACAAAGAATTGGTTCTCATCTGAAATTAGAGAGCGAAGTGGAGTCCACTCCTTTCCAGTGTTCTGATCGATAATTACCGAATGTCTATTACTAAACGTTCCGCGACGAACATCTTGTCCAGCAAGGCGAATTGGGTGGCCTTCAATTAAAAGTGATCCCATAGCGAGTAACTCACCAGTTGCCCAATCAACAGTTCCTTCATCCAACATCTCAACGCGTTTTGCTAATTGCGGTGCAAGCTTGGCGTGTGGCACAAAACCTTCTGGTGTAGCGATCTGAGTTGCAACAATCTTACGAATTGTGGCTTCATCGACCGCGGTATCTACAGTCGCTGGATGCGGGGCAACAGAAATTTTTAGCTTTACATCAGGCTCTGGTTCGCTGTTATGTACTGCGTTATAAACTTCATCTAGCTGAGCTTGGTAATCGCGCAGGACCTCTTCGGCTTCCTCGACATTGATATCGCCTCGACCGATTAGCGCTTCGGTGTAGAGCTTTCGAGTAGAGCGCTTTGACTCAATTAATTTATACATCATCGGTTGCGTGAAGCTTGGCTCATCGCCCTCGTTATGGCCGCGTCGGCGATAGCAAATCATGTCGATAACGACATCCTTCTTAAATTCTTGGCGATATTGATATGCAATTCTGGCAACTCGAACAACGCTCTCTGGATCATCGCCATTCACATGGAAGACCGGAGCCTGAATCATTTTTGCAACATCGGTTGCATATGTTGATGAGCGTGCGGCTTGTGGTGAAGTAGTAAAGCCAACCTGATTATTTACAATCACATGAATCGTTCCACCAACGCGATACCCACGAAGTTGTGAGAGGCTGAGGGTTTCAGAGACAACCCCTTGGCCAGCAAAGGCTGCATCACCGTGAATTAAGATCGGCAGAACTGAGAAAGCCTCTTTTATATTTAATTTATCCTGCTTTGCCCGCGTGATTCCTTCAAGAACTGGATTAACTGCCTCAAGGTGAGATGGGTTTGCAGCAAGGTAAATCTTGGTAGTTGCACCAGATTCAGCGGTGAAAGTTCCTGCGGTTCCAAGATGGTACTTAACATCGCCAGATCCCTGCACTTGGTTATTGGCATAATGTCCCTCAAACTCCTGGAATATCTGGCCATAAGATTTTCCGCCAATATTTGCCAGAACATTTAAGCGACCACGGTGTGGCATTCCGACACAGACCTCATCTAATCCGCTCTCTGCAGCAGAAGAGATCACGGCATCTAGAAGTGGAATTAAAGTTTCGCCACCTTCAAGCGAGAATCGCTTCTGACCAACATATTTAGTCTGCAAGAAAGTCTCAAATGCTTCTGCGCTATTTAGTTTGCGCAAGATTCGAAGTTGCTCTTCACGAGGCATTCGCGGAGCACCAACTTCAACGCGCTCTTGAATCCAGCGTCGTTCTTCCGGGCTCTCGATGTACATATATTCAACGCCGATTGTTCGGCAGTATGAGTCGCGCAGCGTTCCTAGAATTCTACGTAACTTCATAACCGGTTGATTGCCGAAGTCATATGTTGCAAATTCGCGATCAAGATCCCAGAGAGAAAGGCCATGTGTAACAACATCGAGATCCGGATGTGAGCGCTGTACATATTCGAGGGGATCAATATCAGCCATTAGGTGGCCAGTGGTGCGGTAGGCATTTATTAATTGCTGAATTCGAGCGCTCTTTCCAACTTCGCCCTCTTTGGAAAATCGCATATCGACAACCCAGCGAATTGGGACATATGGAATCCGAAGGGCTGCAAAGATTTCATCATAGAAACCATTCTCACCGAGAAGCAATTCTTGGATTCGCTTTAAGAAATCACCAGACTGTGCACCTTGAATTATTCGATGGTCATAGGTGCTAGTAAGTGTGATGGTTTTGCTAATTGCTAAATCTGCAAGAGTTACCTCATTTGCGCCCTGGAATTCAGCTGGGTAATCCATGGCTCCGACGCCAAGAATCAAGCCCTGCCCTTGCACAAGCCTTGGAACTGAGTGAACCGTCCCGATTGTTCCTGGGTTTGTAAGTGAGACAGTGGTGCCAGCAAAATCTTCAACAGTAAGTGAGCCGCCGCGAGCTTTGCGGACAGTCTCTTCATATGAAGCCCAAAATTGTGCAAAATCTAAACTCTCACAACCTTTAATTGAGGGAACGAGTAGTTGTCTAGAGCCATCTGGTTTAGCTAGATCAATTGCGATTCCAAGATTGATATGTTCTGGTTTTCCGATTGCTGGCTTGCCAGCTATTTCACCGAAGAAAGCATTCATCTCTGGCATCTGGCGAATTGCGCTGATCATTGCATAGCCAATGATGTGAGTGAAAGAAACTTTGCCACCGCGACCGCGCTTTAGGTGATTATTAATAACGGTGCGATTATCAATCATTAATTTTGCAGGTATTGCTCTAACGCTCGTTGCAGTTGGGACAGAGAGCGAAGCTTCCATGCTCTGGACAACTCTTGCACTTACGCCGCGAATTGGCTCTAAAGTTGAAGCGCTAGGAGTTGCTAAATTTGGAAGTGGCTTCACAACTAAATCTGCAGGGGTTGGTACTTCAGGTGCAGCAGGCGCAACCGGAGTTGCTTGCGCAACCGGAGTTGCTTGCGCAACCGGAGTTGCTTGCGCAACCGGAGTTGCTGGTGAAACTTGAGTTGCGGCAACTGGAATTTGAAGTTTTGAGGGATCAACAACTTTCTTTGGAAGTGGTGGCATTCCACCCTTTGGCGCATTGTCTAACGCAGGAATAGCTTTTGCAGTTGCAGTGGCTGGCGAATAATCTGCGAAGAATTCTCCCCAAGCTGCATCTACCGAATTTGGATCTGCAAGAAATCTTTCATACATCTCATCGACTAGCCACTCATTGGGGCCAAAAGATCCGCCAAAGTGATTTGCAGGCGTATTAGATCCAGATGCCGACACTAGCGATGCTCCCAATTCTTGTAAGGGCTATTTTCATTTAATTCCTATTCAGTGAGTCTAATAGGCGTCGGGGGCTGGGGACTATTCTCCAAGGGTAGAATTGCTAAAATCGTGCTGTGATTACCGCCCTACTTTCCAGAAGCGAGTATGAGATTTGGGCAAGATTTTTGCTTCCAGAATGGGCAGAGTAGCGCCATGAATTTAGCGTCCCAACCCGAATCACCTGACTCACCCGACTCACTCGCTATTGTCACCGGTGGCTCACGTGGCCTTGGCTTTGAAGTGGCAAAAGCTCTCACGGCTATTGGACGCAGAGTCGTAATTGTAAGTAAGGATCCAATTCGCGCCGCAGAGAGCGCCAAAGAGATAAATTGTGAATTTGAAACAGTGGATCTCGAGGATCTAGCTGCAACTCGAATCAAATTTGAAGAGATTGCCAAGAAATATGGAACTCCAAAAACATTGGTACTCGCTCATGGCGTAATGAGTGAAAAGATGTCAAAGACTCTGCGGACAACAACCGAAGAGTGGCGCCGCGTGATGGCGATTAATTTAGATTCAGTCTTTGTCGCGATAAATACCATTGGGCCATCGATGGCGGAGGCGCGAGATGGCCGCATAATTATTTTTACCGCTTGCTTGGGTCGAATGTCTGGTCCAGGAAATACAGGAGGACTCGCGCCATATCGAATAAGCAAAGCGGGAGTTAATGCCCTCGTTAGAAACTTGGCGCATGAAACTGGAAATGGTTCACGCGGTCTGTTGGTTGATGCAACATGTCCAAATCACAGCAGAACCGATATGGGTGGCGCTGATGCACCTCGTTCAGCAATCGAAGGAGCAGCAACGGCAATCTGGCTTGCAACACGAGACTTTGAGGTTGGCAGAGATGAGACTGGATTATTTTGGGAGGATCAAGTCGTAATTCCTTGGTAGCTCTATCTAATTAATTTTTCTTGCTCCCATTTTCTCTATAACCAAAGAGGGCACTAACTAACGTTGCCGCCCCAAGTAGTGCGAGTGGAATTCCTACAACTAATAAGCCACCAGTAATCATGTAGTAAGAGACGCCAATTGCAATCAAGTTAGCCAGTACCGCAGGGGCTCTTCCATAGGAGAGCTTTCGGGCAAAGCCAGTAGATGCAATAAAAAGTCCGGTAGCGCCCAGAATGGCAAAGACTATTTCGCTGATTAGGGCCGATGGCCAAGTGGCAGTTGAGAAGACGGTGGCAAGAAGTAGGAAAAGAACGATCCCACCAAGAATTGCAGATTCAACTCGGAGCAGCCACATCGCAGCTTTTCTACATCCTTCATAGAACCTATCGTCGAATTTCATTTTAGACCCTTCAATTTTCGCAGAAGGTAAACTCTATTACATGCAATTTGAAAATAGATGTGCCATTACCCTTGTCCTATGGCAGCCCGTGAATACCTTGAAGAAGTCAGCGCTCTTCGCCAGACGCTAACTGCTATTGAGCAGGTATTGAACTTGCCCAAACTTGAGGCAGATTTCAAAGCCTTAGAAGCAGAGGCCAGTGCACCAAATCTCTGGGATGAGCCAGAGAAGGCTCAAGTTATAACAGGCAAACTCTCTAGGGTTCAAGCCACTTTAAATAAGGCAAACACAATTCGAAGAAGACTCGAAGATGTACCGCTCTTACTAGAGCTAGCTATGGGCGAGAAAGATTCAGGAGCAGTAGCCGAAGCAGGAATAGAGCTAGATGATGTAACTCGCGCAATTCGCGAATTAGAAGTTCAGACTCTGTTAAGTGGTGAATATGATGACCGAGATTGTTTAATAACTATTCGCTCGGAAGCAGGCGGCGTTGAAGCAGCTGACTGGGCGCAGATGTTGATGCGAATGTATCTTCGATATTGTGAGCGCCATAATTTTAAAGTCGATGTATTAGAGACTTCACACGCCGAAGAAGCTGGCATCAAATCAACAACCTTTCGAGTCCATGCACCATATGCATATGGGACGCTCTCTGTTGAACAAGGAACACATCGCTTGGTTAGAATTTCACCTTTTGATTCGCAATCAAGGCGGCACACTTCCTTTGCAGGAGTAGAAGTAGTCCCTGTTGTTGAGCAGAGCGATCACATATTGATTGATGAGAAAGAGTTGAGAGTTGATGTTTATCGCTCCTCAGGTCCGGGCGGTCAAGGAGTAAATACAACAGATTCTGCCGTTCGGATTACACATATTCCTTCAGGAATCGTTGTCTCTTGCCAGAACGAGCGCTCGCAAATTCAAAACAAGGCGACAGCCATGGCGGTTTTGCAGTCAAAGCTTTTAGCGCGACGCAGGCAAGAGGAGCGCGCAAAGCTCGATGCGCTCAAAGGAGATAATTCTGGATCTTGGGGAAACCAAATGCGCTCATATGTTTTAGCTCCCTACCAAATGGTTAAAGACTTGCGGACAAATTTTGAGGTCGGAAATCCTTCGGCGGTTTTGGATGGCGAAATTGACGGTTTTATTGAAGCTGGAATCAAATGGCGAAAGAGCACAAATTAAAGGGATTAGCTCGAATTGTGTCGAAAATCTAAGAAACTCACAGTTACTACTGCGAGTTTTACCCTGTAAGGCAAGGAATTCTGAATAAACTTCAGACATAGGTAGAAGCTGAGAAATTCAGTTTCGCCTGCACCTCTCTGAATTACATTTAAATGAAATTTGCTCGAAAGAAGCAGAAGGAGGAGACCATGATTCGTTTTGAGAACGTCTCCAAAATTTATCCAAAACAAAATCATGCAGCACTAGATTTGGTAAATCTTGAAATTTTAAAGGGCGAATTCGTATTTCTTGTTGGGTTATCTGGCTCTGGTAAATCAACTTTCTTGCGACTTGTTCTTCGGGAAGAGCGTCCAACTTCTGGTGAAATTATTGTTGCAGGCAAAGAGCTAAACAGACTTTCAGCACATAAAATTCCAGAACTTCGCAGACAGGTCGGAACTGTATTTCAGGATTTTAGGTTGCTCCCGAATAAAACTGTATTTGAGAATGTGGCATTCACACTTCATGTGCTTGGTTATTCTCAGAAAGAGATTAATCGTGAGGTTCCAGAAGTATTGGAGTTGGTTGGTCTTGAAGAGAAATCTAATCGCAAACCTTCAGAAATGTCTGGTGGTGAACAGCAGAGAGTTGCAATTGCACGGGCTTATGTGAGCCGACCAGCGATTCTTATTGCAGATGAACCAACTGGAAACCTAGATCCAGCAACAAGTGTCGGCATTATGAAGCTGCTAGATCGAATTAATCGTGAAGGAACAACTGTTGTTATGGCCACACATGACTCAAAGATTGTTGATTCAATGCGCAAGCGTGTTATTGAGCTAGAAAGCGGATATGTAATCCGTGATCAGGTTCGTGGCGTCTATGGATATGCAGGATAGGAGAGTTAGATGAGAGCGGGATTTCTTTTTAAAGAGGTAAGAATTGGACTTCGTCGAAATCTGACTATGACTTTAGCGGTAATGATCACTGTGGCAATTTCACTTACATTGCTCGGTGTTGGACTGCTTGCAAATTCACAAGTGCGCGTTATGAAAGATTATTGGTATGACAAGATTGAAGTTTCAGTATTTCTCTGTGGCACACTCTCAGAATCGCCATCATGTTCAGGTGGACCAGTTACAGCGGAGCAACGTAATTCCATTAAAGCAGATATCGAGGCGCTGCCGGTAGTTGATACTGTTTATTATGAATCACAATCCGAAGCTTATGTTCATTTTCAAGAGCGGTTTGAAGGATCGGCAATTGCACAGAACGTAACGCAAGATCAGTTGCCAGAGTCTTACCGTGTTAAATTAATTGACCCAACCAAGTTTGCAGTAATGCAGAGTGCGTTTGCGGGAAGGCCAGGCGTTGATTCAGTTCAAGACCAGCGGAGTATCCTCGAAAAGTTCTTTAAATTACTTGGTGTACTTCGAGATGGTGCTCTGGTAATTGGATTGGCAAGTGTTCTTACCGCTGCATTACTTATAAGCAATACTCTGAGAATTGCCGCTTTTAACAGAAGACGTGAAACCGGAGTAATGAAATTAGTAGGCGCTTCATCATTTTCAATTCAATTACCATTCTTACTAGAGGGCGTCTTCTCTGCAATCGTGGGATGGATGTTCTCAACCGGTTTACTCGCAGGATTTAAATTACTTGTTGACTCAAGAATTGCGCCGCTTCTTAGCTTCACTAAGTTCTTTACTTGGTCAGACGTCTGGGTCGCTTCAGGAATTCTGCTAATTACTGGCTTTGTAGTTTCTACCTTCGCCTCAGTTATTACGCTGCGCAAGTACCTCAAGGTCTAATAACTTAATATCCCTGCCCATTTCTAAGGCAGCTTTGCCAATTTAAGGCTTTGCTAGGAGAATTCGTAAATGAATTCCCCTAGGCAATCAATTCGTGCGATTAGAACACGGATTAGTGAAGTTGGCTTCAATGCCACTGCTGCTATTACCTCACTAGGAATAATTCTGGCTTTTGCATTGGGTGATTTTGTAGGACAGGCTCGACATAAATCCCCAGTTGAGCAATCAATTGCAAAGGTGTTGACTAAATATCCAACCCCGCCAAAACAGAGCGTTTTAGAGAGAGCTGCAATCGAAGCAGTCCTCAAGGCCTCAGGAGACCAATGGGCAAACTACTTTCCACAAGAAAGTGTTAGCACTCTCTCCCAAAGTTTGGAGGGGCGTTATAGCGGAATTGGAATTTGGTTACGAAAGAACAAGTCTGGCTTACTTGAAGTTTCTAGCATCCAACCAAAATCTCCGGCAGCGCTAGCAGGTGTAAAAGTCCTTGATTTATTGTTGGATATAAATGGTGTAGCGATGAATGGCGTGTCAGTATCGACGGCAGTTGCTTCCTTACGAGGTGAACCTAATACATCAGTGCGTCTTGGCTTCGAACGCAATCAAGAGCAGTTTGGAATAGAAGTAATTCGTCAGTCACTTTTAGTCGGCGATGTTGCTGCAAATCAATTACAGTCCAGAACGCTCTATATTCAAGTTTCATCAATAACAAGCCAGGTAACAGAAGATGTTTTACTTGCTCTAGGAAAATATAAACATAAGGATGGAATAATTCTAGATCTTAGGGATAACCCAGGAGGACTTATTTCAGAGGCAGTGGAACTTGCCTCAATATTTTTGAATAAGGGAACTGTGGTTTCATACTCCAGAAAAGATGAGTCAACCGTAGTTCTAGAGTCAACTAATGAAGATCCAATTACATCACCAATGATTATTTTGATAAATAGATCAACAGCTAGCTCGGCTGAAGTAATTGCGGGAGCAATGCAGGATAGAAACCGTGCAGTAATTCTTGGTGAGAAGAGTTATGGCAAGGGTACGGTCCAGGAGATTATCGAATTAGTGGATGGGTCGAAATTAGAGATAACTATTGGTAAATATCGCACTCCTAATGGGAGAAAGATTGATCAAGTTGGAGTCTCGCCTGATCTCCTGGTTCCAGAAGAAGAGGATTTGAAGAAAGCACTGCTTGTGCTTGGGGGACTTGCCGCCACCAAATAGAATCTGCTAGGAGATTACGCGCGTATCCTTAGATTGATTATTTAGCTGGGAAATGGGGTGGTCGAATTGGTGAAAGAGCTTGGAAAAAAATTGATTGCGCAGAACAAGAGTGCTCGCCATGACTACTTCATTGAAGAAGTATTTGAGTGCGGAATAGTATTGAGCGGGACCGAAGTTAAGTCACTTCGTGCAGGAAGAGCCTCACTCGTGGATGGTTTTGCGATGGTAAATAATGGCGAACTCTGGCTAAGCGGCGTTCATATTCCAGAATATACGGAAGGAACTTGGAACAATCACACCCCTCGGCGAGAACGCAAGTTACTGCTTCACCGTAAAGAGATTGAAAAATTATCGGCAGAGACGAAGCAGGGTGGCCTAACTCTTGTTCCGCTCTCAATCTATTTCAAAGACGGTATAGCAAAAATTGAGTTGGCACTTGCAAAAGGAAAGAAAGCGCACGATAAGCGCGCAACTTTGATGGAGAGGCAAGCCAACCGTGAGATAACACGTGAATTATCGAGGCGTACCTCAGGGAAATCTGAGCGGTAAAGAGGCCCCGGGTTTCGCTCTAACCCTGGTCAGCAGAGCCATTAATTGCACCTTATAATTAGGTAACTCTAATAATTTCGACTAATAAGAAATATTTTATTGGCCCTAATTTTAGGTGTATCCAATGTGATACTGGTTTTAAAAAAACTTAATATAGAAGAGTAAAAGCTTCATGTTCCACAACCATCATGGGGGTGAACGGTCTCGACTTTAGTTGTTGAGTCAGGTGAAGCGGGCCGAGGAAGCCGGGATGATCTCGTAAACCATGAAACCCGTGCAACACATAAGTGCAGATGCAAATCGCACTGATTTCGCTATCGCTGCATAAGCGATTTAAGTGAATCCGTTAACCCAAGAGTGCTCTCGGCTTGGATGTTAGCGTCGCTAGAGAGCTCACTTGATAATGGTGTTACAGACACTATCGGGGAAATAAATCTGTAACTGAGTTCGTTGACTACATGTGTTTGTGAGAGTCAGGACTGAGAAAACGAATAGAACACTACGCCCGTAGAAGCCCTGATTGAGCTCTAGAGGACCCGGGTTCGATTCCCGGCACCTCCACCATTAATAACTTTTAGTGCTTTTACTGTTCCCAGTATGACTGGTCACGCCAAATTTTAATCAACATTAGCGTTGACGCTGTAATTGCATATAGGGCAATTAATACGCCACCGATAGCTGGCCCAGTACTCAGAATAGTGACTCCAAGCATCAAGCTAAAGAGTGAAAAAATAAATGCGGCAACCTTTTTAATAGCAGTTGTACTTGGCTTATTAGTGGGAATCTTCAAAGTTAGCCAACCCAAAGGCGCGCCTAAGATAGATATAAAGAGCATTATTGAAACTACAAGTGCGAGAGATTCCATGGTGGAAAGAATATCCTTAATTTAAGTGATTATTAAGTAACTTCATCCATCGGGCGTGCAGGCACAAATCTCTTTTTACCTAAGGGCGATGTCCATTCGCATGACCCATCTTCAAAGCTCTCTAACTTCCAACCGCCATGCGTCTTTAACTGATGATGGCGTTTGCAGAGTAACCCTAGGTTTGCTCTTGAAGTTTCTCCACCTTTCTCCCAAGGAATTGCATGATCTATCTCCCCTCTAATGCCAGAGCGTCGGCATCCAGGAAATCTGCAAGTTCTATCTCTGGCGAGTAGAAAATCTCTAAGTACTTGCGGCGGTAAATAACTCTCGCGTCCAAAATCTAGGAGATTTCCGGTAGTTGGGTCAGTAATGAATTTTCGCCATTTTCCATCAGCAGCGAGTTCGCGCGCTACTGCTGCAGGAATTGGCCCATACCCACTCAATTGACCTGGATTTTCGGCAATTCCAAGCAATGTAGGAAGATCAATAGTTAAATTTATTGATATCGGGCGACCATGATTTAGTACTTGCTCTTCATTTGAGTTTATGAAGTGTGACGCTATTGCAGTCATTGCATCTGCTCTGTGTGCATCCATGGGATCCATTAAGTCAGCACTGAAATCAGAGAGGTTAAATCGTTCGCTATTTTCAGATGTGATTGGCTTAGCTTCTCTATTTTCGCGCATTTTTAACCCACTCTGTGCCCGATAGGCGCGTAGTCGTTCTTTTGCTACACCATTTGTTTTATAGGCAAGTCTGTCAATCGCCATCATAATTGTTTGTGCATCTGCAGCAGGAAGGAAGGCAACTATCGTTGCCATACCATTCGCATTGGGATAACAGGAGACCTTACGAGCAGACTTCTCCTCGACGGCAGCAGCTTCAAATTGCTCTGGCGCGAAGAGGGCGATTGATGAACGAACTTTGTTAGCAACTTGTGCGGGAGTGTGGAATTCAGCATGGGCGATCGCCTCATCTTCAATTAACTTCAAAACTTCAGGGGCAACACCTTGGCGAATGAGCTGGGCGCTCTCTCTAGCAATTACATTTGCATGGGCTGGAGAAATATCACCAACGGCAAGTGCAGCAGTGGCACCTGGTAAGTATTGAGTTAGAGTTCTTGCGACATCTATTTTTCCCTGGGCAGTCGAGCCAGACATTCTTAGCGCAGTCGCAATCTCTTCGCGCTCAGAGGAATCAACTCCGGAGTACATAGAGTCCGCTCTACTTGGCTCTTGCCCAGCAACGGCGACAATTGCGCTTTGCATCCAGACATTGAACCAACCACTCTGTTTCTCAATCGCTGCCAAGTAGTCAACCCGTCCTGCATAATCTAAAGATTTTGGAGCGATATTCCAGAGCTCATTTACAACGCTAATTCCGGCGGGGAGGATAAGCAGCTCAGCGACTCTTTTAGAATCAACAGCAAAATCAACTTCGAAAGCGGATTTATAGTTGACTTCGTTTTCAACAATTTTGTTAGGCACGTGAGGATCATTACGCAGAGGACTGACACTTGATTCTTTAAATCAAGTTTTTTTGACCGAAGCTATTAAATCTGTGGATAACGAACCCTGTTAATTCAGCAGCCAACCAAATAGCTCTGGCAGCAAGATAATTAATTGGGTTTGCTCCATAATATGTGGATGAATGATTCCAGAGAGATCGAAAAGCTGAACGATCTAATATTTAGTATCAAGGTGCTAATTGGCTCGATGGATTTGCTTGATGGCGCAGTTTCAGCAGGGGATGAAAAATTGCGGCTATCTGCGCTAGATGCTCTAAATTTCAGATTGATTGAGATAGCAAAGTTGAGTGATAATATAAAATTCAGCACAAATGGCAATTCACCTGCGGACCAAGCTGACACCAACTCAAGCAACCAGCAATTTAATCAAGCAATCTCTCAAGCAATTTCGGAGCTTGCGGCCCCTACACCAAATGCCAAAACTCTCCATGAACTATTGGATCAGCCACTAGAGTCCCTCCGTAAAATGGCGCTAAGTGAAATTCTTACCCTTTCACTCGAATAAGTAGCTAATTATTTTCGACTCCACGCCCTGATGTCCTAGACTCATGGCATGTCAAAGGTCCTGTCATCATTGCCTGTCGGCGAAAAAGTTGGAATCGCCTTCTCGGGTGGTTTAGATACTTCAGTTGCGGTGGCTTGGATGCGTGAAAAAGGTGCAGTTCCCTTTACATATACCGCAGATCTTGGACAGTATGACGAACCAGATATCGACTCAGTTCCAGACCGTGCCAAAGCTTATGGCGCGCAAGGTTCAAGACTTATTGATTGCAAAGAAGCCCTAGTAGAAGAAGGTTTTGCAGCAATTGCTTGCGGGGCTTTTCATATTCGCTCTGGTGGGAAAACTTATTTCAATACAACGCCACTTGGAAGAGCGGTCACCGGCACATTACTTGTTCGGGCGATGCGCGAAGATGACGTCTCAATTTGGGGTGATGGTTCAACCTACAAAGGCAATGATATTGAGCGCTTCTACCGTTATGGACTATTGGCGAATCCAAATTTAAAAATTTATAAGCCTTGGTTAGATGCAGATTTTGTCGCTGAACTTGGCGGCAGAAAAGAGATGTCTGAATGGCTATCAACTCGCAAGTTGCCATATCGGGACAGCATCGAAAAAGCCTACTCAACGGATGCAAATATTCTTGGCGCGACGCATGAAGCAAAGATTCTAGAGAACCTTGACACCTCACTTGAAATAGTTGAACCAATCATGGGCGTTGCATTTTGGAAAGATTCGGTAAAAATTGAGACCGAAGATGTGAAGATTGCATTCGCTAAGGGCCGGCCAGTATCGATAAATGGTGAGAAGCTAGAGGCGCTCTCATTAATGAAGCGGGCAAATGAAATTGGTGGGCGACATGGTCTTGGAATGTCAGATCAGATTGAAAATAGAATTATTGAAGCAAAGAGCCGTGGCATCTACGAGGCCCCAGGCATGGCTCTCTTATTCATTGCCTACGAGCGTTTAATTAGCGCGATACACAATGAAGACACAATTGCTAACTATCACGCTGAGGGCCGCCGATTAGGCCGACTTCTATATGAGGGCCGCTGGTTAGATCCACAATCTCTCATGCTCCGCGAATCACTTATGCGTTGGGTGGCATCTGCTGTAACAGGCGAAGTCACGATCAGACTGCGTCGCGGCGATGACTTTTCAATTATCAATTCAACTGGCCCAGAATTTAGTTACCATCCAGATAAGTTATCTATGGAGCGCACAGAAGACGCTGCTTTTGGTCCTGGCGATCGAATCGGACAATTAACAATGCGCAATCTTGATATCGCTGACACCAGAGCAAAGCTCGAGCTATATGCCAATCAAGGCCAACTTGGTGATGGCCAATTTAAGTTAATCAAAGAGATTGATAATAAGAAGCGCTAATTAAGGCCAAATTTAAATTACTTCAAATATATCAATGAGGAGAAAAATGAGCTCAACAGATCACCTATACCAGGGTAAATCAAACCAAATAGAGACAACAATTGAGATTCAATTAACTAATCGCGACAAGAAGAGCGTTTTCTTCCGCGGAATTTTAATCGTTCCGATGGTAATTTTCCTCAGCTCATTTACGCAGTCGGTCAATGTAGGTGTCTCATTTGGTGGGCTGCTCTTTGTACCGGCGCTACTTGCGCTTCTAGTGCGCGGAGTTTATCCAAGCTATGTTCTAAGCTTTAATAAAGCGATGCTAGAGCTAAACACCCGAGTATTCTCATATGCGCTACTACTAACTGACCAATATCCTTCGATAGAGACCAATCCAAATATTAAGATAGAAATTCCCGAGATTGAAGGCGGCGCCAAACTTTCTAGAGTCTTACCACTAGTTAAATGGATCTTTGCGATTCCGCTTTACATAGTCGGCATTATTTATGCAGTAATTGCACTAGTTTTTACGCTTTTTGCTTGGATTATCACAAGCGCCACAGGAAATTACCCCGAGAGCATTGCAAACTTCGTCCTTGGAACAATTGAATTCTGGAATCGGGTCGATGGCTACGCAATAATCTTGGTTACCGACGATTACCCTAGATTTACCCTTTAAACGCCATTTATTAGGGAGTTTTAGAAGCTTCAATCCCAATAAAAGCTATTCTAAAATTCCTGGCTTCAGATTAGACTCTTCCAAAATTAGCTAATTCATAAACTTGGGGAGAGTAAAATGTCGGTAACGCCTTTTCGTTGGGGAATTCTTGGTGCTGGTGGAATTGCTGAACAGTTCACAAGAGATGTACTTAGACTTCCAGATCACCGAGTAGTTGCTGTTGGGTCTAGAACTCAAGAGAAGGCCGATGCATTTGCAGATAAGTTTGCAATAGGCCACCGCCATGATTCATATGAGAAGTTGGTAAATGATGGCGATGTTGATGGTGTCTATGTTGCAACACATCACCCAATGCATATGCGTGACACCCTCCTTGCACTAAATGCCGGCAAGCCTGTTCTCTGCGAGAAGCCATTTGCCATGAGCTTTGACGAGACCAAAAAGATGATCGACACCGCAAGAGCTAAGAACTTGCTACTTATGGAGGCGATGTGGGCGCGCTATCTGCCACACATGATTCAAATCCGCGAAATTATTAAATCTGGAATTCTTGGCGAGATAATTTCAGTTCGTGCAGATCACGGACAATGGTTTGTTAAGGATCCAAATTTCAGATTATTCGCTCCAGAATTCGGCGGCGGCGCACTCTTTGATTTAGGAATCTATCCGGTTTCATTTGCCTCGATGGTTCTTGGTACTCCTTCTCGCATAACGGCGCGAAGCACCAAGGCATTTACTGGAGTTGATGGTCAGACTTCAATAATTTTGGAGTATCCAACCGGAGCTCAAGCAATATTAAATACAACGAATTTAGCTGCAACTCCAAACCGCGCACTGATTGTAGGAAGCGATGCGCGAATTGAAATTGATCGAACTTTCTATAACCCAACAAACTGGCGCGTAATTAACTATAAGGACGAAGTAATTGCCGGATCTGACAAGAGATATGTTGGCCATGGTCTTCGCGAGGAGGCAGTTGAATTTGCTCGCTGCTTCCGGGCTGGAGAGAAAGAGTCGCCAATGCTGCCGCTGGATGAGACGCTCTCAATTATGGGAACCATGACCGAAATTGCAGATCAAATTGGGCTTAAATTCGAAAAATTTGCCGAGTAGGTGGCAGGTCGGGTGAGTAGAAGGGCAATTCTTCTCGTAGGTGGCAGAGGTACAAGACTTGCGCCACTTACAAATAACACACCTAAGCCGATGCTCCAGGTTGCGGGGATTCCATTTACTCAACATCAGATTCAAAAAGCTCAGGGCGCTGGAATTACTGAAATAGTTCTAGCCACCTCATTTAAAGCTGATTTATTCGAGCCTTACTTTGGCGATGGCAGTAACTTTGGAATTTCAATCAAATATGCGGTTGAAGAGGTTCCACTAGGAACTGGTGGCGCAATTCGAAATGCTGCGCAGATGCTCACGGGCGATGGTAACGTAGCAATTTTTAATGGTGATGTTTTGAGTCAACATGATCTTGACGCGCAATTTAATTTTCATGGCGAAAAAGGCGCTGATGTGACGCTATATCTAACTAAGGTTGCAGATGCCAGAGCATTCGGCGCCGTTGAGTTAGATGAAACTGGAAGAGTCTTGGCCTTCAATGAGAAGATGGAGAACCCACCCACAAATATCATCAATGCTGGTTGTTATATCTTCAACCGAAAAGTAATCGATGAAATTCCTTTTGCTCAGGTCGTAAGTGTTGAACGCGAGACCTTTCCTCAATTATTAAGATCGAGTGCAAAAGTATTTGGTTTTATCGATACCTCTTACTGGCTAGATATAGGAACACCGGCGGCGCTACTAAAAGCATCTCGGGACTTAGTAATTGCATCTGGAGTTGACTTCATGGCTCTGGAAAATTCAGAGATCGATGCCGGGGCCCAGATCTTGGGCGGATCGGTAATCGGTAGAGGAGCAAAAATTGAGGCTGGGGCCTGGATAGATAACTCAATAATTGGCGATGGGTCGGTCGTTGGACCAAGGGCCAGGATTTCAAATAGTTTCATCGCCCCAGGATTTAGCGTTCCAGGTGATGTAATTGCTGAAGGAAATTACTTCGGTTTCTAATAAGTTCTATTGAATGTTTATCAAGATTGATCAAGATAATCTGCAAAAAGGGGCTAAAAATTCCAAATTTCGTCTTTTTTGGCCGAGAATGAGCGCTAACTGGCTTGACTTAATCGAGTTACAAGCGTGTAATTATCTTAGTGAACCCGTCCCAAATGGGCGGCTTGAAGTTTAAGGAGTACCCGTATGAGCGATCCACGCCCTTTAACCCAAGTATTAAGTGAAGGCGTAATCAATAACGACGGCATCGAACTTTCCTGGCAAGAGCGCGCATTATGCGCGCAGACCGATCCAGAAGCATTCTTTCCTGAGAAAGGTGGATCTACTCGCGAGGCTAAGCGAGTCTGCTTATCTTGTGATGTTCGGGGTGAGTGTCTGGAATATGCGCTCGCCCATGATGAGCGATTTGGCATCTGGGGAGGCCTCTCCGAACGGGAGCGCCGACGCCTAAAGCGCCGTTCAGCTTAATTTCATTTTCAGCTAATCTAGTCAAGAATTAAACTATGGCTGATAATTTTTTCGTTACGGCAATATTAGTTTCGCATGACGGGGCAACTTGGTTACCCGAAGCGATTGCCGCAATTTCGGCACAGTCGCGCCAGATTGATCATATAGTCGCGGTAGATACGGGCTCTATCGATAACTCAGTAAAGATGCTAACAAGCGCCGGATTAACGGTAATTAAAACAGATCGCGATGCTGGTTTTGGCGATGCAATTGCCCTGGCACTTGGTTCCACTACGAGAGTTAATCGTGATGATAGTGAAGAGTTAATTTGGATTCTCCATGATGACTGTGCGCCAACTCGGAGCGCTCTCGAATTACTAATTGCTGGTCTGGTTGATAAACCACAAGTTGCTTTTGTTGGACCCAAGTTACGAGGCTGGTATGACCGTAAGCATTTATTGGAAGTCGGAATAAGCATTGCACCCAACGGTGCAAGATGGACTGGATTAGATGCTCGCGAACATGATCAGGGTCAATTCGATAAACCAACTGAAGTTCTAGCTGTCAGTACCGCAGCGATGCTTGCAAGGCGCAAAATTTTTGAAGAGCTCGGTGGCTTAGATCCCAACTTAGCTCTCTTTAGAGATGATGTTGACTTAGGATGGCGAGCAAGAGTTGCAGGTTTCTCTGTGATGACAGCTCCAGAGGCTCTCGTGTATCACGCCGAAGCTGCCGCATCTGAGCGCCGTAGCGTTGATGTCGAAGAGGCATTTTTACATCGCCCAAGACTCTTGGATCGAAAGAACGCGGCATTTGTTCTACTAGTAAATGCTTCGTGGTGGCTTCTGCCATGGGTCGCACTTCAAATAATTGGAAGTTCAGTTTTTCGTGCCATTGGGTATTTAGCAGCAAAGCTCCCAGGATATGCCGCCGATGAAATCGCGGCAGTAGGACTTCTTATAATTAAGCCACGAGACCTACTGGTAGGGCGCAAATTACGTCGTGAAAAGCGCTTACTTTCACCAAGAACTGTGCGTCAATTTATACCGCCACTTAGCAGCCAAGTCAGGCTTTGGGCAGAGAAAGTTGACGCAGCACTTCGCAAATTTTTTGAAGCTAATAAAAAAGAAGATGAGAGACTTGATTCTCAAATTTCATACTCTGATATTGGAGTGATAGATGAGAGCTTTGATGATCAGGATCTATTAACCAACTCGAGTGGATCTAGTTGGCAGAGTATTAGAAATCGCCCCCTGCTTTTTGGCTTAGGGGCAACGCTACTAATCTCACTCATAGCTTCTAGAAATAGATTTGGTTCACTAAGTGGTGGCGCACTTGGAGTTTCGCCAGATGGTGCCATGGATTTGATTGCCAAATATAGTGAATCGTGGCACTTGGTCGGAATGGGATCTGCTGCGACGACACCACCCTGGGTTGCAATCCTAGGAGTGGCCTCAGCAATCACCTTTGGCAAAGTTTGGTTATTCATCTCCCTCTTCTTTATTCTGACTCCGACGTTGGCATTCTTTGCGATGTATCGAAGTGCAAAGCGCGCAGGAATCTCTATCTTGTTCTCGGTTATCGGAGGATTGCTATATTCAATGTCCCCTGTTATTTGGGGCAGTATTAATCAAGGAAGATTAGGAACCCTAGTAATTGCCCTAGTCGCCCCAGGTTTCTTGAGCATTCTGCCTAGAACCCTAGAGTTTGAAATAATTAGTTGGCGCAAAATATATTTCATCACTTTGCTGGCAGCTTTTCTGGCCGCTTTCTCCTCCTTCTTTTTAATATTCTGGACCATCGCCCTTCTAGTTCTGCTCTTGGCCTCTCTAATCCAACGACGAGTGGAAATTTCAGAGGTAGGAGTAATTAAATTTGGGTGGGGCTCTGACTTAGCACGAATTAAGCGATTTTTTGCCCTTGCGCTAGTTCCGGGTTTATTAAATGCACCGTGGTCGACTTCAGTTGTACTAAATCCAACTCAAATTCTCCTTGAGCCAGGATTACCTCTTTCTGGAGGTTCGTTACTAAACATTCTGACTTTAAATCCAGGAGGCCCCACAGCTGTTCCAGGATGGATTTTTGCGCCATTTATAGTGTTCTTGGTAATTATGGCGCTACATAAGAGATTTGCATTTGAGACGAGCCTGGTCTTTTTATTATTTTCCATTGCTCTCATAGTTTCTCAAGCAAATAATTTTGGCCATGGCAGCAATGGCAAAATATGGACTGGAACTCTGATGATTTTTATTCTAATTCTAATTCTAATCCCGATCCTTAAAATTGCTGAAAATTTAATTTCAAATTTAAGAGCTAATAAATTGGGTGCAATGCATGCTATTTCAATTTTTGCCATGGTTTTAACTATTTTTACAATTTTCAGCACCAGCATCTGGGCCGTATCTAATGGAGCAAATTCGCTAGTTACTGCAAACAAGAAGGAGGTTGTACCAGCTTTTATTGAAGCGCTAAGTGACACAACTGTCAGGCCAAAAACTATTGTGATTTCAGAGAATAGGAACGAAATTAATTATTATGTGACTAGAGGATCTGATTTAGAAATTGGAGATCCAGATGTCGCAGTGGCAATGCCAAAAGCAATTAAGACAGCAGTCGTCGAGTTAATAAGTGGGGCAAGTATTAACTCAAGTCAGATTTTTGGGGCATTCGGCATTCAATATATTTTCTTTAAAAATCCAGTCGATGAAAATATCGCCCGAACCATCGACGGTGTTGGTGGTTTCACACGAAGCTCTGCCACCAATTCTGGTGTTATCTGGGAGGTAGTTGGAAGTAGTCCAAGAGTGACGCTTACCGACTCATCTGGAAAAGTAGTTGGATTGAATTCAAGTAAGGTCGGCGCAGCCGATGAAATCACAAGTATCGGGATAATTAAGCTTGCTGAAAAATTTGATTCTGGATGGAAATTGTTAGTTAATGGAAATCAAATCAGGGTACAAGAATCTGATATTGGGCTCCCATACTTTGAAGTCAACGAGACTGGAACAATGACATTGTTACATGATGGAACTAGGCATCGAGCCCTAATCTCTGCGCAATTAATAGCGCTCTTGGCAGTTATTATCCTCTCACTTCCTGCTGGTCGTAGACGAAGCGAAGTCCCACTTGAGGAGCTCGCATAATGTTTCGCAGAAATATTATTGATTTGAAAGTTGTGGCATCTTTTATTATTTTTTCTCTTACTTTAGCTACGGTAGTTCTGCTTCAGCCAAACGATACTGGTATTTCAAAGATAAGAAATTATCCGGCAACAGTATGTCCACAGAAGTTGAGTGATGGAACATCTACCTCAGTATTACCATCGCGAGATATATTGGTGCGCGAGATTCCAAGTAAGAAGAATCTACTTAAGCCAGCAAAGAGCGCCCTCTATTTATCTCTCAACCCACTATTAGTGGATGGATATAATTCCACTTCAATAAATGTAACAAGATCACAGTCTCGATCTTTAGCAACAGTCACGTGTGCGATAAGCAATAGTGAACAATGGTTTGTTGGTGGTTCTGGAACTGTTTCAAGTCGAGCTTCATTAGTTGTAACGAATAGTGGACTGAGTCTTTCAGTCGTTGATTTAGTGATCTATTCGGCAAACCCAGCACCTTCATTAGTTACCAAGAAGATTAGGGCAAACTCATCCAAACGAATCTATTTAGACACCTTGGCCCCAGGAGAGAGTTCTATCGTAGTGCGAGTAGTTACGAAATCGGGCAGAGTCACTACGTTCTTGTATGATCAGAGAGAGCGGGGCCTGCAAAAATTTGGTGCTGATTTTGTCTCGCCAAGCAATAGCCCGGAGAAGACTGTAGTTATACCAGCCATTAGTAGCGTCCCATTGGTTCGAGGCAGATCAAATCAAATGCTACGAGTCCTTACACCTGGAAAAGTTGGTGCAAATATCCGGGCACAGATAGTTTCAAATGATGGGAGCTTTGCGCCCATAGCTCTAGATAACATCACACTTGAATCGAATGTGGTTGCCGATATCGCCTTCAAGCCGATTTTGAAGTCACGGAATTTCTCTTTAGTAATTAAATCTGATCAACCGATCGTTGCTGCGGTAAAGAGCTCAGGGGTATTCGAAGGCGTTAATGAATTTACCTGGTCTACTGCAGCCTCTCAATTGGAGGATTTAGCTATGCACCTCGGAGGTCTGCAGCCAGACTTCGTATTTACAGGTAAGAAATTTGAGGTAAGAATTTCTTGGATGCTAAAGAATCGAAAGATTCTGAGTAAGACCTTAAGTGGAGATGACCTGGCAACTTGGCGACCAAAGAATGGCATTCTTTGGGTTAGTTTTCTCCCATCTGAGCCAGATATTTTTGGTGGAATTATCTTTAAGGAGCAGGCGGGGTTAAGTAGCTTGCCACTTGTTGCAGGAGCACAACTAGAGAGCGCAGCAGTTCCTAACCTCGACGCCCGAGTTATTGCACGCGAGTAAATCCCAACATTTACTCAGTTCTAACGCTAATCTCTTGACATGATACGCCCACAGCCAAGAACAGGTCGCTTGTGTTCTCGCATTGGCTGTCGCCATTTAGCATCTAAGACTCTTACCTATATTTATGCTGATTCAACTGCAGTTCTAGGACCACTAACAACATTCTCTGAACCTCATGCCTACGATCTCTGTGATACTCATAGTTTGCGAATGAGCGCGCCCGTAGGTTGGACAGTTATAAAGCAAGAACCAGATAATGAAATATCTCTTCCCTCTGAGGATGATCTAATGGCAATTGCGGATGCAGTTCGCGAAGCAGGCTCAAGGCAGAGTCAGAGTGAAAGTTCGAATCCAGATATTCAAGTTCCGCCTCTGGAAATTGGGCGTAGAGGACACCTTCGGGCCATCCCAAACTAATAGGTTAGATTTAGTCCATGTTTAGTGGCGAGTTCTTAGATTCAATAATTAAAGCCTATGACGTACGTGGACTTGTCGATTCCGAACTAAATCCCGAATTTGCCTTTGCACTAGGTGGGGCATTTGCAAGGTTTCTTCAAGAAGAGCGGGAGCCATCCACAATTGTTATTGGTGAAGATATGCGAGCATCTTCACCCAATTTAGCTGATGCCTTTTCAGATGGCGTAACTTCACAGGGAATGGATGTAATTCGAATCGGATTGGCATCAACCGATATGTTGTATTTCGCTGCTGGCAAATTAAATATGCCAGGCGTTATGTTTACCGCGAGCCACAATCCTGCTGCTTACAATGGTATGAAATTATGCAAGAGCGGTGCGATTCCAATTGGAGAAGATTCCGGGCTGCGAAGAATCAAGCATTTGATTCTAGAAGGCATGCCTATAACCAATAGACCGGTTGGCCGCGAAAGCCAGCAAAATTTACTTGATGGGTATGTTGAATTTTTACTTGCACTATTCCCGGAGATTTCCCAAGCTAATGGCTTAGAGCGCAGGTTAAAAGTAGTTATTGATGCTGGCAATGGCATGGCTGGGCACACAGCACCAGCGGTTATGGCTGCATTAAATGTTGAAGTAATCCCTATGTACTTTGAACTTAATGGCAACTTTCCAAACCATGAAGCAAACCCAATTGATCCCAAGAATTTAGTCGATCTGCAGAAGCGAGTTCTAAACGAGAACGCTGATATTGGTCTGGCATTTGATGGCGATGCCGATCGCTGTTTTCTTGTTGACGAAAAGGGAGTTTTGGTAAATCCATCAGCGCTTACATCCCTCATTGCAGTTAGAGAATTAAAACGTAAACCAGGTTCAACGATTATCTATAATTTGATCTCGTCAAAGACAGTGCCTGAAGTAATTTTAGAAAATGGTGGCAAGCCACTTCGTTCACGAGTTGGCCACTCATTCATCAAGAAAATGATGGCTGATTCTGATGCTATTTTTGGTGGCGAGCATTCTGGACATTTCTACTTTGCAGATTTTTGGCGAGCAGATTCTGGAATGTTAGCTGCGCTCTTTGTCCTAACTGAACTTGCTTCGAGTCAGAGCTCACTCTCTTCCCTAATGAAACCATTTAATCGTTATGTTGCTAGCGGTGAGATTAATTCTAAGGTGCGAGATATTCCCGCAGCAATTGCAGCGATTCTGGCTGAATATGGTGAGGATGGAAAAGGCTTTGAGGTAGATGAGTTAGATGGCATCACACTAACTGGACCTAAATTTTGGTTCAATGTTCGAGCTTCTAACACCGAACCCCTGCTTAGACTAAATTTAGAGGCTGATACTGAGGCTCAGATGATTAAGGCACGAGATGCGCTGCTCGCAATCATCAGGGCTAAGCGATAACCTAAGCCTCTAAATATAAATACGAGAAGCCTCTCATTCAAGTTTTAATAGGAGTTATTTGTGAACGTTCAGACAGCGATAAAGCATGACATTGCGAATGCAGCATTAGCAGCTGAAGGAAAGAAGAAGATTGAGTGGGCTGAGCGTAATATGCCCGTATTGGCACAAATTCGGGAACGATTTGAAAAAGAACAACCCTTTAAAGGAATCCGCATCTCTGCATGTATGCATGTAACAACTGAGACGGCAAACCTGATGCGTGCCTTGAAGGCAGGCGGCGCAGAACTTGCACTTTGTGCATCAAATCCACTTTCAACACAGGATGACACTGCAGCTGCACTTGTCCATGAATATGGCATCAGCGTCTTTGCGAAAAATGCAGTAGATCGCGATGGATACTATTCACATATAAATGCTTCCCTCGATATCAAGCCACACTTGGTATTCGATGATGGCTGCGATTTAGTTAACACACTTCACACAACTCGGACCGAATTAATCGAAGGCATTATCGGTGGTTGTGAAGAGACCACAACCGGAGTAATTCGCCTAAGTCAGATGACTAAAGATGGCGCGCTTAAATTCCCAATGATTGCGGTAAATGATACAGATACTAAGCATATGTTCGACAACCGTTTCGGTACTGGTCAGTCAACACTTGATGCCATCTTCCGTTCCACCAACTCACTAATCGCCGGAAAAACTTTTGTCGTGGCGGGATTTGGCTACTGCGGTAAGGGCGTTGCAGAGCGAGCTAAAGGTATGGGCGCAGATGTAATTGTTACAGAGATTGATCCAACTAAGGCCTTAGATGCATTGATGCAGGGTTATCGCGTAATGCCAATGACGGAGGCGGCAAAATATGGCGATATCTATGTGACTGTGACTGGTAATCGTGATGTGTTACGTGAAGAGCACTTTAAGGTCATGAAAGATGGTGCAATTCTTTCAAATGCTGGCCACTTTGACATTGAGATAGATGTTGCTTGGCTGGAGCAAAATGCCAAGAGCAAGAATGCAAAGATGCGTCATCAAACAGATGAATATGTAATGGCTGATGGTCGCCGAATACTTCTACTTGCTGAAGGACGTTTAGTAAACCTTGGAGCAGCAGAAGGTCACCCAGCATCTGTTATGGATATGTCATTCTCCGACCAAGCACTAACCGCTGAATATTTGTTAAATACAGCGGCAGGTCTTGGCGCAGGATTGCACGAAGTTCCTACAGAGATTGATAAAGAGGTTGCTCGACTCAAGTTAGAGAGCATGGGATCTACGATCGATAAATTAACTCCAGCACAAGAGCTGTACCTCAACTCTTGGGAGCACGGTAGCTAATGACTTTGATCATGGTTGTCGACGATGACCAAGATCTAGCTGAGATGCTTGGCATCGTTTTAACTGGTGCTGGCTACGAAGTGGATTTAGTAAGTCGCGGTGATGAGGTTTTACCAATTTTCACCGCGCAAAATCCGGATTTGATTTTATTAGATGTGATGCTTCCAGGATTGAGCGGCGTAGAAGTATGTAAATTAATTCGCGAAAAATCTATGGTTCCTATTGTTATGTTATCTGCTAGAAGCGATAAACAAGACGTTGTAGAAGGCCTTGAAGCTGGTGCTGATGACTATATGGTTAAGCCATTTGATCCTTCAGAGCTTGTAGCGCGCATGAAGGTTAGGCTCCGCCGTACAACAGCCGATATTAGTACGGATCTAAAAATTGGAAATATTAAGATTGATCAGATTGAACATTCGATTATTAGAGATGGCGAAGTTATTGCTCTTACTCGCCTAGAGTTTGACCTATTAGTAGCTTTAGCAAAAGAGCCGGGGCGGGTATTTTCACGTGAGGCGCTACTTAGTGAAGTTTGGGGCTATCGCCCAGCAACTGACACCAGACTCGTAAATGTTCATATTCAAAGACTCCGAGCAAAGGTCGAAGTTGATTCCGAAAATCCATCAATAATCCTTACGGTTCGAGGCGTCGGCTATAAGGCTGGTGTAGCAGGAAGTTCGCAGTGAAATCACCACTTAACGCCTTTCGCTCCTCACTTGTCTTCCGGGTAACAAGCACAATCGTTGGTATTTCAATAGTTTTAGTCTGGTTATTAGGAACCGTTTTGAACAATCAGATATCTTCAGGAATTTTTGACGAGAAGTTAAAACTCTCAATCTCAGATGCGCAGTCCTCGGCTCGTAATACCCAAATCCAACTTACTTTTTCACAGTATCAAGATAAGGCAGCCCTAAAGTTGATATTCGCCGATATTCTCTCGGTTCCACCCCAAAGCTTCGATAGTTCTGCCCGTGAAATTGCAGTGTTCTCAGATGAAAAAACAAAGGTACGTTATAGGTTTACTGGAGCCTCAAATCTATTGAATTCAAACTCAGTTCCTGAAGCATTTCGCGAGCGGACTAAAAATTCTAAGAATACCGAATGGGATCGCGTCGAGATGCGCTACTTCGACGAAAAAATTGAGCCTGGAATCATTGTTGGCCATAACATAAAGATAAGTGGAGCTGGTAAGTACGAGTTCTATGTCTTATTTAGCTTGACACAACAGAATCAAACTATGTCGCTAATTGTTAGATATCTTTGGGTAACTGGCGCAGCCCTTATTTTATTGATTGGAATTATTACCTTCTTTGTATTACGACGTCTGATTGCACCAATTAGAAATGCTGCAAGAGTTGCTGAAGAGTTAACGGCGGGCAATCTAGAGCTCCGTATGGATATCCGTGGGCGAGATGAAGTTGCAAGTCTCGGCTATTCGTTCAATGAAATGGCCGTATCACTACAGCAACAAATTTCTAGACTAGAGAACTTATCTAAACTCCAGCAACGTTTCGTATCCGATGTATCTCATGAGCTAAGAACTCCACTAACTACAATTCGAATGGCCTCACAAGTAATCTTTGCTGCAAAATATAAATTCGAACCAATTGTTGCTAGAAGCTCAGAATTACTGGTCTCGCAAATCATTCGATTTGAGTCTTTGCTTACCGACTTGTTAGAAGTAAGCCGATTTGATGCCCAGGCAGCAGTTCTAGAAATTGAGGAGGTCGATCTAGTCGCGCTAGTTAGAGAGACTATTGATTATGTTCACCCAAGTCAGGATCGAGTAATACATCTCTGGAATCCAGAGAACACGATCTTGGTAGATGTAGATCCACGGCGGATTAGGCGCATTATTCGTAATTTCATTACCAATGCTCTGGATCATCGAGAAGGCAAGAGTATTGATATCCAGATTATAGAGAGCGATAACGAAGTATCAATCGGCGTCCGTGATTACGGAATTGGCTTTGCATACACCGATAAGAAATTACTATTTGAGCGTTTCTGGCGCGCGGATAGTTCACGCGCTAGAACTACGGGAGGAACTGGCTTAGGCCTATCAATTGCACTTGAAGATGCAGTTTTACATCAGGGTGAGATTGATGTCTGGGGTGAGCGCGGCAAAGGTGCTCATTTTGTTTTAACGATTCCGAAATTTGCTGGTGGAACTATTGAGTCAAAACCATTATCTGCACAGCCCGATTGAGTTAACATTTAGGCATCAAGTTCGAGCTCTTTAGGATTTAGAGGCCGAGACTTGGCCTATGCCCTTTTTATCTGGAATCTCAACTCTGATATTTCCGCAGAAATGTTTACTCTGCGCCGCTCACAAAGAGCACATTTCAATCGAAACTGGACGCTGCAAATCATGTTCGGAGATTTCACAATTTAGCGTTAAATCTACCAGGAGAGGCGGAATAGAAATATTTACAGGTACACACTATTCACCACAAATGGCTCGGCTTATTTTGGCGGCCAAGGAGAGCGATCAGAAATTTGCACGTAGATTCTTGGCTCAATCGATTCTTGCCTCGCTGAAATTTGCAATAGCGAACCATACACAACCCAAAAATAATGAACGAAAGATAATTTTGATTCCGATTCCATCTCGAAGTGGAGCTAATCAACTCCGTGGCTACGCCCATATTCTGAAGTTAATTGATGAAATATCCATCTTAAATACCCACCATAAGCTCCAGCAAATCAATTGCTTAGCCCATAAAAAGCGGATAAAAGATCAGTCATCCTTAAATTTCTATGAGAGAGAGCAGAATATGAAGGAGGCTTTTGGTGTTATATCTGAGGGAATTGAACAAATTATTGCCATCGATTCGAAAGAAGAATTTGCGCCCTTAATATTTCTCGTAGATGATTTGGTCACTTCTGGCGCCACCGTATTGGCTGCAAATATCGCCTTAAATCGCGCAGGAATAAGGGTATCGGGGGTCCTTTCCTCGTGTGCGACCAATCGTTTTACGCATTAAGATATAGCCATAGCTACTGAGACGAAAGAGGAAATGTGTCACCCTTACTAGACAAACTTTTGCGCGCTGGAGAAGGTCGACATATTCGCCAACTTGAAAAGATCGCAAAAGAAGTTTTAGAGTTTGAGCCACAGATTTCTGTGCTCTCAGATGTCGATCTTCGCGGACAGACAGAGAAATTTAGAGATCAATTAGCTGCCGGAAAAGAGTTGGAAGAACTACTTCCTGAAGCTTTTGCTACGGTGCGTGAGGCTGCAAGGCGAACCCTTGGGCAACGTCACTATGACGTTCAAATTATGGGTGGAGCAGCCCTTCACAACGGAAATGTTGCCGAAATGCGCACCGGTGAAGGAAAGACTTTGGTCTCTACCCTTCCTGCATACCTAAATGCACTAACAGGTAAAGGCGTTCATATAGTTACGGTAAATGATTATCTTGCAGAGCGTGATAGTGAGTGGATGGGTCGAATCCATAGATTTCTTGGACTGCGTGTAGGGGTAATTATGTCAAACATGTCGCCAACTGAGCGCCGTGATGCATATGCAGCCGATATTACATACGGAACAAATAATGAATTTGGTTTCGATTATCTTCGCGATAATATGTCTTGGACACTACAAGATTGCGTACAGCGCGAACATAACTTCGCAATTATTGATGAAGCAGATTCGATCTTAATTGATGAAGCACGTACTCCGTTGATCATCAGCGGACCTGCAGATAAGCCAACAAAATGGTACGTCGAATTTGCAACTATTGCTCAAAAGCTAGAGCGAGATTTACATTATGAAGTAGATGAGAAGAAGCGCACAGTAGGCGTTCTAGAGCTAGGCGTTACCAGAGTAGAAGAGCTGCTTGGTATTGAAAATCTCTATGAATCAGTAAACACGCCAATGATTGGCTACCTAAATAACGGTATCCGCGCCAAGGAGCTTTTTAAGCGAGATAAAGATTATGTGGTTATGGATGGCGAACTTCTAATTGTTGATGAGCACACCGGTCGCATGCTTGCAGGGCGGCGTTACAACGAGGGGCTACATCAAGCACTGGAGGCGAAAGAAAACCTTGAGATTCAAGATGAAAATCAGACTCTGGCAACTATTACTCTTCAGAACTATTTCCGACTCTACAAAAAGCTTTCAGGTATGACAGGTACAGCTATGACTGAAGCATCAGAGTTGATGCAGATTTATAAGTTGGGTGTAATCCCAATTCCGACTAATAGGCCTATGCGGCGTGCGGATCAGCCAGATCTTATTTATAAGAGCGAGTTAGCTAAATTTGTGGCATCAGCTGAAGATATTGCAGAACACCACAAGAAGGGACAACCAGTCCTTGTTGGTACCGTCTCAGTAGAGAAATCAGAAGAGCTATCTTCGCTTTTAAAGAAGCGCGGTATTCCGCATGAAGTTTTAAATGCAAAGCAGCACGAGCGTGAAGCAGCGATTATTGCTCGAGCCGGAGCTGTCGGCGCAGTAACAGTTGCCACAAATATGGCGGGTCGTGGAACCGACATCATGCTAGGTGGAAATCCAGAATTCATGGCTGATTTTGAATTACATAAACGCGGGTTAAGTCCTGTTGAAACTCCAGAAGATTATGAAGCGGCGTGGGCTGATGAATTGGCAAAGCAGAAAGCTGCTGTTGCAAAGGAGCACGAAGTAGTTGTTGGGCTAGGCGGGCTCTATGTTCTAGGTACAGAGCGCCACGAATCTCGTCGAATTGATAATCAGCTGCGAGGACGTTCTGGACGGCAAGGCGATCCCGGCGAGTCACGCTTCTATCTATCGCTACAAGATGATTTGATGCGACGTTTTAATTCAGGGATTGTTGAAAGATTCTTAGGTGCTGCAGGAGTTGCAGATGATGTTCCAATTGAATCTAAAATGGTCTCAAATGCAATTCGTTCTGCTCAGACGCAAGTTGAGTCTTTAAACTTTGAAATGAGAAAGAATGTTCTAAAGTATGACGATGTAATGAATCGTCAACGTGAAGTTGTATATAGCGAGCGTCGCGAAGTTCTTGAAGGAGCTGATATTCAAGAACAGGTAAAAACTTTCATAATCGATACGATTTCCGCATATGTAGGCGCTGCAACAAGTGAAGGTTTCGGCGAGGATTGGGATTTAGAGACTCTTCACACTGCCCTAAAAGCACTTTATCCAATCTCCTTTACGGTCGCAGATTTAGTTGAGAAAGCTGGCGGAGTCTCTGGGCTAAGCCAAGATTTTATTTTGGATGAGGTACTTGCCGATGTTGAAAAGGCATATGAAGCTCGGGAAGAAGCGTTAACTCCTGCTGTTACTCGTGAATTAGAGCGGAAAATTCTGCTCTCAGTTCTAGATCGCAAATGGCGTGAACACCTCTACGAGATGGATTACTTGCAAGAAGGTATTGGTCTTCGTGCGATGGCCCAGCGTGATCCTCTAGTTGAATATCAGAGAGAGGGCTATGACTTATTTGCTGCGATGATGGATGCAATAAAAGAGGAGTTAGTTGGCTATCTATTTAACGTTGAAGTTAGCGTTGAAGAGGAGTCTGGCGGCGTAGAAGCAAAGGGGTTGAGTCCAGCTATAAAGCCACAGAATGAATTACGCTATTCAGCAGCTGATGAAGATGGAGCAGTTCTTGCAACCGGTGGAACATCGAGAAATGCACCTTGTCCTTGTGGATCAGGTCGCAAATTCAAGAGATGTCACGGAGCTGCATAACTACATTTCTAGAGCAGTACTAGCTCTGTACATAACCAGCGTTTATCTACCCCTTCGAATCTAAGAGCTAATGAGCGAACTCGGTCTCCGATTCGCAGGGTTACCGTTGTCTCTGCAACACCCTCAATTGGTTGGCTGATGTAGATTTTGCGAATCTTTGGAGCTGATTTGATTGTTGTGGACTTGTTAACTAATTGTTGGTGAACCTGTCTGTGGCACCACCTAGAAAGCTGATTTGCTGATCTTCGCCCGCCCCAAATCTCAACAACGCTGAGAGTAAATTTTGTTACCCAATCTTGGATTTCAGGAAGTTCTGATAGTGGAGATGGCTTGGCTAAAAAATCTGGATCTGAGTTATCACCAACATCTCTGCCAAAATATTCAGGAGTAGGAACTAGATATAACTTAGTAGGAACCTCGCTCTTAGTAGCGACTTGCGTCTCAAGGTAAAAGGCGAGCATTGGATGCTTCCAGAGTTCTTGGTCCACTGGGATAAGTGAACCGGGGCTAGAGTAGTTTTGAATTTGATATCTGAATTTAGTATTTTCCATTGGGCCACTTTCGCTAGGAAATCTAAGTGGCGAATCATCCAAAAGGATGAGATTGGCGACTCTTTCCAGGATTACGGTCAGTGATTCTGTGGATTAGACAATTTCAAAATCCATTTTTCAGAGTACTAATTGCCAATGAGGAAAATAACTGATCTAAATTTCGAAGACCTAAAAGAGGTAGCGCTAAAGAGAGCTACCTCCAAAACCTATTTTGCTATCCTATTGATTATTCTCTCACTTGTTGCAGCAGTGGCAATTACTGGCAAGGCAAATAGAAGTGTTGAGATGTGGAGTCCAAAAACCAATCTAGTGGAAGGTGATCTTCTCTCTCAGGAAAACTTGGAAATCGTGCGAGTCTTTCTCCCTGATAACTTGCACATCTACCTTCGAGCAAGTCAAAAAATTGGCGAGATGGTTGCGGTCCGAAAGATCTACGCTGGAGAGTTGATTCCAACAACCTCTGCTGCCAATTACTTTAAAGGCACTTCGAGTAAGGGTGTGCCACTTGAAATATCACGAAATGATCTTCCCAACGATTTATTACCCGGACAGAGGGTCGATATCTATTCGCTACCAACTGAGAATTTAAACGCTGCCAAAACTCAGCCAACAGAGCTAGTTTTAACTGAGTTATCGGTTGAAAGTATCGACTCTAAATCTCGAGAGATGGGTGGTGCTATTGGAATTGTTCTAAAAATCCCCGAACCAGATGTCCTAAAACTGCTTGCCTGCCTTAATAGTTCAAGGATAGTTGTGGTGCGAAGTGCGCTCTGAAATTCCACAACTCGAAGTAGTGACTGCTATTAGCGATGCAGATTGTGAAGATTTTGTATCTCAACTTCTTTTCAGTCAAGGCTGGAGCATAATTTATCGCGCGATTGATATGGCTAGTTTAGAGATTTTTCTATCATCAAGAGGTGGATCAATTCGGACTGTGGTTATTTTCAAGAGTGATCTTCCTGATTTCAATGCAGATTCTTTAGCAGCACTTGAGAGCTTTAAAGTGACTCAGATTTCGCTAGATGGAATCGAAACAAATTCGCATAAATTAATGACTCATATTAGAAGTCAACTCCGATTGCCATTAATATTTCAAAGTCCAGAGCCAAATACCCTTGGCAGATTAGATTCGAGTGCTACTAGGGCAATCCCGGTCAAGCAGCCCTGCGTCATCACATTGACTGGAACTGTTGGGTCTCCAGGGCGGAGTTCGGTAGCACTAAATTTGGGCAACTACTTAGCAGCAAGCTCACAGGTTCAAATCTTTGATGCCGATACCAGAGCACCCTCCCTTGAGTATTTGACCGGCAGGGCTCTGAATATAAATCAATCACTGAAGTTTGTAGATCTCTCTAGCAGCGAGGCAAGATCTGAAAAAAAGATTTCAGATAACTCGAAAATTAGCATCGTTGACCTTGGCTCGCTTCCACCGTTAGATGAAGTAGTCAATGATCGTAGATGGCAAGCTGGATTTATAAATAGGACTTTAGAGGAGACCACCACTTTAATTTATCTCTGTAAATCTAATGGCCTTAGCCTAATTAGGCTGGAGAAATTCATGGGGCAGTTCCCGGTATTGCTCCGCAAAATACCAATAATTTATATCTTAAATCAATCTGGAAATACCCGAGAGGATCGCGCCCTGTCGACGAGGTTTAGCAAGATGAGTACAGGTGAAAAATCCTTTATTCTTCCAAGGCGGGAAGATATTAATTCAAACCTTGCCTCACCAGCTAAGCGTGAGAATAGTTTCAGTAAAGCAATCGCAGAGATTGGTAGGCTTGCGCAAGAAGTGCAAGAATTTCAGCCCTAAATTTTAGAGGAGGCGTAGCACCCATGTTCTCCCTAGATGAAAAAATTGCTGCCAGGACAGCCTTAACAGCGGATGATCGAGCCCGGATTTTAGAACTTCTTGCTGAATGGCAGCTCCTATCTGATCTCTCATTTGCGGATTTAATCCTTTGGATTCCCAAGAGGAGAGATTATAAATCCTGGCCAGATGGGCATATAGCAATGGCTCATATTCGTCCAACGACTGCAGCGACGGTATTTGCCTATGATGTAATCGGAGATGAAATTAATTGGGGAACGAATCCAAGAATTGATAGCTCGCTCTCAACCGGAGAGATAGATAGAGACTCTGATGCAGAGCTTGTTGGTGAAATATTAATCAAGGAAGAAACAATTCCAGTTTTTTTCGGTGGCAGGGTGATAGCGGTAATTTCAAGGCACCGAAATGCAGATTTGATGCGTTCGCCATCACGTTTGGAGTTAAATTATCGAGAAATAGCCCACAAGATTTACCAGATGGTCGCCGAAGGTACTTTTCCGATTCAAAATAGTTTTTACCGTTCAGAATCCGCGCCAAGAGTTGGAGATGGATTAATACGGCTAGATTCAAATGGCGAAATAACTTACGCAAGTCCAAATGGAAGATCTGCGCTAAACCGAGCAGGCTGGAGTGGTGAATTAGAGGGCCACATACTTGGTGATGTTGTTGAAAGTATTAAACCAGAACAGAGTATTCCCACTGATGAATCTTGGCGAAGAATTATGAGTGGTAAACATTTACGCCGCGAAGAATTTGAAAATGAGAGTGGAATTTTTGATTTCTTAGTTATGCCATTAGTGGCTGGGGGCGATCAAATTGGCGCAATCGTACTTCTGCATAATGTTACCGAATTACGCCGCCGAGATCGAGCTCTACTTACGAAGGATGTAACAATTCGAGAGATTCATCATCGAGTAAAGAATAATTTGCAGACCGTATCTGCGCTACTTCGATTACAGTCAAGAAGAGTAGAGGATGCGACTGCGAAGGCAGCGCTAGAAGAGGCGGTTCGCCGCGTTGCATCGATCGCTATTGTTCACGAGACGCTCTCAAATAGTTCGACAGAGTCAGTAGCTTTTGATGAGGTTTATGATCGAATAGTCCACAATGCGATAGAGCTGAGCACTCATAAAATAAGTATTCATAAAGTTGGAAAATTTGGGACTTTTGACTCGGCAATTGCTACGCCACTATCACTTGTAATCACTGAGTTGATCCACAATGCTCTAGAACACGGGTTGGCTAATTCAGGTGAGAATTTGCGGGTTGAAATTGTTAGATCTCAGAAGAATTGTGAAGTTAGAATCATCGACGATGGTATTGGACTACCCGATAATTTTAATTGGGATCAAGCATCTAATCTTGGACTTCAAATTGTGAAGACCCTTACTGAAAATGAACTTAGGGGCAGTATTGAGTTAATCAGAGTTGGCAGTGAGACCCAAGCAGTCCTGAAATTTTAGAAGCTGTTCTGATTTTCAATCTGGCGAGCGCGGTTACGGGCTGCGCGACGCTTAAGGGCGCGTCGTTCATCCTCTGAGAGGCCGCCCCATACTCCTGCATCCTGTCCGCTCTCAAGGGCCCATGCCAGGCATGGCTCTTTTACAATGCACCGATTACAAACTTTTTTAGCCTCTTCAATTTGAGCCAGGGCTGGTCCAGTGTTGCCGACCGGGAAAAATAGCTCCGGGTCTTCTTCACGGCAAGCAGATTGATGGCGCCAATCCATGATTTATGGTCTCCTTTTAGAGAATTATTCGAATTACGGGGGAATAAAAGGCAATAAATGCCATCTACAACAGAGCTATTGTCCCGTTTATTCGCGTACATAACAAGGACATTCAAGAATTCATTTTGTGATTTGTGCCCCCGACGGGAATCGAACCTGCGCACCCGCCTCCGGAGGGCGGTGCTCTATCCACTGAGCTACGGGGGCCAATAAGTGATTTAACTCTACCTGCTAATTATCTGTAATGATTGCGCCATGTCTACTTCTGATCAATCCGCAAAAAAATTAGCAAAATTAGCGAAGGCCTACTTTGGAACTGGTTGTTTCTGGGGCGCTGAACGCAGATTCTGGCAGATGGAAGGCGTAATTGAGACAAGTGTTGGGTATATGGGTGGAACATCGCCAAGTCCGAGTTATGAGCAGGTCTGCAAAGGCACCACAGGCCATTCCGAGATTGTCTGCGTTGACTTTGATCCTTCGAAGATATCCTTTCATCGGCTTTTGTCAGAATTTTGGACCATGCACGATCCAACTACCTTAAATCGGCAGGGTGGTGATATCGGAAGCCAATATCGGAGTGTAATTTTTACAACTTCAGATGACCAGTTAGAAGTAGCTGAGAAAACTAGAGGGGTATATCAAAAACTTCTAAGCAGCGAAGGCATTGGAGAGATAGTCACTCAAATTGAAGGGTCAACTGGCCATGAATATTGGCTAGCCGAGGAGTATCACCAAAAATATCTAGCAAAGAACCCAAATGGTTATGACTGCCACTCGAGTACAGGAATTGCCTTTCCGACTTAGATTTCGGCCTAGAAATTACAGATTCGAGTTAGTTTAGAAAAATCAGCATTGTTAATGTATTTTAAGCGCCATGAGTTTATACATCTGGGAAATAACTATCGCAGCTCTCCTGGCTATTTTAGTATTTGACTTTGCACTGGCCTATAAACAACGAAATGTCGAGACCTCACTTAAAACAGCTGTTAGCTGGACCCTGTTCTATGTCACCGCTGCCGTGGTATTTGGAATTTCATTGGGCCAGTGGTCTGATATTCAAGCACAGAATGAGTTCTTTGCAGGTTGGCTAACCGAGTATTCGTTGTCGTTCGACAATTTATTCGTATTTGTACTTATTTTAGCCAGACTAAAAGTTGCAAAAGAGAAAGAGCAAATGATTTTGCTTATAGGCATTGCTATGGCCTTGGTAATGCGTGGTGGATTTATTGCTTTAGGTTCGGTAATTGTAAGTAAATTTTCCTGGGTATTTTTCTTCTTCGGGGCCTTCTTGATTTACACCGCGTATAAATTGATAAAAGAGAGTGGCGCGGAGGAGTGGGAGGAAGGGCGCTTAATCACTTACCTGAGGAGGAAAGGTGCTTCAACTTTTACCCTAGCCCTAGTGGCAATTGCTACGGCAGACATTCTCTTCGCATTCGACTCAATTCCAGCAATCTTTGGGTTAACCAAGGATCCCTACATTATTGTGACTGCAAATGTCTTTGCGCTTATGGGACTTCGCCAGCTTTATTTCTTGATTGGCGGCTTAATGAAAAAATTAGTTTATTTAACTCAGGGCCTCTCTGTAATTCTGGCCTTTATTGGAGTGAAATTATTATTCGAAGCCATGCATTCACAAGGCTGGGATCATATTTGGATATTTACAGTCCCACACATCTCACTCCAATTTAGCCTTGGAACAATCATTTCTACTCTAGCTCTGACCTCAGCCTTTAGTCTCTATAAGACCAGAGGACAGTAGGGCAGATCTGGACCAACCCGGCAAATGTGTCGATTGCCTTTAAGAGGACAGGTAGTAACATTTTGATGTAGATTTATCCCATGATGAAAGCAATTCGCCGCCTAATGGCAGCGCTGACTTTTATCGCAGTTATCGCAGCCGGCATTAAAGCTGCATTTGAATGGGTAGCACAGAGCGGCGATGACGATCACGAAGTTTTTGCTGATGATGATCGCGAGACTGTCTAAGAATTAAATGGAGTATATTCCAGGAACATGCAACATCGGCAAGGGCGAGATACGCCGCCGCCAACTTGTCGCCTTAATCGGATTGATTTTAATAATCACAACCACCGCAGGACTCGTATCAGCCGAAACTCCAAAGAGTTCTCGTTTTAGCGTTTTCATACCAGCAATTGTCTTTTCGATTGGATTTATCCAGTCTCGTCGAAAATTCTGTCTTGCCTTTGGCTTAATGGGAACATTTAATTTTGGATCACTTGGAAAAGTTTCACGAGTAGCCGATAGCGCTAATCGAAGGCAAGATCGAAAAACTGCAATGTCAATATTGATTCAAGCTCTCTCTTTGGCGCTCACAATCACGCTAATTATTTATTTACTTCCGATTTAAACAAAATCTCCGATATTGGTGTAACTTAGATATTGAAATTACAGAGGTAAGGAGATTCAATGGAAATCATTATCCATGCAAGAAATGCTCACCTAGCTGAAGATTTTAAGACGATTGCAACTGAGAAGCTACATTCTCTAGATCGATTCAGCGTAAAAATTAATACTGTAAAAGTTGAGATAAAACATGAACAAAATCCTAGATTTGGAAAATCATCGCATGAGGTCCTTCTGACTACTGCTGGTGCTGGTCCATTCATGCGTGCCGCGGGCAGTGGATTCAATGATGTTGCTGCATTTGATAAAGCGGTAACAGCTCTCGAACTTCAGATTCGAAAGATTCATGAGAAATCCAAAGATATTGACCATGAAAGTGTTAGGAAACCAAAATAATTATACGAATGGATTAATTGTTGAAGGTAGTTTCACATCCTTAAATGCAATTCCAACTAAAAGCCACGCCATGTCACACGATAATGCGATTGGTTTCGACTAAACCACGATTTTACTGGATGTAGAGATAATTTCGCCGAGAATCCGAGGAAATATAGCTCTAGAATTATCTGATTCGAGTTATTAAAAATGAGGGAGTACTAAATTGCCAGCTGTAACTGTCGCAGATATAACAATTTTGCCCAGGGTTATCATCGAGCCAGTGGCTCGGGCACGGGGTGTAAAGAGCGTTACAACAGCCCCTCAAGGTTATGAAGGTGAAGGTTTTCCAGTAAGGCGGGCCTTTGCCGGAGTCGACATAGCAGAGTTAGATCCATTCATTCACTTAGATCAGATGGGTGAAGTCGAATACGCACCAGGTGAACCAAAGGGAACTCCTTGGCATCCGCATCGCGGATTTGAAACAGTTACCTACATTATCGATGGAATCTTCGACCATAAAGATAATCATGGTGGCGGTGGAACAATTACAGATGGCGATACCCAGTGGATGACCGCGGGCGCTGGAATTTTACATATAGAAACTCCACCAGAGCATTTAGTAATGAGTGGCGGGCTATTTCACGGCTTTCAACTCTGGGTTAATCTTCCAGCTGCTAAAAAATGGTCAAAGCCGGCTTATCAAGATCTTCGCGCTTCAGATGTTAAATTACTTGCATCAAGTGATGGTGGAACTTTAATAAGAGTAATTGCTGGCGAGGTAGCTGGGCATTTTGGTCCTGGATCTACACAGACTCCAATATCAATTGTTCACGCAACACTTGCACCAGGCGCACGTTTGGAGCTGCCATGGAAGAAGGAATACAATGCACTTGTTTATACGCTAAATGGCCATGGATCTGTCGGTGAAATGAAGCACCCAGTTCAAATGGGTGAGCTTGCAGTTATGGGCGATGGTGACACCTTGATTGTTCAAGCTGATGCAACACAAGAATCACGATCACTACAGATGGATGTTTTAATTCTCGGCGGCCAACCAATTAAAGAACCTGTTGCATGGATGGGGCCATTTGTAATGAATACAAAGGCTGAAGTTCTAAAGGCTTTTGATGACTTCCAGAAAGGCCTGCTTGGAACAATTCCAGCAACAGATATAACGGGTGTGCACGGCGCTCCAAAAGAAGTTGTTGAAGGTAACTAGTTAAAGGTTCTTAAGCGCGCTTACCACTTTAGTTAACGAATCTTTCGCATCACCAAAGAGCAAGGTTGTCTTTGTATCGTATAGAAGTTCATTCTCGATACCTGCAAAGCCAGGGCGCATTGAACGCTTCAAGAAAATAACATTTCCAGCGCTGGCGACATCAAGAATTGGCATGCCATAAATTGGGCAACCAGGTGTGGTTTTCGCTGCTGGGTTAACAACATCATTTGCGCCGACCACTAGAACAACATCAGTCTGTGGAAATGTTGGATTGATTTCTTCCATTTCGACTAATTGTTCGTAGGGAACGTTTGCTTCGGCAAGAAGCACGTTCATATGTCCAGGCATACGACCGGCAACTGGGTGAATTCCATATGCAACTTCAACGCCCTTTGCTGCCAATAAATCTGCAAGCTCTCGAACTGTGTGCTGTGCTTGGGCCACTGCAAGTCCAAAACCAGGAACGATAACAACGCGTTGGGCATAATTTAGAAGGATTGCAACATCATCAGCTGATCCCGATTTAACTGTCCGAGCTTCACCAGCTTCAGATGCGGCTTGTGGCTTTGCGGTAAATGCACCGAAGAGTGTTCCAAATAGCGAACGCCCCATAGCTTCTGCCATTTTGCGAGTCAATATTGTTCCGGAGGCTCCAACCAAAGTTCCGGCAACAATTAGGAGCGTTGACTGCAATACATATCCACTTGCTGCGACCGTTAGGCCAGTAAATGCGTTAAGCAATGAGATAACAATTGGTACGTCTGCTCCGCCAACTGGAAGAACAAATAGAACACCAAAGAGAAGTGATAGCGCAGCTAGTACTAAGAGTGGAGTTGTTCCGCCACTTGCTATTACCCATCCAGATGTGCCAAGTGCGCCAACCAAGGTAGCTGCTATAACAAAGCGACCTCCTGGGAAGACAACTGGTCTAGTTGTCATCAACTCTTGAAGCTTCAAGAAGGTAATAATTGATCCTGAAAATGAGACGCTACCAACCAAGACGGTAAATACTGTTGCCAGTACCTCACCAAAACTGGCTGAATCTCCTAGATTTAAATATTCAACAATCGCAACGAGAGCAGCTGCACCGCCGCCTACACCGTTAAAGAGCGCAACTAGTTGTGGCATCTGCGTCATCTGTATCTTACGAGCAGCTGGTACGCCAACAACGACGCCGAATGCAATAGCGCCAATAATTAGCAGAGTGTTATGGCCATTTTCAATTGCTGGATCAAAGAAGACAACAACAGTCGCAACAGTTGCTCCAAAGGCACCTATTAAATTTCCACGCCTCGCTGTCTTAGGCGCAGAAAGCCCTTTTAGAGCCATAATGAAGGAGGTTGCAACTCCCAAACCAATGAGGGCGTAGAGATTTGAGTTCATTACTTCTTACCGCCCTTTCCTTTAAACATCTCCAACATCCGATCAGTTACTACAAATCCGCCAACCATATTTATCGTTGCAAGCACTACAGCAAGTATTGCCAGAGTAGTCTCAAGGCCAGTGGTTGCTTCTGATGCAACTAAAATTGCTCCAATTAAAATGATTCCATGGATGGCATTTGCCCCTGACATTAAGGGTGTATGCAAAGTTGTTGAGACTTTGGAAACTACTTCAAATCCTATAAATATTGAGAGTATGAATATCGTTAAAATCGCCATCGATGTCATTTCTTGCCCTCCGGTGTCCGACGCGATCCGCCGTGAGTAAGTGTTGCAGCATCAATAATTTCATCAGCAAAATCTGGAATGATCTCACCAGTAGCTTTTCCATCTACCGACTTAGCCATTAGAAGAAGTAGATTTACAACATTGCGCGAGAACAACATTGATGCGTGATAGGGCAGCTGACTTGGAACATCTTTTCCGCCCCAAATAACCACACCATTTGAAGTAGTAATAGTTTTTCCAGGCTCGCTGCCTTCTACATTTCCACCGGTCTCTGCTGCAAGGTCTACGACAACAGATCCTGACTTCATGGCTGAAACCATCTCACCTGTAATAAGTCTCGGCGCTGCTCTTCCCGGAACAGCAGCAGTGGTTATTACAACATCTGCAGCCGCTAAGTAGGGAGTAAGAAGCTCGCGCTGCTTTGCTGCGCGCTCTTCGGTCATTTCGCGTGCGTAACCACCAGCACCCTCTAAAGCTTCTAGCTCAAGAGTAATAAATTTTGCACCCATAGATTTAACTTCATCTGCCGATGATGGACGAACATCGTATGCGCTAACAACCGCGCCCAAACGTTTTGCAGTTGCAATGGCCTGAAGTCCAGCAACGCCGGCGCCCAATACAACAACTTGCGCTGGAGTAACAGTTCCTGCAGCTGTCATCAGAAGCGGGAAGAATCTTGGTGAAAGTTCGGCTGCGACTAGTGAAGCACGATAACCCGCACAGAGCGCCTGTGAAGTTAGCGCATCCATTGATTGAGCGCGCGAAATGCGCGGAACAAGCTCGAGTGAAATCGCAGTTACACCTGCACTCGCGGCAGCATCTATTGAGTCTGCAGCTGTGGTTGGTGAGAGAAATGAGATTGTAAGAGCGCCCTTTTTGAGTGATTTCATCTGCTCTGGAGTAAGCGAGGTAACCGAAGCGACTACATCGGCATCACTTATGACATTGCCACTCTTAACTACTGCGCCTGCAGCGCTAAATTCAGAGTCAGAGAACCCTGATGAAACTCCGGCGCCTGATTCGATAACAACTTCCAGGCCAGCCTTTGTTAATTTAGAAATAATGTCTGGCACTAGTGCCACTCTGGCTTCACCAGCTCGGATCTCTTTAGCTACAGCAATTCGCATTCGGAAATATTAGTGCTTATGCTCCTCGATGTCTCCTCAATGTCTCCTCAATATTTCTATATTTGTCGCTATTTTTGACCTTGGATTTCACCACGAACTAAATGGTAGAGAATTGCTTGAATTGTTGTCCGGCGATGGTATGCCTCACGCCAGATAACTGACTTTTTGCCATCAATAACACTTTCCTCAACTTCCTCACCGCGGTGGGCGGGAAGACAGTGCATGAATACTGAATCACTTGATGTCTTGGCCATTAAACTCTCTGTAATGGCAAATGGTGCAAGGGCCTTAAGTTTTTCAGCTCTTACATCTTCTGGATCTCCCATAGACATCCAAACGTCGGTATATAAAACACTCGCATCTTTAGCCGCAGATTCTGGATCATTTGTAACCTCAATTTTTGCACCAGTACTTTTGGCGATTTCCTGAGCTTTTTCAATTGCAGAATTATCCGGTGACCATTTTCCAGAAGGTGTAGCAACAACTACATGGGCTCCCATAATTGCCCCCATAGTCATCCAAGCATGAGACATATTATTTCCATCACCAACGTAGGTAAATTTTCTTCCCGATATATCTGAGCCAAAAATTTCACGAATAGTTAGCCAATCGGCAAGTAACTGTGTCGGATGATCAGTATCTGTTAGGCCATTAATTACTGGGATTGTTGCATGAGCTCCGAGTTCATCAACATCAGATTGAGCAAAGGTTCGAACAATTAGCGCGCTCGCAAAATTACTAATAATTTTTGCAGTATCTGAGATTGTTTCACCCCGACCGATTTGCAAGTCATCGCCCCGGAGGAACATTGGCGTGCCACCAAGATGTGCAACTGCTGTTTCGGATGCAAGGCGAGTGCGAGTAGATGATTTAGTCATATAAATGGCCACAGTTTTATTGGCTAGCGCACTTGTAGAACTCAGTGGATTTTCCGAGAATCGAGCAGCCGTATCGAGTATGAGTTCTACATCGTTACGAGTGAGATGTTCGGTGCGCAATAGATCTTTCATTACCCAATAATAGAGGTAGCATAGGTAGAATCTGAAACATGGGAATCTTCACCCGAACGCCAAAGCCATCAACAGGATTGCCTGATCTGCAACCATTTTCCGATGTTCTTGAGAAAGAGGCTACCCGGATCACCAACGATGATGGGGATCACGAGAGATTTGCACATTATGTGCGAAAAGAAAAGATAATGGAGTCAGCAGTGACCGGTAAGTCGGTCCGTGCGCTCTGCGGCAAAAAGTGGGTCCCTAGTCGAGATCCTGAGAAATTTCCAATCTGCCCCATATGTAAGAAAATCTTTGATGGTTTAAAGAAGGAATGAAGAAGCAAATAATTGGCCTTCTAATATCAGGGCTATTGATTTCGAATTTTATTGCAATTTCACCGGCATCTGGCGAAAATCGTAAACCAAAGAAGATTTTTTCAGGTTGGATTACTGACTATTCTATTTATGGCGATACAACTAAAGGTCAACTTCAGGCCATCGATTATGTAATTGAACATGCTGACATGTACGAACAGATTCTGCCATTTTGGTACACCTTAACTAGCGCATCAAAGATTAAAGATAAATATGTAACGCAGAACTCAATTGATAAAAGTATTCCGATCTCAACGCTTCAGAGCCTTGGAATTAAAGTAATTCCCACTATTACCGACAGTACTGGTGAAGGTGTTCTTTCTAAAATCATGAGCAAAGCGGAAGACCGCGCTATTCTCATTAAAACAATCTCAGATTTAGTCGCGGAGAATAACTTTGATGGAATTGATCTAAATTTCGAAGGATTTGCTTATGTTGATAAATTGGCAACTTGGCCAACGATTCAGCCCCGTTGGGTAACTTTCGTTAGAGAATTATCGCAAGTGCTACATTCGCAGAATAAATTACTATCAGTTACGACGCCCGTACTCTTCGATCCAACAACTGGCAAGAAAGGCTATTACTTTTATGCCTGGCTGGAAATATCAGATTACATCGATCGACTAAATATCATGGCTTATGACTTTCACAAGTACAACACTGACCCTGGACCGATTGGTCCTATTAATTGGTTCGAGCCAGCTTTAATTTTTGCTCTAAAGAGTATTGCGCCTTGGAAAATTTATATTGGAACGCCAAATTATGGCTATAACTGGGTGACAAAGGTTGATGGAACTTGTCCAACGAATACGCCCGCATCTGAGAAAAAATCTTCGAATGCGGCAATTATTCATCAATTACGCTCTCAAGCTATCTTAGATAAGCCAGGAGCTGTTGCAACTTATAACGAAAAATATGGCGAAACTAATGTTCTATATACGGCCGAATTTACCGGCACGACAAGTTCAAATATTCCAACAAGTTGTAGCGTAAAACATTCAGTCTGGTATGTAGATGCCATGGGATATAGCGCCCGCGCAAGATTAGTTGAGAAGTACGGGCTTGGTGGAATCTCTGAGTGGGAAACTGGCTATGGAGATAGTTACGCCATTGAAGAAGTTAGGAAGATTGCCCTTGAAATGGGCCAAGACAAAGTTGTTGGAGATGTCGCATCAAGTGCAACTGTTGTCAATTATGGCCAAGATATTGAATTCACGGGAAGCTTTAAGTTGGCAGATGGTCAGCCAATTGCCGATGCCCAAGTCTTTCTTGAGGTAAAACGAGCTAGTGGGAACCTAAGAAGAGAGGTTTCTAAAACACTAGTCGATGGTTCGTTTACTACGAAAATTCTCTTAGGGGAGTCTGCGGGAGTTTCATTCACAACTGATGCAACTTTAAATAGAACTATGGGAAACACCCCGCAATTACAGATAGATATTTCGCATTTAATCTCCTGGAAGATTCCTTCCGCCATGAAGCGAGGTGTCACCTACAAAGTAGTCGGAGAAGTACAACCAAGATCAGCAGATATAAATGTATATCTTGAAAGTGGTGATACAACTATTGCTACAACAACAGATTTAAATGGCAGTTTTGAGATCGAGATAATGACATCAAAGAAAGGCGTAATTGAATATTGGATTGCTACTGATGCAAAAGATGGATTCATCGGCTCAAAGAGTAATCTTGCACTGGTATTGATTAGATGACGAATATGGCAGAGACCCTCACAAAGCCTGAAACGAGTATCAATGAAATGTTAGATAGGCCTTGGATAACAATAGTTTGGGATGATCCAGTTAATTTAATGACTTATGTAACTTATGTCTTAATAAAGTTATTTGGATTTAGCAAGGAGCGTGCTCACGAATTAATGATGCAAGTTCACACTGAAGGCAGAGCTGTGGTCTCCAGTGGAACCCGTGAAGCGATGGAACTCGATGTACAACGCTTACATGAACACGGACTATGGGCCACACTGCAACGTGATGACAAAATCTGATGTCTAGCTTCGAAAAAATCGGTGAGGGCTACTCGCTAGATCTGACACTAGATGAGGCGCAGATATTGATTAATTTAGTAGAACAACTCCTTGAATTATTGGGTGAAGGTGATTTCTTTCATCACTACGATTCGACAGACCCCCTTGCCCAACTACTTGCTATGCCAGCTGAAATTGTGACACCAGAAGATCCGGTTTTGTTGCGACTTCTGCCAAATGCCTATGCCGATCCTGAAGCAGCATCTGATTTTCGCAGGTATACCGAGCCACAATTGCGTGATGCAAAGCAGAAAAATTTACGGCTAGTTCGTGAGGAGCTCACTATTTTGGTTGATGAAAAACATGGAGGTGTAATCGAAGAGCTAGATGCACAAATTTGGCTGGCGGCAATAAATGATCTTCGTATCGCACTGTCGGTTCGCCTTGAAATAACAGAAGATAGCTTTGAAAAATTTGAGCTTCTCTCAGAACAGGATCCCCAAAAGCCGGTCTATGCCGTCTACTTCTGGCTAGGGTGGTTGCAAGAAAATTTGTTAGGCTTACTGACATGACTCTTCAAATATCATCTAAGCATGTTGCTGCAATCCTTGAGCAATCACGCAATGAATATCCCGATGAATGCTGTGGTGTAATTCTTGGAGCAGAAGGAAGCGACCGAGCAGAACACTTACAGCCAATGGTCAATGCGGCACACTCACCAACATTTTATGAATTTGATTCAAAGGATCTATTGAATCTTTATCGCCAACTTGATGATAAATCTCAAGAGATAGTAGTTGTCTATCACTCACATACCGAGACACAGGCCTATCCTTCTCGCACCGACATCTCCTACGCCTCCGAGCCAGGAGCTCATTATGTTGTAGTCTCTACCCGCAAAGAGATTGCACCTGAGAATGAGTTTCGCTCGTTTAGAATTATTGACGGCAATGTAACTGAAGAAGATGTCGAAATAGTGGATGTTCTGTAAGAGATATACATAGCGAGCTCTCGATTGGCATCAATGGCTTGCTTCTAGGATACTTCTCCCATGCCTACGTCAAGTAATGAAAATATTGAAGTTCGTATTCCTACAATTCTTCGACCATATACCAAGAGCGAGAAAGTTGTTCGCGTTTCAGGTGCGGCTTCATTGAGTGAATTAATTTCGGCACTTGAGAAGGAGCACGCCGGACTTGGTGAGCGTCTCCTAGAAAATGGCGAACTGCGACGTTTCATAAATATTTACATTAATGATGAAGACGTTAGATTTATGGGCTCACTTCTTGCACCACTAAAAGCTGGTGATAGCGTAACAATCCTTCCCGCAGTTGCCGGTGGCTGCTAGTGACAAGATATGAATCATTAGAAGCATCCTTAGGCCATACGCCGTTAATTGGGCTTCCAAAACTTTCACCAAAATCTACAGATGATTCGCCTCAAGTTAGATTGTGGGCCAAGCTGGAAGATCGAAACCCAACTGGTTCGATTAAAGATCGCACCGCACTTGCAATGATTGATAGCGCTGAAAAAAATGGAAGGTTAAAACCTGGCTCAACAATCTTGGAGCCGACAAGTGGTAACACTGGAATTTCACTTGCCATGATTTCAAAAGTTCGCGGCTATAACTTAATCTGCGTAATGCCAGAGAACACCAGCCCTGAACGCACTCAAATTTTAGAGATGTGGGGCGCGAAAATAATTTATTCACCTGCCGCAGGTGGGTCAAATGAAGCGGTTCGAGTTGCTAAAGAGATTGCTGAGCAGAATCCTGATTGGGTATTTCTATACCAATATGGAAATCCCGCAAATACTCTTGCTCACTACAGAACCACAGGACCAGAGATTTTTGAAGATTTACCTACAGTTACCCATTTTGTTGCAGGACTTGGCACGACAGGAACGCTAATGGGCGCTGGAAAATATTTGCGAGAGAAGAATCCAGACATTGCAATTATCGCCGCCGAGCCACGTTATGGAGAAGTGGTTTACGGACTTCGAAATCTTGAAGCTGGTTTTGTGCCTGAGTTATACGATGCTTCGATAATCACACGTAGATTTTCAGTTGGAGCGCAAGATTCGGTAAAGCGCGTAAAAGAGCTTCTGGAAGTTGAGGGAATTTTTGCTGGAATTTCAACCGGCGCAATCTTGCATGCTGCACTTGCGGTTGCCAAAGAGTGTGTTGAAGCTAAAACTAGAGCCGATATCGCTTTTATCGTGTGCGATGCCGGGTGGAAGTATCTATCGACAGGAATCTACGGCAGAGATGGTGATTCTGAAGTTTTAGATAGCCAACTCTGGGCTTGATTTTTAATTATCTTTCTTGCTGAAGGTAGGCTTACCCATATGTCAGCGGCAAGCACTCCAGCTAATTCAAGCAAACTAGCTAATGCGCCAATTGGAATTTTCGATTCTGGTGTGGGTGGATTAACAGTTGCAAGAGCAATAATTGATCAACTTCCAGGTGAGTCAATTCTCTATGTTGGAGATACTGCTCGTGGACCTTACGGACCTAGACCATTAGCCGAAGTAAGAACATTTGCACTAGATATTCTTGATCAATTGGTTGAAGCCGGGGTAAAGGCGATTGTTATTGCATGTAATACCGCGAGTGCCGCGATGCTCCGAGACGCGAGAGAGCGGTATTCAGTTCCAGTAATTGAGGTAATTCAGCCTGCAGCACGCAGAGCCGTTTCAGCAACAAGAAGTGGTCGAATTGGCGTAATAGGTACAAATGCAACGATTGATTCAGGAGCGTATTTAGATGCCTTTGCCGCGGCGCCTCATTTAGAAATTAGCTCAGTCGCCTGTCCACTTTTTGTTGAATTTGTGGAACGTGGTGAAACCTCAGGAGCTGTAATCACAAAGATCGCAACAGATTATTTAAAGCCACTAGTAGAAAGAGATATCGATACTTTGGTCTTGGGCTGTACGCATTATCCACTTCTTACCGGCGTAATTTCCTATGTAATGGGCAATGAGGTGACCTTAGTATCAAGCGCTGAAGAGACAGCGAAGAATCTATATAGAGTGCTAGTTGAAGCGGGTTTATTGAATCAATCAGGAAATCCAACCCACAAATTTGTCTCTACCGGAGAGAGCGATACCTTTAGCAATCTTGCTAGACGTTTTCTTGGCCCAGAAGTTTCTACTGTCGAATCGAGGATTTAAATGACATCGCAAGAGAGCGCTCGCATTGATGGAAGAGCTCCAAGTGATCTGCGCCCAATTAAATTTACCCGCAATTGGTTGAATAACGCTGAGGGATCTGTTTTAGTTGAATTCGGAAATACCCGCGTGCTCTGCGTTGCATCATTTACTCCCGGTGTTCCACGTTGGCTGGTAGGCAAAGGTGGCGGTTGGGTTACAAGCGAATATGCAATGTTGCCTCGTGCTACACATTCAAGATCTGATCGCGAAAGTGTTAAGGGAAAACTTGGTGGCCGTACCCAGGAGATTTCAAGGTTAGTAGGTCGTTCACTTCGCGCAATTGTTGATACCAAAGCTCTTGGCGAAAACACAATCGTAATTGATTGCGATGTTCTGCAGGCAGATGGTGGAACTCGTACTGCCGCAATTACTGGCGCATATGTCGCACTTCAAGATGCAATTACCTGGGCGAAAGCAAAC
>ERZ889217.57-NODE-57-length-63972-cov-11.456780_pt1 | contig 63972 bp, 63 predicted proteins | sample MGYA00521098_ERZ889217 | MGnify/ENA primary metagenome ERZ889217 (study PRJEB32303, sample SAMEA104408613) | aquatic metagenome | biome: Brackish water; feature: Pelagic; material: water | place: Baltic Sea | collected 2014-06-10T22:04:00 | depth 2,362 m ... | reverse complement strand
CACAAACATAACCAAAAGATCATTTGCAGTAACAAATAACAACATTCCAGTTACTGAAAAAGATAACAAAGGCCAAACTTCTGTTTGAGCCCAACCGAGTTTGGTTACTGTCTTTTCTTCCTCGCCCCCCGGCAATGTTGAAGCTCGGGCTGCAAATGCATCACCTAGTGGATCTACTTTTGATTCAGCAAACAAAAGCGCGCTCATCGCTGCGACCAATAAAATAGTGCCTTGCAAAATCCAACCTGGTCCATCAAGTGCAACTGTGCCACTTGCTACTAAGGCTCGTCCATTTGGTCCAGACTGCAAAACAACAGCAAAAAATGCTAACAATAAAGATGTAAATATCACTAATAAATGGGTAAATCTTCTTTTTTCATTTGGCAGAAAAGCTTCAATTAGAACTCCTGCACAAGCTGCAAAAAACATAATCAAAATTGGTGATAACAAGGCATATTCAAAATTAGGGGTGGGAATGGAATTAACCACGTTTGGCATCATTTGGTTTCTACCTTGCTGATGATTGGCCCAGGATCAGTCTGGCCAATTTGTAACATCGTATTTGAAATGGCTGATTCGGCAATTTTTATCACTGGAGCAGGATAAAAGCCAAATAAAACAGTCAAGACAACTAGGGGTGAAAGAACCAAAGTTTGTTTCAGATTCAAATCAACTATATTTTTAGTTTCTTTATTTTCTGTTCCTGTAAATACTCTTTGATATAACCAAAGCATATAAATTGCAGCAAGAATAATTCCAAAGGTAGCAATGATGGTTGGTATTTGGTATCGCTGGAATGTGCCAGTAAGAACCATAAATTCGCCAACAAATCCAGCCATGCCGGGAAGTGCAATAGAGGCAAGAGCAGCTATCAAGAATATTCCGGTCATAACTGGAGCAATTTTAGTTAAACCACCAAATGAATTAATCAAAGAATTGTCTTTTTGTTTAATCAAATAACCAGCTGTCAAAAACAGGGCCGCAGTTGATAAACCATGTGCCACCATATAAACAGTGGACCCGATCATGCCGATACTTGTGAATGAGAAAATTCCCATAACTATAAATCCAAAATGTGAAATTGAAATGAAGGCAAATGTTCTTTTCATATCTTTTTGTGCCATTGCAACCAAAGCTGCATAAATAACTCCAAAAACTGCTAAACCAATAATTATGGGAGCAAATTCTTTTGAAGCATTAGGAAATATTGGTAACAAAATCGCTAGCATCCCATATGTTCCAACTTTATCGAGGATTCCAATAAGCATTGTTGAAGTTCCTGGTGTTGCTTGTTCTGCTGTATCAGGTAACCAGGTATGCCCAGGAAACATGGGAGCTTTAAGAGCAAAGGCGAAAAAGAAACCCAGAAATAACCAGCGTTCCGTCCAAACATCCATATTAAGTTCATTACTTAAAGCTGTGATAGAAAAAGTACCACGCCCTAATTGTGTTGCTCCCACAAAATAAAGCCAAATCAAAGCAGCCAACATAACAAGTCCACCAGCTAAACCAAACAAAATAAATTTAAGCGCTGCTGCACTTCTTCGTGCTCCACCAAAGCGTCCAACTAAGAAAAATATTGGTACTAGCATTGCCTCAAAAACTACATAAAATAAGAATAAATCTCTAGCTAAAAATACTGCTAGAGCACTTGCTTCAACTAATAAAATCCACATCAAAAATTCTTTACGTTTTTTCATTCCTTCGTGCTCTGTAGCCAGTAGAACAATGGGAGTTAAAACAGCGGTAAGTCCAATTAAGACAAGTGAAATTCCTGTTAATCCGAGATGAAATGAGATTCCAAAAATAGGTATCCAATCATATGAAACATCAAATTGGGTTGAAGCTGTGGAAGAGGTGTCAAAAATGAAAGCTACGACCAAGACAAAAATCAGTGTAATTAATGATGAATATAGAGCTATTTGTTTATCACTAAAAGGTATAAATCTTTTAGGGACAAACAATAACAGGGTTCCAATTAATGGAGTTAGAACTATTAGTAAAAGCCAAGGAAAATTCATTTAAAGTCTCACAATCAAAAGCGCTATCACCAAAATTGCGGTCCCCACAACAATCGACATGGCATAGGATCGAACATAACCAGTTTCACTTCTTCGCAATCTGGCAGAAATTCCGGTAGTAAGTGCTCCCAGTCCATTTACAAATCCATCAACCACACTCTTATCAAAAATGTTTAAAAATTTGGTGGTCGCTTGACCAGGTCGCATCAGCAGTGCTTCGTTCATTACATCGCCATATAAATCTTTTCTGGCAGCTGTAACTACAAAAGAAACATTCTTTGGAGCTACTTTTGCAACTTTTCTGTATTGCCAAATCGCTGCTAGCACACCTATTGCCACAACACTTAAAGTAATTATGGTTATTGTTTGAATTGAAAACGGTGGTTCAGGTTCCACAAAACCTGTAACAGGTTCTAACCAGTGCTCAAAAATATGATTTTGGGTAAGAATAATTCCAATACTTGTTGCACCAATTGCCAAAACAATCATGGGCAGTGTCATCGATAGCGGAGACTCATGAGGATGAACATCGTCTTCCCATCGTGGTTTGGAAACAAAAGTCATCACAACTATTCGTGTCATATAAAAAGCAGTTAAACCTGCACCAAATAAAACTGCAGCTCCAGCCCACCACGAATGACTTAACGCTGCTTCAATGATGTGATCTTTGGAATAAAAACCTGCAAATGGTGGAATGCCAATGATTGCCAGATATCCAATGAAGAATGTAATAGTTGTAAAAATCATTACTTTTGGTAAGCCGCCATATCGGCGCATATCAACATTGTCATTTGTGGCATGCATAACTGAACCTGCTCCAAGAAACATAACTGCTTTAAAGAAACCGTGAGTTATTAAATGCAATATTGCAAAAACATATCCGATTGGTCCTAAACCTGCGGCTAAAATCATGTAACCAATTTGGCTCATAGTAGATCCGGCTAAAGATTTCTTTATGTCATCTTTTGCAGCAGCTATAACAGCACCCATTAATAGTGAAATAGTTCCAACTACCACAACAGCTGTTTGTGCTATTTCACTTGCATTAAATATTGATGCGCTTCGCACAATCAAATAAACACCAGCAGTAACCATGGTTGCAGCGTGAATTAATGCCGAAACTGGAGTTGGGCCTTCCATTGCATCTAACAACCAAGATTGCAATGGAAATTGTGCTGACTTACCACAAGCTGCAAGTAGTAATAACAATCCAAGTGTTAGAGACACCCACGCAGGTGCACCTTTTATTCCTTCGTTTACATCACTAAAGGAAACTGAACCCAACACTATAAACATAGTCATAATTGCTAGGGAGAGTCCAAAGTCTCCAACTCGATTGGCGACAAATGCTTTTTTGGCTGCAACTGCAGCAGAAGGTTTATGTTGCCAAAATCCAATTAACAAATATGAAGCTAATCCAACGCCTTCCCAACCTACATAGAGTAGTAAATAATTATCTGCCAAAACTAGTAACAACATAGCTGCCACAAACAAATTTAAGTATGCAAAGAATCTTCTTGGATTTTCATCATGGGACATATAGCCAAGAGAATAAATATGAATTAGTGTTCCCACAAAAGTTATTAGTAAAACAAATGAAATAGAGAGTTGATCTAATTGCAGAGCAAAATTAACTTTAAAACCAGCAGCAGGTACTGCAAGCCATTCATAAACTGTTGTTACCACAGCTCTTTCTTCTTCAGGGCGAGATAACATTTGCAAAAATTGCCAAAATCCAATCAGGAATGAACCAGTAGATGCACCAATAGCAAGCCAAGGACCAAATTTGTTGGTGCGATTACCCAATGACAATAAAATCGCAGCACTTAATGCTGGCAGGGCAATAATCGCGGCTATCACTGTTGTCCTTGTCTAATTACCAACGAAGCAAACTTGCTTCATCCACTGAAGCTGAATTTCTGGTTCTAAAAATTGTGATAATGATTGCCAGGCCAATCACAACTTCAGCGGCGGCAACTACCATCACAAAGAAAGCTGCTGCTTGACCATCTAATTTGCCCCATACTCGAGCACCGGTAACAAAGGCAAGATTTGCAGCATTAAGCATTAATTCAACAGACATAAATGCAACTATTGCGTTTCGTCTTAAAAGAACACCTAAAGCACCAATTGAAAAAATGATTCCAGATAAGACTAAATATGCATTAGGGTTCATTGCTTATCATCTTCTTCACTTGAAACTAGTCCTAAACCTTCAGAAATTATTTGTACTTCATTTAAATCTGATTGGTTAATTTTCTTGGTCACACCGCGCGCAACTATTGGTCCTGGGATTGATATTTCTGAAACTGATCCATCAGGAAGTAATGCTGGAGTATCAACAGAATTGTGTCTGGCATAAACACCTGGCGAAGGAAGTGGACCCTGGTAGTTTCCACTGGCAAATAATTCTTTTGCCATGTTTGCTTGGGTTTTTCTTGGTGAAGTTCTTTCTTTATGAGCCAAGATCATGGCACCCAATGCTGCGGTGATTAATAATGCTGAAGTTAATTCAAAAATTAATACATATTTACCAAATAAAAGAGCGGCTATTCCTTGTACATTTCCACCATATATTGAATCAGCATCTGATAACTGGGCAGATTGAATTGAGAAAGAATTTCCTAACAACAACACTAGAGCACTAACCAGTATTACTCCAGCTAAAATACCTATTCTTCTTTGTCCTTTGATTGTTTCAACTAAAGAATCAGAGGCATCTACTCCAACAATCATTAGCACAAATAAAAAGAGCATCATTACTGCTCCGGTGTAAACAACAACTTGGGTAACACCTAAAAATGGTGCAGATTGCACAACATATAAAACTGCCAAATTCATCATGGTTAATGCCACCCATAAAGCACTATGAACTGCTTTATGTGAAATCAACATTCCAATTGCACCAATTACTGCCAAGCCCCCACAAATCCAAAACACAAATGGTTCAAATGAAATACTTTCTTGGTTACTCACCTCAGCTAGTCTTATTAATGCGTTAACCATTTATTTATGCCTTTAGATCTTTTTGTTTGTTAATTTCAACTTCAGCAAATTGTTCAGCAGATGCACCTTTAACTTTTCCGTCGTAATAGTCTTGAGCAACAAAATCATCAATCATGGAATGTGGTGGTTGTGCCATACCTGGAAGAAGAGGTGCTAATAAATCATCTTTTTCATAAATTAATTTAGTTCTTGAATTATCTGCTAACTCATAATCATTTGTCATAGTCAAAGCTCTTGTAGGACAGGCTTCAATACATAAACCACAACCTATGCAGCGTAAATAATTTATTTGATAAACACTGCCATATCTTTCACCGGGAGAAAATCTTTCACCTTCATCATTTGAGGCACCTTCAACATAAATTGCATCAGCGGGACAAGCCCAAGCACAAAGCTCACAACCTACGCATTTTTCTAAACCATCTGGATGACGGTTTAGCTGATGTCTGCCGTGAAATCTTGCTTGTGTGGGAACTTTTTCTTCTGGGTACTGTTCTGTTGTTACTTTTCTAAACATTGATCTAAAAGTGACGCCAAAAGCTCTAATCATTTGTGGAATCTCAGCCATTTAATATCCTTTGTTTATTTTCCTGTGGTTCAACTAAAACTTGTCCAGGAAGTGGTGGTACTGGATGCCCTCCAGCGAAAGGATTTATTTCAGTTACTTGAATATTTAATTCATTTGTTTCATTTTCTTCTTCTTGGTTTGCTTTACGCCAATCATTAATGAAAACTGCAAGTGCTACCACAATTAGAGGCAATCCCAATAATGCGATAGTTTGCCCTGTTGGTAAATCAAGTGAATTTCTTAATCCTCTGGTGATTGCCACAATGCTAATCCAGGCCAGAGATGCAGGAATTAATATTTTCCAACCTAAATTCATAAATTGGTCATACCTTAATCTTGGTAATGTGCCACGAATCCAGATAAATACAAATAAGAAAACAGCAATTTTGCTAAAGAACCAAATAAGTGGAATCCAACCTTCATTGGCTCCGGGTATTAGTGAGAGTGGAAACGGTGCTCTCCAACCGCCTAAAAATAAAGTTGTAGCCAATGCTGAAACTGTGACCATGTTTATGTATTCAGCTAGGAAAAATAAAGCAAATTTTAAAGAGGAGTATTCGGTGTGAAATCCTCCAACTAATTCACCTTCTGCTTCGGGTAAATCAAATGGAGCTCTGTTGGTTTCTCCCACCATCGAAATTACATAGATTAAGAATGAAGGAAGTAGCAACAAGATGTACCAAGTTCTTTCTTGTGCGGCAACTATTTGGGATGTACTCATTGAACCTGCATAAAGAAAAACTGCCACAAAAGATAGACCCATTGCTATTTCATAAGAAACCATTTGCGCCGATGAGCGCAAACCTCCCAGCAAAGCATAAGTAGAGCCAGATGACCAACCTGCTAAAACAATGCCATAAATTCCCACACTGGCAATTGCTAATACGTATAAAACACTGACTGGAAAGTCAGTTAGTTGCAATGGTGTTATGACCCCGAAGAAAGAAACTTCAGGACCAAAAGGAATTACTGCAAAAGTCATAAATGCAGTTGTGGCAGAAATTATGGGAGCCAATATGTAAACAACTCTGTCAACTGTAAATGGAATAACATCTTCTTTTAAGGCAAGTTTCACACCGTCCATCAATCCAATTAAAACTCCACCTGGTCCAACTCTGTTTGGTCCAACTCTCATTTGCATTCGGGCAACAATTTTTCTTTCACTCCAAATTGCTAATAAAGTCATCACCACCAGAGTCACAAAAATTACTACAACTTTAATTAAAGTTATCCACCATGGATCAATTCCAAATGCGTTTAACTCAACATGAGGCAGAATTCTCATCAGAATCCTCCCTTTTTAATTGTCACAACATCGCCTTCTTTAGCACCAAGTTTTGATTTGACTTTACTGTCATGATTATTAGCTGGAATCCATACAACGTCATTAACCATTTCAATTATTTCTAATTTAACTGTTATGGAGCCACGATCATTTGAAATATTAATTTTTTCGCCATTTTCAAGTTGCTGTGCTTGTGCAGTTTTTTCACTCAAGTGAGCAACAACTGGTCTTTGAGTTCCAGCTAGATGTTCTTCGCCTTTTTGTAGAGCTCCATCATCAAGTAGTAAATTCCAAGTTGACAAAATTACGTTACTTCCAGAAGTATTTCGAGCACCAATTGCATCAACCTTAGGTTTGTCAACTTTTGTGCCTATCCAAGTTCCAAATGAAGAAAGTTCTTGTCGAATTTCTTCAATAGTTTGTAAACCAAAATCATGGCCTAAACTTTCTGCAATCATTGCTAAAACTCTGGCATCAGTTAGAGCATTAGTTGAAGTAATTGCTCTACCAAATGGGCGAGGGCGTCCTTCCCAATTTATGAATGTTCCAGATTTCTCCGTTACTGGTGCTACCGGTAAAGAAACATTTGCATATCGTGTTAATGAGTTTTCTTGAATTCCTAAAGTTACAACAAAATCAACAGAATTAATTGCCTCACTTAACGCTTGTGGATCTGGTGCATCAAGCACATCAAGTCCCGCAATAATCAAAGCTTTAATTTCACCATTTAGTGCTGCTTGGACAATTTCAGAATGTGTTCTTCCAGGTTTACTTGGAATATCTGAACCATTAACTCCCCAAATGGCACCAACTTCACTTCTGGCACCTGAATCAATTACTGGTCGGCCTCCCGGCAACAAATTAGGTAGAACTCCTACTTCAATTGCCCCACGCTCTCCTGCTCTTCTTGGTATCCAAGCTAATTTTGATTCAGTCTTTTCGGCAACTTCAATTACTGCACTTAATGTTCCAAGAGTTGCTGCTGCTCTTTCTCCAACCAAAATTATTGAATTTTTTGCAATTTTTAAGCCTCGCAAAACCTTTGCTTCATCTCCAGGTTTTGTGGCAATTACTTCTGCATCAATTTTTTCTAAGCCTCTTGAAAGATAGGGTGCAATTGCTAAAACTTTTATTTTTCCTTTTGCTGCTGCTTTTCTTAGACGAAGAAATATAATTGGTGATTCTTCTTCGGGTTCAAAGTTAACTAGCACAACATTTTCGGCTTTTTCTAAATCTGCATAAGTAACAGTTCCTGCATCCCCTGCTACAGCACTTGCGAGAAAGTTTAATTCTTCAGCACTATTTACTCTGTTTCTAAAATCAATATCATTTGTGGAAAGTGCTAGACGAGCAAATTTAGAATATGCATAAGCATCTTCCAATGTAAGTCGTCCACCTAATAAAACTGCTACTTTTCCGTTTGCTTCTCTTAATCCTTTGGCAGCAAAGTCGATTGCATCAGGCCACAGCGCATCAACTTGATTGCCATCTTTTTTTCTGACCTTTGGTTGAGTTAAACGATTAGTTTTTAGATAACCAAATGCAAATCTGCCCTTGTCACAATTCCAATCTTCATTGACAGCGGGATCTTCCCAAGCAAGTCTTCGCATCACAGTTTCACGACGATAATCAGTTCTCAAAGAACAACCAGATGCACAGTGTTCACATGTTGTTGGAACTGAAACTAAATCAAAAGGTCTTGCTCTAAATCTGTAAGCAGAACTTGTGAGTGCTCCCACGGGACAAATCTGAACTGTGTTTCCTGAAAAGTATGAATTAAATGGCTCATCTGTGGCAATTCCAACTTGTTGGTTAGCCCCACGTTCCAGTAATTCAATAAATGGGTCTCCCGCAATTTCTTCTGAGAATCTGGTGCAGCGAGCACATTCAACGCAACGTTCACGATCCAACAAAATTTCAGTGCTTAATTCAATTGGTTTAGGAAAAGTTCTTTTTTCTATTTCAAATCTTGATTCTGCTCTTCCTGCTGTCATTGCTTGGTTTTGTAATGGACATTCCCCACCTTTGTCACAAACTGGGCAATCAAGGGGATGGTTTATTAACAAAAATTCCATAACCCCAGCTTGTGCTTTTTCAGCAACTTCAGAGGTCATTTGAGTTTTAACAACCATGCCTTCAGTTAAAGGAATGGCACATGATGGTTGAGGTTTTGGCATTCCTTCAATTTCAACTAAACACATTCGACATGCCGCAACAGGTGCTAGGGATGGATGATCACAAAATCTTGGAACAAAAGTTCCCATTCTTTCAGCTGCTCTTATTATTAATGTTCCTTTAGGAACTTGAACTTGAATTCCATCAATGGTGGCAGTAATTAAGTTTTCAGTATTTGTTTGTTTATTATCTGAAGTTAAAGTCATTACACACCTGCCTTATCAAAAATTGTTGTGGCAGCTGGTGGGAAAGATGCATCTGCTGAAATCCTGGTCGCTTCACGAAATTCATCAGCAAAATATTTCATCGCACTAGGAAATGGTGTTGCTGCTGCATCACCTAAAGCACAAAATGATCGGCCCGCAATTTGGCCACAAACATCATCAATCAAAGCTAATTCTTCTTCTTTACCTTTTCCGTGTTCAAATTTTTCTAATACACCTGTGATCCAGAAAGTTCCTTCACGACAAGGTGTGCATTTTCCACATGATTCGTGTTTATAAAACTCAAGCCATCTTGTTACTGCTTTTACAACACTGGTGGTTTGATCAAACATCATGGGAGTTCCGGTGCCAAGCATTGTTCCAGCAGCACTTAGGTCTTCATAAGTCATCGGAATATCAATGTGATCAGGTGTCAGCATTGGAACAGAAGATCCACCTGGAATCCAAAACTTTAATTTACTTCCCTTTCGCATTCCACCGGCGTAATCAAGTAGTTCACTCATTGGAGTGCCAAGTGCTGCTTCAAAAATTCCTGGTCTATTTACATGTCCTGACACTGCAAATAATTTAAATCCTGGTGATTTTTCTGTTCCCATAGATTTAAACCAGTCAGCACCATTCAAAACAATTGATGGCACACTTGCCAAAGTTTCAACATTATTCACAACAGTTGGTGATGCATAAAGTCCTGCTACTGCTGGAAATGGTGGTTTTAATCTTGGTTGTCCTCGTCGACCTTCAAGTGAATCAAGTAGTGCTGTTTCTTCTCCACAAATGTATGCACCAGCTCCTGCGTGCACCACAATATTTAAATCAAATCCTGAACCTTGAATATTTTTTCCCAGCAGCCCATCTGCTACTGCTTGTTCCACTGCATTCATTACTCTTCTTATGGCGTGGGGAACTTCTCCCCGAATATAAATAAATGCATGATTTGCTCTGATGGCATATGAAGCAATGATTATTCCCTCAATTAAAGAGTGAGGATTGGCAAGCATTAGCGGAATATCTTTACAAGCACCTGGTTCTGATTCATCTGCGTTAACAACTAAGTAATGTGGTTTGCCGTCATTTTGTGGAACAAATGACCATTTCATTCCGGTAGGAAATCCTGCCCCACCTCTTCCTCTTAAACCTGAATCTTTAACAACTCCAATTACTTCATCAGGAGTCATTTTTAAAGCTTTCTTTAATGCAACATAACCACCATGTTTTTTGTAACTTTCTATTTCAAATGATTTTGGGTCATCCCAATGCGCAGTCAAAACTGGTGTTAAGGCCATTTTATTTTGCACCCTTTGCTGCTGGGGCTTTCATTTTTCTTTCTTGTGCAACTCTTAATCCAGCCAGCATTGAATCATCGGCAAGGGGTGATTCTTGATATTTACCATCATTAATTCCTGCTAGGACTTTTCCAGTCTCTGCTATTGAAGTAATTTTTATTCCCCGAGTTGATTGAACAGGAGCACCTATTTTCAACTTGTCTATTAGTTCTCTTAAAGATTTTGGATTCATTGAATCCATAAATTCCCAATTGACTGTCACCACTGGTGCGACAGTACAAGCTGCTTGGCATTCAATTCTTTCTAAAGTAAATAATCCATCAGCAGTTGTTTCATCATGACCAATTCCTAAAGTGTCTGTTAATTCTTTCCACAATTCATCGCCACCTAAAAGAGCACACATTGTGTTGGTACAAACACCAATATGGTGTTTGCCCATGGGAAATCTTTTATACATCGTGTAAAAAGTTGCAACCGCAGCAACTTCTGCTGGAGTCAAATCTAGAACTTGGGCGCACACTTGAATTCCGGCAGGTGAAACCATTCCTTGAATCGATTGCACATAATGAAGCATTGGCAATAACGCTGATCTTCTTTCAGGATATTTTGCGGCAAGTGTTTCTAGGGTTTTAATATCTTCTTCACTAATTACTTTGATACTCATCTATCAACACCACCCATCACCGGGTCAATGGATGCAACGGCTGCAACTAAATCCGCGACTTGGCCGCCTTCTCCCATTGGGCCAACTGCTTGCAAATTATTAAATGAAGGATCACGAAAATGAACGCGATAAGGTTTTGTTCCCCCGTCACTAATTACAAATGCACCTAATTCACCCCGAGGAGATTCAATTGCCACATAGGCTTGCCCAGCTGGAACTTTAAAGCCTTCAGTTACCAATTTGAAATGATGAATCAAAGATTCCATCGATTGACCCATAATTTTTCTGATGTGGTCAAGAGAATTTCCTAATCCATCTGAACCTAGGGATAATTGGGCAGGCCAAGCAATTGTTTTATCCTCAACCATGATTGGTCCTGGTTTTAGGCGACTTAATGCTTGTTCAACAATTTTTAAGGATTGATGCATTTCTCGCATTCTAATTAAAAATCGACCATAACTATCGCAAGTATTTTCTGTGACCACTTCAAATTCATAATTTTCATATCCACAATAAGGTTGTGTTTTTCTTAAATCCCAAGGTAAACCTGTTGATCTTAAAACTGGACCCGTAATTCCAAGTGCCATACAACCAGTTAAATCAAGAACTCCAACGTTTTTAGTTCGAGCTGTCCACACTGCATTATCAACCAATATGTTGAAGTTATCCTTGAAACGTTTTCTTAATAATTTAATAGTTTCTTCAATTTTTTTCTCAGTACCACTTGGAAGATCAATTGCTACTCCACCTGGTCGTATATATGCCATATTCATTCTTAAACCAGTTATCATTTCAAATAAATCTAAAATTAATTCTCTATCTCTAAATCCGTTTGTCATTGCTGTCACAGCACCTAATTCCATGCCACCTGTTGCTAGAGCCACAAGGTGAGAAGAAATTCTGTTTAATTCCATGAGCATGACACGTATAGTGCTAGCACGATCTGGAATTTGATCAGTAATTCCTAATAGTTTTTCAGTTGCTAAACAGTAAGCAGTTTCATTAAAAATTGGAGATAAATAATCCATTCGTGTCACATAAGTTGTTCCTTGCACCCAAGAACGAAATTCCATATTTTTTTCAATTCCGGTATGTAAATAACCAATTCCGCAACGAGCTTCGGTAACAGTTTCACCATCTAATTCAAGAATTAAACGAAGAACACCATGTGTTGAAGGATGTTGTGGTCCCATGTTGACAACAATTCTTTCGCGTTCACCATTTGGAGCTCCTAAAACTGTGTCCCAGTCACCACCAGAAAGTGTGTACACGCGACCTTGAGTTGTTTCATAAGATCCTGAAAAAATATCGGTACTCATCCTCGATAATTCCTTCTATTATCTGGGGCAGGAATTACTGCACCTTTATATTCAACTGGAATTCCACCAAGTGGATAATCTTTTCTTTGAGGATAACCAACCCAATCATCGGGCATTTCAATTCTTGTTAAGGATGGATGTCCATCAAAAATGATTCCAAAGAAATCATATGTTTCTCTTTCGTGCCAATTATTTGCAGGATAAATTGCCGTGATTGATGGAATATGAGGATTTCCTTCTGGCACAACTACTTCAACTAAAACTCTTCTGTTGTTTGTTATCGAAACAAATGGATAAATTGCGTGTAATTCACGATCTTTTTCTTTAGGCCAATGCGCACCCGAAACTCCCATGCACATTTCAAATCTAAGTGCTGCATCATCTCTTAATACTTGCGCTACAGCAATTAGGTGTTCTGGTTTAACCATAAAAGTTAATTGATCATATTGAACTACAACTCTTTCAATTGCTTGTTCAAAAGTTGTGTTTTGACTTGGTAATGCTTTTTCTAGAGCATCAGCAATTGCATCAAAGTAGCTTCCGTATGGTCTTTGCGCACTCGGTGCTGCCTGAATTGTTGTTACCAATCCCCCAAAACCTGAAGTATCACCAGATGAAGTAGGACTTCCAAATGCACCTTTAACAACATCTTTGAGAATTGGAGTTTCGTTTGCGTTTACTATTTCTTTATCACTCATGAAAGCAAACCTTTTAACTCAATAAGTGGTGACTCTTTTAATCCCTTATCCTCTAGTTGAATTATTTGTTTTTCTCTTTGCTTGCCAAGTTTCATATCTTGAATTTGGTCATGAATTTTTAATATTGCGTCCAATAACATTTCAGGTCTTGGTGGACAACCAGGTAAATACATGTCGACTGGAACAATGTGGTCAACTCCTTGCACAATTGCATAATTGTTAAACATTCCGCCAGAAGATGCGCACACTCCCATGGCTAAAACCCATTTAGGATCTGCCATTTGATCATAAATTTGTCTTAAAACTGGTGCCATTTTTTGACTTACTCGTCCTGCCACAATCATTAAGTCAGCTTGTCTTGGACTTGCCCTAAAAACTTCCATTCCAAATCTTGCTAAGTCATAACGCCCAGCACCTGTTGCCATCATTTCAATTGCACAACATGCCAAACCAAATGTTGCTGGCCACAAAGATGATTTACGAATGTAACCGGCAAGTTGTTCTACTGAAGTAAGTAGTACTCCACTTGGAAGTTTTTCTTCAATTCCCATTTATTCCCACTCAAGTCCACCGCGACGCCAGACATAGGCGTAAGCGATAAATACCGTTCCGATAAATAACAGCATTTCTACAACTCCAAATAATCCAAGTTGATCAAAAGAAACAGCCCAAGGATAAAGAAACACAATTTCAATATCAAAAACTATAAATAACATTGCAGTTAAGTAATACTTAATTGGAAATCTGCCACCACCAATTGGTTGTGGGGTTGGTTCAATTCCACATTCGTAAGCAGAAAGTTTTGCTCGGTTATAAATTTTAGGTCCAGCTAGCGCACCAGCCACCATTGAAAATACTGCAAAAGCAAATGCCAGTGCTCCTAAACCAATTATGGGCCAAGCGACATTCACTTCTTACTCCTTTGACTTTTGAGCAATGAAGATTAATGACTTCACGTTCAATTCTATTGATTGGCTTAATAGAAATCTGGGCACCGGGTCGATTGTGCACTTGTGCATTTGTGCCATTAAATTTTCCCTCCAGTTTGTTGCAGATGTTGCAAATGTTTATGCAGCAGGTGCAATTTTTGTTAACGCCGTAATGATTCGATCAGTTTTTGTTTTACCCGTTGTGCTGTAGAGATTTGCCAATAATTTCAAAGTAAAGCGCATTAATGGTTTTGAAGCCATGCCATATTTTGTGGCGATTTGCATTATCTGAGGGTTACCAATTAATTTAACAAAAACTCTGCCTAATGTGTAATAACCGCCTAAACGATCTTTCAAAACAGTTGGATATTGATTTAATTCATTTTCCATTTCAAATGTAGATTTTGCTTTCATAGCTTTTTCAATAACTTCTGCTACCACTTGCCCAGTTTCCATTGCATAAGCAATACCTTCACCGTTAAACGGATTTACCATTCCACCTGAATCGCCAACCAAAACCATTCCCTTTAAGTAATGAGGTTGACGATTAAATCCCATTGGTAATGCAGCACCTCTTACTTGTTGAGTCATATTTTCATCTCGAAAACCCCATTCGACTGGAGTTTGATCAAGCCAGCGTTTTAATAAATCTTTGTAATCAATACTTTGAAAAACTGGAGAAGAATCAAGGATTCCTAAACCAACATTTGAAGTTCCATCACCCATTCCAAAAATCCAACCGTATCCTGGGAGTAACTTATTTTGATCTTTTAATTCCAACCAAGATTCCAAATAATTATCATGAGTTCTTGGGCTCTTGTAATAAGTTCTAACTGCTACACCCATTGGTCTGTCATCTCTTCTTTCTAAACCAAGAGCTAATGCCATTCGACTTGAAACTCCATCTGCTGCCACAACAACTTTGGCATAATGTTTTGATTCTTCTCCTTCAGAATTTTTTGTTGTAACACCAATCATTCGTCCAGTCTGTTCATCCATAATTGGTCCAGTAACACGAGTTTTTTCATGAAGTCTTACTCCACGCTTTTGCGCCGTTCTGGCTAGTAATTCATCAAAATCAGATCTGGTTCTTACTAATCCGTAATTAGGAAAACCTTCAACCTCAGGCCATTCAAGTTCTAATCGATGACCTGCACCAATAACTCTTAAACCTTTATTTCTCAACCAACCATTTTCAATTGTTGGCTCAATGCCCATATCTAAAATTTGTTTTACTGCTCTAGGTGTAAGACCATCACCACATACTTTTTCTCTGGGAAAACTTGTCTTTTCAAAAAGTAAAACATCTAAACCACGATTAGCCAGATGAAAAGCAGTAGCTGATCCGCCAGGTCCTGCCCCCACAACTATTACATCAGCATCGTTTTGTGTAATCATTTATAAACTTTTTTCTGCTTTATGAAGACACACAATTCCACCAGTGAGATTTTTCCACTTGACGTTATTCCAATTGGAATTATTAATTTGTAAAGCAAAATCTTTCTGATTTGGCCAAGCTCTAATTGAGTCTGCCAAATAGACGTAAGCATCAGGATTAGAGGAAGTCTTTTTTGCAATTGCAGGTAGTGCTTTTATCAAGTATTCCATATAAATTTTTCTAAATGGCTCAAAAGTTGGAGAAGAAAATTCACAAACAACTATTCGCCCACCAGGTTTTGTAACTCGAAGCATTTCTTTAAGTGCTTTATCAACATTATTTACATTTCTTATACCAAAAGATATTGTCACCGCATCAAAGGTCTCTTCTGCAAAAGGTAGCGAAAGAGCATCGCCTGCTGAAAAATTTAATTGCGGAGATCTTTTATTTCCTTCTTGCAGCATTCCCAAAGAAAAATCACAAGGAATTACAGTTGCCCCAGACTTGGCAAAAGCTAGCGAGCTAGTTCCTGTTCCTGCAGCCAGATCTAAAATTTTCTCCCCTTTTTTTGCTGCTACCGCATTTGCAGTGGCTTTGCGCCAGAAGTGGGTTAACCCAAAAGCTAGAACATCATTTGTAATGTCATATTTTGCAGCAACTCGATCAAACATCGCTGCTACTTCACGCGGATTTTTAGTTAAGGAAGCCTTTGACATATTTATATTCTGTCAGCCCCACGACTTTTTGCCACTTGTGGCTGGTTTTTAAGTTCGGGCGTAGTCTAGGAATATGTCGAAACCAACTGCGGTGCAAAATTTTTCGACTACTGCTATTCGCACCATCGAACTATCTAAGAAAATCGACCTAATCAACTTATTGCCTAATCTTTCCTCAAACGAAGTTTTCTCTTGGGTTCGAAACAATCAAGGAATCGTTGCTTGGGGCATTAACACAAAAGAAAACTTCACTGGATCAGAAAGATTCTCCAGAGCACATCGCTGGTGGAAGGAGTTTGTAGATAATTCCTCAATCCGAGATGAGGTTCAAACTTCTAGTTCTGGTGCAATTGCTTTTGTTTCCTTTTCCTATCTATCTGAAAATTCAAGTGTTGTTGTAGTTCCAGAAATTGTGGTGGGGCAAAACAATGAAAAAACTTGGTTAACTGTCATTGGAAATCTAGATATAGAAAAAATTAAATCAGAAATTTATGCACCACGAGAAGTTCCAAAAGCCCCTTCGAACTTGACTTGGAGTGATGGAACTATTTCGATTATAGATTGGCAAAAAGGTGTAGAAAAAGCTGTAGAAAGAATTAATAACAAAGAGTTAGACAAAGTAGTCCTCGCACGAGATTTAAACGCTCGTGCTGATGAAAATTTAGACTCCAGATACTTATTAAATAAATTGAGTGATTCTTATCCAGAGTGCTGGACTTTTTCTGTTGACGGCCTAATTGGTGCTACACCTGAACTTCTAATTAGACGGAATGGAGATTCTGTTTTATCAAGGGTTTTAGCAGGAACTATTAAAAGAGATGAATCTGCAACAGATTCTGAACTTGCCACAACTTTGTTACAAAGTGGTAAAGATTTAGATGAACACGAATTTGCAGTTAGTTCAGTTGCCACCTCATTGGCTTTGCACTGCACAGACATGAACGTTCCAAAAACTCCAAAAGTTTTAAGACTGGCAAATGTTGCCCATCTTGCAACAGATATTTCAGGAACCCTGGTAGATGCAGCACCCGCACTTGTACTAGCTGGATCTCTTCATCCAAGTGCTGCGATTTGTGGCACACCAACTGGTAGAGCAAAAAGTTTAATTCAAGAATTAGAACAAATGGATAGAAACAGATACACCGGGCCAGTTGGATGGATTAACTCTAAAGGAGACGGCGAATTAGGTATTGCACTTAGATGTGCAGAGATTAAAGAAAATACTGCTCGGCTTTTTGCAGGATGTGGAATTGTCTCTGGATCAACACCAGAAGATGAATTAATTGAGTCAAATGCAAAATTCTCTGCAATGAGAGATGCCCTAACTAATTAATACTCTTATTAACTTCTCCAAAAATTAGTTTTCTTAAGTTTGCTTCTGATTCTCGCGATTGAATTTTAACCACCAAGACTTTTACACCTTTTGGTGTGTCAAGATTTGCTTGCAGGTCACTTATTTTAGTAATTGATTTAACTTCGCATCCAAGGCTCTTAAAAACTTCACTTAAATTAATATCAGTTGGAGTTCCAAAAGCCCTTTCAAAATCTTCAACTTTTGATTGTTCCAAAAGATTAAATACTCCACCACCATTATTATCATTTACAATAAATGTTATATCTGGTTGTATTTCAGTTATTGGAATAACAAAACTTGAAAGATCATGAAGCGCCGCTATATCCCCAAGCATTGCAAATGTTGGAACGCTAGAACTTAAAGCAGTTCCCATAGCTGTGGCAACAACACCATCAATTCCGTTAACCCCTCGATTCATAGAAACAGTGACTTCCCCATTTGAGTACGGGGAATTTAAGTTTGGTGAAGCTAAAAGTTCAAAATCTCGGGCTGCCAAACTAGAGGCTAAATGTATATGTGATTTTTTTGGCAAATTTTTCATTAAGCAATCAACTACGTGTAGCGCAGAGATTCTAGGACTATCCTCTAAAACTTTTTGTACGATTTCGTGTGCTTGATTACCAACTTTTTCCCAGGAATTTTTCCAATCTTTATTGTTTTGCTTTGAAGGAATTCTGAATAATCCACTAATTCTTTGTTTTGCTGTTGAAGTTGTAATAACACTTGGCACAGCACATGAAATGACAAGACTTGCTTTTTTTATAAGCTCACTGACTTGTCTTGATAAACCAACACGACCAACTGTTAAGACAACCTCGGGTTTTAGATTTATAGAATTTAAAGAAAGTAGAACCGGTGCGTGAGACACCATAGGTTTTCCAACTGCTTGATGTGGAGGTTCCACAACCACAGGCCAGTCAAGTGCCTGACCCAATTCTTGAGCGTAATTTGAGTAATCAATATTTGTTCCACCTGCAATAATTATTCCTTTTCGATTAAGTAATTCTGTTGAAATATTTTCAGGTGTAATGACTATTTTATCTTCAAGAATCTTTTTATGTTCAAAATTAAATTCTTCAGTGGGCACGAGTGGCTCTGCTAGTGCAATATTTAAGTGAACTGGACCTCTATTTCTAATTGCTGCACTAAAGACAGAATTAATCCGATCCCTTATTGCTTCTCTTGCTGATGAAGTCTCGATATTTAAGGAATCTGACGCTATTTCAATACTCCTAGAAACATAATTACCAAATATTTCTCGCTGAGTAATAACTTGGTTTTCCCCTGTCCCGTGTACTGAAGCAGGTCTATCAGCAGTCAAGATGATAAAAGGAATTCCTGCATATTTTGCTTCCACAATTGCAGGAAATAGATTTGCTACTGCGGTTCCAGATGTAGTTAGTACTGCCGTTGGCTTACCAGATTTAATTGCTGCACCTAACGCCAAAAATGAAGCGGAGCGCTCATCAATTCTCACATTTACTTTTAGTAAACCCTTTTTTTCAGCTGAGATTAGGGCTAACGAGATTGGCCCATTTCTTGATCCTGGAGAAATTGAGACAAACTCAACTCCATTACTAATAAGTTGTTGCACAATTAATTGTGCAGTTTGTGCAGAGGGAGGTTGTTTAAGATTTTGACTAACCATTAAAACCAGCCCTCTCTTCTGCCGTATTCAAAAGATTCATCAAGTCTTTTGAGCAAACTATTTTTATTTGGACTTTCCTTAACTAAAGTTTCAACAACTTCAAGCCTTTTTACTTCCAACACCCCATTATGGGCTTTAAGAGTATTTGACACAACATCAGTAGAAAGAATCGAGCCTGTTGCAGCCCCAGCTGCGAGTTGAAATTTCTCTTCAACCAAAGATTGAGCCAAAGCAGTCTGATACAAACCAACACTTGTATCCATTGATCCCGAAACTATTATCTTTTTCCCAGAACCAATTATTTGTTCAGCAATTTTTTGAAATCTTTTTATACCTCCAACAGGAATAGGTTTTACTACCACAAAATCAGCTATATCAGTGATTTCACGAATATGAATTGGATCAGTTGCATCTTCTGTAAGCCTTAAATTTTCATCAACGGCGATCTTGATTGCCGTTTTGCTCTTTAATTTTTTTAAATCTGTTAAAGAGCCACAAGGTTGCTCTAAGTATTCAATATTAAATTCATTTAATTTGGCACAGTAATTTATGGCTTGATCTAAGGTTAGACTTCCGTTGAAATCAATCCTAAAAATTATGTTTGGTTTGACCTTAACTATTTGCCTTAAAAATTCAATATCTTTTACTAAATCATGACCACTTAGTTTGACTTTAAGTGTTAGACAACCTGTTTCTTCTAAAATTTTGATTGCTTTCTGGGGATCTGGGCTCACTGATATTGCATTAACTTTTATTTCTTTAAGTTTTGGTTCTGGTAATTTTGTCCAGGCCATTTCTAAAGCAGCTTGTAGCCAACGACTGCAGTGATTTATGGGGTGATTTTCAAAGGGAGCAAATTCAGCCCACCCAAAGTCACCTTTAATTAAAACACCTTCGCGGTAATTCAAATCACGCATTGGATCTGTTAAGTCAACCCGGAAAGTTTTTAAGTTTGCTAATACATCTTTTTTACTTTGTAATTCCATCAACAAACCTGATCAAGGACGTTTAGGGAATTTACCAAAGTTTGGTTTTCTTTTTTCTTTGTAGGCATCGCGACCTTCTTGAGCTTCATCACTCATGTAGTAGAGCAACGTTGCATCCCCCGCTAATTGTTGAACACCAGCTAATCCATCATCTGCTGCATTAAATGATGCTTTAAGTAAACGAAGTGAAAGTGGTGAATGTTGCAGCATTTCTTGTGCCCACTTAACTGTTTCCTTTTCTAAATCGACTAATGGCACAACTGCATTAACTAATCCCCACTCAAGTGCAGTCTGTGCGTCATATTGTCTAGCTAAAAACCAAATCTCTTTCGCACGCTTTAAACCGATTTGTCTTGAAAGTAAACTTGAACCAAATCCACCATCAAATGAACCTACTCTTGGACCAGTTTGACCAAATTTTGCGTTATCTGCAGCAATTGATAAATCACAAACAACATGTAATACATGTCCTCCACCAATTGCAAAACCTGCAATCATTGCAATTACTGGTTTAGGAAGTCTTCTAATTTGTACTTGTAAATCAAGAACGTTTAACCGACCAATTCCTTTTTGCCCAACTTCATCATCACCCATATAGCCATCATCACCACGAATACTTTGATCTCCACCAGAACAAAAAGCAAGATCTCCTTTACCAGTAAGAATTACTACACCAACTTCATTGTCATCTCTTGCTAAATCAAATGCCTTAATTAGTTCTGTGACAGTTTGTGGTCTAAAAGCATTTCTTTTTTCTGGACGATTAATTGTGATCTTGGCAATTCCATCGGCTAGGTGATACTCAATATCGCGCCACTGACCTTGGGCTTGCCAATTCAAAGCAGGAACGATTGAGGATTTTGCTGGATCGTTGGTCACTTAAAAACATTCACTCTCTACGCTGGTGTACTGATGACTCCAATCTTTGCAAACCGCGTTTTACTGCCTCCTGGCCGGAAGGCTGCTGACGCAGTTTCAGGGGCGATTTTGAAATGTATTAATGAAAATACAATAAGTGCACTAGTTCCATCCGCTAAAGGTGAAAGCCTTGGAAATAAATATGAATCTGCAATTGATGTAACTATTCCATGTCAAATTGAATCTGGATTAATTGTTTGTACTAGTGGGTCTACTGGAAATCCAAAAGCAGTTGAAATCTCATCTCAATCATTGATATCTGCTACAAATCTTGTGAACAAAAGATTTACAGAAACAGCTTCCTGGTTACTGGCAATTAATCCTGCTTTTATTGGCGGAGCAATGGTGATTGCTCGAGCCATTGCCCAAGATCAAAAATGGGAATACGGATTAGATGACAATGCCAAGTTTTCACCAGAAATTTTTGCTGGAATTGCACAAACTTTTATTGCCAAACAAGGCCGAGTTAGAACATCCTTAGTCGCCGCCCAATTAGCAGCATTAGTTGCGCAAGAAAAAATTGACTTACTTACAAAATTTGATGCCATATTGGTTGGTGGCGGGCAAATATCTCCAGATCTATTTAATGATTTAAAAAACCAAGGAGTGAATTTAATTCGCACATATGGCATGACTGAAACCTGTGGGGGGATAGTTTGGGATGGTTTGGCTCTAGAAAATGTTCAGATCAGAATTGAAAATCCTTCCCACAATGGTGCTGGAATAATCTCAATTAAAAGCCCAAGTAATGCAACTTGTTATCACGGGGATAGCCAAGGTGTTAAAAATCTTAATGAAAAAACTTTTAATCAAGGATGGGTAATAACTCAAGATATAGGTTCTTTTGAAAATGCAACATTAAAAGTTATTGGCCGCACTGATGATATTGTAATTTCAGGTGGAGTAAATATTTCTGTTCATGCAGTAGAAAATGTTTTAAGAGATCAAATCGGGATTGAAGATGCAGTAGTTTTTGCAATTCCTGATAAAACCTGGGGCACAATTATTGCTGCTGTAGTTGTTGGAAATGCTGATGAAATGAAATTACAAGATGCTGTTGAAAGAGAACTTGGAAGTGCTGCCAAGCCAAGAATAATTAAATTTGCCCACGAATTACCATTGCTTCCCAACGGTAAAATAGATGTAGATTCACTTAAATGACAAGTCTAAATAATTGGTATCAAGGCACAAGACCTAAAACTTTAGGTGCCGCAGTAGCTCCGGTATTGGTGGGAAGCTCCCTTGCTCATTATGAAAATTCTTTTAACTTAACTATTTCCTTATTAGCTTTATTAGTGAGTGTTTCAATTCAGATTGCAGTTAATTTTGCTAATGACTATTCAGATGGAATCAAGGGAACCGATAATCAAAGAATTGGGCCAGTTCGATTAGTTGGCCAAAATCTAGCTTCACCACAAGCTGTTAAAAATGCTGCATTTTTATTCTTTTTTATCGCAGCAATTGCAGGTCTAATTATCACTATTCTCACAAAGCAATGGTGGTTTTTACTCCTTGGAATAAGTGCGGTCATTGCTGCCTGGACTTACACGGGAGGACCAAAACCTTATGGTTATGCAGGCTATGGTGAAATATTTGTTTTTATCTATTTTGGCTTAGTCGCAGTCTTAGGAACTACATATGCTCAAACACTATTTTTTAAACCATACTTTCTTATATTTGCAATCTCAATTGGCTTATTTGCTGCAGCAATATTAGTGACAAATAACCTTAGAGATAGAGAAAAAGATTTACAAAATAAGAAAATAACTCTTGCCGTTAAGTTAGGCGATAGTAAAACAAGAGTCTTGTATGCAGCTTTGTTAATAATACCTTTTGTGCTTGTTTGTTCGATGTTTTTTACAAATAATTCTGCAATATTCACAACCGTCCAAATTCAATTGCTGGCACTGCCTGTTGCCTGGCAAGCACTCAAGCCTGTATTAGCCAAAGTTGAAGGAAAAGAACTTATTGCGGTGTTAACAAAAACTGGTCAAACTGAGTTGTTTTGGGCTTTACTAGTTTGTCTTGCTTTGGTTAGAGGTTAGTTTTTTTCATCAATAATTTTGTCTTCTTTATCAGCTGCGTTTGTAATTCTTTTATTTATTTTTTCAAAACCTTTTGAAATAGAACTAGAGAATTGATCCCTTGTTTGTGATAAAACAAAAAGGCTCACAATTCCTGAGGCAAGAAATCCAACTAGCAGCAGAACTATTCCTCTAAGTCCTACTAAATAACCAATACCTAAGAAAGCGGCAAGAATGAGTAGTCTTAAAAACGTGTACTTCAAAACACTTTTCATCTCTTAAACTCCAGCGTAACTATGTAACCCTGTGATAAAAATATTAATAATAAAGAAATTAAAAACAATTGCTGCATAACCTGCAATACTTAACCAAGCAGATTTTGTTCCTTTCCAACCAACTGTAACTCTTGAATGTAGGTAAGCAGCATAAATAATCCAAGTTATAAATGACCAAGTTTCCTTAGGATCCCAACCCCAATATCTACCCCAGGCATTTTCTGCCCAAATAGCACCTGAGATTACCGCGAATGTCCAAATTGGAAAAGCAAACAAAACTAACTTATAAGAAAAATCATCAATTCGAGTTGGGCTAGGTAAAGATTTTAATTTTCCTTTAACTCTAAATAGATACACCACAGATAGTGCAAAATTGATAGTAAATGCGCCGTAAGAAATTATGGCAGAGCTTACATGTATTAGTAACCAACTTGATTTAAGTGCTGGAACTAGTGGGCCACTTTCGGTGTAAAGCACAATTACTGCCAGTCCTAAAAGCAAAATAACTGGAACAATTATAAATATTCCAAGCCATTGAATATCTTTTCGTAACGAAACAATTAAAAATGTAAAAACAATGGCAGTTGCAGAAGCAATAGCAAATTCATACATATTGCCCCACGGTGCACGCTGTGCTGCCACACCTCTAAGTATTAATCCTGCTGCTAGAAATATTCCAACAAGCCATGTTAAAGACATGGCGATATTAGAAATTTTATTATTTGATTTGCTCTGTGTTAATGATATGGAAAATAGAAGTAAATTAATAGCAGCTAGAAATATAGAAAAATAGATCAATAAATTACTTAATGAGTTAGTACTCAAATTGACCTACTTCCTATTTTATTTCTTTCAGTTATACCTAAAGCACTGAGCACTTTGTTTAAATCTTTACTGATTTCATGATTTGTGCTTTTTGCTAAACCTGCTACTTCTATAACACTAGAACCACTTCCTACTTTATGCATCATCACCCAGATTCTTCGCCTTTGCACACCTAAGCCAAAAAACATTCCCAGCATGGCAAGTGTTGCTCCTAAAAGTGCTACAAATCTTCCTGGCTCATACGCAACCTGGAATGATGCAAATCGTTCAACACCTATAAACCTAATTACGTAACCTAAATCACTTTCCCAGCTTTGTCCTGGTTTTAACTCTTCCAATCCAATCTCTTTCATTTTCGATGTATCAAGTCGATAAATGCTTTGAGCTACTCCTTCATCAATTCCTAAATCTCCTTGCCACAAAGACATAAATATTTCTGGATTATCAAGGGCAGGAAAAGTTGAAATGGGACCTTCAACCGGATCAACTATTGCTGTGGGTAAAAATCTTGCGTTGATTCCAATTTGGGGTTTAACATCAGGAATTTTCACAACACCCGTGGATGAAAAATTAGAATCTTGTGGCAAAAATACCACTGAATCAGAAAATATTACCTCTCCACTTTTATCTCTTACTTCTATTCTAGGTGCATATCCATGACCAGTTAAGAAAACTTTAGTGCCATCAAAATTAATTGGATTATTGACTAAAATTTTTAAGTCATCTGAGCCATTCAAAACAATGTTTGCCTCAAACTTTCTAGGTGCACCCGTTTGATTAATTCCTCTTTCAAAATCAACAACAAAATCATCTAGGGTAAAAAAGAAATCAGGCATTGTCTCTACTTGGAAAAACTTCCCGGCTCGGAAATCATCAAATTGGGTGATGGTGTTTGCAAAACCATTTCCCTCTTTAACAATTACTGTTCCCCGGTAGCTAAATAGTGCTCCAAAGGCAAGTGCAATTGTTATCACAATCAAGCTTGTATGAAAAACCAAATTTCCTGCTTCCCGGGCATATCCTTTTTCAGCAGTTATTGCATAACCCTTTTTATTAATTCGCCAACCAAGTTCCTTAAGCTTTAGCTCAACTTTGTTGATATTCATATTTGAAATATTGAATTTTTGATAAGCACTAAATTTATTAATCACACTAGGAGGGTTAGGTGGTTGTTCATTAAAAGACTGCCAATAAACCTTAAGTCTTGGAACTACACAACCGATAATTGAGATCATCAACAAGATATATATTGCAGAAAACCAAAAAGATCCATAAACGTCAAACAACCCTAATGAGTCAAATATCTCTGCCCAAAAAGGATTATCTGTTTTCCAATTATTAACTTTTAATGTTGAAGCAGTTTTTTGCGGAAGAATTGATCCTGGAATTGCTGCTAGGGCGACTAGTAATAACAGCAAAAGGGCTGTATTCATACTGGTTAATTGGCGCCAACACCATCTTAAAAAACCCCACAAATCTAAGGGCGGAAGTGTTGACTCGGTTCTTTGTTTTGGTGACTTTTGATTTTTCATAGTAATGGTGTAAATCCAGAAATTAGCACTCGCATTTGCAAAGTTATCTCAGACCAATAACCTGTGGTAAGTAATAAACCAATTACAATTAACAACGTTCCACCAATTCTTAAAAATAAAACTTGACGTTTTCTTAACCAAGTAACAGAAGCGACTGTCCTTTCCAGAGTAAAAGTGATTAACAAAAACGGCAAACCCAAACCAAATCCGTAAAAAGCTGAAAGAATTGCTCCACGACCAACAGTTGCTTGATTGAAAGCTAAAGCTTGAACGGCAGCCAAAGTGGGCCCGATACAAGGTGTCCAGCCAATTGCAAAGAGTGCACCTAGAAGTGGTGCCCCAATTAAACCTTGTTTGACTGGAGGATGAAATCTATATTCTCTCTGGAATAAATTCCAAACACCTAAATAGCTAAGTCCAAGTGCTATCACAAATATTCCCATGATTCTTTCAATAAGCAAACCGTTTGAAATAAACCAGCCACCTATACCACCAAAAAACATTCCAATGGAGACAAATACAAATGTAAATCCAGAGATGAAAAGTAAAGTTGCTAAAAGAGCTTTTGATTTTCTGATTTTTTTATTTGCATTTAAACCAAATCCAGTAATAAAAGAAATATATCCAGGGACAAGAGGTAAAACACAAGGTGAAAGAAAAGAAATTATTCCAGCACTGAAAGAAATTAAAATTGCGATTAATAAAGAGCCTTGTACGACTGTGTTCATTCTTCAACCAAGCTAGATATAAATCCTTGTAACAGTGCTCTATCTATAGGACCTAGTTGTCGTGCCGCTACTAAACCTCTTTTATCAATCAAAACTGTGGATGGAATAGCGTTTGCAGGAAGTGAACCTTTAAATCCCAACAGTAAGATTCCATCTCGATCATAAATATTTGGATATGTGATTCCAAAATTACTGATGAATTTTTTGGCCGCAACTTTTGAATCCCTTATATTTATGCCAACCAGCAAGACATCATCTACTTTATTTTTTTGAAAAAGTGCTTCAAGTTCTTTTGCTTCTTTACGACATGGAGCACACCATGATCCCCACACATTTATAACAACTACTTTTCCTTTAAGTTTTTCTAAATTAATTTGATTACCATCAAAATCTTTTGCATCTAATTTAGGAGCGCTTTGTCTTTGATCAGCGGCTAAGAAAACTGCTGAGCCGTTACCTGAAACAAACCCAGCATCACCTGAATTTTGAATTGCCGCATTAGGACTTGCGCAGCCTGTTATGAGCAGCACAATAAGTGCCAAACTTAAATTACGCGCCAGATATTTTGCTGGCATCTTTTAACAAATCTGCTGCAGGTTCTTCATACTCAACTGCAACTAATGAGTCGTTTTCAAATACAAAAGTTGTGACACTAGCTAAACTGCATTGGCGTTTTCTGGGATCGTGAATAAATGATTTTCCTTCAGCTGAAAGCCTAGCAATCCAAATTGGAAGCTGGTGTGAAACTAAAAGTGCTTCTTGACCTTTAGCTAAATCTTTGGCAGCAAATATTGCACTACGCATTCTTTGTGCAACTTTTTTATAAGGCTCACCCCAGGATGGTTTTAGGGGATTTCTTAAATGCCACCAATTTCTAGGATCTCTAAGTGCACCATCTCCCACAGAAACTCTCTTGCCTTCAAAAACATTCTCAGCTTCAATAATTAATTCTTCCAGTTGAGGTTTTAAATTATGCAAATTTGCTGTGGGTGCTGCAGTTTGCTGGGCTCTTTCTAAGGGAGATGAAACAATTAATGACAAATTGTTGTTTTTAAAATATTGCGCTGCTCTCTCAGCCATTTGTAATCCAAGTACTGAAAGCTTGTAGCCTGGCAATCTTCCATATAAGACTTTTTCTGGATTAAAAACTTCCCCATGTCTCATAACATGGACAAGAGTTTTAGTTGCCATTATTTTTCTTAATGTCTACGACGCATTGAACCGCGACGTTTGCTTGGGCGCCAAACATTGTCACCATTTTCAATTGCTGCAAGTCTTAAAGTTTCACCATGTGCAGCCAATGCATCAATCAAGACTGAAACATTAGGTGACTCTGCTTGCACATCAATTCTTAAACCATGTTCTTGTGCTGCTTGTGCTGTTTGTGGTCCAATTACTGCCACAACTGTTGTGGCATGAGGTTTTCCTGCAATTCCGACAAGATTTCGCACAGTACTTGCTGAAGTAAATAGCACAGCATCAAAACCACCACTCTTAATTAATTCGCGGGTGTGTGCTGGAGGTGGAGCTGCGCGCACTGTTCTAAAGGCAACAATGTCTTCAACTTCCCAACCTTTTGCTTGCATTCCTTCAACTAAAGTTTCTGTGGCAATATCTGCTCGAGGTAAGAAAACTCGATTAATTGGATCAAGTATTTGATCAAATTTTGGCCATACTGCTAACAAACCTTCTGAGTTGTGATCTTTTTCAGGGAACAAATCTGGTTTAACACCAAATTCAACTAAAGCATCAATTACTGGTTGTCCAATTGCGGCAACTTTTAATCCAGCAAAAGCTCGTGCATCCAAGCCGTAATCAATGAATTTATCTCTAACTGCTCGGACTGCATTTGTGGAAGTAAAAACTACCCATTGAAATCTTCCTGAAACTAATCCGTGAACAGCTCTTTCCATTTGTTGCGGAGTTCTTGGTGGTTCTACTGAAATTGTGGGAACTTCCATAGAAACTGCTCCATAAACTGCCAACATTTTTTGGAAATCTTCTGCATCTTCTTTGGTTCTTGGAACTAATACTTTCCAACCAAATAATGACTTATTTTCAAACCATTGATATTTTTCTCTGTTGTTAACTAAATCTCCAACAATAATCACACCTGGACCTGATTGTTTAGCAGCTTTTGCAACAACTTGAATATTTTCTAATGTTGAAACAATTGTTCTTTGATCAGTGGTACTGCCATCTCTTGTGACTGAAATTGGGGTTGCAGCATCTCTGCCGCGAGCAATTAAAGCACTTGCAATTGCGGGTGCTTTATCTGCTGCATTAATAACCACTATTGGAATTGTTGGATCTAAATGAAGTGACCAATCTATTGGTTCTGAGCCATTGAGTATGTGTACTTCTTTTCCTCTGTTAGCAAAAAGTGACATACCTGCATGAGTTGGTACTGCAGTAATAGGTGAAACGCCTGGAACATATTCAAATTCAATTTTTGATTTGGCAAGTGTGGAAACTTCAACAGCTAAATTATCTTCTACAACAGGATCTCCTGCGCAAAGTCTTACAACTGCTGCACCTTCTTTTGCCGCATCAATTGCAATGCGTGCTCTTACTGCTGGTGCCATTGGCACACCATCTTCATCAACTGCTGCTACAACATCAGCATTTTCATTTGCGTGTGCATTGGCAATGTCCATTGTTGTTACATCAGCAATAATTAATTCTGCTCTTTTAATCGCATTAATTCCTCGAAGAGTAATTAATTGCGGATCTCCTGGACCTGCTGCAACATAAATTACGGGCAGGACAATAATTTTTTTCTTAGTCAATTACTTACCTTTCGTTTAAACAGCTTTGCGTTGTTCGTGAAATGCCAAAATTTGTAATTCAGATGCCAAGTCAACTTTTCTAACGTCGACACCATCAGGAACACTTAAATGAATTGGTGCAAAATTTAAAATGCTTCTGATTCCTGCTTTTACTAATCGATCACTTACCCCTTGTGCACTTTCAGCTGGTGTTGCTACTACACCTAGTCGAGCATTTGTTTCTTTAATTACATCTTCTAAATCACTTAAAGCATGTACTAATAATTCAACTGTTTTTCCTTCAGCACCACATTTAACTTTTGTGCCAATTAAAGTTTGATCACTATCAACTAATGCCACAACACGAAATCCGCGTGAACCAAACCCGCCGTAATGTGCAAGTGCTCTTCCTAGATTTCCCACTCCCACAATTACTACTGACCAGTCGTGATTTAGTCCCATTTCTCGTGAAATTTGGTAGCGCAAAAATTCAACTTCATAACCAACACCACGTGTTCCATATGAACCAAGGTGAGATAAATCTTTTCGAAGCATCGCACTTGATACCCCAGTTAATGCTGCTAATTCTTCAGAAGAAACTCTTACTTGAGCTGAATCTGCTAATTGACTTAATGCTCTGTAATAAGCCGGAAGTCTTGAAATTGTTGCTTCAGAAATTTTGGAGATACGACCATCTTTAAATGATGAGGTGGATTTTGATGGCATATATCTAAAGGTACACATTTGTGCAAAAAAGCACAAATCGTCTCACAAAATCATGAACTTTAACTAAGTGCTTGACGTAATCTTTCTGGATCTACTCGCCAATAATCATGGCGTTTACCGTCAACAAATATGACAGGGATTTCTTCCCCATATTGATGCATTAATTCAGGGTAATCTTGGATTTCTTCTACTTCATAGCCCACGTTTAATTCACTACTTACCTGAGCAACGATTTTGATGGCATCAACACAAAGGTGACAGCCGGGTTTAGAAAGTACTTTGATGCGTTTAATGATTTAAATCAGACCCTTTTTAGTGGGGAAAGCTGGCTGAGGGGAAATCAGCCAGCCTCTACGAATGATTCACGCAAGTAGTCAGAAACTGCTGCTTCTGGAACACGAAACGATCTACCAACGCGCACTGCTGGCATGGTGCCGGAGTGAACTAATCGGTAAACAGTCATCTTGGATACTCGCATTGCAGCGGCAACTTCTGCCACGGTCAAGAATCTAACTTCGCCTAAAGGTCTATCTGGGCTTGACGCCATTTTCTTGCCTCTTTCTGACACGGTTTAAGACCTTCCCTAAGCCTTAAGTGGCGTGTGGTGACAACGTAATGGATGACTACTTGTTAGCACAAGAGAGGAGGGGGGTTATTTAAGGGAAACAGACATGCTATTGGGACCAAACCAAACCTTGTTACAGAAGTGATTAAGAGATTTTTATACGAAACGATCAGCTGGATGAGGATTTAATGACAATAAAACTTCTTTTGCTTTTCTACCCGGCAATTTTTTAATTGTTTTTAGTAGTGTTACACGGTTATCGCAATGTTCTTTTAAAACTGCATAAGCTTTTTTACCAATTAACTCAACTAAAGTATCTTTTTCACTTACATAAACAGGTTCTGTTGCTGTGTGTGCATCAGAATCGGATGAACAATACCAATCCATGGTGTGTCCACCTTCACCCCAATTTTTTCTTTTGTATTCCTCAATCACAATTACTTGGGCTTCTGTGTCATCTTCAAATTCTCTGGTTTCATAACTTCTTCTAATCGGTAGTTGCCAACAAACATCTGGTTTTGATTCTAAAGTTTTTGCTCCATTTACTAATGCAAGCTTATGTAATGCACAACCTTGCCCTCCAGAGAACTCTGGGGAGTTCATAAAAATACAAGTGTCCTTCACAACTCTTGTTTTTTCTACCCCGTCCTCTTTTTCCGTCCAACCTTTTTTTGAATTTGCATACTGGTGCTTTTCCCAAATATCAGGAGTCAATTTCTTAACCCATTTGGCCACTCTTTTTTTATCATCATTGGAAGTAAAGTGAGCACCATGTACACAACAGCCATCATTTGGATTTGATTTTTCAACACCTTTGCAACCACGTCCAAAAATACATTCCCAATTAGAAGTTAGCCAAGTTAAATCTGCTTTTATGATGATTTCTGGATCAACTGGATCCACAAATTCGAGCCAAGTTCGAGGTGTTTCTTTAAGAAATTCCGTCATAGGCCAGAGCCTACTTGGGTAGTTTCTGCTAAGTGCAAAGTAGTCTTGTCTCTTAAGTCACATAAGCAGAAAAGATCAATCGTGAATATTGGGATTGTAGGCACCGGCAATATGGGTGAAGCCATATTAAAGGGTTTACTTGACAATGGTTTAAGCCTTAATGAAGTCATTTGTGTTGATAAATCTCAAGTCAGTCTAGATCGTATAAAAAATGTCTACAAAGTCCAGGGCTCTGGTGAGATTAATAGTGTTAAAGACTGTGATGTAGTTCTGTTGAGTGTTAAGCCTCAGAATATGGAAGAAGTTCTACCCCAATTAGGTAAACACTTAAAACAAAATGCCTTAATTATCTCAATTGCAGTTGGAATCACCTCAGTAAACATTATTAAACAACTAGGTGTTGAAAAAGCTGCTGTGATTAGAGCCATGCCAAATACCCCAGCACTGGTTGGCAAAGGGGTAACTGGAATTGCTAAAGGTGAATTTGCAACAGATGAGCAACTTAATATTGCTAAAAATTTACTCAAAGCTATTGGCAAAGTTGTTGTGGTGGAGGAAAAACTTATTGATGTAGTTGCAGCAGCTTCAGGTTCTGGTCCTGCTTATTATTTCTATGTCACAGAGTTACTAATTGATGCAGCAGTTGCTAATGGTTTAACAAGAGAAGTTGCTCAAGTATTAGTTGAAAACACATTTACCGGTTCAAGTGCTTTGTTTGAAAATTCAGATGACGATGTTAGTGAATTGAGAAAAAAAGTTACTTCACCAAAAGGAACTACCCAAGCTGCTATTGAATATTTAGAAAGTAAAGATCTTAAAGGCATTTGGGAGAACGCATTAAAGGCTGCAATCAAAAGAGCAGAAGAAATTAGTAAGAATTAATTTATTCAGCAGCGCTATTTACAGGTGGTGCATCTGGTAATGGTTGTTTTGCTTCACCTGTGAATGTAAAGACTCTGGTGTCAAGTGTTTTCTTATCAGGATTTGCAGCTTCGCCTTCTACGCTAACTACTACTAGATTTCCTGCTGTTAATTCACCAAACAATATCTTTTCACTCAAAATATCTTCAATTTCTCTTTGAATTGTTCTTCTCATAGGTCTTGCACCAAGGGACTGGTCATAACCTTTATCTACTAATAATTCTTTTGCCTGGTCAGTCAAAATCAGGCCCATGTCTTTATCTTTTAGTCTTTCATCAAGGGAGGTAATCATTAATTCAACGATTTGTAAGATTTCTGGACGAGTTAATTGATGGAACACAATTACATCATCAAGTCTGTTTAAGAATTCTGGGCGGAAATGTTGTTTCAATTCCTCATTAACTTTCATTTTCATACGGTCATAGCTTCCCTCAACATCATCACCCATGGAGAAACCAAGTCCTACACCTTTTGAAATATCACGACTTCCCAGGTTTGTGGTCATGATGATTACAGTGTTTTTGAAATCAACCATGCGGCCTTGCGAATCGGTTAGTTTACCGTCTTCCAAGATTTGTAGAAGTGAATTGAAAATATCTGGATGTGCTTTTTCTACTTCGTCAAAAAGCACCACAGAAAATGGTTTACGACGAACTTTTTCGGTTAACTGTCCGCCTTCTTCATAACCCACATATCCTGGAGGAGATCCAAATAATCTTGAAACAGTGTGTCTTTCTGAATATTCAGACATATCCAACATGATCAGTGCGTTTTCGTCACCAAATAAGAATTGGGCCAAAGTTTTTGAAAGTTCAGTCTTACCCACACCAGATGGGCCTGCAAATATAAATGAGCCACCAGGTCTTTTTGGGTCTTTTAATCCAGCACGAGTTCTTCGAATTGATTTCGACAATGCCTTGATGGCATCTTCTTGCCCAATGACTCGTTTGTGAAGTTCTTCTTCCATACGCAGTAATCTCTTTGATTCTGCTTCAGTTAATTTGGCAACTGGAACACCTGTTGACATGGCTAATACTTCAGCGATTAAGTCATCATCAACTTCGGCAACGACATCTAAGTCGCCTGCTTTCCATTCACGTTCACGTTCATTTTTTTCAGCAATTAAGGTCTTTTCTTTGTCTCTTAAAGCTGCTGCTTTTTCAAAATCTTGGGCATCAATAGCTGATTCTTTTTCTTTTCTTACATCAGCAATTTTATTATCAAACTCTCTTAAATCAGGTGGGGCAGTCATTCTATTAATACGAAGACGAGCACCTGCTTCATCAATTAAATCAATTGCTTTATCTGGAAGTTGGCGATCATTGATGTATCGATCTGCCAAGGTGGCAGCAGAAACTAAAGCAGAATCTGTAATTGTTACTTTGTGGTGAGATTCATAGCGATCTCTTAACCCTCTCAAGATTTCAATGGCGTGAGCAACTGAAGGTTCTTGAACTTGGATTGGTTGGAATCTTCTTTCCAATGCAGCATCTTTTTCAACATATTTTCTGTATTCATCCAAAGTGGTAGCACCAATTGTTTGAAGCTCACCGCGAGCAAGCATTGGTTTTAATATGGAAGCAGCATCAATTGCGCCTTCTGCAGCACCTGCACCTACTAAAGTGTGCATTTCGTCAATGAACAAAATAATGTCGCCTCGGGTACGAATTTCTTTTAATACTTTTTTTAATCTTTCTTCAAAATCACCACGGTATCTTGATCCTGCAACTAAAGAACCTAAATCAAGTGTGTAGAGCTGTTTATCTTTCAAAGTTTCTGGAACGTCACCTTTAATAATTTTTTGGGCAAGACCTTCCACAACAGCAGTTTTTCCGACACCTGGCTCCCCAATTAATACTGGGTTGTTTTTGGTTCTACGAGAAAGAACTTGCATTACTCTTTCAATTTCTTTTTCTCTACCAATAACTGGGTCAAGTTTTCCATCGCGAGCAGCTTGGGTTAAGTTTCGACCAAATTGATCAAGTATTAGTGAAGTAGATGGTGTTCCCTCATTTGGTGCACCAGAAGTTAATGGTTCTTTACCTTGATAACCAGAAAGCAATTGAATTACTTGTTGGCGAACACGGTTCAAATCTGCTCCAAGTTTTACTAATACTTGAGCAGCAACACCTTCGCCTTCGCGAATGAGTCCTAGCAAGATGTGTTCGGTACCGATGTAGTTATGACCTAATTGCAGAGCTTCTCTTAAAGATAACTCCAAAACTTTTTTTGCACGAGGAGTAAAAGGAATATGTCCTGATGGTGCTTGTTGGCCTTGGCCAATTATTTCTTCAACTTGTGATCTAACAGATTCAAGTGAAACACCTAATGATTCCAAAGACTTAGCAGCTACGCCTTCGCCTTCGTGAATTAAACCTAGAAGAATATGTTCGGTACCAATGTAATTGTGGTTGAGCATGCGGGCTTCTTCTTGCGCAAGAACTACTACGCGTCTTGCTCGATCAGTAAATCTCTCGAACATTTGACTTAAGCCTCCTTAACTCAACTTTTGGGAAATTATATTTCCCTATATATCTATAGTACGTCTCTGGACTTATTAAGCAAATTCAACCTTGAGGTGAGGCAATGTCCCTATAAGTAGTGTTCAAGTGCCTCAGCAGTAACAAATCCTAGGGGTTATTTTGGTCATTTGTTAAAGGTGTTTAATCATTCTGGTGTTACCAAGAGTATTTGGTTTGACTTTGTCCAAATCTAAAAACTCCGCCACACCCACGTCATATGATTGCAAAAGCTGTTGATAAATCTCGGGCTCAACTGGTGTTCCTTCAATTTCTTCAAAACCATGTTTAGTAAAAAATTTTGTTTCAAAAGTTAAACAAAAAACTCTTTTCACACCCAAATCTTTTGCTTTAAGTAAAAGTGCTCCAAGTAATTGTGAACCTATGCCTTTATTTTTATAATCAGGAAATACTGCAACTGTTCTAACTTCAGCTAAGTCTTCCCACAAAACGTGAACTGCTCCTGCTCCAACTACTTGACCGTCTTTTTCAATGACTAAAAAATCTGGAACAGCTTCATATAAAGTAACTGTTGCTTTAGAAAGTAAACGTCGTTCTGGAGCGTAAGTATCGACTAATTTTCTTATTGTTAACACATCTGTGGTTTTAGCCGGACGAATTTTTAATTCAGACATAATTATTGTGGTTTAACTAGAGGAAACAAAACTGTTTCTCTGATACCTCGACCAGTTAGCATCATTAAAACTCGATCGATTCCCATTCCTTGACCACCAGCAGGTGGCATGCCATATTCAAGTGCTCTCAAGAAATCCTCATCAATTTGCATTGCTTCCACATCGCCACCTGCAGCTAATTTTGCTTGTTCAGTTAATCTCTTTCTTTGTTCAATTGGATCATTTAATTCGGTGTATGCGGTTCCAATTTCTGCCCCAAATGCAACTAAATCCCAACGTTCGGCAACACGATTATCTTGTCTATGTTGTCTTGTTAATGGGGCCACATCGGTTGGAAAATCTGTATAGAAAGTTGGCAGCACTGTTTTATCTTCTAATAAATGTTCATAAAGTTCTAACACAATTTGACCTCTGGTCCATTTAGGGTCATGTGAAATTTTTAGTTTGTCACACAGTTTTCTTAATGTTTTTTCATCAGTATCAGCTGAAATTGATTCACCACTTGCTTTTGTTAACCCGTCATAAACTTTTACTACCGGCCACTGTCCACTGATGTCATGTTCTGTGTGATTTCCTTCATCATCCCAATGTCGAGCAACTTCTTTTCCATAAACTGTTTTAGCTGCTTCTTGGATAATATTTTGGGTTAGCTCGCGCATGACGTCGTAATCTCCATAAGCCTGATACATCTCAAGCATTGTGAATTCTGGATTATGAGATGAGTCTGCGCCTTCATTTCTGAAATTTCTATTTATTTCAAATACTTTATCTACTCCGCCTACTAATAATCTTTTTAAATAAAGCTCAGGTGCAATTCTTAAAAATAATTCCATATCGTAAGCATTTATATGAGTTTTAAATGGCCGGGCATTTGCTCCTCCATGAAGAACTTGCAGCATCGGGGTTTCTACTTCAACAAATCCTCGATCGGTTAAAGATTTTCTAATACTTGAAACTACTTTTGACCTCACATGAAGCATCTCTCTAGCTTCTGGTCTAACAATTAAATCCACGTAGCGCATTCTTACTCTTTGTTCTGGATCATTTAATCCATGATGTTTATCTGGTAGAGGTTTTAAAGATTTTCCGGTAATTAACCATTTATTTGCTTTGACCGATAATTCACCACGTTTAGTAGTGACAACTTCACCTGTTAAACCAATATGATCACCTAGATCAACATTTTCTTTCCATAATTCAATTGATTCTTCCCCCACAGCATCTGCTGCGATCATTACTTGAAGATCACCTGATCCATCACGAAGGGTGGCAAAAATTAATTTTCCCGCAATACGATTTAGCATTACTCGTCCAGCTATGGAAACTATTTTTCCAGTCTTTGCTTCAGGTGCTAAATCTTTATTTTCATCTCTAACTTGCAAAAGTGTGTGATCTGGTTTGAAGCCAACTGGGAATGGATCGATTCCTTGGGATTGAATGCGCGCTAGTTTTTCCCTGCGGATTTGTTCTTGCTCGTTCAAATCCTCAGTTGATTCATTGCTCATAGTAATAAAGACTACTTGTTCTTTTCGAAAACTAACCGTAAGCCTTCCAAGGTCAAGTCTGGTTCGTGATGCGTAATTGTGCTGGATTCTTCAACAACTAAAGGTGCAAGACCTCCTGTTGCAACAACTGCTTTTAATGGACCAATTTCAGCAATAATTCTTTGTAATATGCCATCTACTTGACCGGTGAATCCATAGAGAGCTCCAGATTGCAAAGCCTCAACTGTGTTTTTTCCAACTACACTTCTGGGTTTAATGAATTCAACTTTTCTCAATTGTGCTGCTTTATTTGCCAAAGCTTCTAATGAGATTTCAATACCTGGTGCAAGTGCCCCACCCAGAAATTCTCCTTTTTCACTAATCACATCAAAGTTTGTGGAAGTTCCAAAATCAACAACCACTGATGGTCCCCCGTGTCTTTCAAACACTGCTAACGAATTTGCAATTCGATCAGCACCTACTTCTTTTGGGTTATCAGTAATTATTGGTACACCAGTTTTTGTTCCTGGCTCAATTATCACAGTTTTTGTGGTTGGGAAATATCTTTCTAACATCCACCGCATTTCTCTTAGAACAGCTGGAACTGTGGAGCAAAGTGAAATTCCAGTAACTTTTGGTTGATCTTTTAATAAACCATTAAAGGTTAAAATCAATTCATCAGCAGTTGAACTGGCATCAGTTTTTGTTCGCCAGTGCTGTATTAATTTATCTTTGTCATAAAGACCAAGAACAGTATTAGTATTACCAACATCAATTGCTAACAACATTTAAATCTCATCTCCAGCAACTCCAAATTAGTTCACTTTTTTAGCGAACAGTTCTCAGGTCACCACCTATATCCAACACTGGAGCTGAATGGGTTAACGCACCCACGGCTAGATAGTCCACACCAGTTTCTGCAATTTTGCGCGCATTTTCTAAAGTTATGCCACCACTTGCTTCCAAGAGGGCTCTTTTATTTACTAGAGAAACTGCCGTTTTTAAATCTTCAATGCTGAAATTGTCTAACAGAATTAAATTGGCATTAGCATCTAATGCCTCGGTTAGCTGATTCAGATTATCTACTTCTATTTCATATCCTAGTTCAGGAAATTTATCTTGAACTTTTTCAACAGCATTCTTAATTGAACCTGATGCCACAATGTGATTATCTTTTATGAGTGCTTGATCATTAAGACTCATTCGGTGATTAGTGCCACCACCAGCTCTAACTGCGTACTTTTCTAATAATCGCAATCCTGGAGTTGTTTTCCTGGTGTCTCGAATTTTTGCATTTGTTCCAGAAATTTCTTTTATCCATTTATTGGTAAGAGTTGCAATTCCACTCAAATGTCCCAGAAAGTTTAAAGCAGTTCTCTCTGCTGTCAATAAATCAATTGTTGGACCCTTTACCGATAATAAACAAGTATTTTCTTTAACTGCAGTTCCATCTTTTACACATTGTTCAACTTCTAATTTCTTTTCACTAATTGATAGAAAAACTAGAGCTGCGATATCAATGCCAGCGATAACTCCTGGTTTTCTGGTAATTAGATCTATTTGTGAAATTTGGGTTTCAGGAATAGTCGCCAAAGACGTAACATCTGTTCCACCCATTAAATCTTCTGAAATAGCTAAATCCACTAGAGCTTGCACCAATTCTGGTTCAAGTCCACTTTTTCTTAAGTTTTCATAAACTTCAGATTTGGCTGTCATCGATTCCTATTTCTTCTCTAAAGTTTTCTCTGAAAGTTCTAATTTACCTTCAACTAGTTTTCCATGAATCCTTTTGAGCCATTTTTCATCATCTCTTTTCGGAAAATCTGACCTCCAGTGAGAACCTCTGCTTTCTTGTCTTCGAAGTGCCGCATTGGTGAGAAAACTTGAGACTGTCAACAAATTTGTTGCTTCCCAACTTTGAGTTGATGGGGAATTTGTTGTTTTCAAGGCTAGTTCTGTCAATTTAGTAATTGTTTGATTCAATCCTGCAGCATTTCTAACTGCTCCGGCACCCTTAGTTGTGGTTTCAGTTATTTCTTTCCTAATTCTTCCATCAATCAAATTAGGTGGAGTTTTTTCTGTGACTGGTTCACTTTGTGGTGGTAAACCATCAAGATGTTTACTTAACTTTTCTGCTACTACCAAACCTTCAAGTAAACTATTTGACGCTAAACGATTTGCCCCATGAACTCCTGTACTTGCACATTCTCCAATTGCAAAAAGTCCTGGAAGATCTGTTTTCCCACTCATGTCAGAGATAACTCCTCCTGATGCATAATGTGCAGCAGGAACAACTGGAATCATTTCAGTTAAGGGATCAATTCCAATTTTTCTGCAGCTTGATAAAATATTTGGAAATCTTTGTAACCAGATATTTTCTCCTAGTTTAGTTCCATCTAAGTAAACATAAGGTTTTCCACTTTTAATAATTTCTTCATGAACCGCGTGTGCCACAACATCTCTAGGTGCTAAATCTTTCATTGGATGAATATTTTTCATTAATTCTTCACCGTTGGTGGTTCTTAAGATCGCTCCTTCTCCACGCACTGCTTCACTAATTAGTGGTTGAGATCCACGAGAATTTGCACCCACCCATAAAACTGTGGGATGAAATTGCACAAACTCTAAATCTGTAATGGTTGCACCTGCTCTAAGGGCTAGTGCAACACCATCTCCTGTTGCAACTAATGGGTTTGTTGTTTGTTCAAATACTGCACCTAATCCTCCTGTTGCCAAAACCACAGCTCTTCCCAATGCTGCTCCTACGCCATCAATTTTTCCTTTGCCCATGACATGCAAAGTGACACCGCAAATTCTTTTATTTTTATCTTTTAATAAATCAAGGACTAATGCGTGCTCAAAAATTCTTACCTTTGGATCGGCTAAAACTTTTGCAACTAGTGCCCGAGAAATTTCAGCTCCAGTTGCATCTCCACCGGCATGAGCAATTCGATCTTGTCTGTGTCCTCCCTCGCGAGTTAATGCCACATTTCCAGCAGAATCTAAATCAAAAGTTGCCCCTAAATCTATTAATCTTCTAACAGCTTCAGGTCCTTCTTGAACTAACACTTTTACTGACTCTTGATCACATAAACCAGCACCTGCTTCTAAGGTGTCTTGAAAATGCTGATCTGGTGAATCCCCTGGTCCAAGTGCAGCAGCAATTCCACCTTGGGCCCAAGACGTGGAGCCTGTTGATAAAACATCCTTAGTTAAAAGTAAAACTGATAAATTTTTTCTTCTTGCAGATAATGCTGCAGTAAGCCCTGCAATACCAGATCCAATAACTATTACATCAGCATTTATAGTCCAACCGGGCTCTGGTGAATTCAGTTTTTGAATTAATTGCATTTGAGTCATAAACTTTCTTTCAGTAGAATTGGCATATTATCAATAAGTCTTGTTTCCCCTAGTTTTACTGCAATCAGAATTCTTCCTACCACTCCTGGAGTTATTGGAGTTAAGTCATTACTCAATATTTCAATGTATTCCAATGAGATTAAGTCTGATTGAGAGATTGTTTGGATAACTTGTTCTTTAATATCTCTGACTGAAAAACCTTTGCTAGCTGATAAAACTGCTGCCTTTAAAGCATCAGGAATCAAATGAGCAACGTTTCTTTGGTCTGAAGATAAGTAAATATTTCTACTTGAAAGAGCTAAACCATCAGAATCTCTTTTTGTTGGTATAGCCAATATCCCAATCTTGGGATCTCTTTTATTTGCCATGTTAGTAATAAAAATAAGTTGCTGAAAATCTTTTTCTCCAAACACAGCAACATTTGGTTGAACAATGTCAAATAAGCGAGTCACAACTTCTATGACTGCTGCAAAATGACCTGGACGAGATTTACCTTCTAGTATTTCAAATCTTGGGTCAGTTTCTATATCTAAGGGCCACTGACCTGGATATACATCCTCCACACTTGGCGCCCATAAAATATGAGCACCAGAACTGCGCGCAACTTTCAAATCATGTTCTAAATCTCTAGGATATTTTTTGAAATCTTCACTTTGTCCAAATTGTTTAGGATTAACAAAATCACTTACTACTACACAACCGTCTCTGCCCACAAAATTTTTGGCAGCTTTAATAAGTGCCGCATGACCTTCATGAAGTGCTCCCATTGTGGGAACTAAACAAATATTGCTAGCTAGACCATTGATGGCCAATCTCAATTCAGCATTGCCATGAACAAGTTGGGTCATGTCCAAACTCTATTCTTTAGGCAAAAGATGCGTTATCACCTGGTTTATCATCTGAATCTTTTATTCTGCAAATCTTTTCTAACCACAATGAAAGCACAAGTAAAACTCCGCTAAGAGCCATGATTGCCAAGGACAGTGTCAACCTTGATCTGACTGGACTTAGTTCAAAACTGGGTAAGAAATAAATAATCAGTCCCAAATAAAAACCCAAAATAATTGCAGCTGCTCTACTTCCAGCAAATGCTAAAGCAACAGTTCTTGCAGCAACTAAAGGATGGGGTGGAGATTTTCTTTTCAAAACATCCTGTTTCTTATCTCTTGCTTCACGCAGTCTTGACTTAAAAATTATTATCCAATAAAAAAGTGCAAAGTTTAAAACAATTAAAGCAATTATGGTATTAGAACTTACCGGAATATAGGTTGAAGTTAAATTCTCATAAATACTGGGAATAAAATAACCAAAAATTGTTGCAGGAAAAACAAAGCTCAAAATGTTCTTTAGTGTCGTTGGTTTCAATTTGTCACCAAACTAGATGGAAAAATTAGTAAGTCATCACAGTTCAAAGTTTTTAATAAATCCACAATTTTTGTTTTCTTTAGTGTTGCACCTGGATCTATGTCTGACCAAGGTTTTAAGACAAAGCATCTTTCAATTGCTCTAGGGTGGGGAATTATTAATTTTTCTGAGTCTATTGTTTCATCGTTGAACCATATTAGATCTAAATCAATTGTCCTTGGTCCCCAAATAACTTCACGTTGTCTTCCTAGGTTTAATTCAATTAGCAACATTTTTAATAACAATTCTTGTGCTGTTAATTCAGTTTCAAGTGATAAAACAGCATTCAAATACTTACCTTGCTCAGGTCCACCAACCGGAACAGTCTCATAAACATTAGAAATCTTTTGAATCTTTGTTTGGCTAATTTGATTTAATTCATTAACGGCAGCTTGTAAGTATTCAAATCTATCGCCCAGATTAGAACCCAGAGCGACTATTGCTTTCATTTCTTTCTTTCCACACTAACGGTGATGTCACTAAATTTCATATCTACTGGGGCATGTGGTTTATGTAATACAACTTTTACCGAATCAATTTTAAAACTTTTAAGTAAAGTTTTTGCAATATCATCAGCTAATTTCTCAATCAAATTTTGTGGTGTTCCTTCAATTAAACTTTTAACTAATTGTGCTACTAAACCATAATCAATCGCAAATTTAATATCATCAGTTTTAATGGCCTTATCAGTTTTGTAAGTAAATTCGATATCGGCGATGAAATCTTGCCCATTTTTTCTTTCGTGATCCAAGACTCCATGAAAACCAAATGCTTTAATCCCGGTGATACTAATTTTGTCTTTGGCCATCAAATTTCCTCAATTTGATTTGTAACTTTAACCGCTGCCGCACTTCCTGCTACATCGTGTACCCGCACTGCCCATGCACCATTTAGAGCAACGAATGCACTAATCACAGAAGTTGCTAAATCTCTGTCCTTGGGATCTGTACTTTTTGAAGGATATGCAAAATCTGCCAAAAATCTTTTTCTTGATGCACCAACATATATTGGTAATTCTAATTCATGTAATTGGTTGAAGTCTTTTAAAATTTGCCAATTATGTTCAGGGTTTTTTGCAAAGCCAAGTCCTGGATCAACAACTATTTTATCTTTATCCATTCCACTATTTACGGCTTTTTTTATTTGGTTTGATAATTCATTAATTACCTCTGATGCAACATTGGTATACCTTGCTAGTTCATCCATCACAGTTGAATGACCACGCCAATGCATTAAAACATATGGAATACCTAATTTTGCAACAGTTTGATGCATTTTCTCATCAGCTAAGCCACCACTTACATCATTAACTATTTTAGCTCCAGCATTTTTAGCAGCAATTGCGGTTTGACTTCTCATAGTGTCAATACTGGTAATAATTCCTAAATTCGTTAACTCTTCAATTACAGGTATTACTCTTTTTTGTTCTTCAAGAGTATCAATTCTTTGGGCACCTGGTCTTGTTGATTCCCCACCCACATCAATTAGATCTGCACCTTTTGAAATTAACTCTTTTGCATGTTTAATGGCAGAATTTGTATCTGAAAATAATCCACCGTCAGAAAATGAATCAGGAGTTACGTTTAAAACCCCAACAACTAAGCATCTTTTTAAATTTGCCAGTTCGAGTGGAAGTCCTGCAGGTTGGCGGCGCAAGCCTTGAATCATGAGTTATGAGAAATAAGTGTTAATGCTTCATGTCTAAGCGCAGGATCTTCAAGATTTCCTCTCACTACTGAAGTAATAGTTTTTGCCCCAGGTTTACTTACCCCACGCATAGTCATACAAAAATGTTCACATTCAATAACCACAATGACACCTTGTGGTTTAAGAATTCTCATTAAGGCATCTGCCACTTGTGAGGTTAGTCTTTCTTGCACTTGTGGTCTTTTAGCGTAAACATCAATCAATCTTGCTAATTTAGATAATCCAGTGATTTGACCACTGTTGTTAGGAATATAGCCAACACTTGCTTTGCCCACAAAAGGCAATAAATGGTGTTCGCAAACAGAAAAAATATCTATGTTTTTAACAATTACTAATTCGTTATGATTTAAATCAAAAGTGGTGGCTAAAACTTCATCTGGTCTTTCATAGAGCCCTGCAAACATTTCTTGGTATGCTCTGGCAACTCGTGCTGGAGTGTCTTGTAATCCATCTCTGTCAGGATCTTCACCTATAGCGATTAAAATATCTTTAATTGCATTTTCTATTTTTGCTTGATCAAATGGTTGTCGTTGTGAAGGATCGATATCTGCCAGTGGGTCAGCATTTGGACTGATGCGAGTTTTTTCATTCATAAATGATTACTTGTTTTTAGATTTTTCAACTTCGCTGGCAACTGAACTACCTGCTTTGGTTGATTGTGATGGATGCTCCAACGAAGCTTTGGTGTCCTCTGGTTTTACTAATCTGATGGGAGCTTTGACAGGACCTTTTTTAGAAGGTTTTCTTTTATTTGAACCAGTCCAGGCAGGTCTATTAGGGCGTCGTTTTAATTTCTTAAATATTTCAGCAACTTCTTCTTTATCAAGTGTTTCTTTTTCAAGAAGTTCCACCACAAGTTTATCCAATGTTGGTCTGTTTAGATCAAGAATTGCATAGGCTTCATGATGGGCATTATCAATTAATTTTCTTACCTCTTCATCAATTGCTGCTGCAACTTCTTCTGAATAGTCTCTTTGATGATTTAAATCTCTACCTAAGAAAACATCTCGGCCTTCAGTACCGTATTTGATTGCTCCTAATCGTTCAGTCATTCCATATTGGGTGACCATTGCTTTTGCTACCCCAGTTGCTTTTTCAATGTCATTAGATGCACCAGTTGTTGGGTCATGAAAAACCATTTCTTCTGCAGCTCTTCCACCAAGCATGTATGCAAGTTGATCTAGCATTTGATTTCTGGTTGTGGAATATGTGTCTTGTTCAGGTAAAACCATGGTGTAACCAAGTGCTCTTCCTCTTGGCAAAATAGTTATTTTGTGTACAGGATCAGTATTTGGCAGTGCCGCTGCAACTAATGCATGTCCACCTTCGTGATAAGCGGTAATTAATCTTTCCTTGTCATTCATTAATCGGGTGCGTTTTTGCGGTCCAGCAATAACACGATCAATTGCTTCATCAACAATTAATGAATCAATAAACTTTTTACCAGTTCTAGCGGTTAATAGAGCTGCTTCATTAAGCACATTTGCTAAATCAGCTCCTGTAAAACCTGGGGTTCGTTTCGCAAAATCAAACAAACTCACATCATCTGCAATTGGTTTTCCTTTAGCGTGAACTTGCAAAATCTTTTCACGACCTTTTAAGTCTGGTCTTTCTACAGCAATTTGTCGATCAAATCTTCCTGGACGAAGTAAAGCTGGATCTAACACATCTGGTCTATTTGTTGCGGCAATTAAAATAACTCCCACATTTACATCAAAGCCATCCATCTCAACAAGTAATTGATTTAAAGTTTGCTCACGTTCATCATGTCCGCCACCTAAACCTGCGCCACGTTGTCTACCCACAGCATCAATTTCGTCAACAAAAATTATTGCAGGAGCTGCTGCTTTTGCTTGTTCAAATAAATCTCGAACTCTGCTTGCTCCCACACCAACAAACATTTCCACAAAATCAGAACCAGAAATTGAAAAGAATGGAACACCAGCTTCACCAGCTACTGCTCTTGCTAAAAGAGTTTTTCCTGTTCCTGGAGGACCATAAAGTAAAACACCTTTAGGAATTTTGGCACCTACTGCTTGAAATTTTGCTGGTTCAGCTAAAAACTCTTTGATTTCTTCTAACTCTTCTACGGCTTCATCTGCTCCAGCAACATCAGAGAATGTAGTTTTTGGCATGTCTTTGTTAATGGAACGAGCTTTTGCTTTACCAAAATTTAGAACTCTGTTTCCACCTTGCATCTGTCCCATAAAGAAAAACAACAAGAAGATTATTAGTGCAATAGGTAAAAGAGTAAATAAAAGATTTACAAGAAAATTTTCTTTAGGAACAACTGTGTCATAACCATCTTGGGCAAGACTGCCACGTTCAACCTTTGCTTGCAGTAATTCCTGTAGTTGTACACCTTGACCGGTTATGAAATCTGCTTTTGCTCTTTTGTCATCTTTAAAAACTATTTCAATTCTTTGATCTCTATCAATTAGTTTTACACTTTTAACTTGATCTTTTTGAATAGCTAAAACTGCTTGAGAAGTTGTAATTGTTTCAGGTGCAGTTGAGGAAGATAAGATGTTACTTCCTAATAAGACCAAGGTGATGGCAACAATGATCCAAAAAAATGGGCCACGGAAAAACTTCTGTGCTTTCATCAAATTATGGGTTCCTTAAAACCCTATCCTCCGATACACGTGGGTGATTGGCAAATTTGCCCTCACCAATGATGTTACGCGTTAGGACTTTTGGGTGTAGACATCTGGGTGCAAGACAGCGATTGAACGCAAATTTCTATACTTCTGTGCGTAATCCAAGCCATAACCAATCACGAATTCATTTGGAATATCAAAGCCCACATATTTTGCTTCAACTTCGATTTTTCTGGCATCAGGTTTTTGTAGCAAAGTAAAAATCTCAACAGAAGCAGGACCTCTGCTTGTCAAATTACTTTTTAGCCATGAAAGAGTTAATCCGGAATCCAAAATATCTTCCACAATTAATACATGCCTATTTTTAATATCTGTGTATAGATCTTTCAAGATTCTAATCACACCTGTTGAAGTTGTTCCTTGGCCATAGGTTGAAATTGCAATCCAATCAATTTCAAGTGGACTAGATATACGTCTACTTAAATCCGCCATACACATTACAGCTCCACCGAGAACTCCAATAAGTAATAATTCTTTACCTTCATAATCTTTATCTATCTGTTTAGCAATTTCATCAAGTTTATTTTCAATTTGTTCTTCAGTTAATACTTCTCTTACTATTTCATTAGGAATATCTTGTATTTTCATTATTTCCTTTGGAGTTTTAGTGCTTGGATGATATGAATCTTAATGAGCCATCGACTCTGGTTGCTTGAATGAAACCTGGTAAATCAACATTTCCTTGCCCATGCCAATTCTTAACAAGTGCATCAATAGCCTCAATATGTTCAAAAGAAAATGGTCCCGGATGAACTCCTGAGGCCACAGCGCAAATTTTTAAAACTCTGGTTCGAATTGCTTCGGGAAGATTTTCTAATTCTTTGACCTTGAGTCCATTTTTCTTCACATCATCTTGTGCATCAACAAATTTTTGTGCCAAATCATCTAATGCTTGATTATCAAGCCTCAATAATTGGGAAGTTTTATCCAGGGAGCTAATAGCACCTTCTCCTAAAACTTCAATGAGTTTAGGCATTAATTCTTGTCTTACTTTTACCCTTAAATACTGGTTATCAAAATTAGCTGGATCTTGCCAAGCCTTCATCCCAATTACATCAAGTGAATCATGAACTATTTTTTTTCTTAAATGCAAAAATGGTCTTAGGTATTTACCTGAAATAGCGCTCATGCCAGATAATGATTTAGCACCACTTCCTCTAGTTAGTCGCATCAAAACAGTTTCTGCTTGGTCATCTTGAGTGTGTGCTAACAAAATTACTTTGGCATTAGTTTCATGTAAAACATTTTCAAAAGCTTCATATCTAGCAATTCGAGCTGCAGCTTCTAAGCCTTCATTAGTTTGATTAACTTCTACTTTTTTAATAATTACTTTCTCGATACCTAATTCTTCACATTGTTTTTTAGCATTTTGTGCTACATCGTTTGATTCAGAAATTAATTGATGGTCAACGATGACTGCTCCAGTTTTAAGTTCTAACCTTTTTCCCACAACCGAAGTCGTCCAAACAAGAGCAAGAGAGTCAGCACCACCAGAACATCCCACTAATACAAGATCTCCTGGATCAAGATCTTTTAAAAGATTTTGAACTGCGTTTTGTAATTCAATAGGTGGATTAATCATGAAATTGCTGCACAATTACATTTTGCTAATTCGTTTAATAAATCATCAATTACTTCACGCACAGCTCTTGGTTGTTCGACTCTATTGACTAAAATCGCAAAAGAAATAAATACATTATCTTTTGTTGTCACTGTTCCAGCTAAAGTTATGACTCGATTTAATGAGCCAGTTTTTGCTCGCACCACACCTCGACCCGGTGAGCCTGCTTCGTCAAATCTTTTTTTCATTGTCCCTAAACCATTTCCTGTGGCAAGTCCTGTAAAAAGCGGCCATGGATCTGTTGGAATTTGAGTGCTGGGTGAAATCATAAACTTCGAAGTGTCGCCTTTGTTTTGCTTTAAAATCTCTGGATTTTTAATTGATTTATAAATTAATTGACTTAAGTCTGTTGCTGAAATTTTGTTTGATCTACTCAAACCACTTGCATCAGAAATAGTGTTATCCACACTAGAAATTCCCATTAATTCAACATCTTTTAAGAGTAATTCGGTTGCCGCATCTGTACTTGGATCATTTTCAGAAACAAGGGATGCAACTCTAGCAATGATTTCTGCATCTTGATTGTTTGAAGTCATTAAGAAATCTTCAATCAGTTGAGCCATTGATTTTGAATATTTAGTAGCTACTTCAAAAGCATCTTTAGGGGTAATTTTTCTATTAACTACCCCGTTTACCTTAATGTCATTTTTTAATAAATAGAGAGCAAAAGTTTGTCCAGTTGTAATACTTGGATCTACTGGTGCTTGTCTGGGTGCTATTGGATTATCCAAGTTGAGTGAAGAGATTAAATGAATTTCACTGCTTTGAAAATAACTATCTAACCAGTCAACAGGTCTTTGAAGCTTTCCTAATAATGAATCATCCACAAAAACATTTACTTCAAAGACATTAAATTGCTTTAATTTCTTGGCAGTCTCTTCTGCCAAATCCGCCAAATTTGCTAAATTGGGATTACTATCTGTTCCTAATTGAGGATCTCCCGCACCAACTAAATAGACATTGTTATCAAGGTATTTAACTCTTGTGACAAATTTAGCATCGGGATCAAGTGTGATTGCAGCACTAGCGCCTGTATAAAGTTTTGTTAAAGAAGCTGGAAGCATTGAATTATCTGCATTGCTCTCAAAAATTATTGATCCATCACTAATATCTCTAAATGAAACCCCGTAACCTGATGCAAATAATGAGTTACTTAATTCTCTAGTGAGCAGATTCTCAATTTTGGTTTTATCCCCTGCAACACTTTTCACAGGTTCTAACACAATGCTAGATAACTCATTATTTTCAACTGCTGTACTGGAATTCTGAATTAGGGCTGTAAACATGACAAGAGAAAGAATCAATGCAATCTTCTTTTTTCTCATAAATCAATAATAAGTCACACACCGTGGCAAAGATTTTGCATGAGCAGAAACACTCAATTGTTGGGGGCAAGATTGGATTTCTGAGCCTTGCTATCAAGTATGACTGTATATATAGCAAGATATGCCACATGAGTGAATATTCCATGAGTAAGGATTCATCAAATACATATTTAGATCACAAAGAAGTAGTGCCCATACTCATTGGATTAATGCTAGGGCTTTTTCTAGCCGCACTTGACCAAACAATTGTGGCAACTGCAATTAGAACTATTGGGGATGATTTAAAGGGATTATCAATTCAAGCTTGGGCAACAACGGCATATTTAATAACCTCCACCATCACAACTCCTTTATATGGAAAATTAAGTGACATATTTGGACGTAAACCTCTATTCATTTGGGCTATTTCAATTTTTATTGTTGGTTCAGCATTAAGCGCATTTGCTGTTTCGATGTATCAATTAGCAGTATTTAGGGCTATCCAAGGTTTAGGTGCTGGTGGATTATTCACACTGGCATTAGCAATTATTGGAGATATTGTTCCACCAAGACAAAGACCAAAATATCAAGGTTATTTCATTGCAGTCTTTGGTTCATCAAGCGTGCTTGGACCGATTGTTGGTGGATTTTTAGCAGGACAAGAATCAATCCTTGGATTAACGGGTTGGCGCTGGGTATTTTTTGTTAACGTTCCAGTTGGATTAATAGCATTAGTAGTTGTAGGAAAAACTCTTCATATTCCAAATTTTCAAAGAGTTAATCATGCAATTGATTGGTGGGGAGCACTTTCTTTAACAACAGGATTAGTTCCTCTGCTAATAGTTGCGCAAGAAGGACGAAATTGGGGTTGGACTAGTTCAAACTCAATTATTTGTTATGTCATAGGGATATTAAGTCTGCTTTTATTTGTTTATTTTGAAAATAGAATGCATGATGAAGCATTACTTCCACTTCGTTTATTTAAAGATAAAACTTTCTCACTAATCGCAGTAGTTGGGGTAATTACTGGGGCTGGAATGTTTGGTGGGTTAGCTATTTTGCCGCTCTATTTGCAAATTGTGGGTGGTGCTTCTCCAACTAGAGCCGGACTTGAATTACTGCCCTTAACCATAGGGATCATGACGGGATCTATTTTTTCTGGTCGAACTATTTCTAAACTTGGTAAGTACAAAATGTTGCCAGTTGCTGGAACAATTATTTTAACAATTTCGTTGTTACTAATGACTTCATTTAGAGCTGATACGTCTTATTGGTGGATTGCTATTTTGTCTTACGCCTTTGGAGTTGGACTTGGAGGAGTATTACAGCCCACAGTTATAGCAGTTCAAAATGCTGTTGAAGTTAGAGACTTAGGAGTTGCCACTTCATCGGTTACATTATTTAGACAACTTGGTGCAACTATTGGAACAGCAGCATTTATTTCTATTTTGTTTGGCAGAGTTGGAAATGAAACCCAGAATGCTTTTTCTGCGGCAACCAATCAACCTGAATACATAAAAGCTTTAGCAGATCCTGCTAATGCTCAAACAGTTTCGTTATTAAATACCGCACAAAATTCACCAAATGGTTTCGACGACACATCCTGGCTTACCACTGCTAATCAAATTTTAATCCGTCCAATCTTAGAGGGATTTGCTAATTCCATGTCACTTGTTTTCTTGATTGGTGGAATTGTTGTGGCATTCTCAATAATATTTGCAGTGTTATTGCCCGACAACAAACTCAAAGAGCGAGGACAAAGTGCAGCACCTGCTGCAGATTAATTAAATGGAATATTTAATTCAAGGTTTACTACTTGGTTTAGGTGTTGGGTTAGCACCTGGGCCTTTACTGGCTTTAGTTATTTCAGCTTCGCTAAGAGGTGGGGTCTCCCACGGTTTAAGAGTTGCCCTATCTCCTCTTATTACTGATTTGCCAATAATTGTAGTTTCCTTGTTTGTATTACGACAGGTAAATGATTCTGCTATTGGTTTCTTAAGCATTGTTGGTGCAATAGTTTTGGTTTATTTTGCTTATGAGTCTTGGATTGCTGGTAAGAATGATCCACAAAAAAATATAAATATAGATATTTCAATGGGCTCGACAAAAACGACATTATTTAAAGCAATCTTAACTAATGTTGTTAATCCTTCTGCCTGGTTATTCTGGATGACAGCTGGAGGAACTTTGTTGACTGCTGGTTGGAATAAAGGATTTTGGGATGCTTTGGGATTCTTGTTTGGTTTTTATTTATTACTAGTAGGCAGTAAAGCAGCCCTAGCTTTTGGTTTAGGAACATCGCGAAATAAAATGCCCATGTGGGTTTACCAACTGCTGGTAAGAATTGCAGCAGTTTTGCTTTTAGTTCTGGGAATTCAATTAATTCGATCAGGAATTAATTACTTTTAATTTAACGAGGACGACGACGTCTTTCATGTGGACGTGGTCTTGATCTTCTTTTTCTTGGTCCACCTTTTTGATTATCGTGACGCTCTTTTGTAGCCGGTGCAATCCATGGCACTCCACTTGGTTGACGTGCACCTGTTACTTCAGTTAATTCTCTTGCTAAAGGTTTAACTCGAGTAATTTTTGGCTTAACTCCCGCTTTATCTGTTAAACCGCGAACAGTATTTTGTTGACGAGTTGTAGTAAGTGTTACCACAACACCTGATTCACCTGCTCTTGCAGTTCTTCCAGCGCGATGTAAATAATCTTTAGGATCTTGGGGCGGATCAACGTGAACTACTAATGAAACATCATCAACGTGAATTCCTCGAGCTGCCACATCTGTTGCAACTAAAGCTGGTGTTAAACCAGATTTAAATGCAGCTAAAGTTCTTGTTCTAACTGATTGTGATTTACCACCATGAAGTGCTCCAACTGGAACACCTGCATGAGCAAGTTTTTGTGCTAACTTGTCTGCACCATGTTGAGTGCGCACAAACAAAATAGTTTTACCTTCTCGTGCCGCAATTTGTGCGGTGATAATTTCTTTATCATTGGGATGAATAACTAAAACATGATGTTCCATCGTAGAGACTGATGCTTTGTCTGTATTAACAGAATGTGTAACAGGATTATTTAAATATCTCTTAACTAATCCATCAACACCTCTATCAAGTGTTGCGGAGAAAAGTAATCTTTGGCCCTTTGGTTTACAGGCATTTAGAATTTCTTTCATCGCAGGTAAAAATCCCATGTCAGCCATCTGATCTGCTTCATCAAGCACAACTATTTCAGTTTCAGAAAGTGAAACATGTTTTTGTTCCATTAAGTCAATTAGACGACCAGGTGTTGCTACCAAAATAGGTACACCTTGTCTTAAAGCTTGTATCTGATTGCCATAAGGCATTCCCCCGGCAATCAATCGAGAATTTAATTGCACAGCTTGAGCAAGTGGTGCAATAACATCATTGATTTGCATTGCTAATTCACGAGTGGGAGACAAAATAATGGCCAAAGGATGATGTGCTTTTGCTTTTCTGTTAGCAAGTTTTGTTAATAATGCCAAACCAAATGCAAGAGTTTTTCCAGAACCAGTTTGTCCACGTCCTAAAACATCTTTGCCGCTTATGGCATCAGGCAATGTGGCTACTTGGATTGGAAAAGGATCATTAATACCAGATTTGGCTAATGTTTTAACTATGGAAGGATTTACACCTAAATCAAAAAACGACATGAAGTTAACTACTTTCGAGACGACTAGCGCGTCTCGAAAAGATCCTGATTCGATCTAGTTATTGCCAAGACTCGCAAGTAAATGCTTATTAAGCATTTTGGCGGGAAAAACGATGAAACTTTTGTTTCAACGTCTTTATTGTATTGCATGATTTAAACTTTGATCACACTGGCACCAAATAGAAAAGATTTAAACAGTTTTAGTCGTGATTTGGGTAATAATGCTCGAAATTATGGAAATCAATATGGCACCAAAGAAAGCAGACCAAAATCCAGAAATTGTCATATTGGTGCTTAAACGATCAGTTATGAGCAGCATTGCTGTGTTTACAACTAATAAAGAAAACCCTAAGGAAAGAAAAGCTAGCGGCAAAGTAAGTATTTTTAAGACTGTTCCTAAGGTTGCATTGATTAAGGCTAAAACTAAGGCCACAATCAAATAGTTCCTGAGACCTCCCGTTACTTGAATACCAGGAATAATCATGGTTGTTACCCAAACAGCCACTGCTACTGCAGCAACTTTTATTAAGAATCTCATTATGTTTTTAAGTATGCCAGAGTTATGCTAGGAATCATGGATAACAACGAATTTAAAATCGCAATTTCTAATTACATTAAGGCCACCGACTCAGTAGACGAAGCATTAGCCCAAGGTGGAGATCTTGATAACAGAGCTGCACAAGGATGGTCTGCGCGCATGGTGGTTCATCACTTAGCTGATTCAGAAACAAGTTCTTACTCTCGGTTAAGAAGTTTGTTAGCAGAAAAAACCCCACCAACTCTAATTGGTTATGACGAAGATAATTGGGCTAAAACTGCTGCCCTTGGTTATGAAACCGGAGATATCAAAAATTCACTAGCTGTTTATAAAGCTGTTCGCGCCGCTACAGCTGATGTGCTAAATCGTTTAACAATATCTGACTTAACTAAAGAAGGAATTCATTCCGAAAGAGGCAAATACACTGTGGCAGACTGGTTAAGAATTTATTCAAAACATCCAGTTGATCATGCGGAACAAATTACGAAAGCATTTAAAGGACTTGCATGAATGAGAATAATCAAAAAGATTTGAAACCTATTGAGGCAGATGGAATCAATTTACTTTACATAGGAACATTTCTTTTTACATTAGCAACTGTAGTTTTAATTTATCAACCAAGTTTCATTGATGACCAAACTCAAAATGTTTGGATAAAAGTAACTATAATGGGAATTGTCTTAGGTTTGATTGGATTAAGAATCGTTAAAAGAAGAAGAAAAAGACTAGGGCTTTAGTTTTCTTCTTCAGAAACTTCTAATTCAGATTCATCAATTACATCAACTGATAAATCTAAATCTTCTACTTCTGTGTCATCATCGTCATCTTCATCAATATCAGCAACTTCTGCTTCCACAACTTCTTCATCAATCACTTCTGCTGTGTCTAAATTATTGTCATCAAAAACCATGCCACCAGTTGGAATTGAATGTAAATCAACAACTATTTCACTATGTCCACCGCAGCCGTGATCTAATGCCACAACTTTGCCATCATCTGCAGCAAACTTATTTGTACAAACACCAAAACTTTGTCCTAATGAACCAGATATTGCAACATAAAAACCGCACGAAACACATTTATCTGTTACCGCTTCAGCAATAGCAGCTCGTGGACCTCTATCACCGTCATACCAACGAATTGCTGTTTCATCTTTTCCTGGAACAGATAAAACTCTAAATCTTCCTAAACCAACTTCCCAACCTTGTGGAGTTAATTTTTCTTCAAATAAATCATCAACACCTGTGTAACCCGGAACTAAGCGAACATCATCAGCAGCAGTTGGTAAAACATCGCCAACACCAATATCTCCTGGTTCAACTCTTTGTTCCCAAGGAACCCAAGGTTTTGCCAAAATTGCTTTTTCTCCGGGAAGCAAAAGAATTTCGCTAACAGTTACTTCACTTGAGTCATCTGCTGCAGCAAGTGTTACCGACCAATGCCAACCAAAATATGCTTTATCCACACATTTAAATTTATGGGTAAGAGTATTTTCACCCTCAACTTCAAATCCTAAATATTCACCAACCCGTTGTTCGGTAATGTCTTCAATTAAAAAATTGCGAGCAACGTCTTTAGCGTTATTTAATTTTGTTTCGATTGCATTTGCCATTATTAGTTTTCTAACTTAAGCGTCAAGATCATTTGCCACTGCTCTTAATACTGCAGCAATTTTTGTGGCAGATGAATCATCTGGGTAACGTCCACGACGTAATTGATTTGAAACACCATCAAGTAATTTGATGACATCTTCTAATGTGGCAGCCATATCGTCAGTATCTTTTCGACCTGCTTTTGCCAAACTTGGTGGAGCTTCTAAAATTTTTACTTGCAAAGCTTGTGTACCACGACGACCTTCGGCAACACCAAATTCAACTCGTGTTCCTGGTTTTGGAATAACTCCATCAGGTAAAGCTGTTACGTGAACGAAAACATCTTCGCCTTCATCAGTTTCGAGAAAACCGAAACCTTTTTCCACGTCGTACCATTTAACTTTTCCAGTTGGCACGAGCAATCACCCCAAGTTATATAAGTAGTAATTATTACGACTGTTTTAGTCGTAACCTCAAGGGTAGCGAATCCGATTTCTTCCTGCCTACTCCGCGTATACACCAATGCTTGTCTTGGGCTGACCAAAACCCCACCTAGTCAACTTCGGTAAACTTGTTCGGATGTCTCCAAAAACTGCCGCTCAGCCTAAAGCCAGCAAAGTAAAACCTGACAAAAAAACCTCCTCGCCTGTGGCGCAAGATCCAGGCACCTTGGTTGATGCTCTTCGTCATCGAGACGATCACTCTATGCGTTTGATGTTGATTCAACGCCCAGATTTAGTTCATCCTGTTCCAACAGACATGGCAAAACTTGCCGCAAGAGCTGCTACTAATTCATCTGTTACCCGAGTGCTGGATCGATTAGATGCTTGGACTGTTGGAGTAGCAGAAATAATTTCAGTTTTGAATGAACCTTTTACTAAAAATGATTTAGAAAAGGTTTTAAATAATAATGAAAAAATTGGTGTTGTTTTAGAAAAACTTAGGTTGCTTGCAATTATTTGGGGCACAGATGATGGAATGCGTTTTGTTCCAGTTCTTAAAGAAGTAGTAGCACCTCATCCAGCAGGCTTTGGTCCTTGCTTTTTAGATGAAAGACCAGACTTAGCAGCAATTGCAAATTTTGAAAGAATTGCAGAAATTGTTAAAAAAGGTCCTAAAGGCACTGATGAAGTTTTAAACGAATTGTTATGGGGCCCTCCTGTTATTACACTGTCAAAACTTAATCGTGATGCAGGAATTACAAGTGCTAAAAACGGTCATGAATATTTAATGGCCCATGGAATCCTTGTTGCAACAGCCAGAGATGCCTTAACTTTGCCAAGAGAAATTGCCTTAGTGCTTAGAACACCAAGTTATTTACCTGAAGAATTATCAAACAATAAAGATATAAAAACAAAAGCCCAAAGAGATCCCATACAAGTTGATAGAGCAGCTGGAGCTGCAGGTTTACAATTTGTGCAACTAGTTGAAGAACTTCTAGATAATTGGGGTGAAAATCCCCCAGCAGTTTTAAGAAACGGTGGACTTGCTCAAAGAGATTTAACTATTGCCGCAAAAATTTGTAATGAAGATGAAAACATTGCAGCATTACTTTCAGAAATTGCTTTTTCAGCAGGATTACTGGCAGCAGGAGATGACAAAGAACATGTTTGGTTACCCACCCCTGCTTTTGATGTGTGGCGTACAAAAAGTGTGGAAGAGAGATGGGCAATTTTAGCTGAAGCTTGGTTAACCACCACAAGAGTTGCATCTTTAGTTGGAAAAGTTGGCGAAATAAGAATTAATGCTTTATCTCCAGAAGTTGATAAATCTCTTGCCCCAGAAATTAGATCTTTAGTGCTAGATGCCATGGCTGCACTGGAACCTGGTTTTGAACCAGATCAAAATGCAATCGTGGAGTATGTAACTTGGTTAAGACCAAGAAAAAATAAAGAAGAAATTGAAACTTTAGTCAAAGCAACATTGGGTGAAGCAAACACAATTGGAATTAGAGGTTTAGGAGTTCTTGCAACAACTGGAAGAGCCTTGGGAGAAATGCGCTACACAATGCCATCTCCGGAAGCAAGAACAGCTGCAGCAAGAGCTGCTGTTGCAGATCCCAAAGGTTATGCAGTTAAACCAGATCAAATGTTAGTTTCTGCAATTGCACCTCTTCTTCCAGATGCCATTGCCACTTTTGTGTTACAAGCAGATTTAACAGCAGTAATTCCAGGACCTCCTGCTGCCGAAGTTGCTTCAGAGTTAAGACATATGGCATATCAAGAATCACGAGGTGCTGCACAAGTTTATAGATTTACTGAAAGTTCTTTACAAAGAGCGATGGAACGCGGTTACACAGCTGAAAAAATTCTAGAATTTTTAAATAAATACACCACCACAGAAGTTCCACAACCACTTGAATATTTAATTAATGATCTAGTGAGAAAACTTGGTGACATCAAACCAATAGATGAACCAATTGATGAAACAATTCCTGCACCAAATGAAAGAAGATCTCCTGCCCGAGTTCGTCCACGTCCAGCACCAGAAGGTGCTCCCCCAGATGCTGCTTTATTAGATGCAGCAATTAAAGCTTTAAGAGCAGGTGAAGATCCAAAAGCTAAGCCTGTTACCCCAAGTGCAGCACCAAATAAAACTCCTGCCAGTGAAATTGCCACATTATGTAAAGAAGTTGTCGCCCAAGTAATTTCAGGAAGCAAACCAGGGGATGTGTGCATTACAATTACCTACGTTGACACCCACGGAATGAGTTCAAATCGAATTGTGGAACCAATTCGTTTTGAGGGCGGATTATTAACAGGTTTTGATTTAACAGAATCAAGAATTCGTGACTATGCAATTTCTCGCATAGCTGGAGCAGAAAAGGGCAAAAAGTAAAATGACTGATGGACCATTAATTGTCCAAAGTGATAAAACTCTTCTTTTAGAAATTGATCATGAATTATCAGCAGAAGCAAGACGTGCCATTGCTCCATTTGCTGAATTAGAAAGATCGCCTGAACACGTTCATACTTATCGAATAACACCACTTGGGTTATGGAATGCCAGAGCTGCTGGATTAGATGCAGAAAGTGTGGTTGACACACTACTTAAATATTCTCGCTATGCCGTTCCTCATGGATTACTCGTTGATGTCGCAGAGTTAATGGATCGTTATGGTCGTTTGAGTTTAAATAAAGATCCAGTTCACGGCTTAGTTTTACATTGCGAAGATTTACCTGTTTTAGAAGAAATACTTAAAAGTAAAAGAATCCAACCACTTGTTGGTCAAAGACTAGATGACCAAAACATTGTAGTTCACCCATCTGAGCGTGGTCAATTAAAGCAACAACTATTAAAACTAGGTTGGCCGGCAGAAGATTATGCAGGTTATGTTGATGGCGATGCTCATGCAATTGAACTAGTACAAAAAGGTTGGGAGCTTCGCGGATACCAACAAATAGCTTCTGAATCATTTGTACACGGTGGATCAGGTGTGGTTGTTCTTCCCTGCGGTGCTGGAAAAACAATTGTGGGTGCTAGTGCCATGGCAACTCTTTCCACCACAACTCTAATTTTGGTAACCAATACAGTTTCTGCTCGTCAGTGGAGATCAGAATTATTAAAAAGAACTACTTTGACTGATGAAGAAATTGGTGAATATTCAGGTTCCAAAAAAGAAATAAGACCTGTAACCATTGCCACCTATCAAGTTTTAACCACAAAAAGAAAAGGTGTTTATGCACATCTTGAACTTTTTGATGCCAAGAACTGGGGCTTGATTATTTATGACGAAGTTCATTTACTTCCCGCACCTGTTTTTAGATTCACAGCCGACATTCAATCTCGTCGTCGCCTAGGATTAACTGCCACACTTGTTCGTGAAGATGGACGAGAAGATGATGTGTTTTCACTAATTGGTCCAAAAAGATTTGATGCACCATGGAAAGACATGGCTGATCAAGGATGGATTGCTCCAGCAGATTGTGTGGAAGTAAGAGTTACTCTTCCAGAGCATGAACGTTTAACTTATGCCACAGCCGAGCGGGAAGACAAATATCGTTTAGCTTCCACAACTTTGTCAAAAAATACTGTTGTGGAAACTCTTGTTGCCAAACACAGTGATGATCGAGTGTTAGTAATTGGTCAATATCTTGATCAATTAGCTGAGCTTGGTCAACATTTAGGTGCACCTGTAATTGATGGTTCAACTCCTATTAAAGAACGTGAAAAATTATTTGAATCATTTAGATCTGGTGAATTAAGAGTGTTAGTGGTAAGTAAAGTGGCAAACTTTTCAATTGATTTACCTGAAGCAGGAGTTGCTATTCAAGTTTCTGGATCATTTGGTTCCAGACAAGAAGAAGCACAAAGACTTGGTCGAGTGTTAAGACCAAAAGCTGATGGTAGAACTGCTCGTTTTTATGCCGTTGTTTCAAGAGACACAGTTGATGCAGATTTTGCAGCTCATCGCCAGAGATTCTTGGCCGAACAAGGTTATGCCTATCGAATCATCGATGCAGCTGATGTTTTATCAGGCCACGATCCCAAAACTAATTAATTAGATTGTTAATTGTCTTCATTTGTTCAAGCAACCCTGAGCAAAATATTTTTTCAAGATATTGATTGATTAGAATCGACTCATGAAACCAAATAGTGGACAAGATTTGGATGCGCTGATGCGCTCTGAAATTCACCGTTTAGGAATATTGCTGGGCCACTCATTGACCAGGCAAGAGGGACCTCAGTTATTTGAATTAGTGGAAAAAATTAGAACTCTTTCTAAAGATAATCCTTCAGAAGTGGCAAAACTTTTAGCTCATATTGATTTAGATTCAGCAATCAAACTTGCTAGAGCATTTAGTGTTTATTTTCATCTTGCCAACATCACAGAACAGTTCTTTAGATCTCAAGATAGGGCCTTGGAAAGAAAAACTAATGGCACTTGGTTATCCCAAGTTGCATCCAGAATTAAGGCTGCGGGAATCAAACAAGAAACTATTGAAGAAGCTTTTCAAAATCTTCATGTGAGACCAGTTTTTACAGCACACCCCACAGAAGCTTCTCGTCGCAGTGTTTTAGTGAAATTAAAAAGAATTGCAGAATTGTTAAGTGAGAAGTACTCAACTTCTTCACTAACAATTGTTAACGATGATCAATTTTCAGAAATAATTGATCTTTTGTGGCAAACCGATGAACTTCGTTTAGAAAGACCCGAAGTTTTAGATGAAGCTAGTAATGCAATGAACTATTTAGATGATGCTGCTACTGGGGCTCTGCCAGAAGTTTTACAGGAACTTAATCGAATAGCTCATGAACTGGGAGTGGGCGACAAATTAAAACCAACTGATACGCCTTTAACTTTTGGATCATGGATTGGTGGAGATCGTGACGGTAATCCTTTTGTCACACCTGAAGTAACAACAAATGTTTTAACATTACAACGCGGTCACGCTATTAGAGATTTACAATCAATTTTAAAACATTTAGCAGAGGATCTATCTATTTCAGATAGAATTTCTCCGGCTGAAGATAATTTATGGGAATCAGTTGAAAAGGATTTAACGACTCTAACTGATTTGGATTCTCGTTTGAAAAGAATAAATGCCGAAGAACCATACAGATTAAAACTTTCAGCAATCTCACACAGACTAGAAAAAACTAGAATTCGATTTGCCAATAAATCTCAGCACCAACCTGGAATTGACTATGCAAGTGAAAAAGAATTTATTAATGATTTAAATCGACTATTTGTTGCCCTGGACAATGACCGAAGCACCCTCATTGCTCAAGGAGTACTTGGTAAAGCACTTCGAACTGCTTCAGCAATTGGGTTACAACTTGCCAAACTTGATGTGAGAGAGCACTCTGACAAACATCATCAAGCCCTAGCCCCCTTGATTGATGCTGCCAAATTAATCAATAAAGAATACTCGGATTTAACCAAAGCAGAAAGATTTACACTTTTAGCTCAAATTTTGGATAACGCTAAACCAATTGGTAATGCGCAATCAGTTTTGACTGATCCTGATTTGAAAAAAACCTTTGACACCTTTGGGGCCATCAATAAAGCAATAAAGGAATATGGTGACGATGTAATTGATACCTACATAGTTTCCATGACTAAAGGCCCCGATGATTTGCTGGCTGCTGTTATCTTGGCCAAAGAAAATGGCTTGGTGGATCTAGCCAATCGCGTCGCCAAAGTTCACTTTGTGCCACTGCTAGAAACTGTCGATGAATTAAGAAATGCCGGAGAAATACTTGAAACTTTACTCTCCACACCTTCCTATCGCGTCCTTGTTTCTCTTCGCGACAACGTGCAAGAAGTAATGCTTGGTTACTCAGATTCAAATAAAGATGCAGGAATCACCACAAGCCAATGGGAAATTCAGCTAGCTCAAAGAAAACTACGTGACGTAGCAAGCAAGCACGGAGTGAAATTAAGACTGTTTCACGGTCGAGGAGGAACAGTTGGTCGAGGTGGAGGACCAACTCATGACGCAATTTTGGCAATGCCATGGGGTGTTGTGGTTGGAGAAATGAAACTGACTGAACAAGGTGAAGTAATTAGTGATAAATATTTGTTACCTCAACTGGCCCGAGAAAATCTGGAATTATTGTTAGCCTCAACCCTTGAAGCAACTCTGCTTCACGCTGCATCAAGAGTAAATCAAAAAGAACTTGATGAATGGGATCAAGTCATGAACCAGGTGAGCAACTCTGCACAAGAAAAATACAATTCTTTAACAAAAGATCCTGACTTAGCAAATTATTTTGCCCTCTCAACACCAGTTGAACAATTAGCTGATTTGCATTTAGGTTCCAGACCTGCCAAAAGACAATCCAATGCAGGCTTGGAATCTTTAAGAGCTATTCCTTGGGTATTTGGTTGGACTCAATCAAGACAAATTATTCCAGGATGGTTTGGAGTTGGCTCAGGAATAAAAGCAGCACGTGATGCTGGACATGAAGCATCACTTCGTCGCATGGCCACTAATTGGGCTTTCTTTAGAAACTTCATCAGCAATGTGGAAATGACTGTTGCAAAAGCAGATATGAATATTGCGCAACACTACATAACAGAACTAGTGCCAGTTGAACTTCATCACATGTTTGACAAAGTTAAAGCCGAATATGAGGAAACTAAACAACAGATTTTGTGGCTAACTGGAGAAAGTGAAATACTTGAGAATCAACAATCATTGAAAAAAACTTTACAAATTAGAGATACCTATCTATTACCACTGCAGTATTTGCAAGTTTCACTTCTAAAGAAGGTAAGAGAGCTTAATCAAAATCCTGGTGAAACAGATCCATTGCTTCGTAGAACTTTATTACTAACCATTAACGGTATCGCTACGGGCTTGAGAAATACTGGTTGATTTATTGCACCACAACTTGGGTGGCAATAGGCCCTCGAGGATCAGATATCAAATCAATTTCGAAGCTAACTTTTTGACCTTCAACTAAGTTTCTTAATCCAGTTGCGGTGATGGCATTTTCTCTCACAAAGATTTCTGAACCATCTTTTGTTTTTATAAAACCGTAACCTTTTTCTGTGTTAAACCACAACACCACACCAACTGGCATAAATTAGGCCAAGCCTCAATCTTTAAAGTTGAATCCCAAGCTTACGAGCCGAACGGTTACGTGCACGAGCTGAACGTATTCTTTGTAATCTTTTTATCAACATTGGGTCAAAACTTAAAGCTGAAGGATGATCAACAAGAGCATTTAAAACTTGGTAATACCTTGTGGCACTCATTCCAAACAGTTCTCTGATTGCTTGTTCTTTTGCACCAGAGTATTTCCACCATTGACGTTCAAATTCTAATATTTCTTTGTCACGATCACTTAGCGGGAAATCACTATTGCCGGGGGAAATTGAAACGGCATCCATTATTTAAATTTTCTCCTAAAAGCTTTTTTGTCTCTATTTTTGAGCGCTCCCCTATCGTATGTAATAGTGAAGTAAAAAGTGTGTGATTACACGTTTGGTCGTGTCGTTTCAATCACATCAATCACATTTGTTAGTTAATGACGTTAATTGTGTGACTCAAGTGGGCGTAGTAGTGACACAATAGGATTCCCATGACAACATCTCCACCATTAAAAACTTGGCTTCCATCCTGGATTTTTTTAAGCATTTCTTGGGGGATTTCTTTCTACTTTATAAAAATTGCTATTTCTAATCTTTCACCTCTTCAAGTAGCTTTGGGAAGAGTGGGACTTGGTGCCTTAACAGTCTTAATAATTTTGTACATAATGAAACAACGATTACCAAATACTAGGAAAGCCTGGTTCAGGGCAAATATTGCTGGATTTTTGCAACACACAGCCCCATTTGCATTAGTTGCCTATTCAGAGAAGTCTTTAACTTCAATAATGGCAGGAATCGCGATGGCAGCAACACCAATTTGGACCTCTTTATTTTCAATGGCTTTTATTCCCAAAGAAAAAATATCTAAAAATGAATATCTAGGAGTGTTCACCGGTTTTATTGGGGTATTAGTTTTAATTGGAATATGGCAAGGAAGTAGTGGTGAATCCAAATTAATTGGTGTAGTGGCAGTAATTCTTGCTACTGCTGGATATGGAGCGGCAGTTATTTACACCAGGTCCAAGGTAACAGAACTTGGATTTAGTCCACTATCATTTATATCTGCCCAACTTAGTGCTTCAACTATTCAACTTGTAATTTTATGTTTACTTTTTACTTCAATTCCTACAAAAGTTTCCTCAGAAACTATCTGGGCAATGTTGATTCTTGGTATTTTTTCTACGGGGCTAGCATTTCCACTAGTTTATAAAATTATTAGAGACGTGGGAAGTTTAACTGCTGCCACGATCACATATGCAAGCCCTATTGTCTCAACAATTGTTGGTGTCATTTTCTTGAGAGAGAAATTACATTGGTATCAACCAATTGGTGCTGTTCTAATTTTGTATGGAGTATCTCTTGTGCAAGGAATTGATTTAAGAAAAATATGGAGCCGACGAGGGGACTTGAACCCCTAACCGCCCGATTACAAGTCGGGTGCGC
>ERZ889217.56-NODE-56-length-64128-cov-11.474709_pt1 | contig 64128 bp, 50 predicted proteins | sample MGYA00521098_ERZ889217 | MGnify/ENA primary metagenome ERZ889217 (study PRJEB32303, sample SAMEA104408613) | aquatic metagenome | biome: Brackish water; feature: Pelagic; material: water | place: Baltic Sea | collected 2014-06-10T22:04:00 | depth 2,362 m ... | reverse complement strand
GCAGTCGAAGTTCCAATCTTTGAGGTCTTCGCGTTCCTTCTCTGTTAAATTGGTAAAATCACTGACCACATAATCATCATAGACGAAAGGTCGGTCCCTGTAAGCAGCCTCCCTAGCCTCTGGAATGATATCAGCGCCGACGATGCGAGCCACCCCGGTGCCGCGCAGGCATTCAGCCATCATTCCATTGCCCGCTCCCAGATCAAGAACACGGAGTTCGCTGCAGCTTTCCAGTTCGGAAGATAGACTGCGCTGCAAAAGTTCTGTAACCTTTTGTGGAGAAGTGCACTTTAGGCGGTCATAGAAGAGCTGTTCATAAAGACCAGGCCTTGAAAATATCTCTTGGTAATCGTGAAAACGGAGCCTTACAGGCTTTCCATTTTCAATGACCGAAAAGTAGGCTTCAGCCTGAGTAAGTTGATGCTCTTGTTCTTGCGGAAACTGTAGTCTGTATCGTTTTGTCATATAGTTAATTACTTAATATTTTCTGGGGATTAATTCACGCCTTTCGAGCAATGCAACACGTGCCCAACCCTCGCTAGAAAGCTGGGGAAAGAGAAAAGAAAAAAACAAAAGATTGCCAATCAGAGATGAGAGGGTTTCTGAGCGCAGAAATCCCCTGCATCAAGAAAAGCGAGGAAACCGGATCCCGAGAGAGACCGTATCAAACTACTCTTTTGTCAAACTCGTCAGGAAATTTGGCGAGGAAGCTTTGGGTGGGCCAGGAACATGCTTCGCCGAAGGCGCAGATGGTACGGCCGGCGATGTTGTCGGCGATGTTTTTGAGATTCTTCGCGTCGTCTTGGCGTGCCCCTTCATCGAGGATGCGGGTGGTGACTTTAGACATCCAGAGGCTCCCTTCACGGCAAGGGGTGCACTGCCCGCAGCTCTCGTGGGCGTAGAATTGATTCAGGTTGTTCAGAGCCCAGACCATGTCGCGTGAATCGTCCATGATCATGACTCCGCCACTGCCCACCATGGTGCCAGCGGCTTGGAGTGTGGAAGCATCCATCGTGAGGTCGAGGAGGGGGACATCATTTTCAACCATCTGGCCATCGGATCCCTTGGATTTGATTTTGAAGACTTCGCCCGCGCGGAGAACCTTAGCGGAACTGCCGCCAGGAATGACCGCCTTGAGGGAGCGTCCGGGTTTGAGGCCCCCGCAGACGTCATTGATGAGTTCGCCCAGAGTGACGCCTCCGCAGGGGATCTCGTAAAATCCGGGGCGTTGGACATCGCCACTCACACACAAGGTGCGTGTGCCACCATCGCCCGGAGTGCCCATTTTCGCGTATTCCTCAGGGCCCATCTCAAGGATGTGTTTTACGTGGCAGATGGTTTCCACGTTGTTCACGATTGTCGGCTTCATGTAGAGGCCAAGCACAGCGGGGAAATAGGGAGGCTTGATGCGCGGGTAGGGCCGCTTTCCCTCAAGCGACTCAAGGAGACTGGTCTCTTCACCGCAGATGTAAGCCCCAGCTCCTTGGTGGACGTAGATGTCGAGATCGAAGCCCGAGCCGAGGATGTTTTTGCCGAGGAAGCCCTTTGCTTTTGCCTCCTTGATCGCTTCCCAAACAATCTTCGCAGCCTGCGGAAATTCGCAGCGGATGTAGATATAGGAGAGGTGAACGTTTGTGGCGATGGCAGCGATGGCGAGGCCCTCGAGGAGTTGGTGGGGATCCTGGTGGAGGATGTAGCGATCCTTGAACGTGCCAGGCTCCGACTCATCACCATTGACAACGATATAGTGGGGTTTGCCATCGTCGTACTTGATGAAGCTCCACTTCGCTCCGGCCGGGAAGCCGGCGCCGCCGCGTCCGCGAAGGTTGGCCGCCTTGATCATGTCAACGATCTCGCCCGGCTTCATGCCGATAGCTTTTTTCAGGGACTCGTAGCCGCCATGGGCAAGGTAGGTCTCGATATCCGGGGCGTAGCCGGGTTTGGAAATGTTGCCGAAGATAATACGGCGTTCTTTCGGATGCGGTGTGGGAAGCAGGGAAACCATGGCTTATTTGTATTGGTTGACGATGGCGGGTACGTCGGAAGGTTTGATGTTTTCGACGAGGTCGTCGTTGATAAGTGCCACGGGGGCACTACCGCAACTGGCAAGGCATTCCACAAACTCGACACTGAATGAGCTGTCGGCATTTGTGGGCGGGGCGTGCCCAAAGCCATGGTGTTCGCAAGTGGAATCAATCCCCACGGACTGGCAGAATTTTTCTTTCACCTCGTAGCTTCCAGCCAGGGCACAGGCGAGGGTGCGGCAGACGCGGATGATTGTCTTTCCGGCCTGCTCGCGGCGGAACCAAGGGTAAAAGGTAACGAGCTCGAGAATGTTCACCGGAGTCAGGTCGAGCTTGGTGGCGATCCACTCCACTCCCGAATCATCGATAAATCCGTAATGGTTCTGCCAGAGATGCAGGAGAGGCAGTGAGGCGCTCCGCTTCGAAACGGGATAGTGGGAAACGAGTTCGTCTGCCTCGGCGACAAACTCTGGGGTCAGGGCATCCGCCTGGCGCGTCTTCGTGTCGATCATGGGGCGCATTTATCGGGGTTCCTGTGGTCGCCATCAAGCAAAAGGATTGGCTTAAGGGCATTCACTGTCCGGGCGGTGGCCCCGCTGTGCGAGGTAAGGCAGCGGGAGGCGCGTCTAGCCATGTCTCGGCAAGTCTCCGGCGAGGCTAGGAGTGATTCGACAGCAGTGAGTAATGAGATGGCATCAGTGACCTCAATGGCGGCATGGTCGCGCAGGAATGCCCCAGCCAGGGTGGAAAAGTTGCGCATGTGTGGGCCGAAAAGGACGGGGACACCAGCATTGACAGCCTCGACGGGGTTTTGTCCCCCCCGCGAGCAAAGGCTTTTTCCAATAAAAACAATGGTGGCGCAGGAGTACCAACTGGCCAGTTCGCCTGTGTTATCCACAAGGAGAAGGTCCGGCGAGGATTCGGGCTGGAGGCGTGTCCGGCGGGCGACACGGAGGCCCAGAGCGGCGAGGCGACGTTCCACGGCATCGGCGCGTTCCTGGTGGCGGGGGACGAGAATAAGAAAAAGGTCTGGATGGGATTGACGCAGGGTGATGAGCGTGGAGGCGAGGAATTCCTCTTCGCCCTCAAAGGTGCTTCCCCCGAGAAGAATCGGGGCGCTCCGTGCAATGCCGAGGCTATCGAGGACAGGACGAAAATCGCGAAGTGGACGAGGAGCGGCAGCCGAGTCGTCAAATTTCACGCTTCCGGTCACGAGAAGTTTCGAAGGATCAACCCCAAGAGAGGACCAACGGGAAACATCCTCCGGCTCCTGCAGGCAGAGCAGGTCAAGTTGGTTGAAAATTGGTGCCGCAAGCCATCTAATGGCACGAAAGCGGTTTTCGGATTTCGGAGAGAGGCGGGCATTGACGAGGGCTGCTTTTGCCCCCAAGCGGTGGATTTCGCAAACGAGGTTCGGCCAGACTTCAGCTTCTACCAGAAGCAAAGCGCGAGGCCGAATGATGTTCACTGCACGGCGCGAGATCGGAAGGAAGTCGAGCGGGTTGTAGATCGGTTCCAGCCAAGTCGTCTTCCGCGTGGCTGCGAGTTTGAAGCCCGTCGAGGTCGTGGTCGAGAGAACGAATGTCAGGCTGGGGTCGTTATCTCGAAGGGCTTGGATGAGCTTGAGGGCGATATTCACCTCGCCCACGCTCACAGCATGAATCCAGATACGGCCTGTATCCTGAATCTTTTCCAGCACCCCATCGCTGTAAATAGCGAAACGTTGAGCGAATTTATGACGGTATTTTCCGCGCCGGATCATGCGTGCCATGAATCCTGGGAGGAGGAGAATCAAGGCCAGTGGGAAGACAAGATTATAGGCAAGTCGGATGGTGCCGATCATGGTTTAGAGAAATAGAAAATCTCACTGCCGCCGTAGCGTTTGCTCTTCAGGAGTTCAAAGGGCGAATCTGGAAGTGGAGCGCCTCGGGCTTGACGTTCCAACACAAAGACGCCACCCGGAGCGAGAGAACGCAAAAGATTTTCTGAGACCATGAGGCGCGCACCGTGGTCGATGTCCTCGGAGCGTTTTGCGTAGGGCGGGTCCGCGAAGATGAGGTCGAATTCCGACTCGCCAGCATAGAGGTCGATAAAGCGGTAAGCATCCATCGTCTGCGTCCCTGCCTCAACACCTGCCATGCGAAGGTTTGCCCGTATGCAGCGGATGCATGCGTCGTTCTCATCGACAAAGACCGCCGAGGAGGCGCCACGACTGAGGGCCTCGATGCCCATGGCACCAGAACCGGCAAAGAGGTCGAGCACTCGGGCGTCGGGAACGAGATCGCCCAAACTTGAAAATACCGCAGCTCGCACGCGGTCCATTGTCGGACGGAGTCCATCCGGCGGGGCTTTCAGGGGTCTTCCACCCGCAGTTCCTGCAACGATGCGCATGGGTTACTTGTTGCCCCCCGGCGTGGGAGTGGGTTGAGGGTGGGAGGATTTTGCTTTTTTCTTGTCCGACGGAAATTTGAGGAAACTCTTCAGCAAGCCACCGAGGTCACGCTGGATGCGCAAGCCAACGATCTTGTCAAGGAGGTCGGTCTTCGGACGCTGGATCGTGCCAGTAATAGAGAACGGCATATGCGAAAAATTCGGGGCTTCCGAGGCGGTGAATTTATTGCCCAGGATCCCCCCCGTCTTGCGGCGAAGGCGTTCGCTCACATGAAAACGCGCCTTGAGGGCGAGAGCACCCCCGAAGGAAGAATCGCCTTGGGCATCCAAGATGACATTTTCCGTGGCCAGGGTGATGTTTTTCACATGGATCTTGCCGCCGCCTATCGTTGCGTCGCCATGGGCCTTGTCGAGTTCCAGCACTTGAAGCTCTTTTATATTAAACATGTCTCCAAGTTGGCGGATGGGATCAATGGGAAGCATTCGGGCTTCAACACATTGGAGATGCGCGGCGCCGGTGTAGGTGGACTCGATGCCTGGTGATCCCGCTAGGGAAAAGGTGCCCGAGAGGCGGCCTTGAGTGCCTTCTGGGTCGAACCCAGCATCTGCCGCCAGGCCGGCAAGAGAGACATCCTCAATGGTCACATTGGTGCCGAACGAAGGCACGGCCCCTGAGACGAGTTGGAATATTGCCCCGACGAGCCCGCCCGCCCAAGTGGCGTTGATGTTCGGCAAAAGCAGCTTATTTTCAGACCAAGTAAACGAACCGTTCAACTCTGTTGGCTTAATCATCCCGCCGAGGATGGCTTTTTTTGCATGGAAAGATCCTTTGGCTGATCCTCCTTCCTCAATGAGGGATTCGAGAGAGACATCGAACAATTCCAGTCCAGGTGATCCATCCGCCATATAAAAAAACGCCTGACCCTTGCGGATATGGAAGGCCTCGATGACAAGAACCGGTTTAGCTATGGGAGTAGAGGGTACGGGAATTGCTCCGGGAGATGAGGGGGGGGGCGTGGCGGTGGATAGTGTTATCGCTTGCCGAGTTGGAGGCTCTTGGGGCCTGGGTCCAGCGATCTCCGGGGTCTGGTTGAATGCCCACGACCCATTTTTATTTTGACGCGAAACGAGGCGCGGTTTGATGAGAACGATATCCTTGATGTAAATCTGACCCTGCAACAATGCGGGTAGGCTCAACGCGATTTTGACGCTTTCGATCGAGACCAGTGGTGATTCCATCTCTGGATGAACGGGTGGTACCGCTACGCCGGATATAGCAAGCCCCGACCAGGGAGTGTAATATGTCCGATTCATGGTGACCGGCAGGCCAGTCGCACGGGTGACGGCATCCTGAACGCGGGATTGGACTCCGCGCGATTGCAGGTACATGTTCACAAACAGAACCCCAAGGCCGTATAGCCCCAGGGCTCCGGCAAGACTCAAGAGTATTGGCTTGGCAAAAGAAGGCACGCTGGGAAGGTACCGAGGATCATCCGAATGTGAAGTGTGAATAAGACGCTCGTCATCCTCAATCCTGCCGCCCGAGGGGAGAAGGCCGGGCATTTGCGTGCGCGTATTCACGGCCTATCGCCAGATGCCATGGTACGTGAGACCGCTTCCCCCGGGGATGCGCGCCGATTTGCTGAGGCAGGTGTCCAGGAGGGGTGTTCCATCGTGGTGGCCGCTGGTGGCGATGGGACGTTGAATGAAGTGGTGAATGGCATTGCCGGTTCTGAAACGGCCCTAGGCATCCTGCCGGTCGGGACAATGAATGTGTTCGCTAAAGAGATGGGAATCCCGCATGGAAATATCGAAAAGGCGTGGGGGGTCATTAAATCCGGAAACGTACGCTCGTTCGACCTTCCTCGTGCCGGCGACAAGCATTTTATGCAGTTGGCAGGTGTTGGGCTGGATGCCGAGGTAGTGAGGCGGACATCCTACGACTCCAAGCGCTCCTTGGGGCCATTGAGCTATTTGCTGACTCTTGCGCAGGTTGCGGCAGTCATACCCCCGCGTGTGCGAGTAGTCACTCCCAGCGGAATCGAGTGTGAAGGGTCGTTTTTATTAATTGGCAATGGCCGGCTCTACGGGGGGCCGTTTCCCCTGTTCAAGCGAGCGAGGCTGGATGACGGGTTGTTGGATGTCGTCGTGTTTCAAAATCAAAGCCATTGGGATGTGGTCCGGTATTTTCAAGCGATCGCATTCGGGAAGCATCCTGAGTTGCCCGATGTTGAGTATTTTCAGACACCGTCACTGAAAGTAACAAGTGATGGGGATGTGCCGGTGGAGTTGGATGGCGAGGTGGCGGGGGTTTTGCCGCGCGAATTCCAGATGTCCCCTTACAAACTGAGAGTGCTCACCCCGCTTCAGGCCCAGGGCAACCGGGATGCCTAAGTCGCAGACTTCAGAAATGTCGCCAGTGGGCTGGTCGGTGATGCCTGATCGAGGCGAGACGGAAGACCAGCTTCAAAGGCTTCGCGAGCAGCCTCCACAGTCGATTTAAAAGCTCGAGCCATGCGCGCCGGGTCACGGGATGCCGCGATTGCGGTATTCACCAGCACGGCATCGGCCCCCATTTCAATCGCTTCGGCGGCATGGCTTGGGGCACCGATGCCAGCATCCACAATCACCGGCACGGATGCCTGGTTGATGATGATTTCAATTTGGGACCGGGTTTCAATGCCGCGGTTGCTTCCTATGGGAGCCCCCAGGGGCATGACGGTGGCGGTGCCAACATCCTGTAGACGCCGGGCGAGGACGGGATCCGCATTGATGTAGGGAAGGACGGTGAACCCTTCCTTCACAAGAATCTCAGCAGCTGCGAGGGTTTCTATAGGGTCCGGAAGAAGGTAGTGCGGATCGGGGTGGATCTCTAATTTCACCCACATCGGAAGACCAGCCGTAGCGGCGAGTCGTGCGAGCCGAACGGCTTCATCGGCATTGATAGCCCCGCTTGTGTTCGGAAGGAGGAGATACTTCTTAGGGTCGATGAATTCCAAGATGTTTGCATATGGATCCTTGGATCCGCTGAGATCCGCGCGTCTGAGGGCAACGGTGACGATCTCGCATCCGCTCGACTCAAGGGCATCGCGCATGGATTCATTTGAAGGAAACTTGCCGGTTCCGAGCAGTAGGCGGGAGGCAAACGATCGGCCGGCGATGATAAGTGGTTGATTCACGATGTTGGAAAGAAAATGGTCAGGGGGCGATGAGTGCTTTTGCCGCAGTAAGAGCGTCTGGAATTTTAGTGGCATCCTTGCCGCCACCACGCGCTGCGTCGGGTTTTCCACCGCCTTTGCCGCCGACAATCGGGGCGATAGTTTGAATAATCTTGCCGGCTTGGAATGTCGTAGTGAATGAGGGTGAAACGCTCGCAGCCAGTGAGACCGCACCGCTTGCTGTGCCTGCCAGAACAGTCACTCCATGGAAGGAGGACTTGAGGGCATCCAAGACAGCTTGAAGTTGGTTGGCATCGGCCGCACCGAGATCCACGCAGAGGAAGGGGGTGCCATTCACTGTTTCCGCTGATTCTATGAGTTCCTTTGCGAGGCTTGCCGCCTCGCGGGATTGCGCGGCCTTCAGGTCTTTTTCGATATCCTTCTGGCGGGAGAGAAGGGCTTCGAGTTTCTTTTCGATTTCCGCCACAGGGGCATTGAGAAGTTGAGCAATGTGGCGGAGGCGAGAAGCTTCATGGGTGGCAAGCGTGGTTGCCTCCATGCCGGCAACAGCCTCAATACGGCGGACGCCTGCAGCAATAGCGGCCTCGGAGAGGATTCGGAATTGTCCGAGCTCGCCGGTGGCGCGTGCATGGGTGCCGGCACAGAGTTCCATCGAGTAGCCATCAAGATTTGCGGGTGTGCCGCCAATTTGAACAACGCGAACGGTGTCCCCATATTTGTCACCAAAGAATTGCATGATGTCGGAGCGACCACGGACATCAGCGTAGGGGACTTCCGTCCAGCTCACCGGGGTATTGGCGAGGATGCGATCATTGACGAGGGATTCAATGGCGGCGACTTGCTCCGCTGTGAGCGGGGCGCTATTGAAATCGAACGTCAGCTTGTCGGGGGCAACGGACGAACCTTTTTGAGTGGCTTCCTGTGACACTACTTCATGCAGGGCCCAGTGGAGGAGATGGGTCACCGTGTGGTGTCGCTGGATTGCCAAGCGCCGAGGCCCGGTGACACTGATCTCGACCTCGGCACCCACTGTTGGCGCATCGGATGAATCAAGAAGGTGGAGATAGGTGTCACCATTTTTCCGGGTATTGGTGACATGCCAGAGTTGTCCTGAGCCGATGATCTCAGCGGTATCACCGATCTGGCCACCCATTTCAGCGTAACAGGGGGTGGTGTCGAGAATGACAGCGGTTTTATTTTTGATCGAAACTACTTCCAGAACGCGGGCTTTCTCGATGAGTGATTCGAAGCCTGTAAAGCGAGTTGGGGTGGTGGTTTCAATTTCAGAGAGCGTGATTACTTCCTTTTTCTGAGCGGCTCGGGCCCGGGAGCGCTGGGCTTCCATGAGTTTGTCAAAGCCGGTGGTATCGACAGAAAGCCCACGCTCGCGGGCCATGAGTTCTGTCAGGTCGAGCGGGAATCCTTGCTCATCATAAAGTTTGAAAGCGAAGGCGGCGGAGATATTGCCTTTGACCGCTTCCTCGTTGAAGAGGGCAATCCCCTTGTCGAGGGTGCGGTTAAAGGTGTCCTCTTCGAGTTTCAGGACCTGCTCGATGTGTTTTTGTTTTGAGCGAAGTTCAGGAAAGACATTGCCCATGGTGCGGGCTAGAACGTCGACGAGTTTGTGGAAGAAAGGATCCTGCAGGCCAATGGAGCGTCCATAGCGAACAGCACGGCGCAGGATGCGGCGCAGCACGTAGTTTCGATCGGTATTTCCGGGCTGAATACCATCAGCAATAGCAAACGAGAGGGTGCGGATGTGGTCAGCGATAACTCGGAAAGCGACATCATTTATTTCCTGTTCGGTACTGCCGGTTGAGCCGCTGACAGGGAGTGTGGATCCGTAGGTTTTTCCGCTGAGTTTCTCAATTTCATCAAAGATTGGACGGAAGATGTCGGTCTCATAATTCGAAATGCGGGCAGTGGCGAAATCGGTGAGGTTTTTTGTGCCTTGAATGATTGAAGTGACTCGTTCGAATCCCATGCCGGTATCGACATGGCGGGCAGGGAGAGGAGAGAACGAACCGTCAGGATTGGCATTGAATTGGATGAAAACGAGGTTCCAGATCTCGATGCACTCGGCGGTGCCTCTGTTAACCAGGGCACCCCGTGTGTCGCCGGCGGGTGTCAGGTCGATATGGAGTTCCGAGCATGGGCCGCAGGGGCCGGTCTCACCCATCATCCAGAAATTATCTTTTTTGTTTCCGTTCACGATATGAACGGCGGGGTCGAGCCCTGCGGCGTTGAATTTTTCTGCCCAGAAATTCCAAGCCTCCTCGTCCCGCGAGGCGGGATCTCCGGGTTCAGGTTGGTAGATCGTGGCGTAGAGGCGTGCGGGTGGAAATTTCCAGTGATCGACGATAAGTTCCCAGGCCCACTCGATGGCTTCCTTCTTAAAGTAGTCGCCGAACGACCAGTTGCCCAGCATCTCGAAGAAGGTGTGGTGGTAGGTATCCAGGCCAACATCATCAAGGTCGTTGTGTTTTCCTCCGGCACGGATGCATTTTTGAGTATCGGCTGCGCGTTGATCGGATCCTGGAATGGAACCTGCCCACTTTGAAACATCCGAGGACTTTTGACCGAGGAAAACCGGAACAAATTGGTTCATGCCGGCGTTCGTGAAAAGGAGGTTCGGCGAGTCCGGCATAAGACTCGATGAAGGAACGATGGTATGCTGTTTATTGCGGAAGAAATCGAGGAACGACTGGCGGATACTGGCTGAGGTCATGATTTTTTAAAAAAGGTGGCGGTAGGAAATCGGACTAGGCTCGAGTTGGCAATGGCGATCAGAGGGCCCCAATTGCGTCAAGGAATGCAGTCGGCACAAAACGGATCTCCGGGGAGCCTGAAATAAGGACTGGTAGTGTGCCATCGGGTTGAGGCGATCCAATATCGAGGGTGAGGACGGAATGTTCGCCGGCGAGTGCTTCGGGTGTGTTCTCTGAAAGAAATGCGGAAAACTCAATTCGGTGACCTGCGTCATTGATCCCAAGTTCCTCCAAGGCAGAAGGGGTGGCTGGTCGGTAGGCCGAGACCCGCGTGTCAGCAAGGGTCTGGATGAGATCGTCGACATTGATTGATGATTCATCCCAGGCGTCTCCATCGCGTTTGATGAGAAGATTTATGCTGGGTGTCCGGATTTTGACAATATCCACCATGTCAGGATTTACATGGGCAAGGGAGCGGTCGCGGAGGGCGTCGAGATTGATGTCAGTAAGGTTCGGTGAATCTGGCGAGATGCGGCCTGAGACATTGCGGGGCTTGAGTTCCACAGAGCGGAGGCCCATTTCATCGGGGCGGATAAAGGTAATAAGCAACGGTTCATCCGCTGCAAGTGAATGAAGTTCGATGCTGCCTGCATAAGCAATCGTTTCACCGGAATTTTCGCGCAGAGATTTTTTTTGAGTGAATGATTGAATTGCTATCTGTGAGAGCGAGTCAATGAGTGCATGAACCACTTTAGCGCTCGCTTGGTCGTGGACAGGTTTCAAAATGTGCCACGTGCCACCGTTTCGTTTAAGTTCTATTATGGAGAGGCTGTTTCGAATGATGATCCTGTCGATCGTCGAGGGATCAATAGTGAGGAGGCGGCGTTCACGGAATGAAGCCGGATCGATTGAGATCAAATCAGCCAAGGATCTTGGTACAAGATAGACAGTCTTCGAGTTTTTAAACGAGACATAGGTGCGGGTGCCGTCCGGGCTGTTTTTTCCGATGAGAAGTGTGCCCGGTTTGTCCCCTCGAAAATCGATCTGGAGACTGCTTTTGTTCACTCCGAAGGTTGCAAGATTCTTTTCGTCGCGCACCTCGGATGTGTCGATGCGATCAAGAATAGGAGTCTCAAGCGCCACTTGCATGAGGGATTGGACCATGGCCGGAGAGGCTTCGTCACCAGATCCCGTCGAGATACGCCAACCTTCTCCCGATTGCTCTATTGTGTAGGAGATGTCTCCATTCTTGATAGTGATTCCTTCAATCTCCGCTGGATCGAAACGAAAGAGCGGGGAACCAACTGTATTAAGGCGTTCCGGTGAAAATCTCCACCGAGATGTAGTGCCGACAAAGACCGCCAAGGCGATGGCCGCCAGAACTAGCAAGGCGGTGGGGAGACGGTTCATACGCGGCGACGAAACCAAACGATAAAACCCAAAAATGCAGAGGCGCTGGGCATGGCAATAAGGACTATCAGGGCGAGTTGGGAAAGTTGCTCGTCTGTGAGTTGAAGCAGGAATCTGATGGATGTTTTGGGAGTGATGCCACTTACGGCGGATCGGTTGATCAACGAATTGATTGATCCGACAAGAAGGTCGAGGGCTTGGGGGGTGAGGGAGGCGTCAAAAGCGAACTGGGATGTGCCGATGACGATAAGTCGGGAGGATTGGACTTTGACGCGGTCGTCCTCCACCGCGTTGCGGTCAGCTGAGGCGGCAATGACGAGGGGTTGCCCGTGATCAATGCCGTCTTCGTATTGGACGCCCTCCGGTTGGTTGGGAGCATAATTTGTTTCACCCCAGAACTCCTCGGCTGGCTTAACGAGCGGCCGAATGCGGATCTTATCCTTTTCGCTCAGTTCAGAATCAAAGGTTAAGCTCTGAGTCGCGCCTGGAAAGAGAATGTTTATGCCCTCTAGGCGACGAGTAATTTCTGCATCCTGTAGGACTTGGCCGGTGACATCCCTGAGGATACCGGTGGCAAAAGGGAGTTGGATTACTCGAAGAACGCGATCGTCCTGTGGAATGATGCCAGCAGTGGCAAGCATGGAGTGCAGATTCGGGGTTGTGGCATTCGGGTCGAGGAGGACAAGCATTCTGCCCCCGGATCGTAACCAAGCCGAGAGGACGGCTGACTCACGTTCATCCAAGTCTGATTTTGCGGCAGCAATGACGATGGCTGTCACCTCAGGCGGCACCGTGTCACTAGAGGCGAGGGAGAGTAACTGGATGCGTGCGTTCTGCTCCTCGATAGCTTTGGTAAAAGTAGAAAGTTGGCGGAGTGGGTCGGGTTCTCCATGGCCTTGCAGAAAAGCAACTGTCTCGGTGTCCGGATTCAAGAGTTGGAGCATCGAGGTGGTGAGGGTCTGCTCCCCGCGGAAGGCGAGGAGGACTGGGGCACCTCCATGAGGAATCATAGAGAAATCAAACTCGCCTGTATCAAGGATATTGGCCAAACGATGGCTTCCATCGTGCTCGAGAATGATGAGGTCATCGATCCTGGAGAGATTGTATTTTGTTTTGAGATCCTCGGCGCGCGTCAGATTTCGGGTTGGGTCGACGTATTCAACGAGAAGGTTCTCCCGTTTGTTGAAAAGGAATTCAGTCATGAGGTTTCTCAGGTCCGGGAGCAAGCCGGCCGCTGGAGAAACGAATGTGGGAGAGCAGACAATGATGATCTTGAGTGGCTGCTTGAACTCTTTAAGAACCGACTTGGTTTGGGACGCGAGGGCGAATTTTTGAGAGCGCGAAAAATCGAAGCGTTCGTAATGGATGAAAGCCAGATGGTTTAGGAGCAGGTAAATAATGACGCCAGAGAGAATCTGAAGACCAACCCCGATTTTGATGCGTGTCCGTGGAGGGTTCATGATTTCCAGCGGCGGTATTGAAAGACGTGGAAAGTCACAAAGATCAGGAGCAGTGACGAGGTGAGGTAGAAAACAACCGGGCGCGTATCCACGATCCCTCGCGAGAAATCCATCATGTGTTCCACAGGGGAAATATAGTAGGTCAACTCACGGAGGAGCCCGCCCGATGCCGGCAGAATGAAGGAGAGGAGTCCGATGAAAAAGAAAAAGAGAATAGCTGAGAAGGATATGATGGCAGCGACAATTTGGTTGTTCGTCAAAGCGGAGGCAAGGCATCCGATTCCGGTAAAAAGAAAGCCCATGAGAAGGAGCATGCCGTAAGCGCCCATGTAACTCCCAGCAGCGCCGGTGGCTTTCTCTCCGGTGATCGTCTCGAAGGCAACAAAGTAAAGCAGGCTTGGAGCCCAGAGTGTGATCTGAAAAAAGATGCAGCCGGTATATTTCGCCAGCACGACTTGGATGTCACGGACTGGAGCGGTCATGAGGGTTTCCAGTGTGCCGATTTTGGCCTCCTCTGAAAAGACACGCATGGTCACAAGAGGGAATGCGAGCACAAAGGGAAACCAGAAATAGACAGTGTTGAAAAACGCCTCCACCATGGTTGTCGATCCCGGAGAGCGGTTCAGGAGCGATACCCCCGCGTGGAAATTAAACCCTGTTACCAGGAGGAAGAAGAAAAGGACAACGTAAGCAAGGGGTTGGTGAAAGGCAGAGGCAATTTCGCGGCGGGTGAGGATAAGGAAGCGTCTCATGAGTATGAATCAGTGCTCCTCTCCGCTGGTGACTTCAGCAAATACATCCTCCAAAGAAACGGGAGGGCGACTGATCTCGCGGACGCGCCATTTTTGCTCCATGGCATGGCTGTAGAGGGATTCACGGGGATCGTGCCCCGGTGTCGCCTCGATCGTAAAGACAGTCCAGTCACCATCTGCACGGTGGGAAACGGTTTGGATGCCCTCGATTTTTCGCAGGACTCCTGCAGCAGTGCGTGCTTCTGGAACAACCGCATCAAAAAGAATATGTCCCGCCTGGCCGAGGCGGGCGCGAAGATTTTGTGGAGTATCCATTGCCTCGATTTGGCCACGATTGATGATGATCACACGGGAGCAGAGCATTTCCACCTCTGGCAAAATATGGGTGGAGAGGAGAATCGTATGGTGGCGGCGGAGGTTGCGAATGAGATTCCGGATGAGCCGGATCTGGTTCGGGTCAAGGCCGATGGTTGGTTCATCGAGAATCAAAAGGTCCGGTTCGTGGACCAGTGAATCGGCGAGGCCTACGCGCTGGCGGTAGCCTTTCGAGAGATGGCCAATGATTTTGCGTCCCACATCGGTGAGGCCGCAAAGTTCGAGAACATCGATGATGCGCTCACGGAGGCGGCGGCCAGGGACACCCTTTAGCGCGGCGCGGTACCGAAGGTATTCACTGACTCGCATGTCAAGGGGAAGGGGCACGTTTTCGGGGGTGTAACCGATGTGCTCGCGTGCGCGTAGAGACTCCGAAAAGACATCGAACCCCGCTACCTCGGCGCGTCCTGATGTGGGAGGGAGGTAGCCCGCAAGCATTTTCATGGTGGTGCTCTTGCCAGCGCCATTCGGGCCCAGGAATCCAACGATTTCGCCTTTCTGGACTTCGAAATCGATGGAATCGACGGCAGTGAACGACCCGTAGCGCTTGGTGAGATTTTCCACCTTAATCATGAGCTGCACTATTTACTTGAGACTCATCAAGAGTGGGAGCAAAAAGGCGATCCATGATGGGATGACCTGAAGAATGCCCTTTTCGTGTAGGGCGTGCTCCGATTAATTATTTCCTTATGTCAACACGTTCCGTCTGCTCGTCCACTTGCTGAACCCCCCGACCCGATGAAACAGAGGAAAGCCAAATCGCACTCTGCCGAAGTCAGAAATTCCAACAGTGGGGAATTGGCTTTGGCTGTGCCTGGCAAGTCACCGGCCAAAAGCCGCCCGGTGCTTGAACGCTCTTCTCGCCCTCCCATGGCCCGCATGATGCGCATCCATGACATGATCAAGGACGGTGAGCATCCAAACTGCACTTCACTGTCTGTCGAATTCGAGGTCTCCGGCAAGACGGTAATGCGGGATTTGGACTTCATGCGCGATCAGTTGCGCCTACCCATCGAGTATGATCCGATGCAGCGTGGATTCGCATACACGAAACCAGTGTCGGCATTTCCACGGATTGCGATGTCCGAGGGTGAGATCGTGGCACTTTTGGTGGCACAGAAGTCTCTTGATCAATACAAGGGCACGGTTTTCGAGAAGCCGCTCAAATCCGCCTTCGAAAAGATGACTGCCAACTTGGAAGGGGAGGGGTTGTTTTCTTTTCAGGAATTGGATGAAGCGATTTCGTTTCGCTCCGTGGGCCATGCGATTCAGGAGTTGAAGATTTTTGATGTCTTGTCACAGGCCGTCCTCAGTCATCGTGTTGTGGAGTTTGATTACCAAAAGTTGAACAGCAAAACTGCCGAGCGCCGCCGCATCGAGCCATATCACCTGGGGTGTATTGAGAATGTTTGGTATCTGATCGGGCACGATCTTGTGCGCGATAAAAAACGAACGTTTGCCCTGAGTCGTCTCAGTATGCCGAAGTTGCTGAAAAAATCCTTCAAGCCCGCAAAGGAATTTTCGGTATCCGAGATGCTCGCCTCAAGCTTCTCCGCTTTTGAAACGCCAAAGCCCTCTCGAGTGGTGATCCGCTTGGATCCTTTTGCTGCTCGTCTTGCTGCAGAGCGAGTCTGGCATCCTTCACAGCGTATGAAAAATCTCGCATGCGGCGGAGCCGAATTGACGCTCGAAGTCGGACTTGCTCCGGATTTGGAAAATTGGATTCTTGGTTGGGGAATGCATGCCAAAGTTCTCGAGCCAGCCACTCTTTGCGAGCGCATCGCATCGATCGCCCGCTCCATGGCTCTCCAGTATTCCTAAGGGATTCGGTCAGTCCACCCGGAGTTTTTCAAGCACGCGGATCGCCTTTCCGCACTCGATGGACTCAGTAGCAAGGTGGTAGGCTTCTTGGAGGGTAGGAGCATTCCCGGAAATGGTGAGGGCGGCAGCGGCGTTGAGGAGGACGGCTTGGCGGGCGGTGGATTTGTTTTTGCCGGTGAGGATAGAGGTGATGATTTCGGCGTTTCTTGTGGCGTCCCCGCCGAGGAGGTCTTCCCGGGAGGTGGAGGTGACACCAAAATCTGCGGGGTTGATTTCAAAGGATCGCATGACTCCTTCTTCCCATGCGGTGACTTGCGTCTTGCCGAGGGGGGAAATCTCGTCGAGGCGGAGTCCATCGGGACCTGTGCCGTGGGCGGCCCACGCGCGTTTACGACCGAGTGTTTTGAACGCGCCGGCGTAAGTCTGGACGAGGGATGGGTCGAACACTCCCGCCAGTTGATAGTCTGGGCGTGCGGGGTTCAGGAGCGGCCCGATCATGTTGAAAATGCTGGCGGAGCCTTGGTCTGCGAGGAATTTCCGGACGGGGGCGACGGCTTTGAAGGCGGGGTGCCACGCGGGGGCGAAGAGGAAGCAACATCTGCTCTTCTCAAGCGCGGAAGCGGCTTGGTCGGGGGTGAGGGCGATATTGACTCCAAGTGCCTCGAGGACATCCGCGCCGCCGGATTTTGACGTGATGCCACGATTCCCGTGTTTGATCACGCGAGCGCCGGCACCGGCGGCGACGAACATGGTGGCGGTGGAGATGTTGAAAAATCCGGCCTTGTCGCCTCCTGTCCCGCAGACGTCGATGCATCCAGCGCCGGAGGCAGGGAATCGTACAGCGTGTTGTAGGAGGAGATCAACGAACGATGCGATTTCATCCGGGGTTTCACCTCGGCGGTGCAGCGCTCCAAGGAATGCGGCTCGTTGGTCTACCGGTTGGGCCTCGTCTAGAAGGAGGTTACAGGCTGCTTCGATTTCCGTGGGGGTGAGAGGAAAAGTCTCGGCGGCACGGGCGATCAGCGAGGCAATAGTCATGCCGGAAGCGTGGCGATGAATCCTTGGAAGATCAATCCTCAGTGAAACTGGGAGCGGTATTTCTGCGGTGAGACGGAGTGGATTTTTTTGAAGACCTTTGAAAAGTGGTAGGGGTCCTTGAACCCTACAGAAATAGCGATATTTTTTACCGTAAGGTTTGATTGTTGGAGCATGCGTGCAGCGTGGTTCACGCGAAGGGCGGTAAGGAATCGTTCAGCGGTGGTTCCGGTGAACTTGCGAAATAATCGGGAAAAATGTTCCAAGGTGACATGGCATGATTCAGCCGCCATTCCGATGCCAAGGATTTCAGGGTAGTGCGACTCCATGTAGGCCCGGCATCTCTCAAATGCTGTTCCGTCTTGCTTTGCGTTTCCTTTGACCGGGAGGCGAGAGGCTCCAGCGCGTAGGATAAGAGCCGAGGCGATCGCTGAAGCAACTATGTTTTTATGTGCCTCGGGGAGACTTGAGCAGCTGATGATTTGTTCAAAGAGATCCATGAGCATCCCATGTTGGAGGTGAAGGATCGTTTCATGGGCTGGGATTCCAGCCTTTTGAAATTGAGCGGTGATGTTCGCGCCAGAGAGGACGAGAAAGTATTTGCTGTGTGGACCCGGGCCTGTCGCGCAAAGTGCGACCGGGGTGGATGGTCCGTAGAGTACAAGAGTGCCAGGACCGGATTGGCGGCTGGATTTTCCTGACCCAATGATCCACTGGCCACCAGCCAGAAGTTCCATGGTCGGGTAAGGGAACGATGGGCGCTTGATTTCAAAGTCTGCGCTGCAGTCTTCCCACCCGGCACAAATCACATCAAGACGGCGTCGGGACTTGTCTCTATCAAGAAATACATACCGTCCCCTGCGAGTATGGGAATCGAGAAAACCTGGTGGCGGGCATTTTGGTGTCATTAGATCAAATATAGACATTAACTCGTCAAATACATCCATTGGAAACAAGAGGGATCCGTGCTTTTTTCAGTGCAGTTTCAGACATTTCCTTTTTACCCGAATAAATCCTCCCCGCTCTTTCCCTATGTCACACATCGTATCCCGTCTTGTTGCCTTGTCCCATGAGATAGGGCGTCCTGACCGTCGTCTCGCCATGCTGGGCGAGGGGAACGCTAGTGCGGGTCTTGACGATGGCACTTTTCTTGTGAAGTCCTCGGGCTGCGATCTCATGAAAATCCGCGAGGAGGAATTCACTCAAGTTCGTTTGGATGCCGTTCTGGCCGCACTTGAAGACAAGAACCTCAACGACTCGGGGGTTCGGTCTGTGCTCGAATCCGCGCGTGTTGATCATCAAGCGAAGCTTCCATCTGTGGAGACCTTCATGCATGCGGTTTGCCTGTCAGCCGAGGGAGTGGAATGGGTTGCGCATTGCCACGCCGAGTCGGTGTTGTCGATTTTGTGTTCAGCGCACGGGGCTTCGCCTTTTTTGAAGCATATTTTTCCTGATGCCATTGGCGTTTGTGGGCGTCACATTGCGACCGTTCCGTATATTGATCCGGGATTGGAGTTGGCAAGAAAGGTACGCGAGACCTTGAGGTTCTACACCGCCTCGTTTGGATATCCCCCAAAAGTCATCCTTCTTGAAAACCATGGTCTTGTCGCCCTTGGTGCCTCCGACGAAGAGGTGTTGAATATTCTTCTCATGCTCGATAAATGGGCGCGCATTCTCCGGGAGACCCTCTCCATGGGAGGCCCAAGATTTCTTCCCGATACAGTCAGCGACCGCATCAATAACCGTCCCGACGAGCATTACCGCCGCACACAATTCACCAAAAAATCCAACTCACTAAAAAAACCATGAGCTCACTGCCAAAAATTGGAATCCGACCCACTATCGACGGCCGCCTCGGCGGCGTGCGCGAGTCGCTTGAGAAACAAACCATGAAGATGGCGCAAAATACCGTGCGTCTTCTTGAAAAAAACCTCCGTCACCATACCGGAGAGAAGGTTGAGTGTGTGATTGCTGATACTTGTATCGGCGGGGTTCGTGAGGCCTCAGATTGTGCCGACAAGTTCCGTCGGGAGAATGTCGGTGTGTCGATCACCGTGACGCCGTGCTGGTGCTACGGCTCGGAGACGATGGATATGGATCCGCTAACACCGAAAGCTGTCTGGGGATTTAATGGCACAGAGCGTCCTGGAGCTGTCTATCTCGCCGCAGTACTTGCTGCCCACACGCAAAAGGGTCTCCCTGCATTCGGAATCTATGGGCGTGATGTCCAAGATGCCGGTGACGAAAAAATCCCCGCCGATGTCGAAGAGAAGCTTTTGCGTTTTGCCCGTGCGGGCCTTGCCGTTGCCAGCATGCGCGGACGCTCGTATTTGTCGATGGGCGGAACCTCGATGGGGATTGCCGGTTCGATTGTTGATCCCGCCCTCTTCGAGAAATATTTTGGCATGCGCGTTGAGTCGGTTGATATGACCGAGTTCATCCGTCGCATGGATCGGGGAATCTATGACAAGGCCGAGTTTGCAAAGGCTTTAAAGTGGGTGAAGGCGAACTGCAAAGAAGGCAAGGATTGGAATGGGGCCGGTAAGAAACGCTCCCGCAAACAACTTAATGCCGAGTGGGAAACCAGTGTGAAGATGGCGCTCATCGCTCGCGATCTCATGATTGGTAACTCGAAGCTCGCTAAAGTTGGATTTGGGGAGGAGGCCCAGGGACATAACGCCATTGTATCCGGTTTCCAAGGACAGCGTCAGTGGACTGACCACATGCCCAATGGTGATTTTCTTGAGGCAATCTTGAATTCCTCTTTCGACTGGAACGGCCGCCGGGCCCCCTATGTCGTCGCTACCGAGAATGACGCTCTTAACGGCGCAGGCATGCTCTTCGGTCTTCTGCTCACCAATACCGCGCAGATCTTCGCCGATTTGCGCACCTACTGGAGTGCCGATGCCATCGCCCGTGTCAGTGGTGAGGATGTGCCTGCCCCGGCGCAGCATGGTCTCCTGCACCTGATCAATTCCGGCCCCGCCGCTCTCGACGGTTGTGGTGAGCAGACGGTCAAAGGCACCCCAGCCATAAAGCCGTTCTGGGACATTTCCTCGAAAGAGGTCGATGCCTGCCTCAAGGCCACTTCATGGCACCCTTCAATCACCGAGTATTTCCCCGGAGGCGGTTGGAGCACCCGGTTTGCCACGCGTGGAGGGATGCCAGCGACAATCTACCGTCTTAACATGGTTGCCGGCCTAGGGCCTGTTCTGCAGATTGCCGAAGGCGAAACTGTCGAACTGCCTGAGAAAACCCACCGTATCCTTGAGGAGCGCACCAATCCGACCTGGCCCACGACATGGTTCGTGCCACGCTTGACCGGTGCCGGAGCCTTCCGTGACACGTATTCGGTGATGAACAGTTGGGGGGCCAACCATTGTGTGATGAGTTATGGTCATATTGGCGCCGATCTTCTCTCGCTCGCTTCGATCCTTCGCATTCCGGTGTACATGCATAACGTCGCAGCGGAGCAGGTTTTCCGTCCGGCTTCTTGGACTGCCTTTGGCACCTCCGAGCAGGAAGGGGCTGACTTCCGTGCGTGCCAGACCTTCGGCCCTCTTTACCGTTAATTCCATGAAACGCTACGGCTTCATCAATCGACTTCATCCGCAGAAATACGAGGAATACAAGCGTCTGCATGCCGCGGTGTGGCCTGACATTTTGGAGATGATCCACAAGTGCGGCATCCGGAATTACACGATCTACCACAAGGATGGATTCTTGTTTTCGAGCTTTAATTATATCGGTGAGGATTTCCAAGCCGATATGGACCTGATGAAGGCCGATGCACGCACCCGCGAGTGGTGGTCGCACACCGACCCATGCCAAAATCCGCTCGAATCACGCAAAGAAGGCGAGTGGTGGGCTGAAATGGAAGAGCTTTTCCACTGTGACTGATCCCTTGGAATCAGTCGCATTTTTCAGGCTGCGGGCGCAAGAATTGCGTCCCGCATGCCGTGAAGGATTTTTTTGTCATCCGGGCATATTGTCGCCAGCGCGCCGCCAAGGATGCGTTTTTTTTCGCCGTTGAAATAATACGGGCACAGGCGAACTCGCCCGCGCATTGAGTAGATGGCATCAGATTCGGGCGTCCAATATTCCGTGTCGAACAATCGCCCTGGATGAAACACTTGAAGGATATGTGGGTGAGTTGGGAATGCCTCAAGAGCCGACGTGAGTTTCGCTTTCCACTCGTGTTGAGGAAGGTCAGAGGCGACGGCAACGCCACGGGATCCCCAAGCTGATTCTGAAAAACCACTGATCTTAAGAATGAAATTGCGGCGTTTCTGGCTGAATTGTGCCACCTCGTTCCATGAGTGCGCCTCGAGTTTTGGCAGGACGGCATGGCGCGGCAGGGGAGAGGGGTCAACAAGCCAAGTGTAGGGGATGACTTTTTGGAGGGCCAGGAAGGCACGTTCCCCGAGTTCGCGGTGCCAGAAGTCCTCAAGAGGTTTCAGCCAAAAAAGGGCAAACCATAGTTTTTCCTCCAATGCAGGTTTGAACGGGGGAGTGACAGTGAGGGACTTCGAGCGAACACCCTCCATGAGTTCGGCTGCCGCAGGGACATTGGCGAGGTCGAAGAGTTCGAAAAAACGGTAGACCCGATTCTGCCAATCATTGCGTGGCGACGCATCGAGAACACGCCAGTGGGACTCTCTAAATTCAGAGGCGTTGAGTTCAGCAGCAAGCCAAAGCATCTCGGGTCGGTAGGTCGCCGCTTCCTCGGAGATCACTACATCTCCGTAGGGAAAAATTTCCGAGAAGCCGCGCAACATGCCATCAGCCCCTCCGAGAACATCATACCCAAGACCCGCGTAGGTTTTTGCCAGCCATGCGGTGAGTCCGATGCCCCCTGGCACGTTGTCCAGTTCCGCAATGGTGTAGCCCTCATCAGTGAGAATGATATCCGGCCGGATTACTCGAGCGACATCGTCAGAGGTCGAGTGCTCACGCTGAAATGCAACGAGCTCGGCGGGTTTTCCTGCATCAAGAAGATCGGCAACCCAAGTCGGTTGTCGGCCTTTCACACTTTGGCGGTAGAGCAGGTCGCAGGCACGGACGAAGAGGGAAAGCCGGTGACCGAGCTTTTCGAGTTCGGTGGCAAATCCTTCGGGAAGGGGGAAGGGTCTCGGAGCAACACGCCATTCCTTTTCGTGGAAGAGTCCCCCTGCGGGCAGGGCGCGTTGGACTGATCTGGCAGCCTCCAGTGGGTTCATATGAGAACCTTGAGAGCCAGACGAACAAGTTCCTCGGCAGTGGGCATCTGGGCCCCATTGTTTGTGACTGTGCGGATTGCCTTGTGGGCTTCAACCTGTTTGTAACCCAGCGAAATGAGCGCAAGCACGGCATCATGGAATCGGATATCCTCTGCGCCTGGTGCATTTTTGGCGCTTGAGGCTTCCCACTCTGCGGCTACGCCCACTTTGTCTTTTAATTCCAGCACGATTCTCTCGGCAGTTTTTTTGCCAAGCCCACTAATTTTGGAGATTGTTCCGGTATCGCCCGCCACGACAGCCGATTTAAACATTTCCACCGATAGGCCGCTGAGGACAGCGAGGGCGATCTTCGGACCCACACCGCTGACATGGTTGAGGAGCAGGCGAAAGAGGTCGCGCTCCCCATGAGACATGAAGCCGTAGAGAATGTGGGCGTCCTCACGCACGGTGAGGTGGGTAAGAATCTTCACGGAAGCACCCACCGCCGGCAGGCGTTCGAAGCTTGAAATGGGAATCATCACTTGATAACCGACCCCATGGACATTCACGACTACCTGCGTGGGGAGGGACTCGGCGAGGGTTCCTTCTAAAAATGCGATCATGTTGATAGGTATTGTTACCAGATACAGCCCTGTTCTCAAAAGCGTCCTTTGCGTTTTTGTCATTCTTGCTGCATTGGGTGGCGGTGTCGCCGCCGACAACTGGGCGCTGGTGGTAGGACCTTCGTTTTCCGAACACAAGATGCGACGTCCTATCGATGGATCGCGCCGCACGGTGGTCTCGGTCTGCCGCTTGGTCGATGGCGAGACTGTTCCAGTAACACCGGAAGAATTAAAATCCTTAGATTTGAGTTACGATCAAATCCAAGGCGAGGGCCTTCAAACCGCTTCACGTGTGTTGGCTGGTATAAAGCCGATTTTTGTGAGGGACGGAAATGGAGTGATCCGGCACGCCGAACTGCGTGGTAAGCATCCACTCACCGCTTCCACAGTGCTCGCACCGGAATTTGCCGCCATGTACCGAGATACCCTCGGACCCGATCTGCTTGTGGCCATGCCCAACAGGAATTTGGTATTCATTTTTTCCCGCCAGGACGATGCGCATCTGATCCTGGCTGAGGAAATCATACAAGGATACTTGACTGCGCTTTATCCTGTAAGCCGGGAGGTTTTTTCCTTGGAGAATGGTTCATTGCGATCTTTGGGAGCCCTCCAATAGCGCTTGCAATGGGGGGTGGCGAATCTATGAAAATGTCGCATGGTCACTGACATCGCTCGAGTGCTTTACCACGAAGATGAAATCCTCACCCGCATCGATGAGTTGGCGCGAGTGCTCACCGACGAATACCAAGACAAGAATTTGACAGTCATTGCTATCTTGAATGGCAGTTTTGTATTCATGGCAGACCTGTTGCGACGCATCCCCCTTCCGATCCAGGTTGATTCATTGAGCGTGTCGAGCTATCGCGGCACTCAATCCACAGGACACATTCATTTTCGCCAGAACAGCCTCGCGGACGTGCGGGGCCGTCACGTTCTTATTCTCGATGACATCCTCGACAGTGGGAGGACGCTCAAAGCGATCAAGGCCCGGCTTGAGGGGGAGTCAGGAGTATTGAGTGTCCGTTCCTGTGTGCTGTTGCGAAAATGTGTGCAGCGTGACGTTGAAATCTGTGCCGACCATGTGGGGTTCGATATTCCCGATGAGTTCGTTGTGGGCTACGGGCTCGATTATAACGAACGCTACAGGAACCTGCCATATGTCGGAGTATTGAAGCCCGAGGCACTCGAAAGATACGCTTGATCGCCATTTTTTTGCAGCGGGGTGGATATGGGGTCTCCAAGGGAACAACCAGGCGGGTTGCGCTTTTTTCAAAAAATTCCTCCACATTCCAAATTTTGGAGCGAAACTTAATGGCTATTTTTTGACAGATTTCATGAACGAAGCATTGCCACTCCACCAAACTACCAGCCTGTACAATCCAGAGATGGAGCACGACGCCTGCGGTGTCGGCTTTGTCGCCAAGATCAGCGGCGAACGATCCAATGCGATTTTGGAAACTGCACTCATTTCCTTGTGCAGCCTCGTCCATCGAGGAGCGTTGGACGCTGACGCCAAGACCGGCGACGGGGCAGGGATCACGACGCAGATTCCCTACAAGATCTTCCGTCTGGAGGTCGAAAAACTCGGCCATACCCTGTACAATGATACCGACCTTGGCGTTGGCGTCATGTTTTTCCCTCAGGACAACGAGTATGAAATGGCCCGAGCCAAGGCCATCACCATCGAGGTGCTCGAAAAGCGTGAATTGTTTGTGTTCGGCTGGCGCAAAGTCCCGATGAACGACCATGTCTTGGGTGACAAGGCCCAGATGACAATGCCCCTCATTGAGCACATTCTTGTTGGGCGTCCCGCCGGTATGTCGGATGACGATTACGAGCGCCGACTTTTTCTTGCCCGCAACGAGATCGAAGACCGGGCTGCTGCTGACAAGATCCGGAATTTTTACATTCCTTCGTTCTCACACCGGACTATTTCCTACAAGGGCCTCTTGGTCTCCTCCTCGCTTGAGAAATTTTACCCCGACTTGGCGAACCCGAATTACGAGACGGCAATCGCGTTGTTTCATCAACGTTACAGCACGAACACATTCCCTACGTGGCCGCTGTCCCAACCTTTCCGTGCACTGGCCCACAATGGCGAGATCAATACCGTGCGGGGAAACCGCAATTGGATGCATGCCCGCGAGGCGGAATTGCAGGCCGATTTCTGGGGTAAGGACATCGATCTGCTCAAGCCGATCATCCAGCCAGGTGGATCCGACTCCGCGAGTCTCGACAACGCCCTTGAGGTGCTGACCATGAGCGGTCGCAGCATTCTTCACTCCGTGACGATGCTGGTTCCACCGGCCTACCGCTCTGACCCGACAATTTCTAAAGAGCTCCAAGAGTTCTACAACTACCACCGCTGCTTCTGTGAACCATGGGACGGTCCGGCCGCTCTTGTGTTCACCGATGGTGTGAATGTGGGTGCCTGCCTTGACAGGAATGGCCTTCGGCCAGCGCGCTACAACATCACCAATGACGGGGTATTTATCATCGCCTCCGAGGTCGGTGGATCCGAACTTGATCAGGAGACTATCATCGAGAAGGGTCGGCTGGCTCCCGGTGAGATGATTGCCATCGATACTTCGACCGGGAAGCTGCTTCGAGACAACGACATCAAGACAGCCCTAGCGACAGCCAAGCCTTATGGGAAGTGGCTTGCAGACAACCTCAAGCGTCTGCCGCAGCTCGGTGAGGAATCGATTTCCGCTCCTGCGGGTGAACTCGATATTCTTGGTCTGACCCAGCGTCAAATTGCGTTTGGCTACTCCTCTGAGGAGCTAGAGATGGTGATCAAACCCATGATCAAAGATGGCGCCGAGCCGGTCGGGTCGATGGGCGATGACACGCCACTGGCGGTGCTCTCCCACAAGCCGCGTCTGCTTTACACGTATTTCAAACAGCTCTTCGCCCAGGTCACAAATCCCCCGATCGACCCGATCCGCGAGAAGCTCGTCATGAGCCTGACAACTGTTCTTGGTTGGAGGAAAAATCTGTTGGCAGAATCACCCGAGCATGCGCGACTCGTGCACATTGAGTCGCCGATTCTCATCGACGCCGAGTTCGACACGCTTTGCAAGCTTGGTGGTGAGCACAAGGCCACCACCATCTCAACCTTGTGGAGTGTGTTGGAGGGGGATGCGGGTCTTGGAATCGCCATCGATCGCATTTGCAATGAGGCTGAGTCAGCCATCGATGCCGGTACGCGCATTCTCATTCTTTCCGATCGCGGGGTCGATCATGCAAATGTTGCTGTACCGATGTTGCTTGCCACGGGAGCTGTCCACCACCACCTGATCCGCGTTGGAAAGCGGATGAAGGCTGGGATCCTTTGCGACACAGGCGAGGCCCGCGATGTCCATCAGATCGCATGCCTTATTGGCTTTGGAGCAGCAGCGATTCATCCGTACTTGGCGTTTGACACCATTCGCGAGGTTCTTGATCGGACCGGAGCGATCGAAGAGTACGGCAAGTCATTGGTAAATTACCGCAAGGCGCTTGAAGCTGGTTTACTGAAGATTATGTCCAAAATGGGCATCTCAGTCGTCAATAGTTACCGTGGTGCGCAAATTTTTGAAGCGATCGGTATTTCCACCGATCTCATTGGGCGTTGTTTCCATGGAACCGCATCACAGGTGGAGGGGATTGGTTTTAAAGAAATTGCGATTGAGAGCCTCACCCGCCACGCCATGGCTTATTCAGGCGATATTCCTGTCGAGGCAGGGAAGCTTGCGGATGCCGGCTATTTCCGATTCCGTCGTGGAGGAGAGCTTCATGCCGTGACACCTCCAGTCCTCCAAAGTTTTCATGCGTTCGTTGGCATCAAGGGTGCCGACAAGGCGGGGAAGGCCGAGGACTACAAAAAATACGTAGATTCCTTAAAGGCAAACACACCACTCGCGCTGCGCGATCTTCTTGAGATCCTCCCGGGTGAGGAGGGGCCGATCCCGATTGATGAGGTCGAACCAATTGAAGATATCCGTTGGCGTTTTACCACTGCCGGCATGTCCCTTGGGGCCTTGAGTCCAGAGGCCCACGAAGCACTTGCGATCGCGATGAACCGCATCGGAGGCAAGTCCAATAGTGGCGAAGGGGGTGAGGATCCCGCACGTTTCAAGCGCCGGGACAATGGGGATTGGGCGAATAGTGCCATCAAGCAAATTGCTTCCGGCCGCTTTGGCGTCTCTGCGGCATATCTGGCGAGTGCCAAGGAAATCGAAATCAAGATGGCTCAAGGCGCTAAACCTGGGGAGGGGGGGCAGTTGCCCGGACACAAGGTGAGTGCCTATATCGCCAAGCTTCGGCATTCGGTGGAGGGCGTAACCCTGATTTCGCCACCACCGCACCATGACATTTATTCCATCGAGGACCTCGCACAGCTTATTTACGATCTCAAGCAGGTGAATCCGCGCGCCCGTGTGTGCGTGAAACTCGTGTCGACTGCAGGCGTTGGAACGATTGCTGCCGGTGTTGCAAAGGCTCATGCGGATATCATTCTTGTCAGTGGACACGATGGTGGCACGGGAGCATCCCCGCTCAGCTCAATCAAGCATGCCGGGGGACCGTGGGAACTCGGGGTCGCCGAGGCTCATCAGGTTCTCATGCTCAATGGCCTCCGCAATCGTGTGACTCTTCGCACGGATGGCGGGATCCGCACCGGGGAGGATATTGTCTATGCAGCGCTCCTCGGCGCCGAGGAATTCAATTTTGGCACCTCGGCACTCATCGCCCTAGGGTGTGTCTATGTGCGTCAGTGCCACTTGAATACTTGCCCGGTGGGCGTTGCCACGCTCGACGACCGACTCCGTGCAAAATTCAAGGGACGGCCTGAAAATGTGGTGGCGTTTTTCAATGGCGTTGCCGAAGAGGTGCGTCAAATCATGGCGCGTCTCGGGTTCCGTTCGATTGAGGAGATGGTTGGTCGTGTTGAGTGCCTCCGTCAGCGTGAGGTGCCTGATCATCCGAAAGCCAACACGCTCGACTTGTCCCGACTTCTGGTAAATGTCGCCAAGGATGATCCAACAGCCGTTCGCCATGCTACTCGCACTCGGAACGACGGATTTGAGGATCAAACGCTGGACGAAACTGTTCTTCAGGATGCGAAGGACGCCATTACCGACGGCAAGCCCATTTCCCTCTCCTATGAGGTGGAAAATACGAACCGCTCAATTGGAACCCAGGTCTCCGGTGAGATTGGTTACGAGTGGGGTGAGGAAGGAATCGCCAATGGCACGGTCGAGCTGAAATTGGATGGCAGTGCCGGCCAGAGTCTAGGTGCGTTCCTCTCTCCAGGAGTCCGCCTCATTCTTACTGGTGAGGCCAACGACTATGTCGGTAAGGTCATGAGTGGCGGTGAAATCATCATCAAGCCGATCCCCAATGCCCTCTTCAAGCCCCATGAGGCGATGATTGCGGGAAATACAGTCATGTACGGTGCCACGGGTGGTTTTCTTTACGCCAATGGTCGAGCCGGAGAGCGTTTCTGTATCCGAAATTCCGGTGGAACGGCGGTCATCGAAGGGGTGGGTGACCACGCCTGTGAATACATGACAAATGGCACCGTGGTTATCCTTGGGAGCACTGGAAAAAACTTTGGTGCTGGTATGACTGGTGGAGTCGCCTATGTGCTCGATCTCGAGGACAGGTTTTCCCTCCGCTACAATCAGCAACTCGTTTCGATCTCACGCCTTGCTGACGCTTGCGACATCACGAGCTTGCAGGAGGTTATCCAACGCCACCTAGATTATACTGACAGCCCGAGAGCCAAGGAAATTCTCGGTAATTGGGCTTCTTTCCAACCCAAATTCTGGAAAGTGAGTCCGAACGTTCCTTCCGCAAAGCCGGTTCTGAAACCGGCCAAGCAGGGTGAAAAAACCGGGGCAGTCATCAGCGAGGATGTCACTGCTTCCCGCTGACACGGGATTCAACAAAGCTCAAAAAACCCGTCCGTGTAAGCGGACGGGTTTTTTATGTTTTGGCGAGAGCCAAGGCGATGCGGTCGGCAATAAGTTGTGGAGGCGATGTGCGGAGCCACTCTTTATTACTCTGGCCGGGTGGGGGAAGAATCCAATGTTGAAGGCCGCCATTCGAGTAAGGTGCATAAACTCCCGGATGTTGACCTGCTGAGATGATGACGGCTCTGACGCCCGTAGCACAGGCCATATGAGCTGCGGCCGTATCCACGGTAAGCACAAGACGTGCTTCGGCTATTGACTGCACATAATCTTCGAGCGGTTGTGGGGATAGGATCTCAATATGCTTGATGCCGGCAGAGGCAAGGGTGTGGGCGAAGTCGGCGAGACGAGAGGATTGGTTCGGCGAGGCAGCAAGCAAAAGAGTGGTGTCCTGGCGCTTCATCTGGACCATGTGAAGAACATCTGCCCACATGCTCGCAGGATAATCTTTTGCTTTGGTTGAGCTGAACGGGGCAAGAAGCCAATAGTCCTTTGCAAAAAATTGTTTCGGCGGGGTCAATGCTGGCATGACATCGTCAGCGGCAATGGCGCGCCCAAGAAGTTCCTCCAAGACAATGCGGTTTGCTTCAATGTCGGAGGGAAGTTTTCCAGGCAAGGGGTATGGAAGGAGAGTCGGGCGAAAGGTTCGGATGGCGAAATTCTCGACTGCCGGACGGCGCACACGCGGATTGGCAAGGAGCAGATTTTCACAAGCGATGTGGCGTTTGGCGCGTGGGAGGTAAAAGCTGATCGTGTGCAAATACGCACGCATGCTGCGTAAGCAGATCGATGCATCGACTCGTAGTGAAAGCAGTCGCAACCAAACCGGCAGGTTGTGAAGTACGTTCACCGTGGTGATGTTTAGAATCCGGCGCTTGTGACGCAGAGTGAGGGGAAGAACTGTCGCCGAGGGAAATTGACTTTTGGCCAGCGGAGCGACATCCGATCTGACGGCGAGGAAAAGGTTCTCCTCGCCGATTTCCCGAGCCAGCAGGCGAAGACATCCTGTTGCCAGAATGAAGTCGCCGATGGAGTCAGGTTTGAGAACGAAAACGCGCAATCGCGGTTACACCGAGTAGGTGGTCGAGGCGGTGGTGCCACCGTGGCCCGTCCAATTGGTATGGAAGAACTCGCCTCGGGGTTTATCGACACGTTCGTAGGTGTGGGCGCCGAAGTAGTCCCGCTGGGCCTGGAGCAGGTTCGCCGGGAGGACTGCGGAGCGATAACTGTCATAGAACGAAAGCGCTGTCGAAAAGGCGGGCACTGGAATGCCTTTCTTCGCTGAAGCGGCCACGGTGTTGCGCCATCCTTTCTGGCACTTCTTAATTTCCCCACGGAAGTAGTCGTCGAGCAGGAGGTTTGTGAGGTTTGGTTTTTTGTCGAAGGCATCCTTGATCTTTCCAAGGAACCGGGAGCGGATAATGCATCCGCCCCGCCACATGAGAGCGATTCCTCCCCAGTTAAGTTGCCATCCACACTCATTGGCCGCCGAACGCATGAGCATGTAGCCTTGAGCATAGCTGATGATTTTCGAGGCGTAGAGAGCTTGGCGGACTCCTTCGATGAGGGCTGCGCGTTTGTGGAGGTCTTTTCTACCAGTCATGGAAGGTTTGGGACCCTTGAGTTTGCGCGAGGCCTTGAGACGTTCGTCTTTTAATGCCGAAACGCAGCGTGCATAGACGGCTTCTGCCATGAGCGTGATAGGAGTGCCTAGATCAAGCGAGTTGATGACAGTCCACTTTCCTGTTCCTTTTTGGCCGGCGGTATCGAGGATTTTATTCACAAGTGGGGACCCGTCCTCGTCCTTCTTGGCAAAAATGTCCCGGGTGATTTCGATAAGGTAGCTGTCGAGTTCCCCTTTGTTCCACTCGGCAAAGGTGTCGTGAAGTTCCTGTTCGTTGAGGCCAATGCCATTTTTCAGGATGTTGTAGGCTTCGCAGATGAGCTGCATGTCGCCGTATTCAATGCCATTGTGGACCATTTTGACATAATGGCCCGCGCCCTCTTGACCGACCCAGTCACAGCATGGAGAGCCGTCCTCCACCTTGGCGGATATGGATTGGAAGATGTCCTTCACGTGGGGCCATGCTGCAGGGGAGCCACCAGGCATGATGCTCGGCCCGCGTCGTGCGCCCTCTTCTCCACCAGAAACGCCTGTGCCGATGAAGAGGAGACCTTTAGACTCAAGATCACGCTGGCGGCGGGTTGAGTCGGTGAAGAGCGAGTTTCCTCCATCAATGATAATGTCGCCGGGCTCCAAGTGCGGGACAATCTGCGCAATGAAATCGTCAACCGGTTGACCAGCTTTCACGAGCATCATGACGCGACGGGGTCGCTTGAGCTTGGAGACGAATTCTTGAATTGAGTGGGCGCCTTGGACGTTTGTCCCTTTGGCTTCATTGGCCAAAAAATTATCCACTTTGGAAGTGGTGCGGTTGTAGACGACAACGGTATATCCATGGTCGTTCATATTGAGGACGAGATTCTGGCCCATAACGGCCAAGCCAATGAGACCGATGTCTCCTTGCGGTGTGGGTTCTTGCATAAATTCTTTAGTAATGTTTTGACCGGCTTTTGAGTGGGAGGGGTTCGCGATCCAGTCGAAGGGGATAGATTAAACGGAATGGCCTCGCGATGTTAAGAGCATTTTCAGAGTGGTCGCCTCGCCAATCTCAGGGCGTTTCCGATCACAGACAGGGAGCTGAGTGTCATTGCCAATGCTGCAAGCATAGGGTTCAGCAATATCCCGGTGAAAGGATAGAGAATGCCAGCAGCCACCGGGATTCCGAGCGCGTTATAGGCGAATGCAAAGAAGAGGTTCTGGCGGATGTTCCGCATCGTTGCTCTGGCAAGGCGGACAGCTTTAGGGATTGCGCTCAGGTCGCCTTGAACAAGAGTGAGATCAGCGGATTCAATGGCCACGTCGCTGCCAGTTCCCATGGCGATTCCAAGATCTGCACCGGAGAGTGCCGGAGCGTCGTTAACTCCATCACCGGCCATTGCTATGGTATGGCCTTGCGATTTCAGCAATTTCAGGGCCTCGAGTTTATCCTCGGGAGAGAGTTCTGCGCGAAATTCCTGAATGCCTGCAGCCACGGCAAGAGCGCTGGCGGTCTCCATCGAGTCACCGGTAAGCATGATTGAGCGGATGCCAAGACTCTGGAGGGATTCAATAGCTTCTCTGCTGGTTGGCTTGATGGGATCACGCACGATCAGGCAGCCAGCAGGTTGTTGATTCAGTGCGACGAATAAAATCGTGGCCCCTGTAGCACATTCCTTTAGAGCATCAGGAAAGTGTGCTGAAACATCAGGGATCCCATGGATTTTTAAAAATGCCGGTGAGCCGATGGCAACCCATTGCCTGTCGATGATCCCAGAAATCCCGAATCCGGGTTTTGATTCGAATGATTCGAATTGAATCAGTGGTAGGTTGGCGAGTTTTGCTCCCTCAATAATCGCATGTGCAATCGGATGTTCGCTCGAATATTCCAAGGATGCGGCTAATTGAAGAATTCTTGAATCCGAGAATTCGGGTCCGCATATGGTGCGGACGAGCGTGGGTTTTCCTTTTGTGATCGTGCCGGTTTTATCCAGTGCGAGGGTGTCGAATCGCTCCAATGTTTGGACTGCAGCGGCATTGCGGATCAGGATTCCTGACATGGCGCCATGACCAAGGGCGACCATGATACTCACCGGAGTCGCAAGTCCAAGAGCACAGGGGCAGGCAATTATCAGTACCGAGACAGCATTCGAGAGGGCGAAGGAGATGCGGGGTTCCGGTCCAATGAACAACCAAACTAAAAATGTGAGGGCTGCGCAGGCAATGACGGTGGGTACAAACACGCCAGAGACCCTATCGACCAGTGCTTGCACCGGAGCTCGGGACTGGCTGGCCTCGGCCACTAGATCGATGATCCGAGAGAGGGTCGTGTCAGCTCCTGTTCTTGTGGCAGTCACAAGGAGTGTGCCGTTAGTATTTCGCGTTCCTGAGGTCACTGGGTCGCCAATGTATTTTTCGACAGGGATTGATTCGCCAGTCAGGAGTGATTCATCGACAGCAGACTGTCCCTCTGTGACTTGAGCATCGACTGGAATCGAGTCGCCGGGACGCACGCGCAGCACGTCGCCTGGGCGAATAACATCAATAGGCACCTCCTCCTCAAGATCTCCTGAGATTCGGTGGGCCACTGGTGGAGCTAACTGGATGAGTGCTTGAATCGCTCCGCCGGTGCGTTGCCGTGCCCGTGCTTCAAGCATCTGCCCGAGCAACACGAGAGTGACAATTCCTCCTGCCGCTTCGAAATACAGTGGGGATTGGTCTCCAGGAAACGCTTTTGGGGCCAGTAATGCCGTCGTACTGAAGCTCCATGCCGCACCAACCCCAATAGAAATGAGGGTGAACATGTTGAGATCCCCGGATTTCAATGACTGCACACCTCGTGAGAGAAAGGTCCAGCCACAAACAAAAACGATCGGCGTTGCTAGAAAAAATTGCATCCAGCCCACTGATGACGATTTGCTTAAAGTGGATCCATGCAGTCCTGGCCACATGTCCGCCATAGCCAGAGCCATAAGAGGAATTGTCAGGAGAGCAGCCAACAGAAAACGGCGACACATGGGATCGCTTGAAAGGGGTGAGTCGAAGTGTTGGAATTGCCGGGGGTTGGGTTCCAGGTCCATACCGCACTTTGGGCAAGCTCCAGGCTTATCACTGGCTACCCCAGGACACATGGGGCAATACCAAGGGGCATCCACAGAAAAATCGCTACAGTTGCTCCCGGAAGTTGATTTTTTGGCACAGCAGGACATGACGCTTTTCAGTGAGCTAAAAGAGGTTGATGAACCGTGTGGCATGGCAATTGGTTCGTCCATACGAAATCGCCCCTCCTTGTGTTGATAGGGGAATCGTGTTTATTCACACGAATGATGCGTCATTCCATTTTTTTGCCTTTGCTGGCGGGATCGTTGGCAATGTGTTTTGCTGGAAATATGGAAGAAGAAAAAGCAGTGGTTGGCGGTGGGTGCTTTTGGTGTGTTGAAGCGGTGTACGAAAGCTTGCCGGGAATCAAGTCCGTGCAAAGCGGTTATGCAGCGGGGTTGGCACCGAATCCTACCTACAAGGAAGTTTGTTCCGGGCTCAGTGGACATGCGGAGGTGGTTGAAATTACCTTTGATCCTTCTGTGATCGAATATGATGAGATCCTTGAGCTTTTTTGGGATGCCCATGATCCGACGACTCTCAACAGACAGGGAGCGGATGCCGGCACGCAGTACCGTTCGATCATCATTGCCCAAGACGCCTCGCAGCGTGAGGCAGCGGAAAAATCAAAAAAAGTCGCGATGTCCCGATTCAAGGACCCTGTCGTCACCGAAATTATTGAAGGTGAGATATTCTACCCTGCGGAGGATTATCACCAGGATTTTGCGCTGCAGAATCCCACACATCCTTATGTGCGAGCGGTCATTGCCCCAAAATTATCCAAGATCCGAGAGAAAAAATAGGTCGCTCATGGGGTGGCAAATCCGATCCTTGGAACGAAGAACGGAAAAAAACCGCCATGAGGAGTTACCCCTCATGACGGTCATTGGTTTTTGATTTCCTAGGAACCCCCTTGGAGGCGTTGGGGAGTTACTGGCAGGCCTCGCACTCTTCACCATTGCGCATGGCTTCAATCGAGCAGGCCAATTTTTGTTCCTCGGTGTATTCAGTTTTTTGAGGCCCTGCCACAACGCCACGGAGTTCCTTTTTGACGTTCGTTGTCGGGCCTTCGATGCTGGAGGCTCCGAGGGTGCGGAGGTAGTAGGTGGTCTTGAGCCCGGTGTGCCAGGCGCGGCGATACATCTTGCTGACAACACGCATGTCTGGTTCGCCGACGAAGAGGTTTACTGACTGAGCTTGATCGATCCATTTCTGGCGGCGTGCAGCGGCATCGATGACGAATTCATGTCCGATGGTAAATACCGTGCGATGTTTTTCACGCAGTTTATCCGGGATGCCCTCAACATTGGTGAGCTCCCCATCGAAGTATTTGATCTGTTCGAGCATGGTGGCATCCCACTTGCCGATTTTCTTGAGATCGCGGACCAGTTCCGGGCTCAGGATGGTGAATTTGCCGCCGAGGTTTTCCTTGGCATAGAGGTTTTTGTAGTTTGGTTCGATGCATGGGGTGGTGCCCATGATATTTGAGATTGTCGCTGTCGGGGCGATGGCCAGGACGTTCGAATTGCGCATGCCATGGCGCTTGATTTTCTCGCGAACAGGGTTCCAGTCCATGCGTCCACCGCGTGGGACATCGATCTTCACCCCGCGCTCACGTTCAAGGAGGTCGACAGTGTCCTGAGGAAGGAGACCGCGATCCCACTTCGATCCACGATAACTGCTGTAAGGCGAGCGCTCGGCAGCCAAATCGCTCGAGGTGGAGTAGGCATAGTATGCAATGCACTCCATGAACTCATCGTTGAAATCAACCGCTTCCGCAGTGGCAAAACCAATCCCGCGCTTGAAGAGGGCGTTCTGGAGGCCCATGACACCCATGCCGATTGGGCGATGGCGAATATTGGAGCGCTTGGCGGCTTCTGTGGGGTAGAAATTGATGTCGATAACATTGTCCAGTGCGCGGATGGCAATCTGGATTGTCTCTTGAAGCATCTCATGGTCTATCGATCCATCGGCTTTGAGATGGGTATCGAGCACCACGGATCCAAGGTTGCAAACAGCAGTCTCATCTTCGCTCGTATTGAGAGTGATCTCAGTGCAGAGATTGGAAGAGTGGATGACGCCAGTGTGGTCCTGTGGGCTGCGGAGGTTGCAGGGATCTTTAAAGGTGATCCATGGGTGGCCAGTCTCAAGGAGCATTTTGAGCATCTGTTTCCAGATTTCAATGGCGGGAATTTCATTGAACATGATTTTACCCTCCTTCGCAAGTGCCTCGTAGTGGAGGTATCGCTCTTCGAACTTGCGCCCGTAGGTCTCATGGAGGTCGGGGACCTCGTTCGCGCGGAAGAGGGTCCAGTTTTGACGGGCCTCCATGCGTTTCATAAACAAATCAGGCACCCAGTTCGCCGTATTCAGGTCGTGGGTACGGCGGCGGTCGTCGCCAGTATTGCGGCGGAGTTCGAGGAAGTCCTCAATGTCATTGTGCCAAGTTTCGAGATAGGCGCACCCGGAACCGCGGCGTTTTCCACCCTGATTGACGGCCACGAGTTGGTCGTTGTGGAGTTTGAGGAAGGGAATGACGCCTTGGCTTTCTCCGTTCGTGCCTTTGATGTAGCTGCCGGTGCCGCGGACGGCTGTCCAAGACCCCCCCAAACCGCCAGCCCATTTTGAGAGATAGGCGTTTTCAGCGATGCCGCGTTGCATGATCGACTCGATCGAGTCGTCCACCTTGTAGAGGTAGCAGCTCGAGAGTTGGCTATGTAGTGTGCCAGAGTTGAAGAGCGTCGGGGTGCTCGAGCAAAAGCGGCGTGATTTGTAAAGGTTGTAGAGGCGGATCGCCCAGTCCTCCTTGTGGGAGGGTTCCTCAATGAAGAGGCCCATGGCAACGCGCATCCAGAAGAATTGCGGGGTCTCGAGGCGGCGTGCGGTTTTGCGAGTCTTGTCAATGATCAGGTAGCGATCATAGAGGGTCTGGATGCCAAGGAAATCGAAGTCCATGTCGGCGGAGGGATCGATAGCATCCGCAAGGACGTCGATGTCGTAGCTGAGGAGTTTTGGCGTGAGACGCTCGATTGCGACACCGGAACGGAGGTAGCTTTTGAATGCGACGCGGTGGGCTTCGCGGAGGCCCTCAATGCCATCGCGTGCAATTTTCCAATCCAGCACTTCTTCGTAAATGTACGATAGCATGATGCGGGCGGCGAATTTTGCGAAGTCGGCGTCACGCTCGATGAGGGTGCGGGCATTGAGAATAATGGTGCTTTTCAGGATGTCCTCGCTGACCTCGGTGGCCAGTGAACGGCGCAGTTCTCGTTCGATCTGCTGTGCATCAAGGATGAGATCGAGGCCGATCATGGCGAACTGAATGCGTTTTTTAAGCTCCGATCCGTCCCACAGGATGTTCTGTCCATCGCGCTGTGCGACCATGATCAGAGACTCCTGCATGTCGCCGGACTCGTTGGCTATTTCTGTCTCTTCAGTTGTGGTGCGGAGTTTCGAGCGTTGGGCGCGGTAAAGGATATAGCTCTCGGCGACCTTGTAATGGCCTTGCCGCATCAGTTCCTCTTGCACGAGGTCTTGGACGTCCTCGATATGCACAAACGCGGTATCACGCTCGCGGACTTTTTCGGTAACCGAGCGGGAGATCGAAATGGCCGACATGGGATTTTCCTTCATGGAAAGAAACGCATGGCGGCAGGCGGATTCTATTTTAGATTCCATCCAAGGGACGACTGTGCCGTTGCGTCGGATGAGGCGGACATTTAGTGGTTGAGCATCCTCATCTAAAAAGGATCCGTTCTTGGCGCGAATCGAGCGTTTGAAGACCAGGCTTTTGGCCACATCGTGAGCATCATTTTCTATCAGTGCCTTTTCGATGAGAAGTGAGAGGTCATGCTCGGAGAGTTTAAGACCGCCGGTATCCTTTGCCTGTGTAGCCAGGCTGGTGGCTACAGAGTGGGCAACATTCGCCACGAAGCCACGATTTTCCTCGTTGAAGATGTTTTTTTCCTCGCGGGAGAGGAGGAGATCGGTGAGAGCCTCGCCAATTTCGTCGGCGACCTCTTCAAGATTGAATATTTTTTCTTCGCCAGTGCTGCGCGTGACGGTGATTCCAGGATCTGCCGGAGGATTGTTGGTGATCGCTTCGCGCCAGGAGTAATCGGGTTTCTGGCTGCGGGGGGTAGTGACAAGGCGCTTGAGTGCGATGTCTTCGTCGAGAGTCAGTGGACGTGGCATTGTTTTTTAAGGTTGAGGTTGGCTGGTCAAAGTTCGTCGTCACTGACACCCGCGAGATCAACGCCACGGCGGTATTCGGTAACACGCCCTTCGAAGAAGTTGGTCTCCTTTTTGATTTCCATCATCTCAGAGAGCCAAGGGAGGGGGTTGGTGAGATTTGCATGGAGCGGCTCAAGCCCGACACCCACAAGGCGGCGATCGCCAATATAATCAATGTATTGGCCGAACTCTTCAGCGGTAAGGCCAACAGCGGCCAGCGGCAGGCAGTCACGGATAAATTTTTTCTCAAGCGAGATTGCCTCGCTCATGGTTGAGCGAAGTTCCTCGCGAAAGTCTTCAGTCCAAATTTCAGGATTTTCATCGATCAGGTCCTGAAAGAGTTGGCGCAAAAGTTCGATGTGATTCGACTCGTCACGAAGGGTATAACTAAACATCTGGCCGATGCCGGGAAATTTGTTTTGCCTGTAAAGCGCGAGCACCATGCCGAAGAGGCCATAGAATTGAGTGCCTTCCATGCACTGGCCGAAGAGGAAGATGTTTTTGGCGAGCGCAGACTTTACTTCTGGAAGGGTGAAATCCATGTCGCGACGAAGGGCGCGGCTGTTGCTGACCACAAAATCGGTCTTGTTTTTAATGGTGTCTACATCCTCGAACATGGCTTCGCACTCATGCGGGTTGATGCCCAGCGAGCTGATCATGTAGACGAGCGAGTCGGCGTGGATATTTTCCTCCTGCGCGTGCCGGCCGAGGACAAGCTTGAGTTCAGGCGCGGTGACAGCCTCGCGAATGACATGAAGGATGTTGTCGCCCACGATTCCCTCGGCGGCAGAGAAGTAGCCGATAGCCATCTTGATGATCCAGCGGTCCACATCCGAAATAAAACCGCTTTTTTCGCGCCAGTGTTCGCAGTCCTTTTGCATCTGGATGTCTTCAGGCTCCCAATGGTTGGCCTTCATTTTTTTATAAAGATCGTAGGCCCACGTGTATTTCAGAGGGAGGATATTGAAAAACATGGTTTGGCGTCCGTTGATAACGCGCTTCGCGGCAAATGCGGCTTCGGCCTTGTCACGGTCGAGGGTGAATTTGCGGTCTCCGAGGGTGATTGTGGTTGTTTTGGACATGGAACGATTGCGTAGTGAAGTTCAGGTGGAATTGGATTCGCAGCAGACTAATTCTAGAGCGGAATCCAGTGAGATTGTGGAGATCGGTTCTAGAGAGCTGCTTCCGAAAATCAAGAGAAAAAATACACAATCTGTAGTGGTAGTAAATAAGTGAACACTACATATAGTGGTTTTAAGCATAATGTGGGCCAACTAAAATATTGCAAAAAACCTCAAAAACAGCTGTTTTTTTAAGAATAGCGCAGGAGCAGATCGTGCTCCCCGGGGTGCGTGGCTGAAGGATTTTATTTTATGAAATTCAGTAAACGGCTAAAACCTCAAGCTTCACCCACTTTTAGCAACCCCAGATGAAAAAAAATCCACACATCCAGTCGTCACTCCCCGGTTCCACCATTCAAGTAGCAGGAAAAAAGTTGATGGCTGCGAACCGCAGTGAGATTGCCATTCGCATCTTCCGCGCCGCCACAGAACTTGGAATGCGTACGGTGGCGATCTACGCGCAGGAAGACCGGCACACAATGCATCGCTTCAAGGCCGATGAGGCCTATCAAGTTGGCGAGGGGAAGGGGCCCGTCGGCGCGTATTTGGATATTGAAGGCATCATCGGATTAGCCAAGCGAACCGGCGTGGACATGATTCACCCCGGATACGGGTTTTTGTCCGAAAATCCCGACTTTGCGCGGGCCTGCGATGAGGCAGGAATTTTATTTGTCGGACCGGATGCGCGGTTGCTCGATAACATGGGCGACAAGACGGCAGCTCGGGCCTTGGCGTTCAAGATGGGGGTGCCGACTTTGCCTGGCACCGAAGAATCGATCAGCGAGCGGGACGAGGCGCTTCGCATCGCCAAGGGAATAGGATTCCCATTGATTATCAAAGCGGCTTTCGGTGGTGGCGGACGCGGGATGCGGGTGGTCACGAAGTCCTCGGATCTTGTGTCCTTGCTCGATGAGGCGAGAGGAGAAGCCGGGCGCGCCTTTGGCAACTCCGCCGTTTTCCTTGAAAAATACATTCCCCGGGCCAAGCACATCGAGGTGCAAATTCTCGGCGACCGCCATGGCAACGTGCTTCACCTGCATGAGCGCGACTGCTCGGTGCAACGCCGTCACCAAAAGGTAGTGGAGATCGCGCCAGCCGTATCTTTGGACCCCTCGGTGCGCCGTGAATTGTGCGAGGCTGCCGTCCGACTGGCCTCAGGCATTGGTTACAACAATGCGGGAACCATTGAGTTTCTTTATGACATCGACCGGAAGGAATGGTTCTTCATCGAGATGAATCCCCGCATTCAGGTCGAGCATACCGTTACCGAGCAGGTCACGGGTATCGACCTTGTGCGTTCACAAATCCTCGTTCGTGCCGGGGCTTCCCTCCATGGAGCAGAGCTGGATCTGCCGCGTCAGGATGCGATGCCATGCAATGGATTTGCCATTCAATGCCGCGTCACGACAGAGGATCCCGCCAACAAATTCACGCCCAACTACGGCAAGATCATCACCTACCGCACCGCATCAGGGTTCGGTATTCGCTTGGATTCGGGACTGGGTACGACGGGAAGCGTGATCACCCCCTTCTACGATTCATTGCTCACAAAGATCACGGCCTCCGGGCAGACCTTTCCGATCGCCATGCAGCGGATGATGCGCGCCCTCCGCGAATTCCGCATTCGTGGGGTAAAGACAAACATCCCTTTTCTGGAAAATGTCATCCAAAATCCAGTTTTCCAGGCCGGTGATGCGACGACCACACTGATCGACACGACCCCGTCGTTGTTTGACTTCCGGCTTCGCCGCGACCGGGCCACAAAGCTTTTATCGTTCCTTGCCGATGTCTCGGTAAATGGCAATCCGCAAGCCAAGGGGCATCACATCTCCGAGATGATGGAGCCTGCGCGCCGTCCCGCCTGTGACCATACGCATCCTGTGCGTGACGGATCGCGTCAATTGCTCCTTAAGCTAGGACCTGAAAAATTTGCCATGTGGGTTCGTGGCCGGAAGGAACTTCTCTTAACAGATACGACATTTCGTGACGCGCATCAGTCACTCCTGGCCACCCGTGTGCGCACTTACGATATGCTTGCCGTGGCTGATGCCGTTGCTCATCGCGCTCCGGAATTGTTCAGCTTGGAGATGTGGGGCGGAGCAACATTCGACGCCTCCATGCGGTTCCTGCGCGAGGACCCTTGGGAACGTCTCCGCGAATTGCGCAAGCGCATTCCAAATATTTGTTTCCAGATGCTGCTTCGAGGTTCGAATGCCGTGGGCTACTCGAACTATCCCGCGAATGTAGTGTCCGGCTTTATCCGGCACTCGGTCGATTGCGGTATGGATATCTTCCGGATTTTCGATTCGCTCAACGACCTGCCTAATATGCGTGCCGCGATGGATGCCGTTCGAAAGACCTCAGCGGTCTGCGAGGGGACGATTTGCTACACAGGCGATATTCTTGATCCCAAGCGCACAAAGTATTCGCTGAAATACTATGTCTCCCTGGCCAAAGAACTGGAGAAAATGGGGGCGCATATGCTTGCGTTGAAAGACATGGCCGGTCTTTGCCGACCATTCGCCGCACGCGCACTTGTGAAAGCCTTGCGAGAAGAGATTGGCATGCCAGTGCATTTCCATACACACGACACAAGTGGTGTGAATGCTGCTTCAATCCTGCTCGCGGCTGAGGCTGGTGTCGATGTGGCAGACGCCGCCATTTCCTCGATGTCCGGATCCACCTCTCAGCCTAATCTTAATAGTATCGTTGCCGCGTTGCGTCACACGCCCCGTGATCCGGGCCTGGATTTGGATGCATTGAACGAATTTGCCGATTACTGGGAACAGGTACGTCCCTTTTATGCCCCATTCGACACGTCACCACGGAGTGGGAGTGCGGAGGTGTATCTCCACGAGATGCCTGGCGGACAGTTCACAAACCTCAAGGAACAGGCCGCCAGCATGGGGCTCGCCCACCGGTGGCCCGAAATCGCGCGTTGCTACGCCGAGGTTAATGCCCTTTTTGGTGATATTGTTAAAGTAACGCCATCCAGCAAAGTGGTTGGTGACATGGCGCTGTTTCTTTTCACGCGCGGCATCAAGCCTGTCGATGTGCCGAATCTCGAGCCCGGCACACCATTTCCGGAGTCCGTGAAAGACATGCTCGCTGGAGGATTAGGCAAACCAATGGGCGGATGGCCACCCAAACTTGTGAAGGTAGTTCTTGGATCCACGAAGCCCAAATCTGCAAAGGCCCCTAAAGTCGACCTGGCCATGGTGCGTTCCGAACTTAGCACCAAGCTCAAGCGCGAGGCGACGAATGACGACCTCTATAGCCACTTGATGTACCCCGACGTGTTTACAGACCTTGTGAAGTTCGGCCGTGAGTTCGATGATGTCAGCAAACTTCCCACTCCATCGTTTTTCTACGGTCTCAAGCCCGGTGAGGAAATTTCGATCGATATCGAGCCCGGAAAGACGCTGTTCGTGAAGCTCATCAATATTGGGGAACCTGCAAAGGATGGCCGTCGCATTGTTTCCTTCGAGCTGAATGGAACACCACGCGAGGCGACAACGCTCGATCGATCCCTCAAGACAAAAGTCATTGAGCGCCGGAAGGCTGACCCCTCCAAGCCAATGGAGATCGGGGCCCCTATTCCTGGAATGATTAGTTCCCTTGAGTGTGGTGTTGGGAAGCGGGTCTCAAAGGGTGATAAGGTGCTAACTCTCGAAGCGATGAAAATGCAGACGACCTTGTATGCCCCAGTGACAGGGGTTATCTCCGAGGTGTTTGCCCAAGCCGGCGAGGCGGTCGATGCGGGCGATCTCTTGGTGAAGATGAGGGTCTAGGGAAGGCGTGCCCAAAGAGACACAGAAGGCACTCGAGTGGGGTAATCCGCTTGAGCCGGAGCGCATTCAAAGCGCGTTCCGGGCGGGAGTATTTTGCGTGCCTGTGACTCAAGGCAGGCTTCGTTCCAAGCCAAGCAATTGGTCGACAGAAGAAGGGAGGCGCTGGGAGAAGAGACAGCCAGTGCATCGGTCAATATCTGCTCGAAATCTCGCTCAAAACGAAATGTTTTGCCACCCCCGCCGCGGCCAAATGTGGGGGGATCCAAGATGATTGCATCAAAGGTTTCACCACGCTTGGCAAGACGGCGCAGAAATGTCGGGACATCTTCGGCAACAAACCGGTGACCGCGTGTATCGATTGAGTTGAGATCAAAATTCAGCCGGCCCCTGCCGAGTGATGATTTGGAAATGTCCACATTCAGGGTTTCCGCGCCACAGTTTGCCGCCGCAACCGAAAATGCGCAGGTGTGGGCAAAGGTGTTAAGTAGGCGTTTTGGGGAAAGTTCTGCGAGAAAGATTCTGTTGGAGCGCTGGTCTGTGAAGAGGCCAGGATTGTAGCCGAGACTGAAATCGATTTCGTAGCGGAGTGAGTTCTCGCTGACGATGCGTTTTGGGGACTCGGGATTTCCCGAAAGCAGGGTCGGGGTATCATCAACACCGGGAGCAGTCACGAGACGACGGAGATACACGCTGTCGCATGCAAATGAGGTCTTGCGGGACCAGTCGATCAGTTCAGTGAGGAATTCATGATCAGTTCTGCTGATGCGCGTGGAAATAAGCGCGGCAGCGCCATAGCGTTCGATCCAGAATCCCTCCCCTGAGGCGATCCGGTAGGCATTGGTGCCATGGGCCTCCAAGAATGCTCCAGCGGAAGGTTCGATCCACCATGACCCATGGTTCATGTGTTGGGAAGATGAGGGGGCATCGGGCAATCTAGTGTATCGGCAGCTGCCCGGAGAAATTCGAATTGCGTGTCATTGACCTCGCCATCGTGGACAACAACTGCCTTGCAGCATTCAAGAATGGACTTTTTGACGGATGGGGAAGCTGAACACAGTCGGGTGAGACATTTGTCAAACTCCAGCAAGTCTACTTGAGGAATGCGGGCCAATGGAAATCCCTTTGCGTTTGATCCGAGGGCATGAGCCCCCGCGGCAAATGCGGCATCGAGCGAGTCGTTGTCTTGAGTTGCATCGGCGTTGGCTATTGCCGAAAGAAGGAAATTCAAGTCCGGCAGGAGTGGGGTGATGGTGCGGTGGCGAACCCGTGTGGGCTTTGGGTTAACAAATGATGAGTCGAGATGGCGGATGAGGAGTTTTTGGAGAGTGTATTCGAAAAGGTTGATTTCACCATCTGCCGCGATGAGCGACTGGATATTTTGCCGGAAGGAACCGTATTGCTCCTTAGAAAGATCGCGCAGAGTGGGGATAGACAGTTCCAGAAGGGCGATTTTTTGGGATGAGGAAAGTGAGGAGAGAGAAGTATGGCGCTCTGACAGGTCGTTGGTGATGGCATGTCCCACACGCAAAATTTCCAATTGGTGCTGTTGAATCAAAGAATCGTCCGAGAGGAGCAGAGCATAGGCAAGAAGGGTGGCACTCTGAAGCTCATGTGAGGCTGAGACCGCTGATGAGGGGAGTGAACCAAGAAGGGAAGCCGCTGCCGCAAGGTGGATGTCTCCCGGCGCGGGGGAGTTGTTTTTATAAGAGGATTGGGAGGGGAGGGGAGGGGGCACGGGTTCGGCGAGTGTCTTAAGGTCCAGGTGGGGATTGATCGCCGCGATACGAACTGGAATCGGGGGGTGCGTAGCAAAAAGGCCGAACCATGCGGTTTTTAGAGCATTTCCAAAAAACATATGGCTCGCTTCTTGGGCGCGTGGTGAGGTTAACCTCGAGGAGTGCGATTCAATTTTTGCCAGCGCACCGGCGATTCCTCGTTGGTTGCGGGTGAATTGAACTGCCGAGGCGTCGGCTAGGAATTCACGTTGTCTACTTACTGCCGCTTTGATGAGTTTCGAGAAAAACACGCCGATCCAGCCTACGATAGAGAGGATTGCACCCGCCGCGATAAGGATAGCGAGCAGGGACCCTTCATTCTTGCCACTCCGAGAGCGGGGACGGCTTAAGGCCGCCATGCGAACCAGGACGCCGCCGATCAGTGCTAGGAACAGGATGCCATGCAGAATACCGATGAGACGGATATTCAGGCGCATGTCGCCATTGAGAATATGGCTGAACTCGTGGGCGATGACGCCTTGAAGTTCGTCGCGGGTGAGGAGATCGATGCATCCGTGGGTGACTCCAATTGCGGCATCGCTTGTGCTGAAGCCCGCGGCAAACGCATTGATGGCGGGATCATCGAGGATATAGACCGAAGGCACTGGAACCCCCGAAGCAATGGCCATTTCCTCCACGACATTCAGAAGTCGGCGTTCGGTTGGATTGCCCGTGCCCGGGTTGACGGGTATGCCCCCCAGCATCTCGGCAACGACTCGCCCACCCTTGGAGAGTTCTGCCAACTTGACCAGACTTCCGATCAGAACAGCAGCGATTACCCCACCGGAGGTAATGCCCAGAAGACCAAGGTTGTCGAAGCGTTCGCCGGTGAGGATGCAAAACCCGATATGGATGGCAGCAATGATGCCTGCCACGGCAAGGGCGAAGTAAAAAATAAGCCACTTCGTGCGGCGGCGGGCATTTTCCTGACTATCGAAAAAATCCATACGCAGACGGAAATTGGTGGCGCCGGGGCACGGCGTGGGAGGTTAACGAATGCTATCTCGACCAGTCCAAGGCGCCTTTCTTGATGGCGTAGACGTAGCCGAACAGGAGGACAGTCACAAAGCACAGCATGCTCCAGAGGAGGCTTGGCCCATGTGCTGCCACGAAGTCCTGGAAGATCACAGCCCATGGATACATGAAGACAACCTCGATATCGAAAATAATGAAGAGCATTGCCACGAGGTAGAACTTAACGCTGAAGCGGGGTTGAACGGTGGTTTCCGGGACGATACCACACTCGTAAACCATATCTTTCGAGGGGTTCCGCTTGCCGGATCGGCCAAGGATCACATTTGCAAGAAGTGCCACCGTGGCGAAGCCAATTGCGACGACCATGTGGATAAGAACAGGCGTATAGGAATCAAGCATGGGTGAGGGATTTAGCGGGTATAGTGCGTTGGGGCAAATGCTAAAACAATTCTAGTTGAGAAGCTCATCCTAGCGCCGGCGGGTTTGGCGGAAGCTTTTAACTCGTTTTGGACGTCCATCCGCCCTTACTTCGTTGACTTGGATCTTGCGTTGGGTCGGCTCCACTTTGGCCGGGGGTTTGAATCCGTCGAGAACGAGACGCGGGATTTTCTGGCCGATAAAGCGTTCGATCGCTGCGAGTTTTTTGAATTCGTCAGGAGCCACGAGCGTAAAGGCATCGCCAGGTTGCTCTGCGCGTCCAGTCCGGCCAATGCGGTGGACATAATCTTCAGGATGTTGGGGGATATCGTAGTTCACAACATGGCTGACTCCCGCGACATCAATGCCACGGGCGGCGATGTCAGTGGCGACCATGACCTCATATTTCCCCGACTTGAACCCGTTGAGTGCTTCGATGCGCTGGTTCTGCGAGCGGTTGGCATGGAGGACGGCGACTGAGTGGTTTGCTCCGCGGAGTCTTTTTGCGATTTTGTCAGCACCGTGCTTGGTGCGGGAGAAAATGATTACGCTTTGGTAATCAACCGAGTCGAGAAGAGCGGCAAGGTGCTCGAACTTCAAGCTGGCATGCACTTCGTAAACTCCATGTTTTACGATGGAAGCCACGGAGCGTGCCACACCGATTTCAATGCGAACGGGGTCACGAAGAGCCCAGTTGGCGAGCTCAGCGATCTCAGGAGGGAGAGTCGCCGAAAAAAACAATGTCTGACGGTTTTTGGGCACCTTTGAAATAATGCGTTTCATTGGCGGGAGGAATCCCACGTCAAGCATTCGGTCGACCTCATCGAGGATCAAAATTTCAATGCCATTAAGTTTCACTGTTCCCTGTTGCATGTGGTCCTCTAGGCGGCCGGGTGTGGCAACAAGGACATCGACTCCCTCTTTCAATGCGGCGCGCTGGGCTCCATAGCCGACACCGCCATAAACTGAAGCGATACGGAGATTCGTGAAACGGGCAAAGTCCCGCATGGCGGTTTCCACCTGCATGGCGAGTTCGCGTGTGGGTTCCAAGATAAGGCATCGGCATTGCCCGGCGTGTGATTCAAGCCTCTGAAGGGTGGGCAGGGCAAAGGCAGCAGTCTTTCCTGTGCCGGTCTGAGCGGAAGCTATAATATCGCTGCCTTCAAGGGCAGGTGGAATCGCGCGGAGTTGGATTGGTGTGGGATCCCCGTAGCCCATGGCTTGGACCCCTTGGAGAATTTGCTTGGCAAGCCCAAGCTTGGAAAATGGCATAGGTTATGGACACTGGGGCCGCCTGAGTTCCCTGTCAATGATCACGATACTCAGTCCTTGTCTCGTAAAGCATCACTGTTTCGCATTCTTGCCATGCAGCATCCACGTTTGGAAGAGGTGATAAATTCCAGGAATTCGCGAACCTCCGGACATGGTGCCTCTGCGAGTGCTTCTTGCACAGCAACACTCCGGGGTTTGACTCCCAAAAAGACACGTTTGTAAGCAACCTTTAAGGCGAGGCGGGTATTTGAATCAATTCCTGAGCGGCGAAGCCCGATGGTGTTTAATCCTGTGAGCATGTTGAATGCCCCGGCCATTGTGAAAGGAGGAATATCAGAGCGAAAGCCTAGCCCTCCCGAAACCATCACGTTGCGACCGATACGGATGAATTGGTGGAAGACAGATCCCCCTCCCAATACCGCTCCATCGCCCACTTCGATATGTCCGGCAAGGAGAACGTTATTGGTGATGATCACCTGATTTCCGACAATCACGTCGTGAGCAAGGTGGCTGCCAGTCATCAAAAAGCAATGGTCACCGACGCGAGTGACCCCGCCCTCCTTTGACCCCCGATGAATGGTCACGTGTTCACGAATGCTGTTGTGGTTTCCGATGACGACACGGCTGGTGATTGCTGAAGTGTGGGAGAGATCCTGCGGGGCACTGCCGATGATTGAGCCGTAGCCGACAAGATTGTGATCCCCAAGGGTCGCAGACCCTTCAATAACAGCATGGGCTTGGATCACACACCCTGAGCCGATCTTTGCGCCGGCTTCGATGATAGCCCCAGGGCCCACTTCAATATTTTCGCCGAGACGGGCCGAGGGTGATACAATGGCGGTGGGGTGGATATTCATAGGATGCCTGCTTCGCGAAAGCTGTAATACGGCACACGCCCCCCGTCCGGCGAGCCCATGATTACATGATCAAGTAAGGTGATTTGGAGAAGGGTTGCCGCTTGGGAGAGGGTTCGTGTGATTCGGAGGTCTGCCGAGCTTGGAGTTGGGTCGCCGCTGGGGTGGTTGTGCACGATGACAATGCCATAAGCACAGTGGATATAGGCATGTCGAAAAATTTCCCGTGGGTGCGCGAGGCATTCATTCAGGGAGCCACGGGAAATTTCCTCCGAGCGAATGAGCCGGAGTTTTGTGTCCAGGAGAAGAACCCGTAGAGATTCTTGGCGAAGAGACATCATTTCACTCCCGAAAGTACTGTAGATGCGCTCGGGAGTGTCCATGAGGGGGGCGAGGGGTTTGCCCCGGGCAAGGCGCTTTCCTATTTCAAAGGCTGCGGCAAGTTCGATGGATTTTGCAGTGCCAATCCCTTTGGCGTGACTACGGATTTCCTTCGGGGAGCAACGGGATATCGACTCGAAGCCACCGCAGGAAGTTAACAAGTCCCGTGCGACATCAAGCGCGTTTTTGCCCGGAAGTCCGGTGCGGATAAAGATGGCAAGGAGTTCGGCGTCAGAAAGGATTTCAATGCCGAAGCGTTCGGCTTTTTCACGAGGCCGCTCGTCCTGCGGCATTTCCCTCATCCGTTTTGTGTCCACAAGATGAGGGTAGTATTTTGCCAAGTTGGCTAGCCAGTCGAAACGTATTTGAATCAAAAGAAGGAGAAGTCCCCATGGTTGAGTCATGAGCATAGGGCATTCGTTCAATGCATGAAAACGCTACGTGCTATTTCCACAGTTGAATATGAGGTTCCGAATCACTGCCAAATCCCGGTCCTGCCATTTGGTGTAGAAAAGCATGTCCTGCTTCATGGAGAGATATGGAAGCCCGAGCTCGCCTGGAGACGATGTGATCAGGTGGCTGAAGAAACCACAAAAACCAAATCGCCACCGGCTGGGTTTATAGAAAAGGAATCTTCTTCCAAACTCCAATGGGTCAAAAAAAAGGGAAACGGCAAAGCTCGCAGGGAAAAGATCCGCCGTCGGCTTGCGAAAAAAGGGATTCAGCGTGCTGACTGAGGGGGAGACCCCATTTCCAATTCATGATCCCCGTGGCAGCGATTCACTAGACACCCCATGAAAACTCACATCTCAACCACATTGGTAACCACAGTTGCTCTTGTTCTCCTTGCTGCTTGCGACAATCCAAAATCCGCGCGCGGATTTCGTTTGCCTGATGGCGATGTTATTGCCGGGAAGCAGGTGTTTTTGTCTCTCGAGTGTAATACGTGCCACACAGTTGAGGGGGTAGACCTTCCGCCCCCGGTGGAGTTCAATATTCACCTCGGAGGGGAGTCACCCAGGATCAAGACCTATGGTGAGCTCGTTACATCGGTGATCAACCCTTCGCATGTCATCAGCGGGAAATACAAAGGGCAACTCGAGGAGGAAAAAATTTCTCCCATGCCTGCGTTTAACAACATGATGACGGTGCGGCAAATGATCGATCTTGTGGCATTTTTGCAACCAAGATACCGGTTGATGGTGCCGGAGGGAGGGTTTCCCTATTACCACTGAACGGAAGTCAATCAATCAACTCCGGGTGACTTGGAGCCCTGTAGTAGAGATCGACATGCGGACAAAGCGTGAGCGGGGATTTGGAGGGTTCGAGACGAGTTCGTGTCGTATTCTGGCGGCGGCTCCGGGATCCTTTGCGAGAAGCAAAAGGTAGCCGCCTCCGCCAGCGCCGGGGAGCTTCGCTGCCGCGGTCCAATCCGAAACACGCGAGAGGATTTCCTGAACAGCAGGCGGGTTGGTTCCGGAGTCCAGTGTGCAATTAAGATCCCAACTGCGGCGGACGATCGAACAAAGATCAGACCACGATGCACGTTGAAGGTTGTCGAACGAGTCGCGGGCATGGGAGTGGATCTCGTTGAGCAGAGAGAGTGTGTTCGAGCGGTTGAGGAACATGCCGCGTACAATGTCTTGGAGGATGGATTTCGCCACACGAGTAATGCCTGTGTAATAGAGTAGGGCAGTGCCATTGGCGATTGCCTCTTGGAGCATGTATTCAGGAAGCCACCGAATGTGGGTCTGCTGAACAAGGCCCGGCATGGATTCGATCATTTTGAGTCCACGATGGAGGCCACCCGCCTGGTCCTGCCATCCGCCGCCCGTGGTCAGGAGTTGCTCCAGCACGAGGGTGCGCGCGGTGATGGCATCGCGGTCCCAAGCAAGCCCACAAACATCGGAAAGTGTGCCCAGGATCGTTGCCGAAAGAATGCTGCTGGTGCCAAGGCCGGACCCCTTTGGAGTTGCCGCGAGCATCGAAAGTTCAAGCCCTCCGCCAAAAGCCTTTAGTAAATCCTCGAGCGTGCGCGCAGATGTGTGGCTACTGAAGCGGGGGTGGAAGCCGGCAAGAGCAAGGGCCGCTTTTGCGAGAGAAAACTCCGCTCCGACTTTTGTGAAGTCTTCCAATTCGACAAACGAGCGAATGTGGGTTTCGGCTCCGAGATCGATCGAGCGAATCACCAGATGGCGTTCCTTGGTCGCTCTGGCAAATACTTGGATTGGTGGTTGGCCATTGAGCTCGAGTGCCACATTTACCACTGCGCCCCCGTGTTTAAGGCAGTAGGGAGGGGTATCCGTCCAGCCGCCAGCCAGATCCACGCGAATCGGGCTGCGTCCCCAGATGATTTGATCCTCCACGGCACTGCAATGCGGGGCAACTGGAGATGCTGAATTTGAGGAGGTAAGAATTTTCGATAAGTTCTTAAAAGCCTCTCCTTCATAAGAATCGGCAGAGGTTGTGTCTCCGCGATGAAAGGCAATGCGGGCGCTGAACATGGATTCTGAGACTGATTCCAAGGATTGAGCAGGCACGAGCTGGGGAAGTGGAGCGGATCCCATCGCATAAAAGCCGGCAGCATTGTCGAGATCCAACCGCGGGAAGGCATTCCTGTGACGATGCTTAAAAAATCTTGGTGTTGCGGCGGAAATATTGGAGCGACGTGTCTGGAGAAGCCGTGAAGGCGAAAACCGTTCGGTGATTTCTTGCGCAGAAAGACGCTCGCTCTCAAGCCATAGGGTGGCAAGGGTGGAGTCGGTGGGGGGATTTGCCAACGTCATCCACTCGATGATCCGTGCTATCGGAGCATCGGGTTCCAGGACTGGAAAGAGGCGGGCGTTTTGAATGTCCACTGTCCCAGGGATGCCGCATTCTTCATTCAGTAATCCCCGGCGGGTGAACCACTCGGTGACTGGGGCACCGAGAAACAGCGTGCCGGCATTTCCAATGGCACCCTTGAAGGAATCGTCGATGCCGTAGACGCGAATAGCGAACCCCGATACCCCGATCGGCGGGGTGTCGATACAGGTACCTACAGGAACTTGGAATGCTCCGATTCCAGCAGGGATGTTGGTGAGCACATTACCCGATGAAAGCACCATGTCGTCAGACAAAGTGCAGTTTTCCACCCAGACAGGTTTGTTTTCTGGCGAGCGCGTGGCGAAAGTGAACTCCGAATTCAACACGTACATGTCAGGATGCGGTTTGAGGGGTAGCGGTGACTGGGCTAGTTGGTCGAGTGTGCGGTTTTGGAGTGCCGAGACGGAATCGATCATCTGCCGGCTTGTCCCAAAGTGATAAAATTCCGCCTCGGGAAGAGGGACGACAGCGCAGGTCAGGGAGGAGACATCATCGTCATATTCTGCCGGATCACTGCCGAGACATGGGCCCATCCCTGCATAGAGTTCGTGAAAATCAGGTGCACTATTTTTAAAATCTTGGCGCTTCGTGTCCCAACCACATTTTTTAAATAACACTGAAACAGCGCGGGCGCTTAGAAGCCATAGGCCGGTATCCACAAGGAACAGGTGGTCCGCAGCGAGACGTGAGATTTCGGGGGATTCGGGTTTTTGAAGAAAAAAAGCGAGTTTTTCGGGGGATTCTCGCCGGGTAAAGAAAACGCCAAAGTGAGAAGCCGTTGCCGCATCGACCCACATGCCAAGTCCAATAACATCGGCTTCGGGCATGGCGGGTAGCTTTAGCGGAAAGCGCAGAAGCACATCACCGCTCGCCACCATGACGCGACTCGAGGAGGGGGCCGCATCAGCAATTTGGCGGTAGCCCGGCAGTTGGATATCCAAGAGTGTCTGATCAAGGCGCTGGCCATCCCCCCATCGAAGGGCGGGAAAGGGCATCAGGATTTTGCCCGTGGCGGCATAGGCTGGGAGGCGGCGACTCTGGCCACCGGCCATAAGGGAAAGTTTCAGCCCAGAGTCGCACCACTCCTCAAAGAGTTGGCCGGTTCCAGAAGCGCGCCATGCCGAAGCAAGAAGGTGGGCGACGCCTCCGCCTGATCCGAGTTTTCCGCCCGGAGGATCGCATGCCGCGAACCATGGGCGGCCTTCATCGGTAATGGGAAAATACTCCGCCATCGCTGGTGGAAGGGAAATCAAGCGCTGGAAATCCATGGGTACTGGTTTCTTATAGGGCGTAGGCATTCCCGGGGCAATCACTTCGCGGAATGCGCGCGGATGGAGGTGGCGGAAAATTATTTAACAACAAACTGGAAACCTCCCGCTGCTTAAGAGAAGCATTCAAGCATGTCATTTCCACCTCCAATAGAAGACAACGCGGCTGATATCCTTTTCAAGGCACAACGAGGATTGAAACTGGATGACGAAGGGCTTTCAGCGCGGTCCGGTGTTGGTCTTTCTGCGATTCAAGCTCTTCGCGACTCGAATGATTCGGATGATGCGACATTTTCTGCCTTGTCTGATGCGCTTGGATTGAATTTCCGAGCGCTTCTAGCCATCGCACGTTCCAGATATATACCATCTCCGATCCTAGCTATCGAAGGATTGAGGGGGTTCAATACACCATTTGATGACATGACAGTGAATTCCTACATCCTCTGGGATCCTGAAACGCTCGAGGCCGCCATTTTTGACACAGGTTCCGATGGTCAAGGGATGCTTGATTTTGCGCGTTCCCACGGGCTCTCGGTGACATCGATTTTTTTGACCCACACGCACACCGATCACATTTTCGACTTGGATCGTCTTGTGGAGAAAACCGGTGCTCATGCTTGGGTTGGTGATCGTGAGCCGCTTTCCGGGGCGGAATCCTTCTCTGCGGGAAAAGGGTTCAAAATCGGTTGGCTAACGGTTGAAACGCGTTTGACCTGCGGGCACTCGCCGGGAGGGATTACCTATGTCATCAGTGGCCTTTCCCAACCTGTCGCGATTGTGGGTGATGCCGTATTTGCGGGATCGATGGGTGGGGGCATGGTTTCCTACGATGAGGCACTGCGCACCAACCGTGCGGAGATTCTCACTCTTCCCGACAACACAATTTTGTGTCCAGGCCATGGCCCGCTGACAACAGTCGGTGAACAAAAATCCTCAAATCCCTTTCTCGCATTATGAACAATACCACTCAAACAACCCAAAATGAACCTGTCGGTTTTGTCGGAGTCGGTCGCATGGGCGCGAACATGGCGCGACATTTGAAGGATCTCGGCTATCACATCGCCACAGTTTACGACTCCCACGCACCGCTAGCCGCTTCATTGGCAGAGGAACTCGGAGCCAAGGCCTCCCCTTCGCTCGCGGAGGTCACCGCTTTGGCCTCTGTGATATTCACTGTGGTCACCGATGACGAGGCCATGCTCAGCATTTTCTCGCTCGAAGGTGACAGCCTCCTTAAGAACGCCTCGGGCCGGCTTTTCATTAATTGTGCCACGGTATCGCCGAAGACACATCTTGAGGTAGCGACGCGTGCCACGGGCCATGGAGCGGAATGTCTAGAAGCCTGTATGGCATCAAGTATCACTCAAGCCCGTGAGGGGTCACTTTACCTCATGACCGCAGGGAGCGACGAGTCACTGAGTCGTGCCGCCCCTTATCTCAAAGACCTGAGCGCTTCTACCCGTCATATTGGCGTCACTGGCACGGCATCGCAGGTGAAGGCGCTCGTCAACATGGTGATGAATATCAATACAGCCGGCCTTGCCGAGGGGTTGGGGCTTGGGGCTGCTTTGGGATTGGACCTCTCGATGTTGCGCGAGGTATTTTCACAAACTGGGGCTGATTCCCGTGTCTTGAAGACGGATGGCGGCGATATGCAGTCCCGCGACCACGAATGTTTCTTTTCATCAGCACATGCGGCTAAGGATAGTGGCATCGCTCTCTCATTGGCGGGTGATTGTGGAGTGACTCTTCCGCTCGCCTTGGCGACAAAGAATCAATTCGACCGCATGGTGGAATCGGGGCTTGGGGAGCTTGATAAATCTGGAATTGCCGAGTTGACGTTTCCAGGTCGGGGTGTGACTCCCTCATAAGCAAGCGAAGGGCGATGTTTTTGTGGATTTCAATCTTGGCGTAGAAAAATGTTTATTTTTTAATCCGTCTGTGGTCCGCCTTTTTTTAAGTTTCATTGCTGTACCGCTTGGGCTGTTTTGCAGCTGCCAGTCGGTATCCAAAAGAACAGTTTCTCCTGTGCCTGCGGCCATTCCCACTAGGGACCTGGATTTGATCGATGCGGCGCTGAAAAAATCTCCTGCCCGCTTGGCTGTATTTCAACCTGATGGCGTTGCCGCCCCCCTTGAGGCGGATCGCTCGGGAGTAATTGTGGATTTAGACCGCCAGCGCGCTTACCTCTACTCGAATTCTCAACTTGTTGCGGCTACACGTATTGCCAGCGGCAAGAGGTACTATCGCTCGCCGACTGGAGATTTTCGGATTGGTCAGAAAAACCGCGATCATTCATCGAATCTGTATGGCAAGTTGATTCATGAAGAATCCGGAGAAGCTCAACCTGGAGAGATTGACACGCGCGATATTGAAATCCCCGAAGGAATGGTGTTTCAAGGAGCTCCGATGCGCCACTTCATGAGGTTCCATACTCTTGAAGGCAAGGCCACGGCTATCGGATTTCACCAGGGATATGTCCCTGGACGACCGGCATCCCATGGGTGCATCCGCATGCCTGCGCATTCGGCCAGTGAATTGTTCAAAATCATACCGAAAGGGACGCCTGTATTTGTCTACGGGATTGATTATGGGAAACCTGCAAGGCCGCTTCCTGAAATCCAGTTGGCAACCAAGTCCAAGCCTGTAAAAAAGAAATCCGACAACCCCAGTAGATTTCCCAAAAAAGATTAATTGTAGAGCCTCTTCGCTGGGCCTCAACCTTTCAAATGCCTTGCCTCTCCCACGTATTTTTTTAGCGAGGACTACTTTTGATCAGGTTTCTCAAAGAGTGACTTCAATGGAGCGTATCCCTCCTTCTCGAGTTCCTCGACTGGGATAAAGCGAAGGGCAGCAGAGTTGATGCAGTAGCGCATGCCATTGGGGGCAGGACCATCTGGAAATACATGGCCAAGGTGCGAGTCACTGGGGGCCGAGCGGACTTCAACGCGTTTCATACCATGAGAGGAGTCCTCCTTTTCCTTAACGAGGGAATCATCGATCGGGCGGGTGAAGCTCGGCCATCCTGTTCCCGAATCAAATTTGTCACGGGAGCTAAAAAGGGGCTTGCCGGAAATGATGCAGACGTAAATGCCTTCGCGTTTATTGTTCCAATACGCGTTGTTGAAGGGGGGCTCCGTGCCGCATTGCATAGTGACGTGTTCTTGGAGTGGGGTGAGAGCGGGCTTGGATTCTGAGGCGTATGAAGACATGGAGGACATGGAAATGGTGGCTGCGATGAGGAGGAGGTGAGGGGGGTGCATGGCTAAGAAAGAGCGCGGGGTGGCCCAAGGATTTCGCGCATGACGATCGCTTCGCGCAATGCTTTATTCGAGTGGAGGCGTTGCCTCCATGGCGTGGTGGATCGCCCGGTGGGGAGGGCTAGCGGACGTTTCTTGCGAAGTGAAGGGCGGGTAGGTGCCGGAAGGGCAGGAGGTTCGTTAAGGGCTGTGGGCACCGGCTTCCCCTCGGAGACAGGTTCTGCTTCGACAGGCTCTTGAGGAAATTCCGTGGGAATACCCATCATCTCAAGGAGGTGGCGCATTTGGTCGGAGGGTTGAACAACCTCCTCGGTGCGTGGCATAGAGGTGGGGGTGACTTCTACAGGGAATGCCGTCTGTTGAGGTTGCTGCTCCCGCTCTGCCTCAAGACGCTTCTGCTCCCGGAGCTTGTTGGACTTTTCAACAAGCCAGTTGATCAGGCTGATGCCTGCAATGATGAGCAGGAGGACGAGTTGCTCCATGGCCGGTTAGGGCTGTGCGTTGGAAGGGGGTTCGGCGATCGAGTCGCGCATGGCTGTGTCGGACTGGATATTTTTCATTCGCATGTAGTCCATGACGCCAAGATTTCCGCTACGGAAGGCCTCTGCCATTGCCAGTGGCACTTGAGCCTCCGCCTCAACGACCTTGGCTTGCATTTCCTGGGTGCGAGCTTTCATCTCCTGCTCTGTGGCGACGGCTGCTGCGCGGCGCATTTCAGCTTTTGCCTGGGCGACAACCTTGTCAGCTTCAGCTTGCTCGGCTTGAAGCTTTGCGCCGATATTGTCGGCAATATCAATATCCGCGATATCAACCGAAAGGATTTCAAATGCCGTACCGGTATCGAGGCCTTTTTCGAGAACTGTTCTGGAGATGCGGTCCGGGTTTTCAAGTACATCCTTGTATGATGCCGAGGATCCAATGGAGGTGATGATGCCCTCACCGACACGGGCCACGATGGTTTCCTCCGTGGCGCCGCCGACGAATCTGTTGAGGTTCGAGCGCACAGTGACCCGAGCGCGGGCACGGACGGCAATTCCATCCCTCGCTACTGCATCGATAGTGGTTTTTCCAGTCGATGGATTCGGGCAATCGATCACTTTAGGATTGATGCTTGTACGAACGGCTTCGAGAACGGTTTTGCTGGTGCCTTTGATGGCGAGGTCGATGGCGCATGCGCGATTGAAGTCCAGTGGGATTCCGGCCTTATCAGCAGCAATGAGTGCGAGGACGACGTGGGAGACATTTCCTCCTGCCAAGTAATGGGCTTCAAGGGGATCGGTATCCACGTCAAGGCCAGCCTTCACGGCGGTGATCCTGCTATCGACAATAAGTCCCATGGGAACTCGGCGGAGTCTCATGCCGATGAGTTTTACAAAGGAAACAGGCGCATCGGCGAGTTTGGCTCGCAGCCAAGTCCCGAAAAAATTGATAAGTACAACCACCAATATGAACCCTACGAGAAGAGTCAGGCCGAAAACGATGTAGAGAAAAAGTTGAGGAATCATGATTTGAAATAAGACGCTTGAACGATGTCACAGAAAACAGATGGTTCCATCTAAAATTGCAAATTGAGGTTTTTTTATTTGTGCAACTAATAATGGCAGACATAGTTAGTTTCATATTAGGGTGAATAACCCATATATGTATTAATATATTTTAATTGCATACAGTTTTTTTATTCCTATTGTACTCAATTATGCCTAGACGACCTACTGGAAGACCCCTTCGCGGGAAACTTAATCTCACCATTCATCCCGAAATCCGTGTTTTTGCGGATGAGCTTGCGAACAAGCGCCGCCGCTCAGTCTCTCAGCTTTTTGAGGATCTTATTGAGGCAGAATGGAATCGTCTACAAAGTCCGGCAAAAGCCCAACCGCAATATCAACCGACTCCTCCACAGAGTTATCAGCCTGCTCCGAGCTACGCTCAACCTGTTCAACCGACATGGAGCCAGCAGCCGCAAGGCTACACTGGCAACCCACAGCAGTAACGCTTTCCCCTCCAAAAAAGTAAACCGGGGCTTTTGAAGCCCCGGTTTTTCTTTTGGTGAAGTGGACCAGTCCCGTAGGGAAAGATGAGTTATTGACTAGGTCAGGCAGCGTCTTTTTCGCGCTTGTCTGCTTTGCGTCGGAGCAGGGGAGTTTTTTTGCCTTCGACCACGGCTCGGTTGATTGAAACATCCGAGATATCGTCACGGCTAGGGCATTCAAACATGACATCAAGCATGATGCGCTCAATGAGAGAGCGAAGGGCGCGGGCGCCGGTCCCTTTGCGGATAGCTTCGACAGAAAGAGCACGGAGTGCGTCTTTGGTGAAATTCAGGCCGATACCATCCATGGCAAGGAGCTTGGTGTATTGCTTGACCATGGCATTTTTCGGCTGGGTCAGGACTGAGACCATTTGATCTTCGGTGAGTTCGTCGAGCGTGGCGACAACGGGGAGGCGTCCGATAAACTCCGGGATGAGGCCGAAGGAGATGAGATCCTCGGGTTCGACTTTCTTGAGAATTTGGCGGGTGTCGATTTCGCCCTTGAGAGCTTCTACTGGGGCGTGAAACCCGAGGGTGCGGCTACCAAGGCGGCGTTGGATTATTTTTTCAAGCCCAACAAATGCACCCCCGCAAATAAACAGAATCTTTTCGGTGTTGATCTGAATATATTCCTGTTGAGGGTGCTTACGCCCACCTTGGGGAGGGACATTGCAGATCGCGGATTCGAGGATTTTAAGGAGAGCCTGTTGGACGCCCTCTCCGGAAACATCGCGGGTGATGCTGACATTTTCTGTCTTTCGCCCGATTTTGTCGATTTCGTCGATGTAGATGATGCCCATCTCCGCGCGTTTGACATCGCCATCCGCGTTTTGGAGGAGACGAAGGATAATGTTTTCGACGTCCTCGCCCACGTATCCTGCCTCAGTAATTGAGGTGGCATCCGCGATAGCGAAGGGGACATCAAGGACGTTGGCAAGGGTGCGGGCAAGGAGTGTCTTGCCCGAGCCAGTGGGGCCAAGGAGGAGAATATTGCTTTTCTCAATTTCGACCTCATCGAGCTCATCCAGGCCCAGAGAATCGGGGACGGGCTGGGTGAGGCGTTTGTAATGGTTGTGGACAGCAACCGCGAGGACACGCTTTGCGATATCCTGACCAATGACGTGTTGGTCGAGCAGATCCTTGATCTCGGTAGGCTTGGGAACCCTAAAGGTGTGTTTAGTTTTCCGGGTATCCTCCTTGAATTCCTTTTCGAGAATTCCTTTACAGATCGTAATGCAGCTATCGCAAATATAGACTCCGGGACCCGCGATGAGTTTGCGTACTTCGGATTGGCTCTTTCCGCAGAACGAGCACATCGTGAGGTTGTTTGGACGGGCCATGGAGCAATAAAGGGGGCTGAGGTGCTATTCCTTGGTTTTGGTTTTTTCCTCGATGTCTTTGATGTCTTTGCGGGACTGGACAACCTCATCGACAAGGCCGTAGGCCTTAGCCTCATTGGCGGTCATGTAGTAATCGCGGTCGGCATCCTTGTGGACGGTCTCCACGGGCTGTCCAGTGTGCAGTGAGATGATTCCATTCAGGCGCTTTTTGAGTTTGAACATGAATTCAACCTGACGCTCGACATCGCTGGCCTGGCCTTGGGCTCCGCCTGAGACTTGGTGGATCATGATATCGGAGTTCGGAAGCGCGTAGCGTTTCCCCTTGGTGCCAGCGCAGAGCAGGACGGCGCCCATGCTTGCGGCAAGGCCCATGCAGTAGGTGTTCACATCGCAGGTGACGAACTGCATGGTATCGTAAATCGCCAAGCCGGCGGTGACAGAGCCACCCGGGGAGTTGATGTAGATATTGATGTCCTTTTTCGCATCCTCCATTTGCAGGAAAAGCAGCTGGGCGATCACAAGATTGGCGACGGTATCGTCAATCGGAGTGCCGATGAAGATGATGCGGTCCTTGAGGAGGCGCGAGTAGATGTCGTAGCTGCGTTCGCCGCGGCCGGTTTGTTCGACGACTATTGGGACAAGCATGGTGTTGTGTGGTGTTGAAGTTAAAAAATCAGGGGTTTGCAGGCTCCGCTGGAATGGCGGGCTCGGTGACGGTAGCACTGGAAGCAACCAGATCAAGGGCCTTGGAGATACGGATATCTTCCCGGATGCGGTTGATGCCGCCGGTGCGGGAGAGCTCCTTGACGATCTTTTTGGGTGATTCTCCGCGCTGTTCGGCGACACTATAAAGTGCTTGGTAAATATCCCCATCGGTCTCTTTGAGGCCCTCTTTTTCAGCGATTTTGAGGAGGAGGAAATTCGCACGCACCCGGTCGCGCGCACCCATCTCGGCACTCGAAAAAATCTCATCGGTCTGTGATTTGAGGTCATCGTCTGTGACGCCGCGCATTTGTGACTGCTGAACGATATCGCGAATGATCTGCTGGGTTTCGTCATTCACAAGTTCTTCGGGAAGGTCGCAGGTAAAGTTCTCGAGAAGTTTTTTAATGACGGCATTTCGTTTAGCGGAGTCAAACTGGTATTTGGTGGACTCCTCAAGGCGCTCGCGGATTTTTAGTCGGAGGGATTCAAGGGTAGTGCCAGCTTCGATTTTTTCCGCAAGGGCATCGTCAAGGGGAGGCAAGGTGCGGGTATTGATCGAGGTGAGGGTGGCTTTGTATTCGACTTTTTTCCCGTGGAGTTCGGGAACGGGAAAAGTATCAGGCACCTCCAGGGTGAAAGTGCGCTCGTCTCCGGGGTTCATTCCTTCAATCGCTTGGGCGAAGCCGGGAATAAGCACGCCATCTTTCACGAGGACCCAGGCATTTTTACGGCCTTGGAGTTGGGCGGGAGCTTTTGGGGCAGTCTCGGAGAGAGGTTGTCCATCCACCGTGGCTTCATAATCCATGACGGCATAATCCTCCATGGCAAGCGCGCGACCTTCCACGGGATCAAACTGGGCATGGGGTTCACGGAAATACTCGAGCATCTCATCGACCTGCACATCGCCCACCGCCTTTTGAGCGACTTCGACGGCGATGGTTTTGTAATCAGGAATCTCGAATTCCGGGGTGCGGACGATCACAGCGTGGATGCTCAACGATTGGTCATCGGCGAGGGTTGCTGTCGGGGTGTCCTTGATTGCGACAAGGTCGAGTTTATGGAGCTCAGCCGCTTCGCGAATAGCAGAGCGGGTGAGGTTGTCCTTTACCTCGTCTTCGATGTCTTTTGCATATCGGGATAGGATAAGGGATTTCGGGGCCTTGCCGGGGCGGTAGCCGGGGAGGCGGGCTTGTTTTTGAAACTGTTTCGAGACGGAGTCCCGTTCCTTGTCGACGCGGTCGGCAGGAAGATCGATTTTCAAATCAACGACACAATTCGGTTTGTAGTCCAGAGCGACATTCATAATGAGCCGGACAGAAAAGCAGATTCGTCACGTGGCGGCAACCGGACACTCGAAAAAATCGTTCTTTCCCCAGAGAAATTCTCTTCTTGTGTCAAAAACCTTGAAGCTTGGCGGCGGTGTCGGCATTTTCCCCAGCTCGTCCTTGAAAGCTTCCACCGATCCCAAGCACAAACCAACTCACGAGTGCGGCGTCTTCGCGGTGTTCAATCATCCAGATGCAGCGATGCTCACTTACTATGGTCTCTTTGCCCTGCAACACCGCGGGCAGGAAAGCGCGGGCATCACGTCCTATGCGCCAGGAGCCCCAAATTTCAAAACCCACAAGGGGATGGGGCTTGTGTCCCAAGTGTTCGACCCCCCTGATCTTGATCGCCTCAAGGATGGCACTCGCGCAATCGGGCATGTGCGCTACTCGACGACGGGATCGAGCAATCTTAAAAACGCACAACCATTCACTGTCGATACATCGCGCGGTCGGTTGGCGATCGCGCACAATGGTAATCTGGTGAACGCCGCCGCATTGCGGGCAGAGCTTGAGGAAAGAGGGTCTATTTTTCAAACGACTGTCGATAGCGAGATCGTGTTGCACTTGCTTGCCCAACCCTCTTCTGCGGGTGGAGGCTTGCCTTCCTTGCGCCGACTTGAAGGAGCTTTCTCGATTGTGTTGATGGGTGAGAACGAAGTGATCGGGTTCCGTGATCCGCATGGCTTCCGACCGCTCTGTCTTGGAAAACTTGATGGGGCGTATGTCTTGGCCTCGGAGAGTTGCGCGTTCGATTTGATCCACGCCGAGTTTATTCGTGAATTGGAACCCGGGGAGGTTGTGATCATCGATGAGCATGGGATTCGTAGTGAGTGGCCATTTCCAAAATCACGGAGTGCCTTTTGCATTTTTGAATACGTCTATTTCGCCCGCCCGGACAGTAATCTCAGCGGGTCGAATGTCAGCATGGCCCGTGTCAAAATGGGGCGCGAGTTGGCGCGAATGCATCCGGTGGAGGCGGACATCGTTGTCCCTGTGCCTGATTCGGGGATCTTTGCAGCGCTCGGATATTCTGAAGAATCGGGAATTCCGTATTACCCGGCGTTTGTCCGGAACCACTACATCGGCCGCACATTTATCCAGCCAACACAAATGATCCGCGACTTCAATGTGCGCGTGAAGTTGAACCTCATCCGCTCGGCGGTTGAGGGTAAGCGGGTGGTTGTTGTCGATGACTCGATTGTGCGCGGTACGACGGCCCGATCGCGTGTCGTGAATCTCCGCGAGAACGGTGCTAAGGAAGTGCACATGCGGATCAGTTGTCCACCCCACAAACATGCTTGCCACTATGGCATTGATTTTCCAGATCCCGAGAAGTTGCTCGCGAACCAATGCTCATTGGATCAAATCCGTGAATATCTCGGTGCTGATTCGATCGGCTACCTCGACCTTGAAGGCATGGTTCGCGCCACTGGACGCGAGAAAAACGAATTTTGTTTAGGGTGTTTCAATGGCGAGTATCCCGTCCCATTTGACGCCCAATTTGATAAACTTGTCATGGAACAACGCCGCAGCCAGGCACGACTTTTAGAACCTCCGACCGAACGACTCCTTTGAAAAAGACACCCAAAAGACAACCGGCTGGCACTTCCGCCACAAAATCTCCTGCTCCCAAGAAAAAAGCATACGCCGCTGCTGGCGTCGATGTGGATCTCGGCAATGCGGTGAAGAAAGGCATTCACGCTCTTGTCAGTGCCACCCATGGCCCAGAGGTCCTTGGAAAAATAGGCGGCTTTGGCGGGTTGTTCCGGCCAAATTTCAAAGGAATGAAAGACCCGGTGCTCGTCTCGAGCGTCGACGGGGTGGGCACGAAGCTTAAGATTGCCTTTGCCACGAACCGCCACGACACGATCGGCCAGGATTTGGTGAACCACTGCATCAATGATATTGCCGTCATCGGGGCGCGCCCTCTGTTTTTCTTGGACTATATCGGAGGCGAGTCCCTCGACCCCGTGGTCTTCCGCCAGATCCTCAAAGGCTTCTCCAAGGCATGTCAGGAAGGTGGATGCGCCCTCGTCGGTGGGGAAACGGCACAGATGCCGGGAATGTATCAAAAAGGCGAATACGATGTCGCCGGCACCATTGTCGGTGTCGTGGATCAACCAAAGATGCTCGACGGTTCCAAGGTCAGGGTGGGGGATGTGCTGATCGGGCTCAAGGGAAATGGACTCCACACGAACGGATATTCCCTTGCAAGAAAAGTGCTTCTTGAGAAAGCCAAGCTTTCCCTAGGCAAGCCGGCCCCAGGCATGAAGCTCCCGCTCGGCAGGGAACTCCTCCGCGTCCACCCGAATTACCAACCCCTTATGGCCTCGCTCCCCGATGGCATGCTCCATGGTGCGGCGCACATCACCGGAGGCGGCCTCCTCGACAATCTCCCACGTGTCCTTCCGGCGGGCTGCTGTGCCAGCATTCGCCGCTCGGCGTGGAAAGTGCCCACGATTTTCCGGCTCATTCAGGAACTTGGCAAGGTGCCGCTTGAGGAAATGGACCAAGTATTTAATATGGGCATCGGCATGGTGTTGATCGTTCCTGCACGCTTGGCGGACAAAGCTCTAAAGCTCACCAAGGGTATTCGAATCGGAGAAATTACCCGTGGCGAAGGAGACGTGCTGATTTCTTGATCCCTTATAAAGACACGCCTTATCGACCGCCTTGCTTTTATTCTTTAGGAAAAAGTTGCCATAATGGGGTCTCCCATCTCTGAAGTAGGTAAATTTTGCCACTTCTGCGGGTATTTCCTTCCAAAAACCACTTGGCACGGGTGATGCTTCAGCTTCCTTCGCAGTGAAACGACCCAAGGAAAAGGGTCTCAACAAATAAATCATTATGATATCCATCAACATCAATCCTGCCGCCAGTGG